>Ga0180007_10000788_pt1 | contig 48591 bp, 33 predicted proteins | sample MM_PC_MetaG_FD_121122 | JGI IMG/M metagenome (GOLD analysis project Ga0180007, IMG submission 121122) | Groundwater microbial communities from the Aspo Hard Rock Laboratory (HRL) deep subsurface site, Sweden - MM_PC_MetaG | ecosystem: Environmental > Aquatic > Deep subsurface > Groundwater... | reverse complement strand
GGAATGTTAGATAACAGAACAATAGCGGAAGCAATGACAATCAAGCTCGACGCCACACTGCCAGAATACCCTGAGTTTACAGTTGGCATTAGAAGAGCACCAGATCGCGGTTTCACTCTCAATCGCAATGAAACCGAAACCGCCCTCAAAAATGCACTGCGCTATGTACCAGAAGAGCTGCACGAAACCCTGATTCCAGAATTTCTTGGTGAACTCAAAACTCGTGGCCGTATTTATGGCTACCGGTTCCGTCCTGCTGGCAAGCTTTTTGGCAAACCAATAGACGAATACAAAGGCAATTGCACTGAGGCCAGGGCTTTTCAGGTAATGATCGACAACAACCTTGATTTTGCCATCGCTCTATACCCTTACGAGCTCGTCACTTACGGCGAAACCGGCCAGATCTGCCAGAACTGGATGCAATATCGACTGATAAAAAAATATCTCGAAGTTATGACCAACGAGCAGACGCTTGTCGTCATGTCGGGGCATCCGCTTGGACTTTTCAGATCGCACCCTTCAGCGCCCAGAGTCATAATGAGCCATGGCCTGCTCATCGGCATGTTTGACAACCAGGAAGAATGGCATCGCGGCATGCAGCTTGGCGTTACCAACTACGGCCAGATGACTGCCGGCGGCTGGATGTATATCGGCCCACAGGGCATAGTTCATGGCACCTTTAACACGATCCTTAACGCCGGGCGCATGAAGCTTGGGGTCAAAGACGACGAAGACCTCGCCGGGCACCTCTTTGTATCTTCTGGACTTGGCGGCATGAGCGGTGCTCAGCCGAAAGCTGTTGAGATTGCCAATGGCGTCGGCATAATCGCCGAAGTCGATGAATCGCGCATTAAAACCCGCCATGAACAAGGCTGGGTAGCGCAAATTGCTACGACACCGGCACAGGCTTTTGCACTGGCTGATGAATATGTGAAAAGCAAAAAAACCACTTCGATTGCCTTTCATGGCAATATCGTCGATCTGCTTGAATACGCGGTCGAAAAGAACGTGCATATCGAGTTGCTGTCAGACCAGACATCATGTCACGCCGTTTACGATGGTGGCTATTGCCCAAAAGGACTCAGCTTCGAGCAGCGCACCGAGATGATCGCCAAAGAGCCGGCTCGTTTTAAAAATCTGGTCGATGCTTCTCTTAAAGACCACTTTGAGGCAATAAAAATTCTGGCTGAGCGTGGCACATACTTTTTCGACTATGGTAATGCCTTTATGCGGGCGGTTTATGACGCCGGTGTCAAAGAAATCTGCGCCAATGGCGAAAACCCGCGCGACGGCTTCATATTTCCTTCTTATGTTGAAGATATCATGGGGCCAATGCTGTTCGACTTTGGCTATGGCCCATTCAGATGGGTCTGCTTGAGCGGCCGCCACGAAGATTTGCAGAAAACCGACAAAGCAGCGATGGATTGCATTGATCCGACCCGCCGCGCTCAGGATCGCGATAACTGGGTCTGGATCCGGGACGCTGAGAAAAACGCCCTGGTAGTAGGAACTCAGGCACGCATCCTTTATCAGGATACCGAAGGCCGCGTTAAAATTGCTCTCAAATTCAACGACATGGTGCGCAAAGGCGAAATCGGCATAATCATGCTCGGGCGCGACCATCACGATACCGGTGGCACCGATTCGCCATACCGCGAAACCGCCAACATCAAAGACGGCAGCAATATCACCTCCGAAATGGCAGTTCATTGCTACGCCGGCAATGCCGCCCGCGGCATGAGTCTTATCTCGCTGCATAACGGTGGCGGTGTCGGCATCAGCAAATCGGTCAACGGCGGCTTTGGTCTCGTGCTCGACGGCAGTGAACGCGTCGACGAAATCATCAGACAGGCGATGACCTGGGACGTAATGTGCGGCGTTTCGCGCCGTGCCTGGGGCCGCTGCGAAAACGCAATAGAAGTCAGCGCCGCCTTTAACCGAGCCGGCAATAGCAACCACGTCACCCTGCCCTTCATTCCAGCCGAAGAAAAGGTCAAAAAAGCAGTCGCCGCCCTGTTTGATTGAACTATTCTTGCCTGCAGGTATGTTCAGGATTGGTTGCAGAATCGCGACCTTCAGGAACTCAAGCTCGACAACATCGAGCGGATGGCGTCAAATACGAAATCGCCATGCTGATAAACAAAAAGCAGGGTGCGATCGCTTTTTGCGTAAACGGTGAATTATGAAGCATTACAACGCGACTCACTCATACTGATTATTACAACTCCGGCAATAGATGCTACACCTGTTTAAGGCCAGAGGCTGCCGTTGATGAAGCAGATGACGATGCGGCCGGAGATGATGCTGGCGGCGATTCTGGTAGCGACGACTCCGGCGATGCTGAGTAACTAGTCGGGTATCGTTTTACTTAGATTATAAAAAAGGGTCAGGGCAACAGATTTTGATGCCCTGACCCTTTTTCCAGCCGAAGAGAAGACCAGGTCGAAAAATTAAAATCAGCTCAAAGCCGGCTTGTCCTTGCCAAATATCCAGCCAAAGAAGAAGGTTATTGCTGCATTTATCGGAAAAAATATAGGAAAAGGAACAGAAGTCTGAATCTGATAGGCTGAGAGATCAATTCCAGCAAGCCTTAATATATTAAACGCATCGGGAAGAATCATTGCCACCAGAAACATCGAAACTGCAGTGCCAACAAAAATACCCTTAACGCTTGAGCGCACCGGGAAAATAGCGAGAAGCAAAATGCCCAGCATTGGACCGTAAGTATAGGAAACCATTCTGAAAGCAAGCCCGATAAGATCTTTCTCGCCGCTCTGATAGATCTTGTTTAGAACAATAGCGAAACCAGATAGAACAAGTCCCCAGGTAATAACCATTAATCTTGATTTCCAGACCATGCCCTGTGATTCACCAGATTCTTCGAACTTCTCGCGACCGTAAAAAATTGACATGGTTGTCTGAGAAAGTGCGGCCAGAATTGAGTCGAGACTGGAAATTGCTGCCGCAAAAGCCCCTGCAATCAAAAGACCTGACAATCCTGGAAACAACACCTTGGTAATCCAGACCGGGAACACATAATTAGTATCTTTGGCAAACAGCATAAATTCCTCGGTTGTAACAGGTTTCTGTTGATACCATGTATAAAGCCCGACGCTCACCAGCAGCATTAAAACGGTAATAAACTGAGAAACACTGCTCCATATTATGGCTTTGCGAGCATCACCCGGACTTTTGCAGCAGAATATACGTTGCGCCATCAGTTGATCAGTGCCAAAGGCAACAAAGTTTTGAAATGGCATCGCCAGTAAAGCGATCCAGAGAGTATAAATAAGAAATTTGCCGGTTTCAGGATCTAAAATGCGCAGATCCAGGAGCTTCATCTTGTCTTTCAGAAAAAGTTTGGCTTCGACTGTCTGTTCACCGATCTTGACCATGGTCTTCTCGCCGCCGTTAAAAACTTCTCCGACAAGTGTAGGATCGCCATCGCGATTGGTTTCGATGGCAATTAAACTTCTGCTGGTTTCGCCTTCTTTAACGATATAAACAGTTCGTTCAAGCTTTTGTCCTTTCCATTCTACCTGAACAACTTTCGCATGACTGGCGGTCTCTTGTATCTGCCCCCATCCGCCGTCAACGCCAAATATCAGCCATACCAGAGCGATTGCACCGCCGCCGACAAAAAGGAAAAACTGAACAACGTCTGTCCAGATAACGGTGCGCATGCCACCCATAAGAGTCCAGGCAATGGCGAAAAGCCCAATGGCAACAATACACCACTCAATCGAAAGCGGAGTTACAACACTGAGAATAATTGCAGTTACCAGAACGCGAACACTCTGGCCCAGAACCGATCCCAACGAAAATAGAAAAGTCACCAGCCCCTTGATTTTATTGCCAAGCTTGTTGCCCATGTAATCATAAGGGCTGTAGATCTCTTTTTCATAATATAAAGGAACTATCCAGTAACCAACCATGAAGCGTGCAATAATAGAACCAAGACCCCACTGCAGATAGGTAAAATCACCATTAACCGCGAAAACAGTCCCCGGAACACCAATAAAAGTAAGAGCACTTATTTCTGTTGCGATCATTGAACCGGTAACAGCCTGCCATGGCAGGGTTTTTCCACCGAGAAAAAAGTCCTTGATAGTACCCTGCTCACCACGGAGGCGATGCCCAACCCAGGTGGTAAAACATAGATAAAGAACTACAACCAACCAGTCCAGGTAAGTAAAGGATTCGTGCATGCTCATTGATCTGGCCCTCTGCCTTTTCTATAAATGATTCTTTAACAGACAGAGCTTAGCAGAAAAGGAAAAAGAACGTAAGGGTAAAAACAACAGTCCGATTTATCGATTTACCTATGCCGATAATGCCAACATCGAATGGCGAAGATTCTTCTAACCGTAAAGGAGTTCTCGACGGCAGTAGCCGCTAATTTGGGTATTTTCAACCTTTGTGGTAAAATAAACGGGTTGACGAGTAAGAAGCCGCGTTTATGAGCATGACGCACAGAATCAGGTAAAGAAATCATGACAATAATCAGGAATGTTTTTATTATGCTGACGATTCTGGCGTTAGCGTTTGTGGCGCTTTTCATGGCGCTAATTCCAACATTCAGTTTTGAAGATGGTCACACACTGAAAGCACTTCTTCAGGCTGCTATAATGTGGCCGCTTGTTTTTGTCATATTTAAAGTAATTTCCTGGCTGCGCAGTATGTCACAGGTTGAGTCTATATTGAACCGGCATTACCAGCATGTGCCTGCTGTATCTTCAGGAAAGCAGAGAGCTGGCAGAATAGCTCCAGAAAAACAATCGACGAACAGTGAAGCAGACGACCATTCTGATTCATTCAAAGTTCCACTGTCTATGCGTGCGATTACAGCCAACAAAAATGTGACTGACCCGAAGGAAGCTGAGCGACTGCATTGCGCACAAACTCTCAGCAGATTACGCGACAAGACCGATGCTGCTTCCCTGACGCGGGCTGCTGCATATCTGGACCATGCGGATTTTGAAGTAAGAGGCGAGGCACTGGATGTTGTGAGTTACCTGTGCATGGGTGCAGAAAAGCCAAGACCTGATTTAATGATCAAAAAAATCATAAAGATCTATAATGAGCTTATTGCAGCCTATGATGCCGGAAAAATATCTGACGAGGAAGTAAAGGAAGTCGGCGAAGGCTGTCTACTGGCGTTGTTCAGGATTGGCGGATGGGAATTCGAACTTGTGCGGAGAAAGGAACACATTGAGCCTCTTAAAGGGTATATGAACGAGTTTCTTCCAAAAGAAAATCCCTACGAGGATTACCAGCCCATGAAGGATCCGGAGAGCAGCAGAGCTGCAAACCCTCCGATCGGATGGCTCCAGAAGCGTGATTTTCAGCAGTTCAAGCTCGACAGTATCGAGCAGAGTGGTGTCAGATATGAAATCGCCATGCTTATAAACAAAAAACAGGGATTGATCGCTTTTTGCGTAAATGGTGAATTATGCAACATTACAACGCGACTCACTCATACAGATTATTACAATTCCGGTAATAGTTACTACACCTGCTTAAGGCCTGATTCTGCCGTTGTATTACCAGGAAAAATGCTGGATATCGGCGAAGATAAACTTGCGCCACGCAAGTTTGAATATAATGAATACAAACTTTACTGGGAAGCCGACTGGAGCCAGATTGAAAGCGGCGAAGTCTATAATACTGTCGTTTACGACCAGTATAACTGCTACCTCAGACTAAAACCAGCTGAACGTAAGGGTGAATTCGACATTTCGACTTCAGTGGATACCACGACCTGATCAAAAAAAAACAGCAGCGGTCCGTGAAAACTTGGAAAAACAATAATTCAGGAACTTCCAGAACCAGACCCTCATCTTTATTTTGCCCGCAAAATGCGAAATGCAGCTATAAAAGAGAAACCCTGGGTTAGCAGAAGCATCCAACTGCCATGCAGCAAGGCCAGAATCTCAACAATGTCGCCAGTTATCTGTGGCAGCTGACCTGCCAGGAGCCCCTTGAAAAGCTGAACCACCAGAGGGCCAAGAACAGCTGGATTCTGATACGCTTCAGCCAGCAGACCGAACAGTGAGATGCCTTGATAAACCATCAAGGCAAACGCAGACAACCGACTCAGAGCTGACAAAAAGCCGCGACTGCTTCCAGCGAAAAAACCCGTCATTGCGGTAAATCCTGTCAAACCAGCGCGGATCGAAAGATTCGCAAAAGCAATCGGATTACCTGTTGCGAAGACACAGATCAGTTCATTAAATGTGGAAAACAAAAGATACCAGACTCTGCCATTCAAAGACTCACGTTCAGGCTGCTCACCAGTTTCATACGGCTCAGAATCAAGCTCAGGCAAAGATGAGAACTGATGAGAAAGCTCATCAATCGCCGGCAATACTTCGCCAACAACGACCTGCCACTGTTCCATCTGCTGTGACTGATTGCTCATTTTTTACTTTTTCCCTTTAGAGCCGTGCCACAGATCCTGCAGCTGATCTGAGATCTATCACAAATTGCGCCACAGCAATCACATCTGTCGCAATCTACCGAAAGCTTAGTAATAAATTCTTCAGCCACAGCTTGCCATTCTGCTGGATCTCTTTGATCCAGACGAATCAATACATCGCTGCAGACAGGATCAAGCGGATTGCTCATATAACCGGAAAGCAGCATCAACGATATGGCGGCAGCTGTTCTTACCTCAGTTTCGCGATCATTTCTGATAGTTTCAAGCAATGCGATATATGATTCCTGAAATCTGAATTCGCCAAGAGCATAAGCTGCGCTGGCACGATCTGACAAATCTGATGAACGCAACACTTCAATTATGACTGCCAGCATACCGTCACCGGCACCAAGTTTTGCCAGCGCCCGCGCAATTTCTACGCGCATTTCACCATCACTAGTAGATAAAGCACTTTTAAGCTGTTCAACGAATCTGGATTCTCCTATCGTAGCCAGCGCACGCGCCGCCCGTAAATCACCAGAAACAAGCTGTTTTACGATCAACTCAAGAGCAGTGTCACGCTCCTTCCCTTCTAGAAGTTCAAATGAATCCATATCGTAATCATCCAGCCAGAGCTGGCCACGACTGTCAACGCTTTTGAGAAACTGCGCCAAGTTTCCGACATCTGTCATGCATTGCCTCCCCGCCCTTGAACAACGGTCTGTAGAACCCAGTCGCCGCCTTTTTGAACAAAAATTTCGATACTGGAAACATTTTTGTTTTTAATCAGCTCAGGATACTCAACCCGGTTGAAAATTGAATCTGGCTTGGTTTTTGTTGGCAGATAGACCTGCACTTTCCCGCTTGCCTGTTGCGCATATCTTCTAGAAAGACTCTCCCATGCAGCCTTAGCGTCATTCCATTCGAGACCAAGATCACTAAGAGCCTCTTCGCCCCACTTTCCGCCTTCGCAGTAACCGAGCGGCGAACCCTTTTTGCCAGCTATTTCCCTGGCGGCGGCGCCAGACCAGAAAACAGCTTTATCCTTGGGTGGTTTGGTATCGAAAAAATCAGTAAACCTCGGACTTTTTACCAGTTTTTTTACAATCCAGCCGCCAATCTTGCGGTTCGCTGCTGCTAAGGCCGCACCCTTTGCCGCATCCCACAAACTGTCGCCTTTCCAGAGATTGCTCAAAAAAGTACAACCGATAAAAATTGCATAGCATTTTGCTGGCTCTTTTTCGTAAATATTGCAGATATACTCCAAAGAACAGTCTTTATAAATCCCCAGTTCAATCTTTATATATTCGTAAAACCATTCATCTGCGCTCTTGCCTTCTGAATAAGAAACCAGCGACGATTTTATGACATCCTTGACCAGCTTGGCTGCAATTCCGCCCGCCGTGCCGTAGGTTGCCGTTGCAATTGATTCGAAAGCAAGATCAGAGCCCCATTCAACCCATTCGCAGAGAACAAGGCAACGATTTTCCCAAATTGCCAGATTTTCATAAGCTCTTTCGCCCTGAGCCAGAACCAGTTGACTCGTTATATTCCAGATTTTGCGGCGCAATTCATACAAGCCCTCAGCGCCGAGAACCATTTTTCGCTTATCAAGCAGCCCCTGCATCTTTTGCCAATATTCAGCAGGCACATATTCGCTGATAATGAGTTCACACCGGTTCAGCTCAATCTGCCAGTTTTGCCCGCCAACCCCAAGTGCGCTGGTGCGCAACAGGATATGCAGAGTTGTGGTGAACTCTTCACCTGACTGGCCAGGCACACTTACCAGAAAAGTCCCTGGAATCTGGCGGCCATCAGTGGGAATAGTTTTTTCTACGCGCAAGCTGTAAGAGGCAAAAGGTATGTTGCCGGATTTGATACCGGTACAGGTGCAGGAAAACTTGCCAAAATGCAAAGCATTGGCAACCGTCGAGCTGTCTGCTTCCTGAAGGCTAAAATCAAGTTTCGCTGCCATTTTCGGATCAGAAATCATACAATTCTTTGTGCTGTCATAAACGAAAACCCGAAAATCAATCTGGGTGGCGGTACCGCTGCCATCTGCCGCTACAATAAAAGCTCCCTGCTCGTTCTGGCCTTTCACATCAACAAACAGGCCTTCGCGAAAAATACTGATGCGCGCATGGCGTTCTAAATCAGCACAGCCAGAATGCTCGGCGATAATTTTCAGAACTGAACTGGATTTAAAGTCCTCTGCCGAAATATCATTATATGCTGGATAAATGAGCACTCGCGCAGTCGTATTCCCTTGATTTTCAACTTTCACCATCGCATTAGGTTCATCGCCTTCGGCAAAGCATGCCGAAAACTGCCAAGGCTGCGATGCATCACCGGTTATGGAGACATCAATCACTCCCTCACCTTTACTGTTAACCGAAAACTCCAGTTTTTCGGGAGTGATTTCCATTTCAGGCAAGGGCAAAGCTGTCAACGACACCTTCTGCGTCCTGATATCCTCAACTCCGGGACAACTGACTTCAATAAGAAAGTTATCGGGCAATATTGAACGCTGGCCGCGCACTGCAGCGGGGTCAACCGCACGAACATAAACCATTGTCCAGCCTTCGGTAACATGAGGCTCGCTCAAATCCAGCCAATTGCCAGATTGCCCTAGCGGGATAAACCTTATTGGCAGATTTCGAATGTTCTGCCTGGCTTCGTCAGCAACGCAGGCCATTATCCAGAGGCCATCAACACCGTCGACAACCAGAGAGCGTCTGTTATCTGGATCTGTTCTTAAATGCAGCTGTTCAGCCAGAACTTCGATCGTAACCTGGCTTTGATACTCCATGCCATCAATAGAAGCATTTACCTGCAAAATTTCGCTGCAACTTTCCTGCCCTGCTGTGATTGTTGTCGTTACCTTTGCCTTACCTGCATAGGATGAAAGCTTGACTCTTGAATCCGCTACCAGTGCAAAGCTGATTCTGGCACCAGTCGCAAGCGTATAAGAGCCAGAGGCTGTCACAGTCCAGACTGCGGCTGACAACTGCCCCGTCTCACCTGAATTTATGAATATCTGGCGAGTGCTCAACTGCAAAATGTAACCAGCCGGCTTGTTTGGGTCAAGCTTTTTGTCCTTGCTCTTCTTGTCAGCAGCAGCTGACCTGGCAACAGCCAAAGCCCCGCTGCCAGTGCGCGCAACTGCCAGGATTGCCGCTGCCGCTGCCGCCAGAGCAGCTGCAGCAGTTCCAGCAGCAGTGCGCCATGGCGTGCTTTCGCCCTCACCTTCTTCACCCTGTCCTGTTTCGTGGGTTCCCGTAATTACGGCTGATCCGTGGTATTTCAAGCCTCTCAAAATCGTTTCGCATTCTGCTATCAAGCTCTTTTTCAGGATTTCAGCCCGGGCATTCATAGCTTTCTGGGCAGTACGCTCGATTTCCCATATTTGCTTCAGTGGGAGCGGTTTGCCGACTGTATTAACAGTTAAATTCACTATGTATTCAACACAGAGAAAATCTCTGCCAAAAGGGATGTAAAAATATTTCTCCGCGCTTTTACCTTTACCCGTGTATTGAATTTCTGTGCCGGGCAAGCCAAACATGGAAGCTTTTTTCCGAGCCCAGTCGACAGAATCAAACCGTGGTGTATTAACCATCTCTGCGACCTCGCCGAGTTTGAGTTCAGAGACAAAATACACTCTTACCACAGCCGAGTAATTCAACTCTTCTTTTGTCAGCTCATCTGAAAATGTTTCTGGCCGCGAACTACGCTTAACGAACTTCGGAAAATGGCCGGCCTCCTTCTGCCAGCCCGACAACATTTTGCCGTCGTAGGTAATATTAATGACAGGAGGCGATGCAAATAATGGAAGCAAAGCACTCAATCCGCAAAATAAAAGAACGAAAACAAGCAGGTGCTGCACACTTCGTGAAGCAAATGATCTGCAAAGATTCTCTCGACTACTTAGAGACATTTTTTCCTCTGACTTTCACCACTCATTTGGGTAAGGAAAGCTCTCTTCTCATTTTACCTTACCAGTGCTGACAGCTATTTTGCAAGCAAGCCAGGCAAAAAAAATGTAAAACAAGCGAGCGTGAAGGTCCGAACATATAAACGTTGAGATTGTGAAGCTCGAACACACTTTGAACCGAGGCCTGAGACGTGGAAGTTGTCGTTGTGTCTGAAGAATCGCCGATGGTTGAGGAAAAAGTCTTGTCACGCCGAACAAATTGGCCACTGACTGGAACGAATGATTTCAAACGCAAATGCTTACCCGGACAGGTTTTTGCTCCAATCTTTAATTTCTGTTAGTATGACAGATATAGATGTACTGAAACAAATTCGAATCACACCATAAATAGAAAAAATAAGTGCCTGAGGTTCTTAAATATTATGAATAACATTCATGAGCTGAGAAAGTTTGTCGCGCCGGAATTCATTTTTGGCGTCAAAGCCCGCAAGGTTGTAGCAACATACGCAGCAAACCTCGGATCAGAAAAAGTTCTGATTGTTACCGACCCCAATCTAATTAAGGCTGGTTGGGTTGTTGGCGTTGAAAACTCCCTTATGGAAGCTGGTATACCTTATAGTATTTTTTCAGATGTCTCTCCGAACCCCAGAGCAACGCAGGTAAGGACTGGCGCAGAGTTTTTTATAAAGGAAAAGTGCAATGCCATAATTGCAATTGGCGGAGGAAGTTCTGTTGACTGTGCCAAAGGGATTGGAATTGTTGCAGCTAATGGTGGAGATATTCTTGATTACGAGGGCGTAGACGAGGTTCCGTCACCATGTGCTCCCCTGATTTGCATTCCTTCAACCTCTGGTGCCTCGGCAGATGTTTCGCAGTTCGCGATCATTTCTGACCAGAAGCGTAAAGTCAAGATTGCCATTATATCAAAACTGGTTGTTCCTGACCTGGCTCTAATTGACCCGGAAGTAACTACAACCATGAGCAGAGAATTGACAGCCTTCACTGGTATGGATGTCCTGGTTCATGCCATCGAAGCCTATGTCTCCAATGCTTCTTCGCCGATTACCGATCTTCATGCAATGCAGGCCATTCGACTTGTCAGGGAGAATCTGCATCTGGCAGTAGAACACCCAGAAAATCTTGATTACAGAAGCAGAATGATGCTTGCAAGTCTGCATGCTGGCCTGGCATTCTCAAACGCAAGTCTCGGGGCAGTTCACGCCATGGCTCACAGCCTGGGTGGTTATGTAGACTCCCCACATGGTGAATCAAATGCTATTCTCCTTGACTGGGTTATAGATTTTAATTTTATCGCCTGTCCAGAAAGGTTTTACGACATTGCTGAAATATTTGGCGTCAAATCAAGCGATTGTCGTGAAGATGTCAAAAAACAATTGTGTAGCAGAATCGCAGAATTTCGCAAAAATATTGGCATAAACAGAACGCTTTCAGAACTTGGCATACAACATTCTGATCTGACTTCCCTTGCAGAAAATGCGCTCCACGATGCCTGTCTTGTAACAAATCCCCGGGATGCAACATTAGAGGATATTGTGAATATTTATGAAAAAGCACTTCAGCAGCAACAATAGTGATCTGAGAGCTAAAATAATTGGCCTTGGTGAACGCTCTCACCAGAAAAGTTATTACCCTGAATTGATGAGAAAACTCAGGGAGCTTGAGCGATTCAAAGCAATTCTTGATCAGAGTAATGACTGCTTTTTCCTGATGAATTATCCAGATGGTGACTTCCTGGAGGCAGGCTTTTCAGGCAATGATATTTTTTTTAATTCAGATGAAGAATTATCAGGAAAAAGATTTATTGATATTGTTGCGACTGAAAGCAGAAACCATATCAGTGGGTATTTTGCCGACTATCCAGATTCAGAGCATAGAGATCTGACAATTGAGCTTTATCTGCAAACCTTGGACAAATGCAAGATTCCATTTGAAGTAAAATTGAAAAAGGTCGATTTTGAGAGCAAGTTCTACTTTATTGCAACCGCAAGAGATATCAGCGAAAGAAAGCATGCTGAAAGCAAATATCTGGAGATTTTTAATTCTGCTTCGGACGCAATGATTATTTATGATGAAGAAACCTGGCAAATTCTGGAAGTAAACGAAGCTGCCGTCAGAATGTTTGGTTTCTCTCAAAAAGAGTTTAAAGATCTCAAAATTGATGATTTGAGCACAATCGATCATAATGAGATCATAAAGTTTATTGATGAAAAAGAACTTTTAAACACAGCTGATCATATTTTTGAATGGCAAGCCAAAAGAAAATCAAATGAAGTCTTCTGGGTAGAAGTTTCGCAGAGAAAATCAGCTATTTCGGGAATAAAAAGAATCATTTCTGTTGTTAGAGACATAACTCTTAGAAAAAAATCAGAAGAAAAGCTTATCGAGGCACAGAAAATGGACTCGATTGGAAACCTGGCAGCGGGAATAGCCCATGACTTTAATAATATGCTCAGTGGAATCATGGGCTATTCTTCCCTTATGCTGGAAAAAGAGGATTCCTCAGAAAAGATCAAATATTTGAATGGAGTAATCAATGCTGCAAAACGGGCAGCAGAACTAACCAACAAATTGCTGGTATTCGGGCGCCGCGGCAAAAGCGAGGTTGAAGCGGTCTGTTTAAATGACATCGCGGTGAATGTTCTTGAACTTCTGAAAAGAAGTATTGATAACGCAGAAGGGATAAAAATCAATGCCGACTTTTGTCACGATCTATGGCTGATTGATGCAGATCCAGCGCAGATGTCCCAGGTGATTATGAATCTTGTCATTAACGCCAGAGAAGCAATTGAAAATGACGGAACAATTCAAATTTCTACAGCAAATATTACCCGAGACAGAGTCTTTACAGAAAAATACCCGGACATTTCTGGTGACAAATTTGTCGAATTTATAGTATCCGATTCTGGCTCTGGGATCGAAGAATCATTGAGAAAAAAAATATTTGAACCTTTCTTTTCTACAAAATTATCTGGACAAAAGAAAGGCACCGGATTGGGCCTTGCAATGGTCTATGGAATAGTGAGGAATCATCAGGGAACAATTGATCTGGAAACAGAATTGGGAAAAGGAACGACATTTAGAATCATATTACCGATTGGTTTTAAAAAGGTTGAACTAGAGAAACAGGCCGTTTTTGGCGAAAATGTTCCGGGAAAAACCCTTCTTCTGGTGGAAGATGATGAGACAGTTCTACAGATTCTTGATGAAATGGTTTGCGCACTGGGATACAAAACCATGTTAGCAACAAATGGCCAGAAAGCCGTAGATATTCTGCGGCAACAGTCGACACTTATCGATGGAGTAATTCTTGACATGAGAATGCCTGTGATGGCTGCCAAGGAAGCTTTCAAACTAATGAGGCAAATAAAACCAGATATCAGGGTTATGTTGACAACGGGCTATGGTAACAATGAAGAAGCCCAAAGCTTGCTTAATTTTGGCGTCAAATCTATTCTCTTAAAGCCTTTTAACCTTAAAGGAATCGAAGATTCCCTGCGCAAATTATTAGAATCATAGCTGCCTTGTGCGTTTACCAGCTTGCGATAGCTGTAAATGTTTGAGCGAGCGATCCCTTTATCGGGAATACTAGAATTGTTCCATCAGCGGTTCCAGACATAGAGCGCCTGCGAAACCTGGTAACTCAGGCATAACCGGCCTTCAGCGTCCTGCTGTAAAGCGGTTTTAAGATAAGCGTCAAATTTGTCTCTGAACTTCTGGCCATCCTTGACGCCGCCCTTGACGAGCAGAGTCTCGCGAGCCTCATCAATACTGGTGAATGTCCAGCGAAATGGTCTTTTGATAATCTGCAGATCAGGCAGCATGCCGCTGTCAACCATGGCAAAATACAGAACCGCTACACGAAGGCGCTCAAGCGAGAGCTCTTCAAGTTCAAGCAGACTACGCATTTCCCGGTTCAGCGGGGAATCAGCGTGCGGAATCAAAACGATCAGACGCTGGCCAGTGGCATCGCGCAGGCGCTGCAAAGCCTCGGCAAGTTGAGGCTGGTGCCCGGAATCTGTTGAGATAACGCCAAGACTGTTGAGACAGAGCACGGTATCAAAAACACCGGGCGGCTCAATATCGAGCCAGCGTCCATGAATCTGATTCAGATTACCAACTTTTTCGCTGACGGCCTGTTTTTGCAGTTGTTCAAGCATGCTTGCCGAAAAATCGGTAACCGTTATTTCTTTTACCATTCGAGCCAGGGGTATGGCAAAGGTGCCTGGCCCGGTTGCTACATCGAGAACTCTTTCGTCAGAACGCCATTCAAAGCGCTGCAAAAATTCAAGTGTTTCCTGTCGAGCTTCTGGTGAATGAGCTTTGGCGGCAAAATCAGCCGCGCGTGTATCCCAGAATTCCGGAGTTTCTTTTGCCGAAGTATCGCCGTAGTTCTGCGCCCAGCTGTGTCTATAAAAATCCCGGATCGGTTCGATATTTAAATTCGGCATTGATTATCTCCTGTTTAGCGACAATATAACCCCGCAAAGTAGTAGAAAACAACCAGCACCATAATCTTCCCTGCTAAAAATAAGCTTTAAACCTCATCTTGGCTATTCGGAAAGTTTTTGTTAAACAGGATTCTTAGCTCACCTGAGTTTGTTCCATGGTGAGAGGTCTCTGGATAGGAAAATTCGTAGAGCATGTCCTGAAACGTCTAACAAAGGCTTGCAGCGGATTTTAAACTGCTCGCTGGCGAATTTCATTGTTTTCTGGTAAGTTTCAGGCATGGGTTGAAGAAGCAGAATTTGAGAACTTTTTCTTGCATCAATGGCCTGTGAAGAATGTGGCACCGATTTAAGTTATGATTTTCAGGAAACACATAGATATGCAGATGCGTCCTGTTTTCGCAGTTATATTGCTCCTGACAGTTATGCAACCATGCTATGGGCAAAAGACACATATCACTTTTGCTGACAAGCAAGCATGTTTCCGGTTTGAGGGAATCGACAACTGGGAGTTCAAGCCGATCCAGGTCGGCGATAAGTTTGGCTTTGACACCGGAACAGCTACCGGCGCCTGGGGTTACACTGCACCAGGTGGCAGATACGTGGTTGCCCCGCTTTTTGACAAGGTCTGCCGCTTCATGCATGGCTATGCGCCAGTCAAGCTAAACGGCAAATGGGGAATCATAAATAATCTGGCTGAGTTTGTTATCAAACCTGAATTTGAAAAAGTCTGGTCATTGCAGAAATACAATGGCGGATCAGATAATTCCATAACGTTTTTTGACGAGAGAGGCAATCCTGACGATCTTTATGAAGTGGATCCGCTCGAAGACTGGACCAACGGTTTTAATGCTGGCATTTTCCCCATGTTTAAAGATGGAAGCTGGCACCTGCTTGATCAGGACGGCAAGCTGGTAACCCGTCAAGTCTACGAACGCATACTACCAACGTCACACAACCGTATCGCCGTTTTTGCCAACAATCTGTGGGGCTTTGTCGGTTCTGATGGAACTCAGGTCACACCCATGATCTTCAACCGCATTGAAAGGTTCAAAGAAGGTCTGGCCGCCGTGCGCTCAAAGAATCTCTGGGGTTATATAGACGTTTCAGGCAGCTTTGTCGTATCTGAACAGTTCGATACCGTCAAAGACTTTGCTTCGGGTACGGCTTTCGTTACAATTGACGAGCGAACCGGCATAATAAACAAAGAAGGCCAGTATTTGCTCAAGCCTGATTATGGCTACATCTATCAGATACCCGGCAGTGAACTTATAAAGGTAAGCAAAGGCCTGAAAAACGGAATTTATCATTGTAGCAGGGGGCTGATCCTGCCGGCCATATACGATGACTGCACAGTCAACCCAAACGGAACCATTGTTGTCTGGAATGACGGAAAACAGGGGCTATTCGATGTCAACGGCACAGTTCTGCTGGCATTGTCAGATTCATTGATAACAGTTCTTGACGAATTTCTATTGCGTATTGCCAAAGAAGATTCGGTGGCGATATTCGATCTCAGAACGAATGAGCTTGTCAGAACTGATTATAAATGCGTTAATATCTTTCATAACGAAAGAGCCGCATTTCAGGACAAAAGCGGGAAATGGGGATTTCTGGATCAGCAACTTAACCGTGTTATCCCGGCACGTTATACCTGGGCTACAGATTTTTCGTGGTGGCAGGCGGCAGTGGAAGACGAAACCGGTATAAAAATCATAGATTTGCATGGCAACCCGCCAGAAAAGCCTTTGATTAAATTGACAGCACTCTACGGCCACCCTCAAAACTGGCAAATGGCTACTTTCAGTGATCGACATGGCGTTCAAGATACAGCGGGCAACTGGTGCATCCGACCTGAATACCAGGAGATACGATCATTTTCAACCGGTGTAATTCTTGCAAAACGTGATTCTAAATGGGTTTTGTTCACTCTCGAAGAAAATCCTGGTGTCCGACTGACCTTTGATCAAATCGACAATATGAGAGAAGGCTTCTGCAGGGTCAGAGCAGGCAGTAAATATGGTTTCATAGATGAAATGGGCCGGATGGTAATTCCAACTCAATATGACATGACACAAGAAATAAAAAACGGCGTGGTCGCAGTATATAAAGATAACCGCTGGGGTTTCATCGATACAAAAGGCCTTCAAGTGCTTCCACACATTTTCACCAATATCATCAGAGAACCAGACGGCGGTTATGCTGTTTATGAAGGCGACCTGAGTGGCTATGTCACGGATGAAGGCAAATATATGCGGATAGAGGTCGAAACCTTGCCTGCAGAAAGCCCGAACCAGTAAATCAACTGAAAGTCATTTTTGAATCGCAGATTCTTGTTTTGTCTCGAAAGGCTTCTTAAACGAATCTATGCCAACAAAATCATAACCAATGCGAAGCATTCGAAAAAAGCGCCCGTATTATTTACGGTGACTACATCATGCCAATGAGAAATAAGTAGAAAGCATGAAATAAATCGCAATCCCGGTAACCCGTCGCGATTACAAAAGGTTGTTCGGTTGCGGAAGTCGATAATGTTTGAACTCATACATGACTCAGGAAAACTGACGTGATAAAATTCATTTTGTTCAAAGTATTGTACAATGACAGGTCGGACATTTTTCGCAAGTAGTGACAGCTGCAACGGACGCTGACAAGCCGCGCCGAAAAGCTCAACTCCAGCCGTCAGTTTTTTGGCAGGCCGAGACTTTCGAGTTCCAAGAGATTCGAACAATCAGGACGAAGGGAAAACCAAAGTGAAAACCAAAGTGAAAACAAAAGGGACAACGCATCAGGCGAGATGGGGAGTAACTGTTCTCTGCCTCATCGTTCAAGGAATGTTGCTTTTCGTCCCGCCCCTCTTGGCTGACATTCCCCCCAGAGGCAGGCGAGTTCCGGTTCACGCGTGGATTTCCAATCAGTCGGAATTTTCCGAGATGACCTTTTTTTGCCAGGAAGGCGGGCCCTGGGGAACCTTTTATTATCGGCTTGCCTCAAATACCGAACTGAGTGTTATCTATAAAATGCATAGCCTTGTTGTCATGGCTTCCCGCAACGATTTTCTCCAGAGCGAGAAAAACGCCATGCTGTTGACCCTCATCAATGAGGGCTCTCAATCGGGAATTTACGAGGAAAAATCGTTAGAACCAGCTCTGAATATTGAACTATCGCCATTACCTTCAGCGCCAATTCAAGTAAACCAATCTCGATTATCACCTTCTGGAAATTCCAATTTAAAACAAGTCGAGAGCAGGCCTCCCGGGGTGCCCAATCTCGCCGGCCCGAACAGATCCCGGAATGTCGGCGAACGCGGCGAAAAGGTGGAGTTCACCTCCCCCTACAACCAGCCAGGATTCTATCTCTGTCCAGACCAGATCAATTTTTGGGATTTCTATTCGAACGACGATTCTGACACTTCCAGTCAAATCTTTCGGGAATACCGCATCGCCGGGTTTCAGGGAGAACAGCTCATCGTCTGGTTGGCCCGGGAAATCACTACCTTTTCAGACGACAAAGCGGCTCTCATCAAGGAAATGCCGAACCCCTTCCCCAACCTGCCCAAAGAGCCTCCCATACAAACCTGGAAATATAAAACCATTCATTTGGCCGCCAAAGCGGGTGATCTTGCGGAAGTGAAAAATTTTATCGCATCCGGAACCGATGTGAACGCCCTTGATCGGGCGCGGCGCATTCCGCTTCATTGGGCTGCGGAAAGCGGCAATCTTGAATTGGTCAAATTTTTACTAGCCAAAGGGAATAAATCGAACATCCAGGACGCCTTCTGCGACACTCCTTTATCGGCTGCCTCCAAAAAAGGAAAAGTCGAAATCGTTCAATTTCTGAATGCCCTTGATAGCAGCTCAAAAGGCGGAGGGGGAGTCGATTCTCTCAATGCCGCGATAGAGAAGGGCGATCTCCCAATCATCAAAGCCCTTCTTGAAAGTGGCGTCGATGTGAAGGGCAAAAACTCCTCCAATAGCGACACTCCCCTTCACGTGGCGGCCCGCTTCGATCGACGGCCCTTAACCCGCGTTCTTCTGGAAAAGGGAGCGGACGTCAATGCACTCAACCATCTTGATGAAACCCCTCTCTTCGGCACGATCTGCAATAAATACCGCAAGGAGCTCGTAGAGATGGCCCGGTATTTGATCTCCAATGGAGCCAAACTCGAAGTATTCAACAAAAATGGCTCTACCCCGCTCATTAAAGCGGTTGTAATGAATGCTCCCCAACTGGTAAAGCTTTTCATCGAAAAGGGTGCCGATCCAAATATACCATCCCGCTCAGGGAAATCCCCTCTTTCACTGGCCAAGGATGAAAACATACGAAAATTGCTCCGAGCCCTTGGTGCAAGAGAATGAACTCCGGATTTTTCCTCAACCATGATTCCGCACTTTGAACATGCTTTTCTCGTCGCTCTCGGACGATCGATCCTGATCGAACTACCGGTGCTTTGGATCGGTTTGAGAACCTTGGGGAAAGTATCATCAGAGCGCATTTCTTCGCCCCAAATTATCGCGACTGGTTTTTTGGCAACGGTAGCCACCATTCCCTATCTCTGGTTTATTGCGCCTCTTTTTATACGTATGAGCGGACTGCCTTTGTTGGGAATCGAAGGAGCAATCGTGCTTGGTGAAGGGGCCATCTATCGTTTGGTTTTCTCCTGCGACTGGAGGCTCTGCCTGGGAATATCCGCCGTCGCGAACGCGCTTTCCTGGGGCCTGGGAACCCTGCTGAGACATATGGGGTAAAGGCGCGGTACAAAATGAGGCTGTCTCCTCATGAGACAGCCCAATCTATTGGTTTGCACCCAATAAAAACCCCTAGAACTCCCTTTCTACACTTATATTAAAACTTCTTCAGCCGGTTCGACGCTCTCTACAGGGCTCTCGTCGACGGCATTCACTACCTGGGCTGAGGCCGGTTCTTTTACTTCCATGTCGCGGCTCAAAGCACTGTCATAAAAAGACACTGAATAGCCTGCCTTAATGACCCTTCCGCCGATGGCGCCAGATATATCGTCGATAAGCTGAAGAAATCTATCTAGAATTTTGTCTTTGCGGCTGAGCGCAGCGACTTCAGGTGTTTCTGAATCTTCAGATGCAATCTTGAGCGGCGCGGTCGCCCCATTTACCATCTGCAACTGATAACCTCCACCATAACTGACAGCGCCGGCAGAAAAATTACTGGCAATAGTCGAAGTTGAGCCGCTAGCACCTTTGTTAACACTGTCCTGCAGGTATATCTTTGCGATATCAGCCATCGATGTTGAGGTCAGTCCAGAAGAAGAACTGCCTCCCAGACTCGACATCCATGACGAGCCGCTCATTGACGCTATGGTAGCCTTAAGTCCGTAGTCAGCCGCACTGATCATACTGTCGATCAGAGATTTTGAAGACTCCAGCCCCTTGCCGACAGAGCTTTCTGCTTGACTCAGATAGCCATCAAGGGCTTCAACTCCGGTTTCCTTTTCGCCGAGCAGCTCATTTACAAAGCCTTTCGTCAACGATTTGAATTCTTCGGCCAGAGTCTGGCTAAGTGCTTCCATATCACCGCTAACCCTGACAAAAACAGTGAAACGATACATTGCCGATCTATTGATTTCCGGATCAGTTACGGCTTCAACTTCAGTCGTTTGAGGCGCAGAAGTAGCCGCAGCACAGTTAATACAGGTGGTGTTTGCAGCATTGGCAGCGCTATCATTGACAGCCGTCTGCAAAACCTGCTCAAAAGCGTCTCCAGAAGATGTTGATTCTGCTTTTGCATTTTCGACAGGAAGGTCTGACATCTTTGCGACAACATTTATTACAGACATAATGCCTCCTGATAATTCAATTTTTCTGGTTTACTGCTCTATAGATGTCATTGGAGTGATTGAGGGCTGATGAATGATTTTAAGAAGCGGCTGCATCATAAAAGAACCAAGTATTTCAAGAAACTTCCTACGCTGATCTTTAGTAATTTTATACATCGTCTGCTCCTTATTTTTCAGGCCGAGAGGTGGCTTTTCCGATTCGTCTTAGTCTCTAATTACTTCATCGTCTTAAACCCCTTCGTAATTTAAGTGCATTTTGGTCGATTTAAAGCTATAATTTGCCTGTTTCCTACGAATTCCTTTAATTTTGACACAAAAACCACCTATGTACACATTTATTAAAAATAAATTATTTATCTGGCCAGTTCTGCTCATTTTGCTTATCACAACCGGATACAACAGCCTTGAAGCAGCAAACAGTTTTTCGCTCAAACCAATTCGGCCACCTGGTCTGAGCCGAATTGCAAGGTTTCTGGGAAGGGCACAACGATCCCTGGTGCTTGACCGCATTGATGCACTGATCAGCGCTACCGGTTTCTACGATTTGATCGCAGCTGCAAACATGCCGAAGGTTACAGTCATAGCACCGGTTATCAACAAAAGACAGAAAGAAAAAGACGATACCGTGGCGATTAAAGCGCTAAGCATTAATATGCTGCTTTTCCCTGTACCTTTTTTTTTCAATCAGGCGCAAAGAATCGCAGCATTCGCGAGAAGCGCGCGGCAGCTCGACCCCGACATCATTTTCCTTCAGGAAGTATGGGACAACAACAGCTTGGCTTTGCTCATCGCCGCGTTTCCTGGCTATTATTCTATTTACACGGCAGGAATCGGCTACAATTATTCGGGTTTGCTTATTTTAAGCAGGTTTCCGGCAAAAAAAGCATCTGCAAAACGCTTTGCGGTTTCGCTGAAGCACAATGTTGAAGAGCTGATCGCGCAAAAAGGCTTTATTCTCGTTGAGACTACAATACGTGGGCAACCATTTTATCTGCTCAACACCCACCTCTATTCTGCTGACCGTAGCAAGCTCTACCGACCCAACCTGGTGCAATTCAGTCGTGTTGCTGACATTGTTGAGAACCTGCCCGCTGCAGCTATTATCGGCGGCGATATGAACCTGATACCAGCAGATCTCGAAGCCCGGATACCAGACGATATAGTTCGCGACAACTGCGATTTGTCGACAGCCGGCTACCCAAAACCCACACAAAAGCTAGATTACATCATGGTCAGACCGCATCATGGTAAAACAGCAACTGTAAACAGTCGCCGGATAGACGCGCCGTTGCGATTCTCTGACCACACGCCGATATACGCCGAGATCTATTTTCGCTGACCGTTGCTCCGGGCAGAGAAAATGTTAGACCTCAAGGCTGAAAACTTCAACTTCCTGCTTCTTGCCGCGAATTTTGCTTACTGCAACCGGCTTCACACGATAACTTGCGCCGAGACAATCGCGAATTGCACCCGATATGACAATTGGCATATCTCCGCTGTTAGCCAGCGAACACATGCGGGCAGCCACATTAACCGGGTCGCCAATTACGGTATTATCCATTCTGACTTCTGGAGTCCCGATAATCCCGGAGATTACCCGGCCAGAATTAATCCCGAAAACAGGGCGAACTTCTTTATCAGACTTAAAGGCAGCAACCATACGTTTTGCGAGCTTGATAGCCGCGATTGCTGCATTCTTTTTCCCATGTTGTTCGTGTGAGAAGACAATCAGAAGCTTTTCACCGATGACCTTGTCTACTTCGCCCCCAAGTTCCTCAGCATAACGGAAAAAATGATCGAGACTATACTCCAGTTTGTGATACACCTGTTCTTCGGTTGCTTTGGCTGCAAACCTGGTAAAGCCGGCGAGGTCAGCGAAAAGAATGGTATATTTGGCTTCACTGCCCTGCTGAGCTTTCTCAAACAGCTCTGGACTACGGGCAAGTCGGCGAACCGATTCTGAAACAAAGTTGCCCAATGCGTTGCGCTCACGCAGTCCTTTAACCATGCCATTAAAAGCTCGCGAGATCGAACCGAACTCATCTTCACGGCTGTCTTTGAGTTTTACATCGTAATTACCGGACTCAATCATATTAAGACCCCAGAGCAGGTGTTCAAGAGGTCCAGTGAAAGATCTACTGATATTGACAGCCGCAAAAACTGCAAAAACAACAAAAATCAGCATTCCAAAGAGAAAAATTATGTGACGCCAGAACTCAATTCTTTCGAGATGCGACGTATCCTGTCTCCCACCTACTGTATACAGCGACAAAAACCTGCCAGGAAGCACCTGATAAAGCGCAGAATCTTCTCCTGAGCCAGTCTCTCTGTGCAGACGACGACTACGTGACGAGCTTCTAATCATCATCGCCAGCTTGGCCGATTCATTTTCATCAGAAGAAAAAGCCTCAGCACGCACTCCGCTATGTGTCTGCAGCAGAACTGGCGCGGCGTCTATCAGCGATGCCGGATCAAGCAGATCGAAGAGAGAACGGAGCTTGTGCGGGGCTTTCTGACTGGTTATTATATTAGCAAAAGCAGTCTTGAGATACGATTCACCAATTGCGTATTCATCCCAACCTACTCCGCAAAAGTATTCGATCAGACCGTTTACGCGCAGCGGAAAAACACTAAAAAGGGTTGCACCAACGCTGGAGCGCAAGTTGTTAAGCCCCTCAAAGTTCGAAAAAAGCTCATAAAATCGCTCGGCGCCAACAGAGTTAACCAATTGCGCTTTGATTTCTTCGTAAACAAATTTTTCCATCTCATTGGCTTGCATATTTTTATCGAGTTCTGATAGCCCTGACACAAATTCTGCTATGGGGAAAAATTTTTCGACAGTCTTCTTATACATATTAAGCAGAACAAACATTGAGTCGGTTCTTGAACTCTCGTTGTGTCCCACCACTTCGCGCTTAAAACGATCGTAATAACGCATAAAATTGTTTGGACCAAATATCAAAATCGCATTTGCCCGGCGATCCCTCACTCCACTAGACTCAAAACCTGTTAGAAAGGGAGCAAAAGCCCGTTCAGCAATCTCAAAAACGGCAGCGTCCATCTTTTTAAGATTAATATTCTTCTTCTCCTCAGGCCCGCCTTTATCATAGGCAGTTTGTATTTCGCGAGCCCGCTTCAGATCCCTTAAAGTGTCAGGGTGAGCAAAAGAGCGCAAAAAACTCTGAAACAGATTTGCATTATAGAGGCGCACTCCAGAATCGATCCCGGCAAGAATATTGTGCAGATTACGTTCGATTTTGAGACGCTCACTGTCGGTTACTTCTCGCAAAATCAGGCGAAAAATCGAACTACCCATCAGGAATGGCATAAAGATAGCCAGCAGACTGGCTATGATCAGCACCTTACCCACACTTAGCCGCAGTCCACGAGCAAAAACTGAAACCTGCACAAACAAAAGCAAAGCGACACAAATAACCATGAAAAAAGCCACATTTGCGAAACGATCAGCAAATCGGTTCGAACCGCTTTCAAGCTCTGCAACAACAATTGGAGTCAAGTCAGTTCCGGCGACTACCCGTCCAACAACAACGATCAAGCCATTTTGCCGATAAAGCTCAACTTTAGCCTGTTCAGCTTTATCAATCTGGACATGTTCAGCGTCGCTGCAAACTTTTTTAATAAAATCAAAGTTCGCCTTTTTTGAGATTACGGGAGAATCACTGTTTACAAGGAATTCTTTACTCCGGCGATCATAAAACGCCACAGCCAGGTTTGCATCTAATTCTGATTTAACAATGGTTCGATAGATATGCGAAGCTGTCATTGCGTGCAGATCAAGTCGGCAGAAAAAGAAAACCGTTTGTTCAGACGAAACGGTAAGTTTGTCCCAATAGACTCCGGTCAGCTTCTCTTCGGATTTGAACGTGGCCAGGCGCCCTGCACGCATCAGCATAAAAGCAGTACGGTCGATTGACAAACCAATAAAGTCGCCCAAAAGTTTGTCTGTACGCAAAAGCAAGCTTTTGTGCTTCGGATTAAACAGCACGTCTTCCGTGTATGTTCCATTTTTCAGACATTCAACACGAACAAAATTTTCAATAAATTCGGTGTCAATATCACCAGCCAGATTGGCGGTTTCCAGCAGTTTTCCCTGATTATCGACGAGAGCGACCGATAAAGAGTTAATAGGCAGTTCAGAATTTAAAAAATCTGGAGGCCAACCATACCTGAAAAGACTCTTGTAATTAATCGATATTAGATCTCTGAAACGACCAAATGCTTTCTGTACAAGAGAATGAACATTTGCCTCCTGGCGAATTCGATCATTAAGCTGCAATGCTTGAGCCGACAGATCAATTTTAAGACGATCACTTTTGCCGAGTTCTTCTTCAAGCCTTATTGTAAAAGCAAGAACGATAATAAAACACAGGGCAAACGCGAGGCTTCTATGCAGCGTCATCCGATTCTACCCTCCCGTTCGCCGACAAGCTCATATTCAGGACCTTCACCCAGTCGGGTATAATCATAAAGACCACGAGTCAATGCAAATACCTTTTCGGAGGCAATTACCCGGGTATGTCTTCCCTGTTTAGAACGAGCTTCCAAAGCCTCTGCACGAACTCTCGCGTCGCCAACTACGAGATATTCGAAGCGATTTCCTGCCTTAACGGTACCTGAGAGCAGATGCCCGGCATCAATACCAATGCCAAATTCGTAACAGAATTTGCCCTGCTGTTCGCGCAAAACATTTATCTGTCGGTGCCTTGAGATCATTGTCAGGGCTGCTCCAACGGCTTTATTCGAAGCATCACCAAGACTTTCACCATAAAAAACTGCAATTATTGAATCACCAACAAATTGCTCGACCATTCCATTGGTCTCTTTTATGCATGAAGACATGGCCGCAAGATGTTCGTTGAGCATAAAAACAATATCGCGAACCGGATATGACTCACTGAGCGTGGTAAAAGACCTGATATCGGAGCACAAAATTGCGCCAAAACGCCCTTCCATACCCTTGTGCCCAGCTTTATCATCTCTGGCCACCTGCTGATCAAGCGAAGCTGAAACAAAACGGCCCAGATTGCGGCGTTCCTTGATGCCTTCAACCATCTTGTCAAATGCCAGAGTCAATTTTCCGAGCTCATCTTCCCGCTTAAGACCTAACTTCTGTGAGTAATCCTCGGCAGACACTTTCCTAAGACCGATTTCGACGTTCATAAGCGGACTTACCAGGTATTCAGCAGTCAGACGCGAAATTAGAAAAACCGGAATTGCCATTAAAATGACAATGAACGACAAAATCATTTCCTGATGAAAAGCACGAACTCTAAAGTTCTTGAAAAAAACCAGATTTGCCAGAATGAACGGGCCCGACTTAATGCAGGGGTATACCACCACCAGATGGTCATCATTCTGCTCAATAATCCCGGTTTTGGTCACAGCTACCAACTCAATGAGGTGATCTGCTGCCTGCTTCATCATCAGCGCATCCTTGCTTCGGGGAGACGGAAAGACCGTGGTGGACTTGGAGCCATTCATCTCTGCTATTGCATAAATGTTTTCAGAATATATGTTCTGAAGATTAAATATTGACTCTCGCAAGTAACGCTTGAAAATCCGCGAAATACTGATGCGAAAAACATACCAGTTCCTGATCTTGCCATCTCGAAGCAAAAAATTCTGGTAGAGAAAAAACTTGTCTTCGCTAAAATCGACAAACTCGATATCACCACGATTTGAAAGAAAATACCTCATCATTTCTTTGCCACTGCGGCCCTTGAACATTTGCAACTCTGGCTCTTCACCGACCATTATCTCTGGAGCTATGCTGTAATAGGCTTTGCGAATCCAGCCGCCATAAAAATCAAAGGTAGATTTTTCACGCTGTTCGGTAAATTCGCTTTCAGGGAAGCTGACCATCTTGCCAGTTATGCTTGCCACATCAGGTGGATAAACATAAACCGCGTCCAGCTGCAACCCGTTAGCAATAAATCGAGCCTGAAGCTTACCAATCGCATCATCCCATGATGCATGGTTCCAGTCGGTCATTTTGGCAGCCCACTCGGGGTCGTTTTCCTGTCGTTGACAAAAACTGTGATAATCTGCCAAAAGAGCCTCTCCTGAAGCGTCCGCTTCTTCGAGTTGCTGCAAAGCGTTTTTAATCGCTTCCTGCTCGCGCCGATATGCAGAAGAATCAACATGAAAAAGTCCGGCAACATAAAAAACCACCAGAGGTAAAACACCGACCGCCATAAAAGTCAACGACAACCAGGCCTTAAGACTTATACCAACAGGGTTTCCACTGATTAAAACCTTGGCAAAGATCAGAATCCAGACTGTGTAAAAAAACAGACGCAAGACAAAACTTATAAATGGTTCTTGCTGTTCACCAGTAAACTGACCGCGACTCAATATCCAGATTTCGTATGGCACAGCATAATCGATAAATTCCCGCATTATTCTCAATCCGCGGTAATCAACGAATTTTCCAGGCGGAAACAGCTTGTCACGATTCAATTCACCTTTTTCAAATTCACTGAGACACTGCATTACTGTCTTGCAGTGCTCGTCATCAAGAAAACCATCGAAAATTGGTTTTAACTCTGGGCTTGCTTGCTTGAGCGGCACCAGAACGGAGCTCACCTTCGCATATTTTCTCCCGAGCAATTTGCTGGCAAGCTGCATTGAACCAATACGACTGATAGCATCCGGAGAAAAAAGCATCAGATAAACAATTTTTTGCCGAGAAGCGATGGTGGTGGTGTCCCACAAAACTAGCACAGGTCGGCCTCCGTAAACAGCCGCTGATATTTTCCCGGCTCGTTGGTTCTTTAACAGTTCAAAATCCAATATATCACCAAAGGTGCCGCGCACAGCAGCATTCAAGCTGGAAAGCTCAGAACTGTTGAAACTGTCTTTCTGTCTGCCCAGACCATCAAGAATTCGCTTGAAAAAACGCTGTTTTACTGCTGTATAACCGCTGCCACCAAACATATTTACGCTACGACCGTCTTTATTAACCACCCCTGCATAAATATTTTGGGGCATGAATTCTTTGGGAAAGGCCTTCTGCAAGTCGCTCATAAAACTTGCCGCGTCAATCTGCCTGTCTTTCTGTAAACCCGCCAGATTTTTGTGAAGTAAAAAAAATCGCCGATTTATCTGAGCTTCCAGAGACCAGATTGAGCGAAATAGCTGCAGGTAATTGCCAGCCGACTGTTCCCAGCTGGTAATTGCTCTCTCGCTTTGAATCTTATTTCGCTGCTGCTGGTTGTATTCCAACAGTCCAAAGGGCAGCAAAGTCAAAACAAAAGCGAATATCAATGGCAAAGCCATGTTCAATCGCCGCTTCATTGAGAACTTTCCTCCCCGTTATTGCTTCTTAGACATGAATGTTAAAACAATTTCAAAAGATAATCCAGTAACTGAAAGCAATTTAACCAAATCTCAACCTTTACAAACCGGCGAAAAAATTATAGATTCAGGATAATCTACTAAGGAAAGCCAATAATGATGAACATCATAAAAAGCCTGCTGGCTCTGCTGCTGATTACTCTGGTCGCGGCACTTGCCACCGGCTGTTGTGGCAAAAAAGTGCCGGTCCTTGAAGAAGCTGGAAAAGCATACGTCGAAGGAAATTACCGCAAAGCTGTTCTGATGTTTCTGCCTGAAGCCGAAGATGGCAACGCGGAAGCCCAGGTAAACATTGCTTTTATGTATTATTGCGGCATGCATGTCGAAAAAGACCCCAGTGTCGCAGCTGAATGGTACAAAAAAGCAGCTGAGCGCAACAACGTAACCGCTCAATTCAGTCTCGGCACGCTTTATGAAAACGGCGAAGGTGTGAATCGTGACATCGAAGAGGCATACTTCTGGTATAACCTGGCTGAAAAACAGGGAGACAAAGACTCACAAAAACTTCGCCGCGAACTGGAACAAACTCTATCAGCAGCACAGATAAGCAGAGCCAAAAGCCGTATTGCCACATGGAAACCAATACAATGAAACTCTCTATCATCATACCTGTTTACAACGAAGAAAACACGGTCGAAGCAATAGTTGATCTCGTTTTAAAAGTACCCTTGAGTATAGACAGAGAGCTGATTCTGGTTGATGACTGCTCTACCGACAATACCCGAAGCATCATCGAAACCAGGCTGACCAGCAAGGTCGGCAAAACCGTTTTCCATGAAAAGAATCAGGGTAAGGGCGCGGCTCTGCGCTCGGGGTTTGCCGCCGCCACCGGCGATATCGTAATAGTTCAGGATGCCGACCTCGAATACGACCCCAACGAATTTCAGCGCCTCATCAACCCGATTCTTGAGAATAAAGCTGATGTTGTCTACGGTTCGCGTTTTTCCGGCGGCGAGATGCATAGAGTTCTCTATTTCTGGCACTCTGTCGGCAATCAGTTTCTGACCATGTTGTCAAACATGTTCTCAAACCTTAACCTGACTGATATGGAAACCTGCTACAAAGCTTTCCGCAGAGAAATTATCGCCGGCATCGAAATCGAAGAAAACCGCTTCGGCTTCGAACCTGAGATTACTGCCAAAATTTCAAAAATAAAAGGCATACGCATTTACGAAACCGGTATTACATATAGCGGCCGCACTTACGAAGAGGGCAAAAAAATCGGCTGGCGCGATGGCGTTGCCGCAATCTGGTGCATACTAAAATACAATCTGCGCCAACCCCACAGGATCAGGCGCAGAGATTAAAAAAGAACTTGCTCAGCCGTCGTGATTAATTTTGGTAATCAGTTCCTTAAGCACGGCCTCGGCTCTTTCGTGCTCAATCTGACAGGTGCCAGCAGCATGGTGCCCGCCACCACCGTATTTAAGCATCAACTCACCGATGTTGGTTCTTGAGCTGCGGTCAACAATCGACTTGCCTACCGCAAAAACGGTATTCTGCTTCTGAAAACCCCATAGAATGTGAATCGAAATGTTGCAATGCGGATTCAGTGCGTAGATCATAAAACGGTTGCCCGCATGAATCACTTCTTCGTCACGCAGGTCAAGAATAATCAGATTCTTATATATCTTCGAACAGCGCCGCAACTGCTCGCGAAACAGTTCATCCTGTTCAGAATACAGATCTACACGTGCCTTTACGTCAGGCAGTTCCATGATCTGACCGATACTCATGTCTTTGCAGCAGTCAATGAGATCCATCATCAACTGGTAGTTTGAAATGCGAAAGGTTCTGAAGCGCCCCAGACCGGTACGCGGATCCATCAGATAATTCAAAAGCACCCAGTTATCCGGGCGCAGTATCTCATCGACACTGAACTGAGCCGCATCTGCCTTATCTACCGCAGTCATCATATCTTCAGCAACTTTTGGAAATCTCTCTTTACCGCCATAATATTTGTAAACAACCCTGGCAGCCGACATCGCTTCGGGGTCAATGATGTGGTTATCACGTTTACCCTCATTGCGTATAGTTTCGCTCAGGTGGTGATCAAATACCATATACGCTCCCTCGACATACGGCAGGTTCGTGGTGATATCACGATCAGTGATTTCGACTTTGCCATCCTGCATATCTTTGGGGTGCACAAACTTGATATCATCTATCATGTTCATATCTTTGAACAGCACGGCACAAACCAGACCATCAAAATCACTGCGGGTAACCAGGCGATATTTTTTTCCCTCTGTCATTCCAGTCTCCAGTTCAACAATTTAATGTTGCCAATTTAACATGCTTCGCTGGCAATTTCCACATTTTCAATAATGCCATGCTGCGCGGCTTGCCTTAAATATGGCAAGATAGTAGACTTATAGCGCAACTTGAAGCGGAGCGTTACATGACAGCATTGCGAGAGGCAAACAACAGAAGTGGTATAGCCATGTTTTCGGCCATCTTTGTTCTGCTGATTATCGGGCTTCTGGCCATGCAACTGCACTTTTATTCCCGCCACACCAGGCTTAGCGCCTTTCGCTTTCAGACTTCGGAAGTGGCTCGCCAGCTTGCTGCTGCCGCGATAGAAGAAGCTCTGGCTTATGTTCTTGCCGAAAGCGAAAAGCCCGACGGCACCTTTTTCAGGTATCTGGTCGAACGACCGGCGGCCATCGACTGTAGCAATATCGATCTCAGCGAGAAAAATCAACGCGGTATCGAAGTGCCGGTTGAACTGACGATCAAGCAGGCAAAAAGCATGGAAATCGGTTCACGATTTTCGATCAGTGCTACTGCCAGAATAGTCGACTTTCGTAACACCGATATGGCTGGCACTTCTTATTACGGCAAGGAAGGCGTCGGCACCATCGAACTCAGAGTAATGGTCGAGCCAGAAGAAGAATACCGGCACAGTGTAAGCAGCGCATGCACCATGACCAGACATCACGATTACAAGGTAGTCACAATTGTTGCCAGACGCGACAACAGCACTCAGCGTAGTGAATATGCCGGCAGCTACGTGCTTGATTATGCGCTTTTTCTGCGCAACGGCCAGGAAGAGTTTACCAATTCAGCCGGAGCCAGTCTTAACCCGGCGAAGCAGCGTCTGGTGATAAGTCAGTCCGACACCGACCCGACCACTTTTGGCAAGGTTTTTTTCGGTAATAAACCCGGCCAGCATGTTTATCTAAATATAGATAAAAAGCGCATGCATTTCATTCCACAGCCGCAGCAGAAAGAATTTTCATACGATCCGGCTGATCAGCAGATTTTCAGACTACTACCAGATTTTTTTGCCGCGATAAAAAAGCTGGCACGCCAAGTATTGCACGATATCGAGCTGTCTTATGGGAACTTTGTTATGACCAACTTTTCGGCTGATTTTCTCTTCGAAAAACTGCCACTGTGCGATGACGACCTTGCTGAAACCGAAGCTTCAGCAAGTATCATAAAAATCAGAAACGCTCTTCGCCTTGGGCGCTGGCCAGCAAACTCTGACCAGTCATTGCCAGCCGTTGGTGCAGGCATAGTGATAGAACCGGAAGAGAGCCTGCGTCAGATCCTTGAAGGCAACGTCAGACAGCGGTTTATGCAGATTGCCAGCCTGTTTATCGAGCTCAATGATGCACGAATATTTGCCGGACCCAGCGAAGACACCGACCTTGATAGTCGCAGAATCGACGACAACCAGTTGCTCCGCGACTTTTCTACCCGCAAATATACCTGTTTTGACCCAGAACGGTTCAATGGGCGCCAGCCAGACGGTCTCGATATCGATTATCTCAAATCGCAGATATACAGAGACACCAGGGATCCCGATCTTTTCTCCAAAATTGATTCAAATAATGCCTATCTGCTTCAACCAAGCCCGTTACCGCAGCCAGTCTTTTATCTCCGACGCTGGGCAGGTGTAATTGAAGACCCATCACTCGCTGCCGTGCCATTTGCCCATATTAACCTGTGGTCAAGGCAAAACCTGAGCCGAAGACAGCTTGAAAGTTTCGGCATATATCTGCCTCGTCAGAAAAAACTCAAGCTGCGCGGCATAATTCAATGCAAAGAACCAGTTGTGCTCGGTGGCAATGGTGACGGCGACATTGAAGTCGAAGGTTGTGGCATACTCATTGCCCCCGGCATCAGAATCGAAACTGGCATTAAAAAAGCCCCCGGAAAAGAAGTAGTCTGCGTATTGGCAACCCGCGGTCAGCCTATTACCGTTAACACAGACCACAGAATTGAGGCATCGCTTATCAGCATGGGCATTCTTGACCGCAACGGCCATATTCAGGCTAATCGCCGTCTCGACCTTTATGGCAGTCTGGCTGTAGACCGCCTTGCTATCGACAGATGGAGTGTCGGCGAAGAACATCGCATCACTTATGACCCTGCGCTTAAGCGCCAGAATGACCTGTATCAGGTAAATATCGCACGCTGGATAACCTTTGAAAGAGTTGTAGAAAAAGACGAATGAGCAAAAGAGGCTTCACACTTATCGAAATAGTTTTTGCCATGGCCATTCTGGCTGTTGCAGCACTGTCGATGTTTATGCTCAATCGCTCTTCAAACCAGCAGGCAATGGATTCATACTATGAATTTCTCGCATTCAGCCTGGCAAGAGAACCTATCGAGGTATTTCGTGGCTTTGGCTACGACAGCTTACGCATGATCGCAGATGGCAACATTTCTCCACCAGCAGAATATCCGACAAACAGCATGCATGACATTGAATTCAACCGGTTTTCAGAGATTCAATACCCGGCAGAAGCCTCGATGTTCAAGCGCATGATCGAGCTTAAATCCGTAAGTCATGGCAGCCTCAGAGCTATCAGCATAAAAGTTACGGTAGCAGCAAGAAGCATGAGTCGTATCGAAGTGTGGATGCGCAATCGCACGGTTTCACTTGAATCTCTTATACTGGAGCGCCCCAGATGACCAGTAAAAAAACGGGATTCACATTTGTTGAAATTATGGTGGTGTCGGCATGTTTGGCTTTACTGGCCGGCACAGCTTTTATGTTACTTAGATTTAGCACAAGATCATCTCTTCAGGGCATGTTGCGCCTGGAAACTACTCTCGAAGCACGCAAAATCATCAGACAGGTTTATGCCGATCTCAAACTCGCCTGTTTCCCTCTGCCCTATGATTCGGTATATAACTTCGACAATGTAATGTACATAACCGGGGTGGCGCCACATAACATGTACACTTTCTTGAGTTTCCCGACTCATGCCCGCATGAACGAAATCTTTTCAAGTCAGAGCTCTGGCGTGAATTATCGCGAAACAGCCCTGATCAACTACCGCATCGAGCCTGGCACCAGCCCAGATAGACCTTTCCTGAAATTGACAAGAGAAGAAACCTTTAAGGGACAGACAACAAAGAAGGTTTTAAGTGAACGTGTAAATTTTTTCGAGATCAAGCCTGTTATGTTGCAACCTTACGGGCGCAATCAGTTTTATTTCATGGTAACCCTGCAACTTATCGACTCAATAGACGCAGCCGATTTAAAAGACAAGAACTGCTCATCGACTGCTCCCAAAGGCAATCTGGCGATTGCCGACTTCTTCGACATAGTGTACCCCGAATTTTTTCATGCCGCCTGGAATCAGCCCGGAATCAATCCAAATTGGCACACTCAAATACAATTTTCAGATAATTAAATTTTCTTGCAACATTTTCTGCAACTCAATCGTAGATTTAGTGTAATAGTTTAAAAATCTTTTCTACAAGTGAAGATTATGAGTAACAGTGAAAACGAAAAACTCTGCCAGGACTGCCTGGAATCCGTGCTTAATCGGCAATCTCCAGATAGCCGAACTTTGCAGCACATGCAAAGTTGCGATGGGTGCCGGCAGACCATCGCCACAATCGAGCTGCTCAAGCGCGAAGACAGTGCCTATGGCGATGAATCACACCCTGAACTCAAGCTTAAATTGATTAAAAAGCTGGCACCGATTGTTACCGCCCGCAGTGAAGTTCCAAAAGCTTCTCTTGCTACCAGTTTCGCCTGGCTCTGGAAACTTTCAATCGCTGTAATTGTTCTTGTTGCCGCCTGGTCCACCCTGACCACTCAGTCGACAACTGTTATCAAGCCGCCAGCAGGCACACCCCAGATCGCCAGCCTGCCACAGCAGTATACGTTCACGCTCAGTCTAAATGGCGGAGAGTCGCAGCAGGTGTCCATGGACAACCCGGTTGCCCTGTTCGCTAACGATTCTGGTGAAATAACGCTGCCAGACCGGTCACGTCTGCTGGTCAAGGGACCCGCGCGCCTGACTCTTGCACCACGCGGGTTTCACCTGCTTCAGGGTCACGTAAGAGCTGAGGTTACGCGGGGAATGGGTGAATTTGTCGCTACAACTCCACACGGAATTGTTACCGTTCTTGGCACAGTATTTGTCTGCGAGTCTTATTCTCGATATACAACTGTCGAAGTGCTTTCGGGCAAAGTGAGAGTGAGCTCCGACCACGCCCCGGCGACAGTTCTGGGGCCCGGAGAAAAATCGAGAATGGGTCAGCAAAAAGCAAGTTCTTCTGAAACCGAGACAATTCCATCATTAGACAGTGAGTAGCGCTGAAATTTCCCTGTGCAAATAATTTCAGCAGCTCCCGGCCACTCCGGGGGCTTTTTTTTCGAGCGTTATTCGTAAACGTCCCATGATCCTGAAAAACCGCGACCGCAAAGTCGCCTCTACTTCGCCTGTTAATTCAGCAATTTCAGCAAAAGGCATGCCCTGAAAAACACGCAGATCGACCAGAAATTTTTCCTGGGGTGTCAGAGTCTGCAACAATTCGCTGGCGGTATGTCTCTCGACCACTTCGTCTTCTGGCGAAGTGACCGGTTCAGAAACAATCTGCTGCTGATGCTCGCGCTTGCGGGTCTCGCGGCGACACTGGTCAAAATAAAGGTTACGCCCCACCGTCAACAACCAGACTGAAAACTTTTTCTGTTCGTCATAGGCATCGAGTTTTCTGATAACACGTTCAAATGTTTCCTGCACCAGATCTTCAACCATCGACTCGGGGGCCCGCAAATACCTGAAAAACCCCATTAACTGGTTCAGATAGCGGTCGATCAAACGTTCAAGGGCTCTTACATCACCCTCTCTTATCTTTCTGATAGCCACCAGATCTTCGGCATGGCGGGCAGCGGCGGCGTTTAGTTTTGCAGTATCTGCCATCAACCGCCTCCCATGCCTTGCGTCGAATACTCACTAATCCTGCGGAGCGACCTGATTCGCGCAAGATATATGTTCTCGGCACTCCGCCGGAATGGCACCAAAGAGGCGCGTTGCAGACTGCCAACTTCCGGAGTCCTGAAACCTTCCGCCGTCGGATTAATCATAAAACGCTCACCGAAAGTCGTTTCGAATTCAACAACACCATTTTCGAGGCTGATTACCTTGCCCTCGCGCACAAACTGCTCTGCAAGTACCGCGCCACCAGTGTCTCTGCTTGCAGACTGCCGCCCAGGCATGAATAATCCGAAGACAAAAACAACGAGAAACCCTGCAAAAATAAGCCCAAACGTTGGCAAAACCAGCCTTCTAAAATCTGGTAACTTATGATCCGCCAGACTTCGGGCTGGCGCAGAATTCTGCGAACTCTGACGGTTACTCTCGGTTGAGCTTTTCGAAACCACATTCTGCTGTCTGACAATGTTCATTTGTTTAACCCGAACGGGCAAAAATGCCGGCAATGCTGAGAATTCCTCACGACTTCGAGGTCATGGTCCAAACGCCGTCCCATTCTGGGCCTGGCGGATTCTTCTGAAAGTGAAAACAACGGCCAACATACATTTTACAGAGCTCATCGCGGCGATTCATCCGGATTGCCGATTCGAATTCAGCCATAGCTTCTGCCCACATCTGCTGTCGATAAAAGTCTATACCACGGTGTGTACATTCGATCACAGATTCCATGTTTGGAAATGACAGACGATCGTGATGGTCAAGTATTTCGAAGACTTTAACCGGCTTGGTTTTACCCTTAACCCTCATCAAATCAACCTCACGACTCTGATGACCGGCTTTCAGGTCATCAAAAGTCTTTTCACTGATCAGAATGTCGGCATGATAAAACTTCGTGGCACTTTCCAGGCGCGATGCAAGATTAACACCATCACCAATTACCGTGTAATCCATACGCTTCATCGAGCCAATATTGCCAACAAGAACATTGTCGGTAGCAATGCCAATGCCGATGTTGATCGTCTGCTTGTCTTTGAGCATGCGATCGGCATTGAACCTCTTCAATGCCCTCATCATATCGATTGCAGTTGACAAAGCACGCTCGGCATCTTCACCGGTCGAGAACGGCGCACCAAAAACCGCCAATATGGCGTCTCCGATAAATTTATCAAGAATGCCGCCATGATGAAATACGATATCAACCATGCTGGTAAAGTAGTCGTTGAGCATCAATACTGTTTCCTGTGGACCCAGTTGCTCAGATATTGTTGTAAAGCTTCGTATATCGGAAAATAGAATGCTCAGCTCTCGCATCTGCCCGCCAAGTTGCGCCTCACAATCCATCAGCTGATCTGCGACTTCCTTGGTCATGTAGCGCGCAAGCGTGCCCTTTAAACGTTTTTCGACTGACAGATCTTCTAATATGACCAGTCCGCCCATGGGCTGCTCGTGAGTGTCGCGCAAAGGCACCACCATCATGTTTACCGATATTTTTTTGCCCTGCAGGTTGGTGATCTCAGCATCTATGAAGTTATCTGAATCATTGGTCGCGATTACCCGACGCAGACTGTCAACCAGCCAGTGATTATCACCGGTAAAGGTGATATCGGCAAATTTGCCAATTATCTGGCTCTCTTCGGCACCCAGAATGCGCAAAGCGATGCCATTGCACTTTTCGATGCGGCGCATGTGATTAACGCTTATTACACCGTTACTCAGGCTTCTAAGAATGCTTTCACTATAGTTCTGGGCGTTGAGAACCTCATTGAACAGCTTGGCATTTTCGATGGCAATTGAAGCCTGCGAAGAAAAACTCGCAAGCTTACGCTCATCCTGACGCGAAAAAGCACCGCCCCGCTTGTTCAATACCTGGGTAACGCCGATCTTAACGCCATGCTTGTTGATCAGGGGCATGCACAGAATGTTGTGAGTGCGATACCCGGTTCTGCGATCGATTTCCTGATTGAAACGACTGTCCTTATAGGCATCAGGAATGTTTACTGTATTGCCCGTTGTAAAAACTTCGCCAGCAATACCGCGATTAGCAGGGATTCTGATCTCCTGATCACGCATGCCAAGAGCGACCTGTGACCAGAGTTGATTGTTCTTCTCGTCATAAAGAAAAATCGTGGCGCGATCACAGCTTAGAATCATGATTACAGCTTCCATTATCTTCTCAAGAAGTGGTTTAAGCTGCAGTTCTGAAGAAATCACCGAAGTAATCTCGAGCAGATGCGACTCGTTCTCGCGCGCCTGTTGAATTTGTTCAAACTGATGGGCATTATGCAGAACACGTGCCGAATTCGCAGTTACTTTCTCGAGTATTGCCATTTTGTCACTTGGCAAGGGCAACTGCGCAACGTTAATAAGTTCGAGAACCCCGATAACCATCCCGCTGGGCTGAAGACTTACCGGCAGGCACACCAGATTGCGGGTCTGATAACCAGTCTGCCGATCTATCTCCTGGTTGAAAAGCGGGTCATTGTAAGCGTCACATACAATGCGAATCTCGCCTGATGCCATAACCGCGCCAGCAATACCCTTTTCAAGAGGGAACCTGATCTCCTCAGTAGCTTCGCCACCAAAAACCCTCGAAAAAAGCTCACCGGACTCTGTGTCTACCAGAAAAAGAGTACCGCGCTCAGCACCGGCAATGTCTGAGGTAACCTCAACCAGAAGCTGTAGCAGGTTATCAAGCAGGCGCTCCGAAACATTGAGCAGATCTGCGACCTGTTCGAGAATTTCGACGAGTGCCTTTGAATAATCGCCACCAGCAGTGTCTTTGACACTGCAAACTACGTTCTTTATCTCGCCGTCACTGAGCTTTTCGGTAAGAATCCGATGAATGATCTGCGCACTGTTCTGCATAACAAGTCCTCTTCCAACTGCAACATTCTATCGTAAAACGCCGGAAAATGCCAACAGTGTCAAACAAATCAGCAAAGCAGCAAGAAAGTCAGTAGGTGTCATAAATCTTAATCTCAGGCGGGTCAGACAGAATCGCTTCCATGAGGCCGTTAAGAGAACGCGACAAAGCTCGACCTATCCCGATGCTGGTTTCACCCTCTTTTACAGCAATTCGACTGGGGCGGCAGATCAGATCAATTTTTCCCATTCCATAACTAACCGCCAAACTTGCGCCCGAAAAAACGAATTTTAACTTTACGCCAGAATCTTCAGCAAGATCCCACGAAATTATCCCCTGCTGCATATTTATATCCACCTCGGCCACTTTCTTCAGGGTCAGGTCAAGCGTTACCTTCTCGACCTTGAAAATTGCGGCGGCATCAAATACGATTGTAGCCTTATCAGAGATTTTGATTTTGTGAGCGCCAGTAGTTGTTTTAACAAGCATACCTTCCTGAATACCGGTGGTCAAACCCACTATCTCGTTCCATTGCGCATCAAAGTTAGTTTTTGTCTGTAATGGTGGCTTATTGATCTCGCAAAGCAGCGTCTTGACCTCGGCAATTCTTAGCTTCTCGCGCGCCAAAGCGTACTCGTTCGATTTAAAAAACATCTGCCCGATGATGAAAACGGTGGCCAGAAGCATGCCAATGTGCATGAGCTTTTTCTTAAGCAGCTCAGACTTCTTCTCAGCCTCCTCCTGAGTCCTTTCAGACGATAGCTTAGCCTTGCGAACTCTGGCAAAAAGGTCATAAATCTCAGTTTCAGTGTAACCTCGCTTTTTAAGCTGGTTTACCAGAATACGCAGTCGATTTTTCTCCTGAAACAAGTCCTCAAGCTGGTCTTTGTAAGCTGCCTGATACCAGAATTTGGAGGCCTCAAGATCAAAGTTTTCATCGTCCTGGTGCTCATCAACAATTCCAAGAATGCGGGCAGCTACCTCATCTGGGTCTAAGCCACCGAGTTGATTTACTAAAGCTTCTTTTGCGGTTTTCGGATCTTTTTGAGCACCCTGATCCGGACTGTCTGGAGCTGCTTTGCTCGCATCAGCCACCGCTTTTGTCTGTTCTTGCGTTGGCTTTTTGTTGTTAATATTGCTGTTCAAAACTCAACCCCCGAAAAGTGGCTCAATCAAAGGTATCAGAATTCACTTGTGGATGACACAACAAAAATACCGCCCATGCCCCATCGATAAAGTCTTCCGCATCCGCCTCCAATGGTACATCTAGAGATTCGTGCAGCGGACAACCCCATTGATTTCGACTAAATGTGAGCAGATGACCACTGCACACCGGCAAATTTGGTAGACTCCAATTTTCTTCAATATCTGACCGGAGCGTTTCTGCGCTAACCCTGCTTACTACGCCCAGATTAGCCATCTGCAACAATCTCGCCTGATAAAGATAATCTACTGCGGCATAACGTTCAGAGATCTCCGGGGGCTCCAGCAGCATATTTGCCGAACGGCAAAGCTTCTGACAATATCTCTGGCTTCTGATCTGGTTGCGAAGAAAGCAGCGGACAAAATGATCAGAGTCGTTTACAAACGACAACAACATTGCAGCAACAGATGCAATCAGCTCCGACTGCGCAGGAACGACCATGATTTTTTCGCTGTCTGAAGCAAGATAACCAACTCCCAGCGCAAATCCCTTTCCGGAAAATGTTTCCGGAAAGTCTCCAACCATGGCGCTCACCGCATCTTTAACCTGCCCGGCTATCAGCTCTGGCTTCTGTTCAAGCCATCTTATAAACTCAATTCGCGAGGCAAACCAGCCAAAAGCAAAACGCAGATGCCATGGCTGAGGTTTCTTGAGAGCCTCTTCGATTACCTGCGCTGCAACTTGCCAGTTTTGCTGCCTCACATATGCCCTTAATAACCAGAAATCTGGATTTTTATTCAATGGCCAGAGCAAAAGATCGTTGGAAAGCTTTTTACCAGTAACCAGATCAATCGACGTGGGCGTGGTCTCATAAGCGGCAACCGCTGACGATGCTGTTGATGTATCAGCGACTTCTGCGACCAGCTTTTTCTCATCTGGCAACTGATGAGGGCCGGCTACTTCAATTGAAAAAATAGATTCCAGAGGTGCTATATTCTCCGGCAAATCTGCTCTGTAATATTTGTTATGAAAGTAATAGGCTGTTGCCCCAAAGAACACAATAATTACCAGCAACAGTATAATCTCAAGCCTCTTCATTACTTTACTTTTCCCTCGAGCATGCCGGTGACCTCAGTCAGCAAAATTTCAGCATTCTCTCGCCACACACCATTATTCACACACTCTTTAAGGTGTTTCTGAGCAATCTCCAGCCATTCGTGTTTAAAATTATTTAACTGCCATAATTCAAGAGCAAGCCTTGCCGATTGGTAGGCGGCAAGGCCACCAGTCTCAGATTCATGAGCAGCAGTATGAAGAGTCCAGGCATCATCGTAACGCGCATCAAAAAAAGCCACTCGAACATTCTCGTCGAGCGATTCGAACCAGCTTAGCGAGCCCATTGACAACACTGCCGATTCAGGCTTTCGCCCGGGCGTAACACCGTATCTGGCCAGATTTTCAGCAATTTTCTGAAGATTTTCGTCGCTCTGCCAGGCAAGATTTTTTACGCGTGACTGACCAATAAATTTCTCGTATTCCTTGAGGCTCTGTTCCCCGGAATTCCAGAGCAAAAACTGCCTGATCGCCTCTTTATACAAGTCTTTATCAGGTCTGTTTAAACGTTTTTGTAATAATGACCAGTTGGGATCAGCCATCAATTCTGGCTTCGCAGTAACAGCTGCAAAAATCAGCTGCATTTCCTGGTCTGCATTTTTGTCGCAGCTGTCAGCCACCGATTTTATGTATTCCTCAAACTCGCTGACAGTCTTCTCTTTAATTGGCATGGGTGTTTTAACAACTGGTGCTGACGACACAAACACTCCAGCTATATCAGTCGGGGTCGCGGGAACTGTCTTAACCTCGCCCTTTGCAGAAATACGTTGAAGAAAACTGTTATACATAGGTTCAGCTGGTGCCAGCTGAACGGCATACTGTGCCTGAGTTATCGCCTGCTCGACCAGACCGGCCGCCAACAGAGCTTCGGCCAGAGAGTGTCGATAAACAGCGCTATCAGCAACTTTAAAATTTAGCCAGGTTAGCCGCTTGATGGCTGCTTCGTGTTGCCCAAGCCTGGTCTCGGCAATTGCCAGCATAAAGTGACCTTCCAAATGCTCAGGAGCTGCAGCAAGAAGTTCGCCGGCCGCAGGCACAACGTCTTGCCACTTCTGCATCTGGTAAGCAAGACGAGTCTTTTCCAGCGGAATGCTGACTCTAGAATCCTCTGCCGTCAACGGTGACAGGCCAAAGACACAGGCTAGCACAAAAATCACTCCAAAAAACCTGAGCCCGACATTCCGGCCAGAAAACCGAATAAAGCCAGCAGCGATCATGAAAATCAGCTTCGAAACTCTTGAAGTCATTTCAAAACCTGTTTTCTATTCAATTGCATAAAGTATAAAAGCACGATAAAACCAGCTATCAGCGCGACTCATAAAAAAACAGGACACGCAGACCAAGAGAGTTCAGGCTAAGAGCAGCAACAATATAAAGGTTTTGTGACTGTCTGTAAATTACTTGCTAAAATTAAGCTGGGCAGAAGCAGAAGCCTGTTCCTGCAAAGCCTTCTGCAAATTGGCAACCAGCGCCGGAATAGCCTTGCCAACCTGCTCATGAATTTTACCAGATTCAATTACCTTTGAACCGGGTTCAGTTACATCAGCAGCAACCTTGTTTTCTTCGAGCATAAGCTTTACCGCACGGCTCAATTCTTCGAGCTGCACCTTGATCTCTGGCAGACCGTTGCTGTCAGGGGTAAGCCTCATCGATAGATCCGCCAAACCTATAGTTTGAGCAATGAAATATTCGAGTTGTTTAAGATGCACTTCGAAAAGAGTTTCCTGAAGATTGCGGCGGGATGAACGCATCGACCAGGCAACATAACCATAAGAATTATGCGCAAAATGCAAAGCATCGATCAAATATCCCTGAACATACAATTTATGCTGAGGTTGCAGTCCGACAAAGAAAGACTGCTGTCCTGCAGGCTCGACCATAGTCACCGCATCAGCACCTGGAACGGCAGGATCAATCACAGTCTCGGTATCAACAGTTGGAAGCGCTGGCACAGTGTTGTCGGCTAAACCAGGCACAGTAAGCGCGATAGACAGGAACACCCCGATAAATATACTGGTCAACTTATTGATATTTGTCTTAGACATCTTATTTTCTCCTGAAATTTTCTAAAATGACTCAAGAATTGTAGAAATTCTAAAATTACTCTGTTTACGCACCTGAATATTTGTATGTAGGGGGTGGTTAACCACAAAATTAACAGTAAGCACTGTTACGTTCTCGTCTGTAAAGTTCCTGGTAGAACCGCTGATCGACAAAACATTGCTCATCAGCTTATGCTGCGAAATTACGGCAGCACCACGGCTCACCCGCCCATAGAATTCGATGTGTGGCGAAACTCCCTTGAGATAACCGATCACCGTGGACTCAACATAATTATTGGTTGCCGCTTCTTTTTCGTAGGTATTAAAGGTCCAGATCGGCCACTCACTGCCATCAGCCGGATAACCCGCCATCAGATCGCCAACACCGGCGCCTCTTATTTTTACTGGTTCTGTTGCAATAACCGCCGGCGATGTAATCACGCCCTGAGCATCAACAACCAACGACTCAATACGGCTGGTCGCACCCGAAAAATATTTCTGCCAGAAAAGTTCATTAATCCGCTGTTCATCTATTGCGCTCTGCTTCCAGCCGGTAATCTTCTGGGCATTGGTCATCCAGCTGGTAAACTGCATGATTACTAACGAAACAGCAGCCATAACACTCGCTGCAATGAGCACCTCAACCAGTGTTACCCCTGATCTGGTGAGTTTAAAAAAACTTCTCATCGGTCTTCCATTTTCAACATCTGTATAGTTACTTTCATGGTCACATCACTTTTCAGGTCCCCGGCCAGCAGTATCTGCGAAGACGCCGCCGCGGTAATGCGGATATAGTCTTCGGTATAGCCTGGTTCAAGTGCATTTTCACGTTTAGTAAGTCCAATGCGCTCAATAGAGGTGACTCTGGCAGTCCGACCTGGGCTTTCGACCGCAAAACGGTTATCGATAACTTCGAGTTTAAGATCGTTCAAAAAGGCGTTATATAATGCATCTGTGCGTTTAGCAACCGGTAAGTCGTGCATGTAACGAAACGCAGCATAAAGCTCGGTCGGGTTAGCACGAATTTTGAGCTTGGCAGCTTCGATGACTGAGATACAAAGCAGTTCCAGCTGCGTCCGTTCGCTGGTCGCGATCTTTTCATAATTCTGGCCAAGTGAGCGGGTTAACAGGAAGGCTGCAAAAATCAGCGAAGTAGTTAGTGTTGCTACAACCAGAACAATGACTAAACCCCGCCGGCTCTGGCACCTTTTCATCCAAGATCCGCCTTGTAAACAAAGAGATTTAAGCGCTCGGTAGTACCAGACATCTTTGATGTCCAGAGAACTTCCATTTCCAGACGGAAATACTGTTTATAAGCAGTGAGAGAGGCTGTATGGTCGGGATCTGGCATGGTATCAAACCAGAAATCGGTCTCGTCAGCATCTCTGGTCACATACCTGGTGCGCAAACGATACGTAAACTCAGTGCCGTTTATCACCGCACTGGAGGGAATGAGAACGCAGTTTGCCGGGTCTGAGCCAAAGGTCTTATTGAGCTCGACCGGACTACCCAGCGGGATATCTCGACCAGGCAGTCCCATCAGCGCCCGTAAATACGATGAACTGCTGTGCATTGCCGAGAGATGGTCGGCATTAACCTGGGTGAAGGTGGTGCCACGGCCAAACAGGCCAACGAGAGGTACAACCGCGAAGGCAAAGATGGTCATACCAATCACGACTTCGACAAGCGTCAGGCCACGCAATGACCTGGCACCACCACAACGACCCATGTTATTTTGCTCCAGTTCCGCTGCGCTCTGCTTCGGTAGTAGACTCAAGAACACGGATCTGGAAGCGGCTCGGAATGATCGGGAAGTCAATTTCGAGTTCCCGCGAGTTGCCATCAAGATCAATAACCTTGAGATAGAATGAATTAGTGCCACTGGAGTTACCACTCTTGTTCTTAAGTCCGGTTTTAACGTCAGCATTACCCACACGGAAAACATATGAAAGTGGTGTTCCATCGGCGTTTAACAAACGCAGCGGCGCAACATCCTCCATAGATTTGACCGGTTTGTCTTCAAATTCCTTGAAGTATACCACTCCGTGCTCATCTTTTACATCTTCCTTGAACTTGTAATAGATGCTCTTGAAGTTGTTGCTGGCGACAGGTCTGCCAAACGGAGCCTCTGCATCGTTCTGCCAGAACAGAATATTATCACGAACCGACAGATCGAACATGATCAATTCGTCTTCAGCAAATCCGAGAGCACCAGGGTTGGCAACAATAAACGCGGCTTTAATGTCTGTATCAGCCCGTTTTATTATCGGGTCATCCATTTTGCTGATGTTCTTCTCGGAGATCACATAGTTGGCTCCAGAATTGAGTGAAGCTTTGCGATCGTAAGTATAGCCAGGAAGAGTGAACTCACTGCTGAAGGTACCACCAACAAACTTCTGATCAGGCACATTGTAGACATGTCTCCAGACATTGAACAAACCTGACTTTGCACCCTTAACTCGATCTTTTACTGCAGCGCTCGCCCAGATCAAAGAACCGAATGGCTGAGCAGAGGGTCCCAACGGCGTATCTTTAGCTATGCCTGAGAGCAGCTTGAGACTGCCATCATCAGGCAACGGCTGGTATTTCGCTGTTGCCAGACGCAGATCAAGGTTGGGGCGCTTGTTGTCGAGCAGATTGTAATAGCCTTCCTGACGCACATAGTTGCGCGAACCATCTTCGATCTCAATCAAATACTTGATCTTACCGGCTATGTAATTCGAGAACTGGTGCTGAATCGTCATTTCGCGATTACCCGGAGTACCAAGCAGTTCTTTACTGGTAGGTTCAAGCAATGCCAGACGATGCCCGTCAATGCGCTCCAGGTTGAACTTGTCGATGTCGGGTGACAGATCGCCATCGGCAGCGGTAGAGAGCTTATCCTTAAGCGCAGGCAGAATCATCGGAAACTCATAGCCATCTTTGGCGCTGAGAGTAAACCTGCCTGCTGCACCGTCGATTTTCTGGAACCACATACGTGGATACCACGAGCGTCTGGTGCCACCATTTTTGAGACCATCGTTAGGACCAAATCCAGGATGGTTATCTTCGATACCAATCAGATATTTAGTCTGATCTCCACTGTTGCCATAAATGATGTTACTGACGATCGCATCCATACCGCCAGCACCGTTAAATTCCTGGAATTTGGCGATGGTCGGCGGGGTAACGTCAACGGTAAAAGCTTTTCGGCGCCAGATACTGGTCATATCACGATCCAGGTATCGGATTTTACCGTCGTTATTGAGAACAAGGCGACTGTAATCAGCGCCAAACCTTGTCTTGTTAGATGCCTCATGGCTCGGATGATCAAGATAATAATCGCGTCTCGTACAAACCAGAGTAACTATGGTTTCATAACCTTCGTTCGGGAAAGTCGGAAGCGGCAGATCCCATGCATAATCAGAAGTAAAGGAAACCGTCTTAACTTCGACATAGCGACTGCCAACTCTTACCAGATAAGTGGCCATAGCCGATTTATCGACGTCAAGAGTGCCCTGGGAGTTTCTGTCCGGCAGATAGCTGAAGCTCCGCCAGGCTTCGATTGCTCCGCCAGGCTGCTGCCGTTTAACCTCAATATTCATGCGAATCGGGCGCTCAAGCAGGATACCGCTGAACGCTTCCAGGTGCTCGCTTCCGGCCAGATTACTCTCGTTGAGGTCGGAAGTTTCGTTAACATTGCGGGCAAACTTGAGCTCAAGCTTTGCCTTGTAATCATAGCTTGTGCCAGCGGCGTTGACCAGGTCGAAATTCTCGTCGAGATGTTCCTTGCCGTTAACTGCAGCTCGCAGATAAACCCAGTCGTTATTGGTCATGGCAGGTATGCCAACTCTTGTGACATCGGTCGGACTGGTTTCAGGATAAGCCTTGAAAGCTGACGGAAAGTCTCTTGCTCGCAAAGCAACAGCATCGACGCCCCACTGCGGCGCATAAGTAGCTGTATTGCCCGGGCCATTGAGAGTAAGAATCGGGTCGGCGAAGTCGGCCGGAGTGTGGTCATAAACGCGCACATCGTAGGTTAGCGTTCTGGTCTGCGGAATATCGGTCGCAGCATAGTAAACAATAATACCAAGACCATCTGTTACCGCAGTTACAATACGCTGCGTATATTTAACAGTATGAATGACAGTGTATTTACCGGCCTGCAGAAATTCATATGTAAAGCGAGTTCCGGCACCATTACCGCCTGGAACAGACGGAGATATTGTCCATGTCTGCTGCCATTCACCTGGTTTGATTATGACCTCTTCAGCACCAGCAAGAGTCCAGGTTTGCGGAATGTCTTCCGGGAAATCATTCGGACCGACGATACTGGTTGGCAGAGATCGTACCTCTGTTGGTGGTTTCGGCGGTTCTTTGGGCTTCTCCGGGTCAGATGAGCCGCCTTCAAGCACAAAATTTCTACCCAGAGAGAACTGGTTGCTATCAGCAGGATCGTAAGCCCAGATTGTCGGATTGAGAAACTTATAGTTATATGATTCTTTATGAACAAAGTCGGAAACACCGTCTGGCGGATAAACTGAGAACTTGCCGCCGGCAATTACCCGAAATGACTTATCATTATCGGTCTGCACAGCCGCACCCGGCGCCACTCCTATTTTATGCTGCCAGACACCAGACAGCAAAAAACCATCCATGGCTTTGACTTTATCCCATTGTGCCATATCATTTTTGTCATAATAACCGTTACCATCTGCATCACCAAAGATAAAGAGATTTCCCATCCAGCCTGATTCAACAGATTCAAGAGCGCCGACTCCCCATGGGTCACCAAGCCCGTGCACACAGGCACTGGTTCCATTTACCTTGTTATAAAATGCGCCTTTTGGATAGACTTCGACAGTCAACTTTTTAAGTCTGCCAAGCAAAGTGCCATCCGGAAAATCAATTGTAGATTTACGATAAAGCTGAGCCAGTGTTGGTTGTGGCTGTGGCCCAAGATTTGGGAGGAAATTCGCACCGGTAACACCTGGGTCGCTTTTGGTGTTGTAGGTCATCACCGTTGAAGAAAACTTGAAATTCTTCGAAGAAGCACCCGGAATCGGCTGTATGTAAAATTCACCGACGAGCGCATTACCACGCCAGCCGATCTGAACATAGCGGTTGGTAATTCCATCGTTAACATAAACCTCAGGAATCTCAACAGGGCCAGCAAAGGCCATTACACGACTATTGGTCAGCAGCGCCGGGTTAGCGGCAAATCTGGCACGAATCTGCGCCGCGAGACCATCAAATGCCTTGGGAAAGCTGATAAACGCATGTTGCCATACGCTTCCGCAGTCTTTGCCGTCCACTTTACCATCTTCATTGAAGTCAGCAACCGGAAAGGCTTTGTCAAAGAAAGCCTTATCAGCGTTGTCAACCTTGTCATCATTGTTAACATCAAAAATCTTGTTAAACACGTATTTAACCGGCCCCGCCTTGGGCTTGCCATCGGCACCAAATACCGGCGGCATCGCGCACTCTCGAATGTAACCACGAGATCTGGTCTGAGTTGTCGGATGCAGGGTGTAACCCGGGATCACGCCGGCACCGGACAGCCAGTCTGACTCTGGTATCGCACGATATGGCATGGGCGCAACTCTTGCTCCTTTAACAATCTCCGGAGTAGTTACCAGGTAAAGTTTTGGCTCAGGTCCTTCGAGAGCCATGTAAACTGGCACGTCAATCTGGCCAAAGCCGAGATTAGCCAGCATTTTGATGACATCTTTCATTTTGATCATGCCGTCAAAGATCTTGCCGTATTCGATGTAGTATTTTTCGTGTTTGCTATTCAGGGAATCTCGATTCCAACGGTATCTGATGTTTACCTTGGTATCGCCGATAGTCGGATACCAGACACCACTGACGTCAACACGCCAGATCGGGTTGATAGCTGGTTTGGGGTGAATTTTCGGGTTTAGCGTTTTATCTATTACCGGTGGTGTGATCTTACCAAAAGTGTACTGATACCAGCGCAGATAAACATCGTAAAATTCAGCCTTGTAATTAAAGGTAAAATCTTTAATATCAGAAAGATTTGAGTTAAAGAAAGTGCCTGTCTGAGGGTTCGGAAAAATCTGAAGCGTCTTTCTGACATAGGCCTTGGTAATCGGATCCCATTCAGTTCTGAAAGGTATCTTCTCAATAATTCGCGGTACTAAAAATTTTCTCGCAAGAAAAGCGTGTACTTTTTGCCTTCAGAGAATTAGAATATCACACATGGACTTCACCAACTTTGACCCCGAAAAAATTGTTG
>Ga0180007_10000787_pt1 | contig 48678 bp, 44 predicted proteins | sample MM_PC_MetaG_FD_121122 | JGI IMG/M metagenome (GOLD analysis project Ga0180007, IMG submission 121122) | Groundwater microbial communities from the Aspo Hard Rock Laboratory (HRL) deep subsurface site, Sweden - MM_PC_MetaG | ecosystem: Environmental > Aquatic > Deep subsurface > Groundwater... | reverse complement strand
GGGATGTTGACAATGCATTGCTTGAACTGCATGGAATGACAAACGGAGAATCAAAGAAAGAGGAAAAAATGAAAGTAAGATCCTGCCCAAGGTGTAGGGAAAACAATTCACCAATTTCAAAGTATTGCACAAGGTGCGGCAACCCTATGGATGAAGCTTTGATTTCAAAAATAGATGACGAGAGGAAAAACAGTGACAATCTCATGAATACGTTAATGAAGGACAGTGAGTTCAAGGATTTTATGATGAAAAAGATAATTGGGATGGGATTGCAAAATGAAATCTCATAGATTAGATAGTACCATGGAACTGATTCATCCACTTATTGACCGAAGTAATTATCTCCTCTCCCACTTCAGTTTTTGTATTTGATTTTACTGCTGATGACATCCTTCCTGAAAGTGTATTCAGGCAGATACATTCATCTCCTGCTTTTTTATAGTAGACAATCCCATGATCATAAAGAAAACCTTCAATATCCTTCACTTTTTGATTTGGTGATTTTCCGTTTCCTTTTAATGCTGTTTCTGCGTTTGATCTGAAATAAGCTGCTTGGAAATACTGAGATCCCGATGCTCTTTTTGTTGGGTGATGAAGTTTTAGTCCTCTTACAATCACTAATTTTACTTCTTCTGGATCAAGACTAGCTCTTTTGATTTCCTTACAAACTCTTTCACTAAATTCAATCTCACTGATTCTTTGTTTAAGCGTTACTCCGTTTCCATTGACTGGTTCTTCTTCTGGCTTTCTTTTTGGAACTTTAACAGCTCTTTTTTTCTTCTTTTTCTTTTTTAGTTTAGGCTTTGGCATTTCTGCTTTTTTTGGTTCTTCTGGCTTTTCATCTTTTGATGGAGTGATTGCAACTGTTACTGGTGTTTTAATTGGTTTTTCTTCTTTGGGTTTACTTTGCTTCTTCTTCCTTTTATTTGTTCTTTCAATGCCATTCGTATTCAATTTACTTCTAATTCTCTTTGCAATATTAATCAGGAAAATAGCAAGATAAACAGCACCCATTCCCCCTAAACCTGTCGTTATACATTCCCCATGTAGATTATGCCTATTTTCATTTAATTCTTGATTTAGGTGGTGCATCTCTCCATGCCGTTGTCTTACATTAGCAGTTAGCTCTGCCATAAGTTCAGGATTACTTTCAATCTCATCAGTTGACCTGTGATGACTGCAATTACAATCCGTTGGGCTGCTGCCAAGATGATTTGTTATAATTTGGTCTCTTTCTCGAATATGTTGTCTATGTACTTGGGCAATCTGTCCTTCCAGCTGTTCTGATTTAGCTTTATTTCTTTGTGCGGCATATAAAGCACAGCTCAACCCAGCAAGTCCTGGTCCATATTTTTTAGTGTGTTTTCCCAATCCATGAAATCCTCTAAAGTCTAATACTTTTTTCTGTTTGCTGACTTGGGTTGGAATATTTCTTACCCTTCGCTTCTTTGCCATGTATAACTATATCCAACCACTTGTTTTTATTTATATCGTTTTGTGGGTTTATTTTTTGTTTTCCTCTAATTCTGATTTTATTTTCAATATCCACTCAGGCAAAAACTTTTCAACTTCCTTTTCGTCTTCTTCCATGAGTAATTTATGCATTAAGAACTACTTATTGATCAATGCCAACTTTAGCACGCACATGTACAATTAAATTAAGCCTTAATGCCGCAATATTTCCGCAATATCGCCGCGGAAATATCTCTGACAATTATTTTTTTGCTTTTTACTCTCTCTGTTTCCAAAGCTATTTATCTCATAAAAGACTTTTTTCCTTTGTGGTATCAATCAAGCATATTGAAACTGTTTTGAATTTCATTTCGGACAAGCCGGTTACGGTACATCAAATAGTATGCAATACTGGAATCCATACAAGAACAGTAAGAAAATGTTTGCAAATACTTGAGCTTGCCAACAGTTCAAGGCGAATTAATCGGATCGTAAAAAACTCAAGGGTTTTATATAAAAAAGAGGGCTGATAACCCAGTCCTAGCACTTAATAAAGCTCAGTTCCCTCTATACTGTTATGAAAGCCCAGACGAGATCTGGAGAGATTGAACTTACGGATTCCAAAGTGCTTATACGAAGAACTGGCAAAACCAGAATAACTAGTGCTATAAAGAACATCACTTCTTCTGTTGTGTCATCTATGCTTATGCGTGATAACAGTGATGAAATTGAATTAAGTAATATAACCCAAGTTGAATTTAGTGAAGGCAAGCCTGTGATCATTCACCCCAGAATAAAGATATATCATGAGGGGAAAGTTCGGGTTGTGTTCTTCAAAAAACCCTCTAATCCTTTGGACTATAAAGGTGCTGTAGCAGAAATGAAAAAAGTTATTTCCGAATTTGAGAGGAAAGAAATTCCAACTATGAAAAAAGGTTAGTTTAAGTTGGTTTTTAGCACGTACATGCCAAATTTTGCACCAATCATAAAGTAGTCTAACGAGATATATCTCTGTCATGCAAACCAAACATCTTGTTGTAATCGGGGATTGTAGAAGCATGGCAGAAATAGAGGACGAATCAATACAGCTAATCATAACAAGTTCGCCTTATTTCAATGTAAAAGATTACGGTGCTGAAAACATCGGATCAATAGATGAATATGAAACTTACTTGAAACTTATGTCTGAAGTTTTCAAAGAATGTTACCGTGTTCTTGAGGATGGCAGGTACTTTTGCATAAATATCTGTGATGTTGTAAGCGGAACAACCAAGTATCCAATACCATGTCATTATGTTGGTATGCTGCAAAAAGCAGGCTTTGAATACAGGGATGATATAATCTGGAAAAAGGCAAAGGCAGGATCAAAATATTCTTCTGGTGCAATGAAGCGATTTGGTGTTTTTGTTCAGAACCCATACCCAATGTATTATTTCCCAAATAATACTTATGAGCATATTCTGATTTTTAGAAAGGGGAAATTTGATTACAAGAAAATTAGCAAGGAAGAAAAGAAAACTGCAAAACTTGATCTGGAATATGTCAAGTGCCACTGGAACAATGACATTTGGGAGATGAGCCCACAGACAAAAAACAGTCACACAAAAGACCTTCATCCAGCAATGTTTCCTGAACCTCTTCCCGAGGCTTTTATCAAACTCTTTACATATGAAGGCGAAACAGTCCTTGATCCGTTCCTTGGCAGTGGCACAACATCAAAAGTAGCAGGGAACATAAATCGGAATTCAATAGGCTATGAAATAAATCATGATTATCTTGAAACAATAAAATCAAAGATAGGCTACAAGCCAGACTCTTCTTTTAGAATCATAATCAGAAAACCACGAGGTGTTTTTTATGAAGATTAAAATGTTAGCCTTAGCCCTGCTCTTGTTTGGTCTCTGCTTTGCAGATCTTGAAATACCTGAAGATCAGCCAGTATGCAGACTGTATGGGATGATACAAGTGTTAGGAACAGTTGCAGGTATTCTTGTAGCAGCTTATTCAGGATTCATACTTGCCAGTAGCCATGATCTTGCAGATCGGAACAATGCAAAGGCACTGCTTGGAGGGGTAATAATCGGATTAATCATAATCTGGATTGCTCCTGTGCTTGTGAAAAGCCTTGTAGATTCAAGCGATATTTGCGGGTGGTAGCTGTGAGCCTTGAATCAATAGCTGACAGCATCAAAACCCTTGCTGTCCTTAGTGCAGTTATTGTTATTGCCTATTCAGGCTTTATGGCAATGACAAGCACAGATCCGCTGTCAAGAAACTACTGGAAGGAAATGATAACTGGAGTGATTATTGGTTTATCAATTGTTTTTCTTGCTCCAGTTCTTGCTTCTGCCCTTACAGGAGGTAGCTACTGTGCGTAAGTTATTTCTTCTCCTGTTATTCTCAGCAATTGTATTTAGCAGTTGTTCAGATTATTCTTACAATGATTACACTGAAGCCAGCTCTTATAGGACTCCTGAAAAGCCGGAAGATACTTTGTTTTCACATTGTGCATGGAGCCTTGATGAAGTTTGTTTGTTGACAAACCTTCTTGAAACAGACGAGGAAAAGAAGTTGTTCATAGCTGAATCAATAGGAAATAATTCTTTTGAAAATATCAATGAATGGAATGGGAATATTGATTTTGGAAAGTATCCACCTAATGGATCAAGCAGTTCTACAAACATAAAAGATGCATGGATAAGCATCGCGTACATTGATCCTTCAGTCTATGACAACGGAACTTATATCCTGAATGAAACAAGCAACTGGACAATAAAGCATGATTTCAGTTTTGTAGTTGATACAAGAAAACTGCCTGGAGATTGCAAAAGCAATTTCAGGATATGCGGTTATGATTATGATATTCTAGTGAACAGCAGCAGTTCTCAGATCAATGCAACGATGAATATACAAAGTGAATATCAGATTGACCGTTATCATTGGGTTGTTCATTGCTCCATGTTTAGCTGCTGGGTTACATGTGATTATTACAGAACAGATACTTTTACGGATCACTTGACAGTTTCAGATTCAAAAAATATCAGATATGAGAATTTTACTATCAACTCAAATTATTCTGTTGCTGATTATTATAATAATCTTGCAGAAGTTCTTGTAGATGTAAATAATTCAAGGGTTTATTTTGACATTGGGAATTCAAGTTTTTCAAAAGAGACTTATGAATACAGAATAAGGTATGAAAATGCGCCTTACAATATCTTGGTAAAAGAGATTATTCCGGTTAACCAAACCTCTTTTTATGGAATAAGCATTCTTGATAGAGATGACTCAATATTCCGTTTATTGGTTCCGTATAATGAAGACTGCACATTAACCATTGCAGGGCATTTTATTTCCCAGAGTTTTTCAGGTTGCAATGCAACAGCTTCCAATCATACAAAAACAATAGAAGAACCAGAAACACCAGAAATCTGCAATTCTTTTTTCTATGCTGTTTCTCTGTTCGTAGCACTTTACATCTTATACTTGTTTTTCAGAGGGCGGATTTCACATGCATAAATCCATCCTTTTCTTTTTGACTTTGCTAAGCATAGCATCAGCAATTTCACTTGAAGTTGAGATAGAAGACATGTCCTGTCCTGCGGATGCAGGCTTTCTCGAAGTAATTTATAATCTACCAACATGCATTGTTGAAAGGTTCTTTGAAACATTAATCAGCGGATTCATTTATTCAGCAACAGAGTTTCTTGAGCATTCACTAAACTTCATAATTACCGGACCGGACCTGAGTCATTTCTGTAGTATTTACACAAGAATCATGAGGATAATCGAAAGCCTTTATATCATTGCTTTGATGGGTGTGGGAGCTTATTATATCATAAGCTCTGCCGATCCTGCAAAAAGAGCAAGGTCAAAACTGTGGCTTCAAAATTTATTTTTCATGATAATTATTCTTTCATTTTCATATCAGATATTTGAAATGATCCTTGAGATAAACCAGTACATTACATCTTCAATATATGAGGAATCTTTCTCAGATGTTTTAGATATCAGAACTGTTTTTTCCACTTTGATTTTTGCACTTGTATTCTCATTTCAGGCACTTGCAGCAGCAGGATTGACTTTTATGACTTTAATTCTTAGGTACATACTGATCCCGTTTTTATTTCTGCTGTTTCCTATTGCAATTTTCCTTTACTTCATGCCATTTGGAAAAGTATGGGGGTCATTCCTTCTCAAGTTTATTCTACTGATAGTTTTCATGACAAGCATAGATGCTATCTTGATTCTTGGAATGTCATACCTGCTTGAATTTGATGATATGGCGATGGCTGATGAGTTTGTGGCAGGAATGGTTCTTGTGATCGGCTTTGGGTCAATTGGAATAGTGAATCTAATCATTTACTGTGTGGCTATTGTATCACTAGTATTCTCATTGTTCAAAACACTTGAATCTGTTGTTTCGCTTGGCTGGAAAATAGCAATGCTGGCAAGTTTGTTGTGATCACTATGGCTTATGATATTCCAGATGAAATCAAATACAGTGAAAAGATAGTTGCCAACCTTGACATGAAGCAGCTTGGCTATGCAATTCTCTTTGGCATTCTTGCCATTTTAAGCTATAACAAAGATCTCGATGGAAATCTGGCTTTCATACCTCCGTCTTTTTTTGTAATCTTTGGAATTGGATTTATTTTCTTCAAAGCAGATGAATTTCTATTTGATGTAATCTCTTACTATATTGGCCTAAGGAGTGCACCGTATAACAGCATAGTAGCACAGAAATTCTTTGGCGTAAATGAAATAAAGGACAATCTTGTTTTTACTGATGATAAAATAATTTCAATAATTCAGGTTGAACCGATAAATATTGCATTGATGGATGAAAGCAGAAAAAAAGCACTACTTGAAAATTACAAATCATTTCTCAATCATCTGAGCACCGCAGTACAAATACTTGCAAGGACAGTTCCTCAGGATGTTTCAGAATATTTTAGCAGCTTCAAAGTACCGGAAACAAAAGACCTGCTTGAATTATATGAAGATTTCAAATCTTTTGAATATGCATTACTGGAAAAGCATACAGTGAAAAAAGCCATATTCTATCTGCTTATTCCTTACCAGAAGGACACTGAATTGTCAGCAAAAGAACTTGAAGAAAAAACAAAGATTGCACAGGAAAAATTACTTGAATGTGGACTAAGAAACAAACGCCTTGAAAACAAAGAACTCAGAAATCTCTACCTTTCATATGCTTCCTTATCCGGAGAAAAAGAAACAACGGAAAAAAAGCTTAAGGAAGAGGAAAAAAGCAGTGATGTTTTCAGGACAATAATAACCCCTTCTTTTGAAATGCTACCCGATCATGCAATGATCAATGACGAATACCACAAAGTTGTCAAGATTACAGGATATCCAAGAAAGGTTGAAGAAGGATGGCTTCAGATGTTCCTTACACGGAATGAGGGCTATGACATTTCAATGCACATAACACCGTCATCAATTGCAAGCATACTTGTGCATTTGCACAACCAGATAATACATCAGACAGCAGACCTTATGCTGAGCACTGCAAAAGGAACTCCAAACCCTGCTCTGGAAATAAAAAAAGCAGATACAATGAACATCTACAATTCACTTTACAAAGGAGAGGAAAAGCTGTTCGGTGTTTCGCTGTATGTTGACAACAAAGATACCTCTCCTGAATTACTGAATCTTTTGACTGAAAAGTGTAGGTCAAATCTTAATTCAATGCTTATGATACCTGCACCTGTAAAATGGCGGACTGCTGATGCTATAAAATCGACAATGCCTATTGCATCAGACAAACTAACTGCTTCAAGAGATTTTCTCACAAGTTCACTGGCCGCTACATTTCCATTTATTTCCCCAACAGATTCAGGGACAGATGGTGTTTTGTTTGGCCATGAGCTTGATACAATGAATCCTATCTTTGTTGATTTCAAAAGCATGAGCAACAAGCATTTCTTTGTAATTGGGATTTCAGGCTCAGGAAAAAGCTACACCAGCAAGTATCTTGCAATGCAGCAGCTTTTCAGGGAAGAAATGAAGGTTTACATACTTGATCCAAATGGTGAATATTCGAGCCTTTGTACACGCCTTGGGGGAAAGGTTGTTGAACTTTCCAAGGATTCTGATTCAATAATAAACATCTTTGATATTGGCAGCCATGATTTTGGAAGCAAAATGCTGAGTCTTATCTCTGCTTTTGATATTATTGTAGGTGGAATAACTGAAAGTCAAAAGGCAGTGCTCAACCATGCACTCCTTCTTGTATATGAAACTAAGGGGATAATCTACAATGATCCAAAAACATGGAAGCTTGATGCACCAACATTCAGCGACTTAAGAGATGTGCTTCTTGAATTGCACAAGGAATACAAAGGAGCAAAGAATTTTGCATATGACAAAAGCACGGATGTTCTGCTTAACCGTGTTGCAATGTACTGTGAAAATGGCTTTTTTGGCTTTTTGGACAAGCATACTCGGATAGATACCACAAATGACATAATCTGCTTTGACCTCAGCATGCTTCCAAATGCAGTAAAATCATTGCTGATGTTTGCGGTTCTTGACTTAATCTCCAATCGTGTAAGAAAAGACAACAAACCAAAGCTTGTTATGATTGATGAGGGCTGGAGTTTATTAAAAAGCAATGAGGCGGCGTCATATATTCTTGAATTTGTGAAGACTTCCAGGAAATTCAATGCTTCAATAGGATTCATTACACAGGAGATTGAAGATTTGATAAACAGCAATGCAGGAAAGTCAATTCTCAATACCTGCTCAACAAAAGTTCTGATGAGACAGAGTCCAAGCAACATAGATCTTATTGCAAAGAATCTTGGTCTGAATACACTGGAGAAAAATTATCTTATATCTGTACAGAAAGGGCACGGGCTTTTGATAACTGAAGACGCACATTACAAGTTTGCTACAATTGCTTCTGAAAAGCTTCATGAGCTTATAACAACAGATCCTGCGGAAACAAAAAAGAAAACGAAGAAAAAAAGCAGGAAAAAAGCGGAAAAGAAACAGGTAAAAAAGAAGATCAAGCTTGATTTGAAAAAAGGAGTTTACTTAAGGGAGGAGCTAGCTTCAGAACAGGTTTTATACTTACTTAAAAGTGGATATTCAACCCATCCAGACAGAATGAAAGGATCAGGGAATTTCGTTGACTATCTGGTAAAAAAAGATGAGCATGAAAGTTCTAAACACGCATTCATGGTATGGAAAACTGTTGAAGAGCTTAGAAAATATTTCAAAAACATAAAAACATTTTCTACCGGAGGGCCAGATATAGTTGTTAAAACAAAAAAAGGACAAACATGTTTTGAAATAGAAACAGGCACATTTATTGGAAAGAATTCTGTTGATACAGTATCAGACAGATTCAGCAAATTGAAAAAAGAATATTTGTATGTTTATGTCATCGTGCCAAATGTTGGCACCATGAGAAAGTATACGCATTTTGCAGAAAGCATAACACAGTTGCAAATGCCAGGAGCTATTAAGCGTATGGGAAAGAGGGAGACATAACTCATGGGGAGATTTTTTTCTGATTTCCCTAGAAATAAGCCGTAATTCATTTGAATATGCGGGAATTTACCGCATGCAAAATACACTGTTTTTTTATAAAGCTTGCTCAAGTTTGCACGCGGCTTTTTGCCGCTGAAATTCCCGCGTGTATCTAACTAAGCTATTTCCATGCAAAACCGTCTTTTGATGATATGTATTGCATTCCAATCTCAGTATTGGCGTGGTTCTCCGTCCTTGTGGCATGTACCATCTGTATCAATGCTCCTGCTATATCAACAGCTTTTTTCAGGAAATCAGATAATATCATAGTGCCAGTTTGTGACTTAGTCGGACCTGTTTCATCAAAGCCCGCAGATCTTAAAGATAATAGGTCAATAGTGCATCCAGAACAATTAATATCTTCCATTATTTTAGCTACATTCAATGCGGCTAGGAGCATTTTGTTATAATGCATTCCGTGGATGTTCTCAATAGAAAGAGCTAGGTTAACGTTAGCTTCAACTAAAGCATCAACTCTATCTAAACCGGGTTTGTCCTCTGGGTGTAGATGTGGGGGCGGGTAGCCAGATATTGGTTTGTAATCCACCTTGGCAACTTCAGTTGCAGCAATTACCTCAAGATAGTTTCCACACAAATGTACTAAAATCGTAGTTGGTCTGTCATCTGCCATTGTCCATATTCTTTCCGATCTTTTGATGTCCCTCTTTGTTCTTCCTAATGTCTCACCAAGAGGTGAATCATTATTGAGGATTGATATGGCTGGAAAGCCAAATCGTGATCCCACTTTCTGGATTGTTGAAAAACCCAATGGAGTTAAAGTTTTTCCCATTACATTTTCTATCATAGATTCAGTACCATGTATCGGCCCACGCAATATTATATTCGATTGTCTTTCAATTTTTTTCTTTGTTACTTGTCTCATTTGTTTCACTCCATAGGATTATTGTTTATGTTAATTAATGGAAAATATTTATTAAATCATAAGTTAGTCAATCTGAACAATCGTCCGTATTCTCATATTTATCAAACAGGTATTACAGATCATGCTCCAATATTGTAACTCTTCCATTTTTCTTTGAGCGTTCTGAAGCTTCAAGAAGCATTGTTCGTATCTTCTCATCAAGCGTCTCATAAACACTCTTCCCTACCCTGCTGCCATTTTGTTGCATGTAGAGTTTCACCCTGCTTTTTGAAACAAGGGAATTATTTGTCATACCAAATCACCTCATACTTTTATGCTTATAATTCTGGGCTTCATTGTGCCATTGCCATTCTGCACATCTCTTGTTTCAACTAGCCCCCTTTCCATCAGGCTCTTCAGATAATTTCTTATCTGCCTTTTTGTGCGCAAAAGCTTCTTTGAAAACGCCCAGTACAATTCTGATGATGTTTTTTCTCCTGTTTTCAGTATATCAAGTATTATCTGCTCTTCCTGTGAAACATATTTCATACTCTCAAGATCATCTTTTCTGAAAGTCATTCTTACTGCTTCATCAGCATCAGAAAGACTGATTTTATATTTTTCTTTCCGCTGTGCAAGCTTTCCTGACTTCCACAGTAGCTCAAGTGCCAGCCTTGCACTTCCTCCTTTTTCCTCAGCCTTTTTTGCACAGAACATCAAAAGATCTTCATCCCAGCTTTTTGGCTGCAAAGCCTGCTCTGCCATGTGTCTCAGTATAGTTACAAGTTCATCGAACTTATACGGTTTGAATTCAAGCTCTGAAAAAGAATCTCTGTTTATCAATTGTGGATTGCTTGATATTCCAATCAATCCAACAAGTCTGTTTTTGCTTAGTTCTGAAAGCACATCAAGCGATTCTTTTCCGTTATAAAAAAACAAACCATCAAGATTATCAAGAACTAAAAGAATTGATTTTCCTTCCTTTTCCAGAATTTCAATTATCTTTTCAAACACTTCATCTTTTGCAACTCCTCTTCTTGGCACAAACCATCCTGCTGCCTTTACTATGGAATGGTATATTGACATTGCAGTTGAGTAGTGCCAGCAGTTTATGTAAGCGCCTATTACACCATTTGAATGTTTACCAAGATTTTCCAGCACATACTTTGAGCTCATCGTCTTGCCGCTTCCATGAGGTCCAAAAACAAAAAGTCTGAAACCTGCTTTCCTTTCGGCAAGGGGCCTTATAGCATTTGCAAGTGCTGTGATCTCATCCTCTCTGCACTTTGCCAGCATTTTGCTCCCTGACAGGAGCACCTTCTCATTTACAAATATAGTATTGTTTTCACTTTCATAATGAAAGATGTCTTCCATTGTCAATTCCCACCCATAGTTTTTTCACATGTGTGATATTTACTTTATTTGTGGTGGTATTTAATATCTTGGGAGAAAAACAGAGATATTTGTCTCAAAAGCAACATATTTTTAAATAGTTTTGATAGAATTGTTTCATATGGTGAAGGTAGATGATACAGATATCTCAGTAATTGATGCTCTCAGAAAGAATGCCAGAGCCTCAGTACAGATGATATCAAGAGAAACAGGGCTTGCAAAAGCAACAATTCACAGGAGGATAAAGAAGCTTGAAAAGGCCGGAATTATTGAAGGATATACAGTAATTCTCAATCGGGAAAAGCTTGGGAGGAATGTAACTGCATATGTGCTTATCCGTACTGCACCGGCAGCCAACTATGAGGATGTTCTTAAGGAAGTCAAAGGAAGGCCAGAAGTCGAGGATATAGCTACACTTGCAGGAGACTTTGATGCTTTGGTCAAGGTAAGCGTGAAAAATATGGGTGAGCTTGACAAGTTCGTGCTGAAATACATACGGAAGTTCCCAATCGTTACGCATACGCAGACTTTGATCGCTTTTCAGAATACGACGAAGTACTAATATCTGTGTATTCCGAGATTGTTTATAAACATAATCTTACCTAATAAAACTGTGAACAGTAACAATCCTACGTTGGAAGAACCAGAGGCTAAAACAAGGCACGAGAAAATTAATCCTAAGCTTAGATCTGTTGGGTGGGATATCCAGCATTACAAAACAGCAAATATCCATGCTTCCAAAGGAGTTGCTGTAGAATACTTTCAATTAGGTGCACGCAAGGAAGCAGATTATGTTCTCTTTGTTAATGGGATTGCAGTTGGTATAATCGAGGCAAAAAAGGAAGAAGAATCTTTAATTGGTAAGGAGACTCAATCTGGAGGTTATGCACATAGCTTCCCAGAAGAATTTCAATCTGTGGATTTGCCTTTGCCATTTGTTTACGAGACTTCTGGAAGCGAAACTAGATTTACTAATTTGTGGGATCCAAAACCACGAAGCAGGGAAGTATTCAATTTTCACAAGCCAGAAACGTTTGAAGAATGGTTAAAATACGAAAAAGACACAGTGAGGAAAAATCTTATCAAATGTTTTCCATTAGAAAACAAGAAACTTTGGTACATACAAAGACTGGCTATTGAAGATACTGAAGAATCTTTAGCTAAAGCAAAACCAAGGGCATTAATTCAGATGGCAACTGGTTCAGGTAAAACTTTTACTGCTGTTAATCTCTGTTATCGATTAATAAAAAATGCCAAAGCTAAGCGTATATTATTCTTAGTGGATCGAGGCAATCTCGCTGAACAAACAGAGCAAGAATTTCAAAACTTCGATGTTCCTAAAGATGGTAGAAAATTTACTGAATTATATAATGTTCATAGGCTGACAACAAATCATATCAATGATTCAGACAAAGTTTGTATTGCCACAATACAAAGAGTCTATTCAATGCTCAAAGGCGAAAAAGATTTTGATTCAACACATGAACAGAAGTCATGTTTTGAGGATGATTGTTCTTCAGAACCTGCACCAGTTGAATACAATCCAAAAATACCCATAGAAACATTTGATTTTATCATTGTTGATGAATGCCATAGATCAATTTACAATCTATGGAAACAGGTTCTTGATTATTTTGATGCTTTTCTCATTGGTTTGACAGCGACCCCCTCAAAAAGTACAATCGGATTTTTCAATAACAATTTAGTTACAGAATATGGGCATGAAGAAGCTGTTGCTGATCAGGTAAATGTTGATTTTACAGTTTATACAATTCGTACTAGGATAACTGGCAAAGGCTCTAAGATTTCAAAAGGAGAGACAGTTCTTAAGAGAGACTTGAGAACCAGACGGAAGAGATGGGAAACATTAGACGATGATGTTGAATACACTGAACAACAGTTGGATCGTGCAGTTGTTGCAAAAGATCAAATTAGAACTATAATTCGTACATTCAAAGAGAAAGTAAAAACAGAAATATTTCCAGGTAGAAAACATGTTCCAAAGACTTTGATTTATGCTAAAGATGATAATCATGCTGAAGAGATTGTTCAGATTGTAAGGGAAGAATTTAATGAAGGAAACGAGTTTGCAGTTAAGATAACCTATAAGACAGAAGGTCAAAAACCAGAAGATTTGATTCGGCAGTTTAGAAATGAATTCAATCCCCGAATTGCTGTCACTGTTGATATGATAGCAACTGGAACAGACATTAAGCCCTTAGAAATTGTATTCTTTATGAGGCCCGTGAGGAGTAGAAATTACTTTGAACAGATGAAAGGTAGGGGGGTTAGAGTTATCAAAAACGATGACTTCAAAGCAGTAACTCCGGATGCAATGGCAAAAGAACATTTTGTTATTGTTGATGCTGTTGGTGTATGTGATAATGAAAATCTGAACGATACAAGACCAATGGAGCAAAGTCCTAATCTCTCATTTGCCAAACTTTTGAAATCTTTGCAGTATGGAAAACCTAGGAGAGAAAATATATCTTCAATGGCCAGCAGATTAGCAAGATTGCAAAAGAAATTGACTGAAAAACAAAATGATGAAATAAAACAACTATCCAAAGGGATGAGTTTAACTGATTTTGCAAGAGAGATGGTTCAAGCTATAGATCCAGATCGTCTATATGAACAAACAAAAGAACAATTTGGAGAACAACCAAACAAAGTGCAAATCGAAGAAGTTGCACAGAAAAGGATGCTTGATTCTCTTAAACCATTTATCGGAAATGGAAACCTAATGGTGAGATTACCTGAAATAAAGAAAGAAGTAGATCAGATTATTGATGATGTTTCTATAGATGAGGTTTTAGAGTCTTGTTACTCACCATTAGCAAGAGAAAAAGCCGTGCAAGTGGTTGGTTCTTTCAGACAGTTCATACAAGAAAACAGGAATGAGTTAATTGCTCTTCAGATATTCTACAATAATGGTAAAATGAAATGGAAAGCACTCAAAGAATTATCTGAGAAAATAAAATCCCCCCCTTATGGTTTAACTCCTTCAAAGGTTTGGAGAGCATATAAACAAATTGAAGAAAACAACGTTCGTGGTAACAGTAATGATAAGGTAGTGGATTTTATTTCACTTCTTAGATTTGAATTAGAAAAATCATCAGAATTAGAACCGTATTTGGATACTGTTGATAAGAGGTTTTCATCGTGGTTAGTGAAACAGAAACAGGAAGGAGTTACATTTACACAGGAACAACTCAACTGGCTTGAAAAGATAAAGGAGCACATAGCCACATCTGTCGAGATACTGCCGGATGATCTTGAAAGCCCACCATTTACTCAGATGGGTGGTTTAGGTAGGGCGTCTAAGGTCTTTGGGCCAAGCTTTAATAATCTCTTGGTACAACTGAACGGCGAGGTTGGCGGTTGAGATGGATGAAATACCTGAAGGTTGGAAAGAAGAAAAATTAGGATTATTACTAAAAACAACAAGTGGTGGAACGCCGTCTCGTTCAATAAAATCATATTACAATGGTAACATCCCATGGTTAAAATCAGGAGAACTTAATGACAATGTTCATATTCTTGATTCTGAAGAACATATCACTCAAGAAGCCCTAGAGAATTCAAGTGCAAAATTATTTCCTGCAAATACAGTATTAATTGCTATGTATGGTGCAACAACTGGAAAAATAGGCATTATTAAGTTTCCTTGTTCCACTAATCAAGCTATCTGCGGAATCCTTCCAAACACGAATTTTATTTCAGAATTTATCTATTATTTTCTCTTATTCAAAAGACAATATCTAATAGAACTTGGAAAAGGAGGGGCCCAGCCCAATATAAGTCAAACTGTAATTAAATCCATGGATTTTCCAAAAATCCCCAAAGAAGAACAGAAAGTTATAACTCGAGAAATAGAAAAACAGTTCAGCAGACTTGATGAAGCCATAAAATCATTGAAGTCAACAAAGGATAAACTACAAGCTTATAGAAAAAGTATTTTGAAAGCTGCTTTTGAAGGAAAAATAATTGATACCAAATTTGAGAAACAGACTATAAAACAAATATCAAAATCTATTATTTATGGTACATCAAAAAAAGCAAAAAAAACAGGAAAAATACCTGTTTTACGGATGGGCAATCTACAAAATGGAAAAATTGATTATAGCAGATTGAAATTTTTTGATGGTGGATTAGATATTGAAAAGTTGGTTTTGGAAAAAGAAGACATATTATTTAATCGTACGAATAGCTCAGAATTGGTGGGAAAAACAAGTATCTACAATGGCAATTCTCAATACCACAAAGTAACTTTTGCATCATACCTGATAAGAATTCGCGTTGATAAACAGTTAATTATTCCCAAATATTTAAACTATTGGTTGAACTCCCCTCAAGCAGCTATGATAAAAGATAAATTAAAAAGTCAACAAGTTGGTCAGGCTAACATCAATGGTACTAAATTGAAAAATATTAACTTTCCGTATGTGGAAGATTTAGAAATTCAAGAACAAATAGTCCAAGAAATTGAATCCAGTTTTTCTGTAATCGATAAATTAGAAGAAACGGTATATCAATCATTAGAAAAAACAGAAAAACTTAGAAAATCAATCTTAAAATCAGCTTTTGAAGGAAAGCTAGTTAGATACGAGGAGAATTAAATGGCTGATGCAAAGCGATTAGTAAATAAATTATGGAACTATTGCAATATCCTAAGAGATGATGGTTTATCTTATGGGGATTATGTAGAACAACTTACTTATTTACTATTTCTTAAGATGGATGATGAAAGATCAAAACCACCATATAATAAAAAATCTGAAATATTAGAAAAATACAACTGGCAAGCGTTGTTAAGTAAAGATGGTGCAGACTTAGAAACTCATTACATTGAGATACTTAGAGAACTTGGAAAAGAAGAAGGTATCATTGGAGTTATATTCAGAAAAGCTCAAAACAAGATTCAAGATCCTGCAAAACTAAGACGTCTAATAGTTGAGTTAATAGATAAGGAAAATTGGCTGAGTCTTGAGACAGATGTTAAGGGTGATGCCTATGAAGGTCTATTGGAAAGGAACGCAGCCGATGTCAAAGGAGGTGCAGGTCAATATTTTACACCAAGACCTCTAATCAATGCTATTGTGGAAGTTACAAAACCAGAACCAGGTATGAAAATTCATGATCCTGCTTGTGGTACTGGTGGTTTTCTTTTATCTGCCTACAATCATATTGTAAAAAATCACAAATTGGATAGGGATCAAAAAGAGGAACTAAAACATAGAACATTCAGTGGAAATGAGATAGTTGCAATGGCTGCAAGGCTTTGTGTTATGAATCTCTATCTTCACGGTATAAATGGCGAGGAAAATCCGATAGACCTTACAGATTCATTGAAGAAAAATCCTGGTGCCATTTATGAAATGGTACTAACTAATCCACCTTTCGGAAAACATTCTTCAGAAAAAATTATTATTGGAGACGGTGATGTTAAAAAACAAGATATGACCGTTCTAAGAAATGATTTTTGGGCAAAAACAAGCAACAAACAATTGAACTTTTTGCAACATGTTAGGAGTATATTAAAAATAAATGGAAAGGCAGCTATTGTACTACCAGATAATGCATTATTCGATGGTGGAGCTGGAGAGACAATAAGAAAAAAGCTTATGGAAACTTGTGATTTGCACACAATCCTCAGGTTACCTACCGGTGTTTTCTATGCTCAAGGAGTTATGGCTAATGTTCTTTTCTTTGATAAACGAGCTGCTTCTAAAGATTCATGTACCTCTAAGATTTGGATATATGATCTTAGAACAAATCGGCATTTTACTCTCAAAGAGAACCCACTGAGTTTTGAACATTTAAAAGATTTCATTCAATGTTATAATCCTAAGAATAGACACCGAAGAAAGGAGACAGATCATTTCAAGTGCTTCAAGTATGAAGATATTCTGAAAAGGGATAAAACCAATTTGAATATCTTTTGGCTTAGAGATGAAAGTCTTGATGATCTCGATAAATTGCCTGCTCCGGATGTTATTGCAAATGAGATTGTTGAAGATCTAGTGGGTGCTTTGGAGCAGATAAAAGAGATATCAGATGATCTAATGAACGATGAAGAAATAGATCAAAAATTCATGTCTTTAGAAAAAGAGTTTTTAATAAAAAATTCCAAGTATCTCAAGGAAAGCCCAAACAAACACAAATTAAAGTTATTGGTAGTTTTTTCTTCAACGCTGATATCTATTCGTAATAACTTAGCAAAAAACATTAATAAAAATGATTATCTGTTTAAATTTCAATACATGTATCTAACAAAAGCCATTAATCGCCTTTTTTCAATTTATATTCTGCTAAAAAATTATTATTATGATTCAGCATATTCAGATGTTAGATATTTGTTTGAGTCATATCTTTTAATGAGGGGACTGAACAGAAAAAAAGATACTGCCGAAGAAATGTGGGGAATTTTTGAATCCGAAATTAAAGAAGTGAAGAAAAATAATCATAACTCCGCACTTTATGATTTTGAGTATGTAAAAAAGCTACATTCCATAAAACAGAGTGAAAAAGATATCTTGAACAATTCTGATCAGATATACAAAAAACTTTACTCGTTTTTAAGTAATAAATCTTCTCACCCGAATCAACTTGATGGTGCTTTAAATGATAGTTCATTTAATTCTAAAGAAGATAACGAAATAATTGATTGGTCACTAATTCTATTATATGGTATCTTAAAAGAATTCACTAAGGGACAAAGTATTGCAATAAATAGTGATGAACTTACTAATCAGATAAATGATATTTTCCATGCTATAGAAAACATACAGAAAGATGGAATGCCAAAATTTCTATTTGAATAAATTATTTGGTCGTTTACATGTTTTATGAGTATGTTAAATCAACATTTTCTTTCCCGTACTTATTGCACCAAAAAACGGAATTTTGTTTATCTCTCGAGTTAATTTTCTCATGCTCTTTTTTGAGAGTATTATGCTGATTCCGCTACCTTTCATAACTAAGCTCCCAAGACGTGTAAGTCCAACAAAGCAGTCGCTTTTGACAAAATCAGAATAGCGCATGCGTACAATCGCATTCAACAGTTCTGATTCTGTAGCCGTTACTAATGTGCCTTCTTTCTTGTTTTTTGACATGATAAATTTCGGGACTAATACGGAATTAGGAATTGCATATATCCATTTTGGTCTTTTGCGTACAGAACAACGTAAAAGCAATTGAATAAACTTTTTTTCGAATTTGGCATCATGCTCCTTAAGACTCATAGCATTGAAAATGTTTTTTCTATCATCACTTTTAGGATCCGTTAAATGTATCGTTGTCCTGTTTTCTTTTTGTAGTATGGTAAGGTGTTTTCCGCTTCCGTTCCGCTTACCAAATATTATCCCATCTTTGCACATTGATATGTAGTCTTTTCTTATTTTGAATTTTTTAATGCCATCCACTAACATCGACCTAATTATGATTTTTATAATGAATTATTCGGATATTACCTTGATAGTTAAGCATATGCGTTGCCTTCACTAACTTCATTGTGCTGCTTGGAGTTTTTAAGTTTATAAATTAAGTATATATTTGTGATTACCAAAGCACCTTTCCCGATTACATAAATATTAATGAAATTGTGCATAAGTGGTGGGCTGAGTTCTCCAATCCAAAATGATGAAAATATTATACCCGATCCAGCTAGTAGTGTAATTATATTTTTTGAATCTATTTTGAACCATTGAAGTAATATGATCATAATTAGCGATATCAAAGGTGGTCCCCATCCTCTTATCAAGATTGTGTTGGCGTCATAAAGTCCAAAAGTTACGAGTATGTTATCTGCAACACCAATGTTAATTATCTGGTATTCTTTTTTTTGTTCATCAGTTAGCGGGCTACCAAAATTGTAACTCATTTTTTCTTTTCCCGTTCGAACAGTATTATCAGAGAAATTGATTATTGGTGGGGTATCCATTTCTGATACGGTCAAAAGTTCGTAGTCGTTTGGAAAACTTAAATATATACTTTTTGTGTTACTCGCAGTGCCATTTATTCCAAAGGAGTAAAGGCCATTAACTTCATAGGGATACCAAAATGAATCAACACTGACGTAAAAGTTTTTTATTATCATTGAGGTAGTTATTTTTCGTTTTTCTGGGCCAGATAGTGGACTACGCCCGAATTCACATTCTATCGTTATATTATATGTTTTGTCTCTGCTCTCATTTATCTTACTTGCTTTGTATGGATAATCTTCTCCTCTGTCATCAAAGCACTTTATATCCTCATCTAAGACTTCACTAAATACCGGTAGTTCGAAACTTTTTTCAATCGACTCTGGTGGCTGATTGTAATATAAATCAAATTCAGTTTCTTGGGTTATTGAATATTTAACATACTCATTACCAAGAACTTCTATATTGTGTATCTCAAGATTGGTTGTTCCGCATGTGTTAGTGACGGTTATTGCATTTGTAACTGTTATTATCATCAACAACATCAAGGCAAGTTTTTTCATGCTATAATATTAGATAGTGGAATATTAATTATTTTCGTGCTTTAGCTGGCCGCATAAAAATCAAAATTTCAGTTTTAATCGTATAATTTCGTTAAGCCGGATTATCCGACCAAGAATTGCTTTACTTTAGAATCAAATTGCTAATACAACCCGTACCTTTGTCGGTATGGCACAAACTTGTCATCGGACATTTCCTTTTTTTATTGATAAATTCTACGCAGGGGGGCAAAGCATGAATATTCTTCTTGTCTTTGGCCTCTTCTATTAGGTTTATCCTTTGTTTTAAGTTTCGGAGTATCTTTTGTGGATCTTTGAATACTACTTGAAATACCTGAACTAGCTTGTTGAGCTTTGGATAGACGACTATTATTAAACCTCTTGACTTTCCGTAAGCTGCACAAATTACTCCTAACTGGGCAAGATAGTATGGACTTGGATATCCAATCCCTCGCTTATCTTTGATACCACTCACCTTCTGGATATAAGGTACAAGTTCCTCTTCTGATTTAGCAGAATTTATGATTTTTAACCATCGAAAAGCAGAATAAAGTCGGGGTTCTTTATTCATTTTCTTTATCATAGCTCTCTCAGATAAAGTGGGTTGGATAGGAAGTCCTCTAACTGAAACCCAGAGACATGCTTCATAAGCTTCTCTGTAAGCATCGGCTTCTATCTGCTGTTCCTCTCCCTCCACTGTTTTCATATAATTTAGTCTTGGATTCAGTACCTCCCATACCGAGTAGACCTCTTTTGTTTTTGATTGATTTTTCACATCTTCAAGTTCCTTTGTAAACTTCTCATCGTACTGAACTTCTAATGCCTTTTTAATCTGCCTGTCATCTAGTTTTTTTGCACTTAAACATCTACATACCTTTTCTAGATGGCAATGGTCTTGGAAGTATCTACAACAGCCAAGTCTTGATGAGTTGTTATTTTCCAAAGCCTCCCGTAATATTTTCATTCTTTCTTTGATTACTGATCTTATTGCATTATGGTCTTTTGTAGTGATCTTGAATACTTTGAGATTGTAGGGTCTTTTGTTCTCCATAAAAACTAGATAGTTCTGCGAAGGAAAGTTCGGATGCAAAACTGAATAAAATGCCAATTGTTCTAGATCGTGCGGAAATTTTGAGAATACTTCTTCATGTGTATTTGGAAGTTCATCTTTAGTTTTAAGCTCAAGAATGGAGTCGCCAATACGGTAATCAATGCTTCCTCTTACTCCTTTTAGTCCTACATATCCTCCTTCTAGTTTTCCTTCCTCTACCATGAAGTCTGGTAAGGATTTGAACCAAATACTTGCAATTGATTGAAGCTGAACGCCCTTTGCTAACCGTCGACGAAGTTCTGGAGGTTTAGCTATCTCTGGCCTTAGGAATGACCAGTATGTCTGGGCTGGATTGCTCAGATGTGTAACATAAAAATATTTCTTAGGTCCAGGGGCCATTTTTAAGGGCCCTTGCATTGTTTTTTGCAAGAGTGCAGTGAGTGATTCATCTACATATACACCCCCGACATTATTAATAATCGTCTCGAAGAACATGTTAATCCTCAATTACTTTTCTTGACTTATTTCAATTTAGGATAAGAGCATTATTAATCTTATGACAGCCCAAGGTAGTAGTATTGGTATAATCTCATTCTTAACGTTTCAAAATTTCCCCTTTAAATGCATGTATTTCCGCAGAAATTTTTGGCGATCTAGAGCAAGCTTTAAATAGGTCAGCCCTTATCAAGACCTCGTCGGAGAAACATTTGTTCCTCTGCATCAAGACCTGGTCTGAGGTTTCTTCCCCTGCAATCCTGCTCAACCAGAGTTCTCCCCCGTTACAGCACAAATATGCCGTAATCTACAACAAGCCATAAATACCTCGTAAGCGGGAGATGGTATGATGGTGGAAAAGGCAGAACTGTATAACTACCCGCGAAAGCTGGAGCTTACATTACGGAAGCTCAACGAAGACACTTTGGTCTGTGACGAAGACAAGCAGGCGATTGCCTCTTTTTCTAAAGTCAGGTTAGCAAAAGGATCCAGCCACGGCAGAGCCGCAAAGATTATCTACTGCCTTAAGTTCCTATCGCATTGGCTGAAAAAACCGTTTAGCCAGGCAACGAAAGATGATCTGATCGCCTTAGTTGGTGAACTGGAATCTGACGGACATTATTCGGTTTATACAAAGCATGATTACAAGATCGTTCTCAAGATGTTCTACAAATGGCTAAAAGGTAACGACGAAGTAGCTCCCCCGGAAATCAAATGGCTTGTTCCAAAAATTAAGAACGAAAAACATAAACTGCCTGAAGATTTGCTAACAGAAGATGAAATTCTACGGCTTGCAAATTGTGCAAATCATCCTCGTGATAAGGCATTAATTCTGGTTCTATACGAAACTGGTTGCAGAATAGGTGAATTGCTTACTTTACAGATGAAACACGTTCATTTTGACCAATACGGCGCTGTGTTGCGAGTCAGTGGAAAAACCGGGGATAGGCGTGTTAGGATCATCAGTTCCGCTCCAACCCTTGCATCATGGCTTGATATTTACGATAAAGCCAAGGATCCAAACGCCACACTCTGGCCACCACGTGCAAATAATCAGAATACACGTAAAGACGCTATACGATTTTTGGATCATCGTTCGGTTAACCATCTCCTAAAGGAATTATCACGAAAGGCAGGAATAGCAAAAAGAGTCCACCCGCATCTGTTCAGACATTCCCGTGCCACGGCGTTAGCAGGAAAGTTTACCGAGGCGCAGATGAAGGAATACTTTGGCTGGGTTCAAGGCTCTGATATGGCCGCCACATACGTTCATCTATCCGGGCGGGATGTAGACGATGCCCTTTTGAAAATGCACGGTCTTTCAAAACCAGAGGAAGCCCAAGAGGAAAAAATGAAAGTAAGAATTTGCCAGAGGTGCAAAGAGCAGAATTCGCCGATTTCAAAGTTCTGTATTAAATGCGGGTTACCAATCGATCTCGAGTTCATATCTAAAGTAGAGCATGAAAGGCAGAAAGGAGATAATGTTATGAATAAGTTAATGGAAGATACGGAGTTTAGAGAAATCGTACTTAGGAAAATATCTGAGATGGGCATCACCATATAATTTATATCGTTTGCATCACGTTATTGCTATGGATTCTAGTGCTTCTCCTATAGACATATCAAAGACGTGGTTCAGACTAATCCGGACTGTACAAATAGACTCTTTTCGGCATACCAAAATATTCAAAGCGTATACTGATTTTTTATGGGCATGGCTTTCACTAATCTTTTTTATCAAGCATTATGCTGGCAGCGAGAAAGTCAATATCAAAAATTTATCCAAGTCGTTATCTGATACCCAACTAAAATCTATTTTGACAACGCCAGTTATGGATCAGATACATGAATTATCAAAATTAAAAATTGCGAATATGGATCCACGTGATGGTCACGATCCAATGGAAGAAAATAATGCTTTAGAAACAGCATTAAAATCCAGTAATGAAAGAGATATTTTTAGAAGCACAATGCTGCTTTTATATGTGGTAAGATGCAATCTATTTCACGGGGATAAAAGCTGGACTGTTAGTAGAGATAATCAAATTGTGTACCATTCTCAAAAACTTCTAGTTTCTATCCTTGATAAATTACTGGTGTAATGTTTCCTTATCTTCAAGCAATTTTTTCTTATTTTCTAGTTCTTTTAGTTGTGCATACCATTTTGGCAAGTATTTTTCTAGATCCTTATCGTTTTCGTCCATAAATCTATCATAGCGTTGATCTACTTATCCTCTCGTGCTGATACCACCAAAGTCGTGCAGGTTTTGCAAATTAGCACCTAATTCCCATCATTTCCCTAAAATTTCCCTAATTTTATGACGTTGTAGGGAAATGGGAAGGAAATTTACGCTCTCTCATTCAAGGTATTTATGCAACGGATGGCATACTCACGATGTGACAGTGGCAAAAGAATTTTTTAACCGGATTTTCGATTCTCTTTCTGATAAGCCACTCACAACATACCAAATCAGTTATGCGACTGGCCTTGACCCCCGTACCGTCAGAAGCTATCTGTCACTTATCGAACTTGTGCAGTCAAGGGAAAAAATAATGAAAGAAATTATTGGTTCACGTGTCGTATTCAGGAAATAGATTGAGCCACACGACTTTTAGGGACATATATTCACATGGAAGATGCGTAAAAATGATGCTGGAAATCACGTTTTATTTCCAGTTCCTCATTACAATAAGTGTTTGTGTTTGTGTGATAGTAGGGAACTTACGAAGATAATTGAAAACAAATTCATCCAATTCCTTAATGCCTGCAACCCTGATTTTAACTATAAGGTCAAATTCTCCTGCTATTGCGCCTATGTCTTCTATTTCTTCTCTATTTGCCATATCATCCATTGTTGGAGAATAATTTGCTCCAGGTTTTGCCCTTATCAGGACATATGCTACGGTCTCCTTTCCAAGTTTTTCATAATTGAGTGAAAGTGTGTATGCCTTTATTATGCCAGTATCTTCAAGTTTCCTTATACGCCTGTTTATCGTTGCAGATGAGAGCTTTGTTCTCTTTGCCAACTCCCTTGCTGATAATCTCGAATCCCTCTTTAATTCGTGGATTATCTTCCAATCCACATCATCTATTTTGTCCATAATGATACATTTGTATCAAAATGATTAAAAATTAGCCGTCAAATGAGACATAGATATAAATAGTCCATAAACACAATCTATAACCATGTGTAACAATGCTTTGGATGAGGGCAGAAGGATATGGGATTCCATTCTTGTATGAATACAAGAATAATCAAGGATGAAACCTCTTTGACAATGCAATCCATGGAGCATGAAAGCCTATGCAGAAAAGAAGATGAAGAGCGGATTATTTCTGTAATAAAGCCAATAGCACACGGAAACATCTGTGAAAACCTTTTTGTCCATGGGCCTTCTGGATCCGGCAAAACGACAATGATCAAGCATGTTCTTGATGATCTGGGAGGTTACAATAGAAAGCTGTTATGTCAGCACGTCAATTGCTGGCATTACAATACGTCAATGGCGATTTATGTTAAGATTGCCGATGCATTGGGTGAACCGGTTTCAAGGAGAGGCAGGGCGACAGATGAGATATTCGATCGGATATTGGAAACGATGAGGCACGAGAATGTCGGGGTACTCCTTGTATTAGATGACATTGACGGCTTGCTTTGCAGGAATGATACAAAACTTTTCCATAACATTGCCATGGCAGCCAATAACTGTGCAAAATTCGGGATTATCGGTGTTTCACGAGACAAGAATATACTGAGGAGGCTCGACCCTGCAATCCTTGGCAGCCTGCGCTTCATTGAAATTGAGGTTAAAGGGTATTCGAAAGAGCAGCTTCTTGAACTTCTTTCTCGGCGTGCCAGTATGGGCTTAGTGGATGGCAGCTATAGCAAAGATATATTGGAGAAGATCGCATCAATTGGAGTTGAAAACGAAGGCAACTGCAGATTTGCGCTTGAAGCCATGAGGCGCGCTGCAAAAAGAGCAGAGCAAGAAAACAGAACTCAGATGCATACCGAAGATGTGGACGCAGTAACGCAACGGTTTGGAGCAAGCCAGGATAACCTGACCGAAGAGGAGCAGATCATTGCAGACCTTCTGAGAAATGGCGAAAAGAACACACCTGAAATTTATTGGCTTTTGCGAAACAAGCTTTCAAGGACAAAACGCCAGATCAGGAATTATCTACATTCCCTTGAGATAAAAGGCGTGATTGAAAGCCGATTTGTACGTGACAAGTATAATTTCGGCTCGAAGAGAATCAGCTTAACTGGGAGGTGGCAACGTGAATGAACTGATGGTGCACAAAAATAGGGTGAAGAAATTCATGAAAGATCAGAACCTGCGTGTTTCGCCTAAATTCTACGACGTTTTGAACGATGAGATAAGAAGCCTGCTTTTGAAAATTGCAAAGCGGGCACACGGCAATAAACGCACAACTGTGCTTGCGGTTGATGCCTGAATATGTTTGGAATGATTACTCGGTTAATTGTCTTATAGGAATTAGTTTGTACTTGTTGTGTTAAATGATAGATTTTTAAGTACATTGGTTCTAATTATTATACTAAAACCAGAATAATTTAGCTAAATTTATGAGGTGGAAATATGAATGCTACAACCGAAGTTTTAAGGAGACAAGTAATAAAACCAACTGGCGAAAATGCTGGCTGGTTAGATGCCAGAAATTCCGTTAAAAACAAAGGTGGATTGCCATCTAATGTCCTTCACGATGATGTTTTAGTAAAACTATGGCCTAAGTTATCAGAACAAGAAAGAGATCAACTAAAAAGTTATTACCCAGCCTGGGCAAGAGAAGTTCTTGTTTACCCTACAAAAGGCGGGCAACTTAGGAAGGGCGTAGATGTAGTTGATGGGTATGAAGATGATGCAGGACGAAACTGGATATTACCAGCATCTTCAATACCGGAACAAGCAGTCGGAAGAAAGAGCATCTGTCTTTTTGTTGATCCTGATTCAGTTGAAGTAAGCGATAAAAAAGTAGTGGTTTTGGCTGAACCGCAGTCTATTATTGTTCTATCCTCTTTTATTCAAGAAAGTGGTCAAATAGGTCAAGTCGATGAAAGAACAAGAGTGCCGCTTGAGGTATCCCAAAAAGTAGCAGAGGGACTTTCAGATGATCAAAAAAGATGGTTGTGGCGAGTTGATAGCGAAGGTGTAAGGCCTCTGGTCCGCAACGTCTACGACTTCGGCGGCAGGCGTTACGTCTATGCGCTCGGCTGGCACGACTATGCGTTCGGGGTGGCGTCAGTTGGCCTCGAAGAGGCCGCGCCGCGCGTTCGGGTCGCCGCTGCTCCTGAAAATCAGGGCATTATAGTAAAAGGTGTGACCCTTGAAGCTTTCAGAGCTATGGTTGGCGATGCCGACGCAAGCTTAAGCGACCTTGCCCAAACCGTGAGGTCAGAAAAACTTGGGGCATTGTATAGACTGGTGCAAGCGTTAGAAATAAAAGGCTAAACTTCTTCTTATTTTTCCCTAGGTTGCAAGCCTAGGGCCACACACTCGTCTACAGTGCTGGCAATCATCTTGATACGCCAGACGTGAGATTCAACAGCAACGCTGAGTAGTCAATACCTGATGAAATCGCGAAGCTGTGGTGAGGCATGAAAATGCCATTCTGAGTAGATGGGTTACCATTGGGGCCTCTGGTCCGCAACGTCAACGACATCAACAACAGGAGTGTTTACTGGCAACTTCTTCAAAGCCAGTATTGCTGTGAAAGGCGTAACGTCAATGCGAACAACAGGCACGACAATGCGTTCGAAATGGCCTTTTGCTTGCATCTTATGGGATTTTTATGAAGAGCTATCGGAACTTGTACGCGGTTCTATGCTCTTATGAAAATCTTGAACTTGCCTTCAAGAAGGCAAGAGTAAGGAAAACTCTGAAGCCGTACGTCATAGAATTTGAATCTGATTTAAAGCGGAATTTAATCCAGTTGAGTCATGAGTTGGAGAACTTTACATACTCACCGTCTCCGCTAACAACATTTATCGTCTACGATCCAAAAACAAGAAAAATAAGTGCATCCCATTTTCGTGATAGAGTAGTTCATCACGCATTGTGCAACCTGATCGCCCCGATCTTCGAGAAGGATTTCATCTTTGACTCTTTTGCAAACCGAAAAGGCAAGGGGACTCACTCGGCGATAAGACGATTTGAACAGTTTTTATCACAGACCACAAGTTACCATAAAAAAACCGAAGAGAGAGAGAGTCGATTTTGGTTATGTGTTGAAAGCTGATATACGCCATTATTTCGAAACAGTTGATCATGAAATTTTATTGAGCATATTGAAACGCAAGATAAAAGATGTGCATGTTATCTGTCTGATAAGAAAAATACTGGACAATCACAAAACAGAAATGCCAGGAAAGGGAATGCCTATCGGAAATTTAACCTCGCAATTCTTTGCGAATGTTTACCTCAATGAGCTTGACCAGTTTGTAAAGCACAGGCTGAAATCAAAATATTACATTCGCTATGTTGATGATTTCGTAATCCTGCATCACGACCGGAGTCTTCTCGAGAGATGGAAACACGAGATTGATCTCTACCTAAGGCATAACCTGGCGGTTGAATTGCACCCAGAAAAATCAAGAATCATTTATCTTAAATGCGGAGTAACTTTTCTTGGTTTCAGAATTTTCAACGGTTATAGATTATTGAAGAAAAGCAATGCCAGACGAATCTGGAAACGACTTCAGCGGTTCAAAGAGAGATATGATAATGGAGAGATAGGCAGACAAAAAGTTGTCCAGAGTCTGGAGGGTTGGCTTGCATATGCTGAGTTTGCCAACACATACGAGTTCAGGAAACTGATTATTGCAAAATTCAATGAACTTTTTGGTAGTCATGACAATTCATGACTTTTTCATATATGCAATTCTAATTGTTTCGCAATCGTTACGCCTTAGATCGCGCGAACTCGGTTTTGAAGGCCGTTTTCCAACAATTGCGATTCCTAATTGTTCAGGCGTTCCAAGGCGCAATTCAAGCGAATTCGCTCTGAAAACGCCTCACTTAATACATCAACCCAACAATTGTTTTATCTTCTCTTTTATCTGTGTCCTTAGAATGACTTTGCCGTATTTTTCAAAGTCATTTTTTAGTTCCCTATTTGTAACGAGTATGTAATAATCATCGTATTCACGAGCGATTCTTTCGTATTTTTCCTTCGTCTCTTTTTTCTTGGTTTCCTCCATACTTCCTGTTTCCACTTCAAAGCAGATCTTTTTCTTCTCATCCACACTCACGACAACGTCGGGTTTCTGCGTTGTGTAAAGGAACACGTGCTGGGTATATTTTCTAACCTCTGCCTCGATTATTTTGCAGAAAAAGCAATGAACCGGTGATTCGTTGAACCTTGGCTTGACATAGTGCCCAGGGCCTTTGCCAGCACCGAATGGATTGAAACCCACTTCAGCATACCCTTCATTCTCAAGCATCTTGCACTGGTCTTCTGTCAGTTCGCTTTTGAGATAGAAACCCTCGTAAATATCGAATATTTCTGTTTCTTTTTCCTGCTTGGGCTGCTCTTTTTTTGCGGCTTTCAGCTGATTAACCTCCTCCGGATCCGTAGTGATCATCTGGTGTATTTTCGGAGATGGCTTTGCAAAGAACTTGTGCCTTCCATTCTCGCGTATGATCAGCCCCTGGCCTTTCGGGCACTTTATCAAAAAGTCCTTTTCATTGCGGTTGAGCTTTAGTACGCTGCTGATCAGGTCTATGTTAGAGGCACTTTGCTTCATGAGGATTTTTACCGAAGTCTGATTGAGTATCGATTTCCCGCTCTCCCGGCTCAGCAAATCTTCTATCTCCTGCGTTATGAACCCGATCGACGCACCGAACTTTCTTGAAGTCTTGATAAAATTCAGAAGATGTTCCTCTGCTTCTTTGCTTCGGAGCAACGCCCAGCCCTCATCAACCAAAAGCACTTTTGGATATGTGTCTTTTTCGATTTCCCGCTTTATGAAATCCAGAACTACGAACATCATCAGCGGCTTGACTGCCGCAGGCAATGCGTTAAGGTCAAAATTCAGGAACTTGTTTCTCAGATCTATTTCGGTCTGCCTGTCCATGAACCCAAAAAAGCCGTTCTTGCAGTACATGCCAATCCGGTTTATCAGGACAAGAATGCTTTTCGTTTCCGATGACAGAAGTTTGCTATCCCTCTTTTCAAGCTCTTTCAGCTCAGCCTCAAGCACTTTGAACAGATCGCCGAATGTTGGCGGCTCTTTTTTCCATGTTGGGGGTTCATTCCTGAAAATACCTTTTTGCTCGTAAACACGCGGCAGCGCCCGGTTAAGCACGCCTTTCTGGCTTTCACTTAATCCACCGACGATAATATCAAAAACAGATATTAGCGTGAGCAGCTTGCTGCCATAGTCCTGGCATGTCAAATCAAAGACGTTGATCATGGATTTTGAGGTTCTTGAAAGCTCGATATTCTCCCCTCCAAACCGGCTGCAAATTTGCCTGTATTCTGCGTTTGGGTCGAGGATGAATATTTTTGATGCCTCTGCGAAAAGTATTTGCAGCATTAGGTATTTTGCACTGTAGCTTTTTCCAGAGCCTGAAATGCCAAGGATGCAAAAGTGCTTGTTCGACATTCCATCAAAGTTTATGAATATCGGATTGAGGGTCTCAGCTTCATGCGCAAAAAGGATGCCCTTTTTATCAGCGGCAGACGAAGAAAGGAAAGGGAATGTTGCAGCCAGGGAATTTGTCGGAAAATCCTGCTGCACACCAAGCTCATCTATGGTCAATGGCAGGCAAGACCTCAATCCTTCGTACATCCGGTAGTTCGTAGCCTTGGGAATAATGAGCAGTGCGTTAAGGTTGGACTTGCACTTCTCGGTAAGGGAATTCAATCGCTCCAAAGTCGCTTCTTTGCTATCGATATAAAGCGAGATCTGGAATAACTTCTCTTCGCCCTTGTAAAGCGCATCGTAAATCCTTTTCGTATCTGCAAGCTTTATCTCCAATGATGGATTCGGCGTTCCTTTTGCAGTACTTGCGATAAGATCAGCAGTCTGGCTGATTATCTGGTCATGCAGGAATGTCAGCGTATAGTCAATGCCTGAAGGATAGATGTGAATGGAGATGTCATAATTCTCATTCTTGTTCAGGAAAGCTTGCAGCCATCCATCCTCTATTTTTCTTGGATAGCCTGCTGCCTGGATTATCCTGTGATAAGTCTCGTTTATTCTGGCATAATCCGACTCGATTTCAACATATGCAGGAGTGATAAGATAGGAAAACATCTCTTCCTGCGCAATGATTCTGCTTTTTTTGATCGGGCGATTTAGGATCGGAAACCATGGCTTTCTGGGCTTGTCCTTGTTGAGTTTTTCCTGAACTAACCGATCAACTTCTTCTGAAGTCAGCAGCTCAGGACGCTTATGCTCTATGACTCCGTCTTCTTCAACCTCATCCATGCTTATCACGCTCCTTGAAGAATGATTCGGCAACACTAATCCGCCAAAGATAATCTTCATTGACCTCTACGTATCCCTCTAAGTAAGACATGATCAGTGAAATAAGCTGATTTGTATTCAGCCTTTGGGTTGTAAGACCGCAATTCCCGAGCTTTGACTGGACTATCTGTACCCTTTCGCCAAGCTCTGCAAGAAATACGTCCTTCTGCCGTTCTGAATACTCTGTTTTTTTCTGAAGAACATTGAGCTTTGAATACTGCGAAGCTGTCGGATCAAGCGGAATAACAATATAAAACAGGCGCTCCTTCACGAAATAATCCTTTAGAAATTTTTCCTCATAATTCCTGAAATCATTGTAAAGGCTGATAATATCATCATCCTTGGTTTTCAGGATTCTGGCTTCGTGATTACTGAAATAGTCTGCAAGGCTTACATTCACTGTTCGTATGACTATCTGGATTGGATGGGAAAGCTGATTCAGAAAATCACGGTAATTAAGGATTATCGATTTCTGCCTTCCATCATCCAACAGCTCAAAATTTATGGGAGTTACTTGGATTATTACCCTCATTTCCCCGTTGTCCATATAGATGGTGTTGTTCTCAATTTTTCTTATACCGACAAATGTCCTTATCCTCTTGTCAAGTGCGCCACCATGACGTATGTTCGTCATATACTTCCATCTGTCGAATAATATATTTTCAAAGTTGAAAAGAGCAAATCCAACTCCTGTTAAAATCAGGATAAATGCCAGTGCCAACCTGGCTTCCTGCATTATTGGAAGGCCATAAGCTAGTCCTGCAAGTATCAGAAAACCAATCATATAGCCTAATTGCTTGAGGTCAAGATTGGCTACTATTTTCTCATGATATCTTATCTTGTCTGGTATATCGTAACCCATAGAAATCACCAAAGAGCCAATAGCATGGCAATTTTCCAGCCAACCGAAATGAACGAGTTAAAAACGCGTAAAACTGTTGAAACAAGCGAGAACGTTGCAATAATGTAGATCAGCACGTTCACAAAGCCGATCAAGCCAAATCCAAGCATCAAAGCCATTCCCTGTACAAATCCACCTGATAATGCAGGATCTCCAGAGGTAAACAAGTAGGACATTCCAAGAATCAGAACTGCATCAACACTTGTCATGAAAATTATCAGGACGATAAATTTCAGCAGGAAAGAACCCCATTCTTTCGTGAAAGGCATAAAATAGAGAAATATCGCTATTGGGAAGAGAAGGAGCAGAAAAGGAATCATCAAGTACCTGACAAGCAAAGTTATGAATGTAAGTCCGGCAGCAGCTACGAAATTGACTGAAAGTATTGATGCGAAAATCATTGATGAAAAAACCATTCTGATATCCAGCAGATCCGAGAATGAGGAACTGTAAATCGAGGTTGTGATGTACTGGTTAAGTTCTATTATCATTTTGAATATGTTGAATGAAAATGCCAGGATGATTATTACAAAAAATATGTTTTGGATCCAAAGCTTGGCTATTGCACGTTTTTCTGGATCCGCAGCTGTTGCCACATAATAAGCTCCTATCCCCATTAGTGCAATGGTATAAAGGCTTTCAAGAATTCTTATCACCTGTGAATATGGCGTGCAAAACGAATCTGGATTAGGACCGGTAACTATGAACATAAGCGAATTATCAAGGAATTCTTTTGCCGAATAGACAAAGCCGCTTACCAATGTTGTGAAGAACTTTTCAACGATGCATGTAGGCAGGTTGTATAAGACTTCCAAGAAGCTGGCAGTATCTGGGCACGATGTGCTTTCTATCCTGAAATCTATCGAAGAACTAAAAGCAAAAGAAAAAATCAATAACGCGAATAGAATATGTTTAAGCAACAGGCATCACCTTTTTCACGATTAGATAAATCACGTATGCGATCAAACCGAGCAGAACTGCGTTGAAAACAGAATCAAAGAAGGGCGGGCGGATTGGATGGATTTCCGGGATTGGAGTGCTATTGCTCAGGTTTGAATTATTACATCCAGAAATTGTTCCTGAAGAAAAATGATCGGAAATCTTGAGAGAACAATCTGCGGAGTAAGGAGCAAGGATTCTGAAACTGGAATTGCTTTGATCAAAAATGGATAATCCGTACGCTGAAGTTTTGTTTACTGGGATAACCTCTTTGATCAGAATATTGTAAGGGCCAGCTTCGTTTCTTATTCTGTAAAAATAATCTGTTTTGTAGAAACTGGAATTTCCAATTTGAAATAAAACATTTGAATCATTGGCATTAATCTGTATCTCAGATAGGCCATTGTAATATGCAAGCATAGAATAATTTGCGGTAGAATTGAAATTCAATATCCGTATATTCTTCGAATCTGAAACAGTTAAACTATCCCTGAAACTGTCTGTTCTATAATAATCACAGGTAACCCAACATCCGGTAAGGTCGCAATGCGTTACCAAATGATAACGATCTACCAGATATTCACTTCTTACATTCAAAATAGCCGTAATTACAGAGCTTGTATTAACAATTGAAATCGAATAATCATAACCACAAATTCTGAAGGTATCCTTACAATCCCCAGGTAATTTTCTTGTATCGATCACAAAGGTAAAATCATGCCTGATTAATGGCGTGCTGGAAGCATTGATAAGATAAGTTCCATTGTCATAAACCGAAGGGTTCAGATAAGCAATGCTAACCCATGCGTCTTTGATATTCGTTGAACTCCTTGAAGTGTTTGGAGGATATTTTCCAAATCGTATATTACTGTTCCAATTCCAAATATCATCAAAAGAATCATTGGCGATTGATTCTCCTATGGATAGTCTTTTGTCCTCTGTTGTATTGAACATGTTTGATAACAAACAGATAGTTCCAAGGTTCCAATCACAGTATTGCAGAAGCGTATCTGCTGGTTTTACTAGTGCAGAATACGAAGTTGCAGATACGTAATCATGGTATGGATAAGGCGGGCAGCTTGGCACTGAAAAAGAAAGCCCAATTAACAACAGGAGGAAAAATATTTTATCCACAGTAATGACCTCCTGAAAACATTGAACTGATTACGGGCGCAAGATAGACGATGCAAAGACCTATTATTACTCCAAAAATTACCTCTTTCCATTGGCTTCTGGCATACGTATCTTTGCTTGTTGTTATCATCAGGCCAGCATATGCAATTGAGATAATTCCCGCTACTGTTGCAAGTAACTTTATGCTATCTGCTATGGATTCAAGGCTCATTTTACCACCCGCAGATTTCCGCAGAATTGACAAGATTTTTGACAAGCAGGGGTGCAATCCAGATAATAATCAAACCGATAATCACACCGCTCAAAAGTGCTTTTGCATTGTTTCTCTCATTCAAGTCATGGGTACTTGCCAAGATTAATCCTGCATATGCCGCTACCAATATGCCTGCAACTGTACCTAAAACCTGTATCATTCCGTATAACCTGCATATCGGTTGATCTTCTGGAATTTCAAGATCTGCAAAGCAAAGGCCAAGCAAGAGCAGGGCTAACACTAAACTTTTAACGTTCACATGTATCACCTCGTTTTCTGTTTATTATTTTGAAAGAATCCGGTTTTTTGCTGAAGTTCACTTTTTTCTTTATCGTTTCCAAGTAGCCCTCGTTTATTTCGTAGCCTACGGAATTTCTACCAAGATCATAGGCTGCCTTTGTTGTGGTGCCGCTACCTAAAAACGGATCTAAAATTGTGTCGCCTTTGAATGAATACAATTCGATTAATGCTCTTGGCAATGATTCAGGAAACATTGCCGGATGCCCTTTCCTTGTTTCTGGCATCATCTCCCAGATATTTGTGCTCCAGTGAAGTCTTGCATACTGGAGGTCTATCTTTGATTTTTCTTTTTTGTTCTGGGTTACACCATTGAAATCAAAATCGTTTTTTCTGAAAATAAGTATATGTTCGTAAACTACGTTTGGGTAATAATACATCGGATAGGGGTGTTGGATAAGAAGACCAAAACGTTTTGCTGCACCGGAGCACTTACCACCTTTCCTTCCTGATGGTTTTTTCCAGATAATATCATCAATGTACTTGAAGCCACATCTTTGGAGAATGCTTATGCAGTGGGCAGGTATCGGATATTTCTTCTTGTTGCTGATTATATCTGAGATATTGACACAAATGTATCTTCCATCAGCAAGGACGCGATAGCACTCCTGAAAAATTTGTCTTAGGGATTTGAGATAAATTGGGTAGTTGTCAATCGAACCTATATTTTCGACTTCATATTTTTTGACGTTGAAATAGGGCGGGCTGGTTACTATCAGCTGAACTGATTTATCCTCCAGCTCATACATCGAAAAAGAGTCGCCAATAACGATCAGATGTTTCGTCATGGCTGATATAATATCTCTGAGGGGAATATTATACTTTATGACGATACCTGCATGATTGTGCTGGTTTTTGAATAAAAACTTCTGCGAAAATGAGTCGTGTATGTTAATCTATCTGATCAATAGTTGATTTCTCAACAAGTTCAATTTCCTCTTTCGTCAGTTCATACAACTTGTAGACTAGTTGGTCGATCTCCTTTTGAATGTGGTCAGTATCAGCTTCTGGATTTTTTTGTTTAATCGAGATAATCTTGTCGACCAAAATAGTAAGGCTTTTTTCAATCGCATTAGTGGGTATGGGAATAGGTAACAATTCAATCTTATATTTTTTCCACATATTAGTTCCCATACCGCTGCTTGGTGCTATTTTATCAAAATACCATTCAGAAACTTTTGAATTAAGAATAGCGCATAAATACCTAAGATGCGCACCAAGCAGAATGAATGTACTATCGTTTGTATACTGCCCAAAAGTATCAATAGCAAATTTAGGTTTGTCCGATAAAACTATCCAGACTATTTTTTCTTTAGTAAAATCTTCATAAAAAGTGGCGGCGCATCTCTGCAATGCATACCATTCGTAGCGAATACCCGTCTCGGCCTTATTTCTCGCAGATAGTTTATCCTTATATCCTGTTAAGTGCCAGTAGGTGTGACTATAATCTCTTTTAAAGGCAATTTCTGCCTTAGACGATGCACCATGGACATCAATATTGTTATGTAATGGAAAATGCCATGGAATATAGAGCAAATATTGACTACTCTTTGCACAATAATACCCGGTTAAATCACGGCCCCGCATTATCGGTTTTATATATTCTCCAATTTTCGGATCGTGTTCTAGTAGCTCTTTTCTTTTTTGAGCGTCGATGTAAAATGCCTCATTGAACCCAGAGGTTATCCCTCTATTTATTCTTACATCCCAATCTTTTAGCTGTTTTCCGGCTTTTTCAATTTTCAACTTCAGATCTTCGATATGAGATTCTTGGAAAGAAAAGGATTCAACGTTTAACAAATCTTGGCTAATAATAATGGGCTTTACGTTTGGAGTTAGGGGCAGTTTCTTATAGAATTTAATATTTGTATGGTCTGACAAACATTTCTTAAATATGAAAACACATGTACTAACGATGGCTGTTTCGAACATCTGTTCATCGTTAAAATCAATCAACGTAAGCATTGATGTCTTTTCTTTGAAAAGCGACCTTAGCTTTTTCCCATAGCGCGCTCTTATCCACTTACTACTTGTGATAAAGGCAGATGAACCATTTCTATTCGATAATTTGTATGCCAATTCATAGAAATAAGTATACAAATCAGAAACTGAATTATAAACTTCGAAAGAGCGCCGTATAGCTGGTTTAATATCTGTAATTAACTCTTGCCGGATATACGGTGGATTCGCAATCACCACATCAAACCCCGGATTCTCCCGTTGGAATACCTCCAAGAAATGCAACTTCCATAAAAAGAATGGTTTTGATTTATTCTTTTTGTATTGTTCCAATTTACTTATGGCTTCTTGGTTTCCCTGCTCTTTAAGTGTCTCTTCTATCAATTCCCATTCTAATTTATCAAGTTCTGATTTTAGTGACTTCTTTTTATCATTATCAAATTCGTTGAAAAGTTGTTTTTGTAGGTTTTTAATTCTTGTTAGTTTAATTTGAGATTGTTTGATTTTGTTTTCGATTATTTCATTTAAGGTCAATGTTATACCGGTATCCGTTGGTTTTTCTATTAACTTGGCCTTCTGTTTCTCTAGTTTTGATATCTCTTTTTTTAGCTTCTGGATATCATCATTTTTCTTTCCGGTTACTACTTCACCTATATTGATATTCAAATCTTTTATCTCTGAATTTAGTCTATCTAATTCTGGACGATTATCCTTTGCCGTTATTCCAAGGAGTTTGTCATCAAAGAGCTTAATTCCTTCAAATTCTTCAAGCAAACTGTTTCCACACATTATCTTATGATCTAGATTAGGAAGCGGTTTAATGTTCGTTATATCTGTCTCATCTACAATAAGAGAAAGCCAGAATCTTAGTTTGCAGATCTCAACTGCAGATGGCATGATATCAACACCATACAGACAATTTTCAACTGTTTCTCTTTTCAAATCATAGACTTTTCTCTCTTCCACATAAAATATTGAAAGAATTGAACGGGCTCGGACTATTTCATTCATCATACCGACTGGAAAAGCTCCCGAACCCACCGCCGGATCAACAACTTTTATCTCTTTGAGAAGTTTATCTAAAACTTCATAGTTTTTTTCGATTGATTCTGGAAGCAAATACCTTGGATCTACATCAAATGTTTTACCGTGATACTTTTTCTTTTGCTCCTGTACTCTTATTGTCTGGTCAAGTGCAAAATCACCGAGGTTAATAAATTTCTCTAAATCTTTCCTTGGGATATCTGAATTTGTTTCCAGATAATTAATCAGGCTTTGTTGACACATATAATGAACAATTTCCCTTGGGGTATAAAACGCGCCTTTTGATTTTCTATCATTTACTTCAAGCAGATTTTCAAATACCTTTCCGAGCATTTCTGGATCCACAGCAACTTCTTTTTCAAGAGGTTCATCTTCTTTTACTGTGAAGTTATACTCATCAAAAGTATCTAATATGTCTTCGAATATTTCATTATCTATGAATATGTTTGTTTCTATCCAATCATAATCATTTATTGCCTCGAACAACCCCCCATTCAAGAATGGGATCTTACAGTTAAATCGGTCATAATAATCATTGGGTCTCTTAATTGCAATAGCTTGGTAAAATAGTGGTTCTAGGATATCATTAAAGAAATTGGTATATGGGATTAGTGGCATTTCTCCTTTTTGTGGACGCCCGAATAATTTTCTCATAAAGTTTTTTGGCCCTGTCCCCCAAGGTAAGAATCTACCATCTGATGATTTCTGCACTCCGAGCCATCCCTTCTTTTGTAGGAAATACAAGAAGACGATTTGTCCTAAAAGTTTCTTTGCGAATTCGATAGTTTCGATATTCTTATCATCAAATTCTTCTTTTACATGTTTATCTCTATCGACAATTTTATCCAGAGATTCCTTTAATCTGAAAAATAGATCCTTATAACGGTTAAAGAATTCCTTGGTTACATTTTCAATACTAAATGCCAGTTCAATCTCATCAATAGATGGTGGGTGTTCATCGTTTATTAATAATTGTAAAAATTGACTTTTACACGTATGATTCGGTTCATTCTTTCCAACTAGATAACTATATCTTTTTGCAGGAGTTATGTCAGTCTCTGCTTTAACTTTACCGTCTTCAGTTTTAATAAGATTATACTCCATTTTGACAAATGAAAATCTCCAATCCTCAGTTTCATCATAGAATGCAACAAGTGCAGCATCATTCTCATATTTGCCAAGCCATTTAGCTATGAAGTTACGTTGCATGGTTCTAGCACGTTCTTTTGAGGATTCCCGCGCTAATTTTACTGCCAATATTTCAATTACTTTTTTGTTATTTTCATACCTGCCTAATTTTTCAACTTTAGTGATATATTCCTTGAATTCGTTAGGAATAAATTGAGAACAATCTTTTATCTCCAGTTGTATCTTCTTAAAAAGTTCTTTTGTAAACGCCAGGAATCTTCTTATATCAAACTCTTGGTTGAAGGCGTCATTAAGCAACTGTTCTGCCTGTTGTTTATTCATTTTATCAACATCTCCGATAAGATTATCTCTTTAGGTCCTGCGGTGTTTCCTCCAAGTCCTGCATAAGTATCTTGGAAATATTCAGAACCTGGCGGAATGGTTGATTTTAAACTTGATAAAATTTTGAGAGGGTTAATCTCATTTTTAATTTTAGCCATTACATTCTTCATTGTTGGTTTTGGTAATGCCCCTTCTTTTAGGAGATTCAATATCGACTGTAAATAGTCTTCGTTGTCATCTGTTAATCCTTGTGGTTTACTTAATAGTGCCTTTATCCTCTTCTTAAGTTGAGTTTCGTATCCCCTATTAGTACTTTCGGCATGTTCTCCCCAAGCATTCATAAAGAAGTATTCAAATTCTTTTTTATTTTCTTCAAGATACTTATAAAATTCTGGAGTTAATTTTTCTTTTGTATCTTTTTCATCTGCCTTTATGATTTCCACGGCATGTTCGAAATCCACCTCATTAATTGAATTCCCGTCATTGATATATATCTTTCTTAGTTTTCCTTTTTTAAAGAATGTTATAACTCCTTTTTGTTCTGATCTCTTTGCAGTTCTTGCTTTCTTGGGTAATCTTTTTATCCTTTCAAAGAGCTTTTTATCATGATCCCGCATGTCTCTCAATTTTAATAACCACTCTAATTCTGGATCGTCTCTATCATCCTCGCCCATGATCGTTTCTCTGGAACTCAATCTTCTAAACAATTCATGAGACTTTATATCTTCGTCTGTCAGTAATTTGGCATCATTCCCAAGCATCTCTATAAATGCCTGAATTTTTATTTCTGCCAACTCTGTGAGGCTTATTTCCTTATTGATAGGCCCTGCAGGAAAAAAATTATACGTGTGAATTTCATCAAATGGAAGATTCTTTGCAACTCTATTAATACGTCCAACTCGCTGCATCATTCTTATTGGATTCCAAGGTAGATCGTAATTGATAACGACATTAGATCTATTCAAATTTACACCTTCAGAAAGAATTTCTGTCGTTACAAGTATTTTTACGTCATTTTTTTTACCTCTTGCCGCAGGATCAAAATTATCTATGATTCTTTGTCTAATCATTTCAGAAGACTGACTGGAATAGGCAATCACTTTATTATCGAATAATGGACTCAACTTGCCTGCCAAATATTCCGCAGTTTCTTTTGATTCTGTAAATACAATAAGTTTGTTTTGAATCCAGGTTGGATCATTTTTGAGGTGTTTAACAAATTCGTCAAGTTTTGGATCAGTGGTCACATCCAACCACATCTCTTTTATCTGAGTAAGAATTTTAAGATCGTCCATTAGTTCATATCTGAAATCTGAATTAAATTTGCTGGTTTCGAGTTTTTTTGCTTTGTCTCCTTCGATTAATTTATCCACAGCGGCTACGTCATTATCTTCCAATAGTTCGAAAACTTTTGAGGTATAATTCTCACTAAGATATACATGCCCTTTATCATATTCTTCAATAAATCGCTGGTATGAGTAAATAAATCTATCAATAGATTGTCTAAATGCAAAGAAACTGCTTTCTAATCTTTTCAGTAGAAGGATTTTCATCCACTTGCCCATATTTTTCTGGGGGGTTTGTTGATTTTTAGGAAGCTCTTCTTTTAAGTAGAGTAATGGCGTATAACGGGAGTACTTGAATCTGCTAATGACTAATTCTAATGTCTTATTGAAAATAGAATCAACTTTATCAGAAAAGTGATACACAACTGGTTTCGGTTCCCTAACGTTTGGAAACTTGAGTTTTTGTTTTTCAAGATCTTTTTTATAATATTTATCAATGATAGTTCTTGTTCTTCTAACCATTAAATACTGCAGGACGTTCTCTCTGATATCTTCTGCATTTTCTTTCACAATTTTCATGTATTCTTCTTTATCTGTTTGCCTGTTCAATCCATCCAATCTATTTTGCATTCCCTTGAAATATTTTTCAAGATCTCTTACTTTAGGATTTGGTAAAGTTGATTTGTGTGCATTTTGGAATAATTTTATTTGTGATAAGATGTCAATAGGCGTATTGTTAAGTGGCGTTGCACTAACTAATATCACTCTCTTTCCTCTGCATATCTTATAGAGTGTTTCATACATTTGTGTGGATTCTGTTCTGAATCTATGTGCTTCGTCGATGATTACATTTTTGAATTTTTCAGTACCTCGACTAAGTACTTTATCGAGTTTTCCGATGGATTCGAATTCTGCCCTACGGATTCCAAAATCATAGAAAACATTACGCCAAGAGCCCGGATTATTCTTGTCTAACAGTACTGGTGGGGCAAGAACTAACGTACCTCCATCAAGTTGTTGGGCAAGCATTGTTGCAATGAATGTTTTTCCAAGACCTACAACGTCTGAGATGAAAACACCCCCATACTCTTCAAGTTTCGCTTTTGCATCTCGGACAGCATCTTTTTGATATTCTAACTCCATGAAATTATCTGGTTTGTAATCGCTTTCAATATCATGCTGATCTAACTGAATTTTTTCTTTTAAATATTCATAGAGAAATTTTAGGAAAAGTTCATACGGAGTTATCTCATCATTTAGCCATGTTTTTTCTTTGATTGTCTCGACATATTTTTCTGAGACATCTACTGCATTATTCCACAACTCATTAAATTTTTTTAGGGAGAACTCATAATCAGATCTGTTTTTCAATTCAACATTGAATTCTAAATTCTCTTTTAGACCTGATATTGTGAAATTACTTGAACCAGTGATAACCCTTCCATCATCTCTATCCCCCTCCTTAAAGCTCATGATGTATAATTTAGCATGGATCCGATCGGCAGGATATACACGTATCTCAAGTTTCCCATTCCTTAGCCACTCGATAAATTTTCTGATTCCTTCTTCGACTTCACGGCCGTCGGCAGAACTATTAAGTTCATTTATAACCTCTTCTGAGAACTTGTCTTTTGTTTCTTTGTGGGAAAGTGTTTCTAGAACTATTTGATTTTTTGATTCTTCAATCAGATCATATGTCTTCTTGTCCGTACTAATTCCGATTAAAATTCGTATCTTTTCCGTGCTCTCCAAGGATTTGTACATGCTATGGAATCCGCTAGTATAAAAATAGCCGACTAAACAGTCAAAGTATCTTGTGTCTTTAATTAGTGCGGTGAACCTATTGAGTAAGCTTTCTCCATTTTCATTTGTTATGAATGTTAAGTCTGTGGTCATCGTATCACTTCAAATCAACGCCATCCGTCCAGCCAGCGTTATATCAAATTTATCGTCTACGTAACCATTCTCCTTAAGTTCTTTTAAATGCTGGTAAAGCATCCCTCTTGTTTTACCTAATTTTTTAGCTATCTCAGCTATTGCCTTCCCATTCCTGTTCAAAAGCTCTTCCAAAAGTTCTTTCTTCGCTGAACTCAAATTGAAACTCAGTTTAGGTAATTCAATGAGTGTATTATCTTCGATATTATTACATACTATCTTCTCAACAAGTTCAGGCCGTGCATAGCAGCCATAAAGCACACCCTGAGCAAGCAATTTCCATCCACCAGAGATATTTACTATCTTTTTGCCCTCTTCATTCTCAAGCAATTCTACTGTCTTTTTGGCTACACCTACAAGATCAGAACCATTCACTTTAATTACTTCTATCGGAGCCACGCTTCCATAGACATCCTTTGCCTTGCTTATATTGGCCTTTACTTTCTCTCCGTCTCTACCATTAAGTGAATCACCTGCTACAAGAAGGGCAATTCGGGAAGGTGAATAGGCCGTTGCTGAAGCTACAAGGGGTTCAAAAGAGTAAAAAGTTGAGATAAGAACTGTTTTCTCCATAAAGTATTATGGTCATGTTAATCTTTTAAATCCTATTGTACATAAAAAAACTGTACACTGGTGTTCTTATGGTTAACTACAATCCAAAAAGTAATTTTGTGAAAAACAAGATCAAGAAAACAAAATGGGAGAATAGAGATTATATCGAAATACTGCTTATTCTTGAAGATTGTATTCTTGGAAAAAGACCTCAAGGATTTGCAGATGCGCACAAGATTCACAACATAAAGAGTGAATATGAAAAAGAATACTTAGCTATTTTTGAAGAACTCGATCCTAAAGGATATGCAAAACACTTGAAAGCAAATAAGAAAGAAGATCGGAAGCAAAAAGAAGCCGATAGAAAGTTCAAGCAAGAGGAAATGACCGATCTTGAAAAGGCCAAGGAGTCATGGAAAAAAGCAGGCGGGAAATTTTGAGGGGTGGATAAATGGATCTTACAAATAAAGATTTTTGGAATAATTTTTGGGTTAAATTTGGGGATGAGATAATCGCTTTGGATGCCAAAAACGCGTTAAGTTATGACATACCTAAAGAAGAACAGATTAGGGCATCTCTTTATTCATATTTGAGCAATAGCAGCGTTCTTGTAGAACTAGAATCGGATTTTCGTAAAGATGAAAACAGTCAGATAAACGAGATTGATTTGCGTATTTTGGGTGATAACAAAAATTATCTGGTTGAAACAAAACGTGCATGGGCATTAGATGGTTGGTATAATAAATATGGTGAATATCTAGCCGATTGGAAAAACGATATTGAAAAGCTCGAAATTGCTGCAAAACAACAGACAAAACAGACTCTCAGGTGTTTTTTCCTGACCGTTTTTTTCGATTCGAATAATTTATTTGAACGGCTTAAGTTAAACGAAATTAACGCGTATATAATGGAAAAATGGGGCAAAGAAACATCAAAGTTGGAATTGGACCAATTCAAATTCGGAAATAAGAACTGTAGGGACTATCTCTGGGTTGAAATGTGATTAATATGAGGAAATTTACAGTTCCAGACTTTAAATTGCCGAATGAGATCACATCAAATGAGGGTATAAAAAAGTTGGTAAATCGATACAACTCAGAGAATAAAAAGGATGTGGATGTTGAAGCCGACCTTATAACAATTGGTAGTGAGGCGAAGCAGTCCCAATGTTTGAACAAGAAGCAGCTACTTGACATTGTCAGATGGAAGGCATCGAGACAACTTGGCAATGCAAAAAAGAATGATGAAGATTGGATTAAAGAAGTCAGCCATAACTCTTTTACATGCAACAATCAAGATAGAAGAATCGAATACCTGACCTTGTTAAGCGGAGTAGATTACGCTACCGCCTCAACGATCCTACATTTTGTTTACAAAGACGAATATCCAATTATAGATTTTCGAGCATTGAGGACAGTAACAGGAAACAGATATGAGACATACCAATATCCAAAATTATGGGTACCTTATTGCAAATTTTGTGGGGAAATGACTAAAGGATATGGTGTTGATATGCGTACATTAGACAAGGCACTGTGGCAATTTGATAATGAAAAATATGGAAGAAAATAGGTTAATTTTATGGTTTCAATAACATGTTACGGCGGAGCAAACGAAATCGGCGGCAACAAGATACTCTTACAAGACAAGGACGCAAGGATATATCTCGACTTCGGAGAAAGCTTCAACTTTGGCGAAGAATTCTTTTATGAGTACTTACAGCCAAGGGCGGCAAACGGCCTTGAGGTTTATTTCGAATTTGGTTTGGTTCCTAAAGTTCCCAAGCTTTACAACAAGAAAGTGCTTGCCTTAACAGACTTGGAATATGAACAGCCTGACATCGATGCAGTTATCATAAGCCATTCCCATTCAGATCACCTGAACCATTTATCCTTTTTGGATGAATCGATACCGATTTACATGGGTCATGGAACTCATCAGCTCACTGAAATATATCACAAACTTTACCCTCAATTTTGCAACATCGGAGAGCATACAAATCTCAATTTTTTCAAATCAGGAGATATGATACGGGTCAAGCATCTTACTATCGAGCCGGTCCCTGTGGAACATTCTGTACCCGGTGCGTACAGTTTCATCATTCACACCAGCAAAGGGCCTGTAATATATACTGGGGATTTTCGTTTGCATGGCCCGCAATCACATATGACACAGGAATTCATAGACAAGGCAGCCAAATCAAATCCTTATGCTATGCTAACAGAAGGCACACGGATGGGTAGTGAGCAGGAGCATAATTATACTGAGGAAGAAGTCGAGAAAAAGGTTGACAAGATCATAAACAATTCAAAGGGCATAGTGTTTGCCTATTTCTCAATGTCAAATGTAGATCGATTCATGTCATTTTACAAGGCAACTTTAAGAAATAAGAAAAAACTTGTGATTGATACAAGGTTTGCGTATGTTCTTGACATGATGAGAGAAAAAATTCCTGCACTTCCAGATATAATAGCTGATGACAACATTCAAGTTTATTTCAGGCTTGCAAAAAGCGGTACTTTCTGCGAAAAGGACTATTATATATATGAGCGAAAATATCTGCCAAAGATGGTTACCTACAAAGAGGTTTCAGAAAACCAGAAGGACATAGTAATGCACATGAGCTTTAACAAGCTTGTGGAACTTGTTTATATCAAGCCTGAAAATGCAGAGTACATCTATTCATCATCAGAGCATTTCTTAGAAGGGGAAGAAAACGAAGATGAGCGCAAGGTTCTTGATAACTGGATGAGGCATTTTGGAATTCCTGAAGAACGATTCCACAAGGCACACTGTTCTGGGCATATTAGCAAGAAAGAACTTATCGAAGTTATCAAAACCATAAATCCGAAGGTGCTTATTCCGATACATACGCAACGGGCAGAAGATTTCAAAGAATTTCATAATAATGTGAAGATACCAGAAAAAGAGGTATTAATGGATGTTTAGTCCATTATTCACAAGGGAGGGGATGAGTAGCATTGCGAGGGATCATTTATTCATAAGTTATGCAAAAGAAGATGCGATACTTGCCAGATGGCTTACTCTTAAACTTACTAATGAAGGATATCTAGTTTGGTGTGACGAATTTAAACAATTGGGTGGAGAATCCTACCCCCGAGACATTGATAATGCGATAAAAAATCAGACTTATAGACTAATAGCTCTTTTGTCAAAATCATCAATTAACAAACCAAATCCATTAAAGGAAAGGACCCTTGCTCACAGTCTCTCTAAAACCCGAAATGAGGATTTTATTATCCCGCTAAATGTAGATGGTCTTTCTCCTACGGAATTGGGTTGGATGGACAGCGATATCACCTATATTCCGTTTTCTTCTGGTTGGGCGCGTGGATTAGAACAGCTTCTCAAAAAACTCAAATCATTAGATGCGCCGTGTAGTCATCAAAATGGGAGAAATATTACTGCCAAAGAATATCTACACCAGGGGTTTATTAAAAATCAAGCAGAAACACTTTATGCTAATTTTATTCCTTTTCTTAAAATTCCGCAGTATATCAAACATTTTAGTATCAAAAAACTATTTGCCAATGAAAAGAATATGTTATCTGAAAAATGGGCATTTTATACATTAGATAATGAAAATGTCATCTCGTTTAGTACTCCATCAACTGAAATTTCAGATATCTTCACTATTAAACAAACTAATTACACAGATTGGAAAATCAGTCCCACTACTCATGGAATCCCTACGAATAATATTGTTTCAAATTTACTTCTGAAATCTATATACGTATTGTGCTATACGAAAGGATTGAAACGAACTGAAAGGGAAAATCGTAATCGAGGCGGCAAATCAAAAGTGGCATTTTTCCCTCCCGGTCTTTTGAAAGATAATAAGATTAGATTTATGGGATATGGAAACAAAAATACCTTTTTGCATGTTTTCGGTGAGAGACAGAAATTTATCAGTGCAACTGAAAGAGAAATATTCCGTTTTCATCTTTCCCCTACCTTTCAAATACGCCAGACCTCTACAGATGAATATATCGCACTAATGTCAATCAGACTTCACATGACTGACGAACAAAGCCAACCCCTAAAGACCCGTGCAGCTAATGCTAGAAGAAAATACATCTGTAAAAACTGGTGGAATCATGAATGGTTAAATCGATATTTAGCTGTATTGAGTTTCTTGGCTGACGGTAAGGATAGAATTGTTATAGGCGAAGATGAAAACGAACAAATCGTACTTTCAACAAAATTTGTTGAGATTTCATCTCCCCTGTGTATAGATGAAGAATCCGTGGAAAAAGAAAGGCAACGTTTCTCAGCTCAACAGCCATCTGAAAATGAAGCCTTAGATGAGGATGAGAGCCAATGACGTCACTAAAAATTTTTGAAGAGCCAGCCATCGAGTTCCGATATGGTCAACAGCTTTCAGATCCTCATGATGGGTTATCTCTGTTTGGACCCGTTGACGCTGATTCATCTAGTCACCCAAAAAATATTATTTACGGTGTTATCGGTACAAAAGAGGGCGTAGACGCATTCAATAACTGGTCCAAACGAATCAACGCTCCGATTGTTCCGGCGGAAGGTATTAGTAAGCGTTTATGGCCTCCATTTCCGGGGTTTAGAGAAATTTTTGATTCGGTGTGGCCAGAAAAGCCATCATTTGTACATGAAATTGAACGTGATAGACTACTACATGCTTCTCGTAATGTAGATCCAAACAAGAGAGCGTATTCTGTAGTAGACGAATATATGAATGGCATATCCTTATTGGAAAAACACGACGAATCGTTTAATCTTATAGTTTGTATTGTGCCTGACGAAGTTTGGAGAAACTGCCGTCCCGAATCCAGGATAGCTGATGGCTGGGGCGATACAGTATCAAAAAAGACTCGTCAATTGCGTGCTGAAGGTCAAACGCCATTATTTGATGAGTGGGCTATCGCAGAGTACCAACACTCTGTAGATTTCAGACGTCAACTTAAAGCCAGAGCAATGCATTTCAACGTACCATTACAGATAATTCGTGAATCAACTTTAGAAATTAATCCCGACCATGACTCTGAAAGAAGGGGTCTTACAGATATGTCAGATCGGGCTTGGAATCTATCAACTGCAATTTATTACAAATCTGGGGGCAAGCCATGGAAATTAGCGTCAGCACGCGAAGGAGTGTGCTATATAGGAATCTCTTTTAGACGAACGGGTAAGGAGTTCAATAGTAAAACTGCATGCTGTGCTGCTCAGATGTTTTTAGATTCCGGAGACGGCATCGTTTTCTTAGGTGATGACGGGCCATGGTATTCTCCAGAAAATAAGCAATTTCATTTAACTGAAGTTGCCTCTAAGAAACTGCTTGAAGGTATACTCCAAACATATGATCAACTTGAAGGCAAAATACTGAAAGAGATCTTTTTACATTCTCGTTCAGATATCAGTACAGACGAATTTAAGGGCTACCAAAAAGCATGTCCTAACGGAGTTAAAATCGTTGGGATACGTGTTAAAGATGATCCATTCATTAGATTGTTTAGAAAAGGAACGCGTCCAGTTATTCGAGGAACATTTTGGCAGATAAACGAGAAAACTGGATATTTATGGGCTTCTGGATTCAAGTCGCGCTTAGCTACCTATGATGGTTGGGAAGTCCCAGTACCCCTTAGAATAGATATTCAACACGGGAAAGCTTCAATAGAACAGGTTTCAAGAGACATATTTAGTCTTACAAAACTCAATTACAATGCATGTAAATTAGGTGATTCTGAACCGGTTACTATTGGTTTTTCTAATGCCGTTGGAGAAATTCTAATTTCTAATCCAAAAATAAAAGAGAGAAACCCCAAATTTAAGTTCTATATCTAGTGTCGTCAATCACCTAACTTGCGTCAGGCCAGCCTTTAAATATGTCTTTTGTTGTAATCCCAAGTGCGCTTACGACTAACATTTGGCGTTTGTAGATACCGACATTTTCGTGCTGATAGCAACGTTTTTACGTCGGTGGAGAACTGAGTCCAGGCAGGCGGTTACTTCCCCTGCATCTTGCTTCTTTTTATAGTCTGAGGGCAAAACCCCAAATCTAATATGCAGTATTAAATAAATGAATGCAGATTATTAACCATGAATTTAAGGATCATAGCAGTCTCG
>Ga0180007_10000785_pt1 | contig 48810 bp, 50 predicted proteins | sample MM_PC_MetaG_FD_121122 | JGI IMG/M metagenome (GOLD analysis project Ga0180007, IMG submission 121122) | Groundwater microbial communities from the Aspo Hard Rock Laboratory (HRL) deep subsurface site, Sweden - MM_PC_MetaG | ecosystem: Environmental > Aquatic > Deep subsurface > Groundwater... | reverse complement strand
TCCAGCCACTGATTCATGCTGCATCATACTGTCAATCTCATCACAACCTCCACAGTAAAGTGTACTGCCGACTATTGCAGTAGCAAAGAGTTTGCTCAGCTTTGGAAATGTTCTGGTGAAAAAAGAGGTTTTTCTTGGCTTATCATTGACCTTTGTCATGCTATCGTGTTGGTTTAACCTTTGTTGGCCTGCCAATGCCATTTTATTCATAATTAGTCCACCCCCCACCGGTATGCTGTTGTTCTGCTTTATATAATTTTCTGCTATTTTCTCGTGAAGATGTACATCTAGCTTGGTCTTTGATAGTTATTTGGAATCAAATCTCAACACTTTATTTATCAAGATTTCTCGACATAGCTGACATTCATCAGAACGCCAGTCCGATGTATTTTTACCACATAATAATGATCTGCGCTATTCGAATTCCATTTCACGGTCCAGGAATTTGCATCTTCAGTTAATGTCGAAATTGCATTGGCATACAATGCAAGGTAGGAATTTACATCCCCAGTCCCTTTGAATGTGTGCGACGCAATAATCGCTTCTTCAGGGAACGCAATGGTACATAACCCAGCAGTGCAAACTTCACAATGATTTGTTATAACTTCTGGTGTCTGTGGAACAAAGTTTTGAGCAGGATAATTATAGAAAATGTGTGATCTTCTCGGGCATGCGGTATCCTGATCCTGAGTAACCTTTGTCTTTAATTCAAAATACTTTGATCCGAATTCATTATGTTCCTCAAGAATAGACATTATTTCTAGATCAGCAGATGGATATTTAGCTCTTAGATCCTCGATCACAAAGTTGCTGGCATCGGCTTCTTCAATATCAACATGAAAGAACTCGACCAGCTTAACTAACACTGCTATAACAAGTACAAGTAAAATGATCAGGAGAATTTCGCGCCTAATGGCCATGTCTTTATTACCCAGCCAAGATTTTTATTCCTTATCTTGGGAAAACGAGAGAATAGCTTGGGCTATATCCCCGTCGGATGCAATTAATGCAGCCTTGGCCCCTTCTTCTGAACAACCAGTCTGCTCAATAATCATTTTTATGTCATTCTCTGATGATTTTTCCTCTTTGCTAATTTCACCAGCCACCTGAAAGGAGATCTGACCTTGCATAGTAATCTTAGTAACCTGAGGATCTGATACTATAAATCGTTCAGTAGGAGTTTCGATAATTACACTGATGGCACCCATATTTTCAGATTTGATGCCCATCTGTCGCATCATTGCTTCCATCTTTCGGGGATCTACCCCACCGGGAATCATGTAGATCACTTAAATGTTTCAGTTCTCTCGGATTTTCTTACTTCAACACGTCGCATCTTAGTAATTTGTTTTAATCTTGAGAACACTTTTGATGATAATCTTCCGTAAATAACATCCTGAATTGCTTCATCAAAGCCTTTTGATGCAATATAATTTTTGCATTCTTCTACTATAAGTGCTCTGAGATTTCTTTTAGTATTTGCACTGACACCCGCACCAGTAACTGCAATGATCTTCAGACGAATGCCTTCATTATCTTTTGTTTCACCATCTACAACCTGATGTATCAAAGACTTGCCCCGTCTGGCGAATGTTCTCATAAATGATGATGAGATTTCATGACCAAGAAGAACACTATTGGCTTCCGTACCAGAAACGCCTTTGATCCTGAAACGTAGAGTTGTAAACATACTGAGTTGCGATGACCCACCAGAAATACCAACTTCGTGTAAACTTACCCTAACAATTCTGTCCATGAGCAGTTTATCATCAGAAGCAATAACTTCGCAGAGCTTCCTGGATTCAAAAATCGCAGGAGCCAAGACATTATACCATTTTTTTGATTTCCATTTATCGACTGTTTTAACTTTCTTTCCTGCCAGATAATCACCATCACTTTACAAGTAGTGTTGCTTTTTCACGGTTGTATCTCCAACCAGTTGGGATTTTCCCTTTTGATGCGTAATACTTAGTCAACCTGTGTATCTTGGATTCTACATGACCGAGTTTTACCTCATTATGAGTATCATTCTTAATATTCTTTAGATGTCCGTTAATACGAACGGCCTTCTTGATAAGATCAAGAAGATCGTCAGGATATTCATAATTTATACCTTCGGATTTGAGAAAGACAACAAGAGACGCACCTAAAACTGCCCTTAGGTTAGGAACTCCATATTGGTCTCTAAGTATAGCACCAATTTTTGCTGATTGTACACCTTCACGTGCCATTTTCAATATGACTTCCGTTACTTCGGCCTTCTTTTTATCTACCCATTTCGGGGCAGTTTTACTTTTTGGCCTTTTTGTACCTGATTTGCCTTTTTTCTTTGAGTGCAATCTTGCCATTAATACACCTTATACATAGATTACCTTCTGAGTTTTAAACTCTTAGAGAATTCAAGAAGTGATTTATATCTATGAGATAGCTTGTTTTTTAATTCTATGCTTTCAGCAAATGTCTGTTCTCCGCCGTCAGGAATAAAAATCGAATCAAAACCAAACCCAGATTTACCTCGAATACTCTCTGAAATGCGACCATAACATTTCCCATGAGCCACAGTGGTACCGTTGGTGTCATGATAAGCTATACACGTATCAAATAAGGCCGCTCTGTTTGGTTCACCTTCCATGAGCTTAATTATGCCTTCATTTCCAAGCTTTTTCAGCATAACTGCAGAATATGTACCTGGAAAGCCATTCCATTTTTCAATAAATAGACCAGTATCTTCGACAAAAACAGGTTCTTTGAGTCGCTTATAGGCAAATTTTACCGCATCCCTCGCAACTTCCTCTATGCTATCTGACCGAATTTCGTTATAAACAAACGGAAAATGTTTTACCTTTATTCCGATTTCTTTCAATATCTTGGTTGCCTCACCAAGTTTCCCCAAATTAGTAGTTGCAAAGAAAATCTCCATGTAAAAGATAGAGAAAGAGTGCTTAAATAGTTACCTGAGAAACGTTAGTAGCGCATGGTATGCCTAATACAAAAACTTTTGTAGTTTGCTATAAAACACTTTAGATTGAATTATAATCCCTAGTTCATTATAGAATATTGTGGATTATAACAATAGTAATAATGTCAAATTATTTTGTACAGGGTGTTGAATTGAAAGATAAACTAGAAGAAAATGAAACGAAGACTGAGGATAAACAAATGGAGCAACCGCAAGCTGAAAAACAAGGTAAACCAGATAATGCAATGTCAGATGCAATTAAGGAATTAGAAAAAGCGATATTTGCAATAAAATTTTATCCAGTTGCAGTAGACAAAAAAACAAAGAACGAAGCGATTGAAAAACTTACAAAAATGTATGAAAAAGGAAATGAAACCATAAGACAACTCATGCTTTTTATGATACATGAGAACCTTACTGAAAGCCTAAATCTGAAAATGATGCATAACAGTGAGTATTTCCGCTTTAAGAAGCCAAAGGCAGAGGCTGCAGAAGTAAGAATGAGTGTTTACAGAGCGATGTTCAATTATACCACATCCATAGAAGGCATAATTGCACTTATAAGATTCCTTGGTGAGCTGAAAGGCAGTGATGATGCAGCAAAACTGCTTACTTATCATTTCTCCCATCTTTCATTCTATGAAAATGAAGCAACCCATATTATACGGGCAGCGATAGTAGAGGCACTTGGTAAATGCGATTCGAAATATGCACTCGACGCACTTCTCGAGTATGCACGGTATACCGATACTGAGAAAACGTATCATAGGATAGTTAGTGCGCTAACAGAATGGGAAGGTAAACTTGATTCAGTTAAAATGAAAAAACCAGAACGTGAAGAACTCAAAGCAAAGCTTAAGGAAGTTGTTACCCGAGAATTTACCGGAAGCAGGAGTCATTATGGATAGGGGGCGTTTGCAGTTTCCGGTTTCCAGTTCCCGGCAATCGGTTTCTAGTTCTGAGTTTTCGGTTTTGAATGGAAATGATATTAAACTTAAAAATGGAAAAATCGCAAATGTAACTTTTCTTAACAAAAATGATAATACAAAGGAACTGCTCACGTTCATCAATAGTATGATTGCCGAGCAGGTGCATATTATATATGATAAAAAATTTACAATAGAAGAAGAGAGGAAATGGAAAAAAAAGAGGTTAGAACTACAAAAGAAGAAATGCGGGATTGAACTCGTAGCTAGAATTAATGGAAACATAGTAGGTACAACCACGGCACAAAAAGGCAAATACAAAGAAAGAGGAAATGTAGTACTTGGAATTGCAATATCAAAAGAATTTCGAGGGATCGGACTTGGAAAAGAATTGCTAAGTCTGAATATACAAATTGTCAAAAAATTATTCAAACCAAAAAATATTTACCTTAGCGTATTTGCAAACAATAAACCGGCATAGAAACTTTACAAAAAACTCGGATTCAAAGAGTTTGCAAGATATCCAAAATGGTTTCTCCACAAAGGTAAATATGTTGATAGTATAATAATGAAACTTTAGCATATTGATTCGCTTTTAGAAGAGATGTTTTATCATACATGCTCGAACTCAAGCTGGGTTCTGCACTGAGGATCTTCCTGCACAAAACCTGAAAGCAGCAATTTGAAATAACCAAGAATCGGAATCCTCATAATCACCCTGCCTTTCACGAGTTCTTCTGGTATTGGATGGTTTGTCATCTTCAAATTATAATCATAGACCTGCAGATCAAGTATCGGATTATTGTCACCGCGCGTAAGGTAATAGGATTTGTCTTCACTCACCACGTTTATCCTAAATAATGCCCGGTGAACAATGTCGCCAACCATCGAATAGTAATCTGATTTTGGTGCAGAATAAACAATGGTGTCGTGAGAGAAATTTGTAAAATATTGATTTCCCCTGAACCAAATCGAGCTTACACAAGGTTGGTAGAGCTGTTGGGTATCAATAGTTATAGGACAGTATTGATATTGATAGGTGAACGCACCCTTTTTCTCTGTAACCTGATCAGGGGTTTCCATAAATGACGTACATACGTCAGACTGAAGACCCTTCATTTTGTTATACAAACAATAGGAAAATAACGATCCGTTGATCGAAATTTCGCCATCTGGATATGTAATAATCGCATTATTATTAAGAGAATCAAGTTCTTGACGAGTCATATCGATTTCATAGGCAACTGCAGGTGCTCCTTGGATAATTACAAAATCACCCCGCTGTAGATTTGGAAGCATACTACACGAGACAACTGCTGAAATCGGAGAACTGGTATTGAGAAGAAATGACGCCACATACCAAAGTGCTACTGCAACTGCAAGTGCAATAACAGTATCAACAATCTCGTGTTTCCACCCATGTTTTTGTGCGCCATCCTTGACCTCCAGACCCACAAAAAAGAATATCTCAACCACAACAAAAAGACCGATTAACAACGGTACGAATGAATATGGATTGTTCGGATTGCCAAGTAATGCATTTGTTATAAGATAAAGTGCTAGTGTCGCAAATAGAATGATCAGTTGATTTGGAAGTTTCTTGAAATCTTTGAAATCAGGAAGTTGCAACTGTTTGAGCATGATACCAAACCAGTTATTTTACAATGCTCATGAATTGATCCTTGAAATCAGAAACGTCTTTTTTGACATCTTGTAATTTTTCGAGTAATAATTTGCTAGCATCTACACTTTTTGTCTTCAGAATCAGTTTTGGATGTGCTATAAGTGGATGTTCAACCTTATATGCAGCGAATTCAACGTTTTTATCGCTGTTCAGTTTTTCAACTAGCATCTGTGGCAATGATGAATCGCCATTAACAAATTCCAATTCCAGCATATTCTTCTCATTAACTATAATATTAACTTCCATAATCATCAACCAAACCTATGACGTATATTCCTCGGCAGGAATTTTCCGGTTTTCCTTCCATTCGCAAGTACTACAAATGAATACCGCTCCTTTTAAATCCATTCTCTTCCTGCAGCGAGGACAGAATACTGCTAAAAATCCGTATTGTGGACCTTTAATACTGATGTCGATATCTGTCTCTGATAACCCCACGATTTGAGCACGGATGATATCACCTATCTTGACCTCGTGTCTAAGATCCTCTACAAATCCTTTTTTTCCAAGCTCCCGTACATGAAGCACAGAAGTAAACTCCATAGAGCTACCTAAAACTTCCGCCTGTTTTATAGGAATGCAAACTGCAATCGCCTTCATTGGCATGGTTTTTATCACAATGCAGTAAACTTCCATGCCAACCTTAGGTTGTGTGAAATGTCGGTCCTTTTTCACTGAAATCTTACCACTGGAGATTTCATTTTCACCAACAACTGCAGAAAAAATATCGTCATTATTAACATAGGTGTTGTCACCGGATTCGATCTCTTCACAACTGAAAAGGTAGTCTCCAGGGAAAACTAGTTTTTGGTTTGTCATTATAAATCAACTCACTCGTAAACAGGATTGCAGTGATATTACTCGGTATTAAACTGCAACAAAACTATAAGGAGAAGAGTTTTTAAATAACGCCGACGCATAAAATTGCGTGAAAAGACCGATATTAGTACTGTGTATAGACAGGGATAATGACCTTTACGAAAAGGCAGCGGTTAGTGGCCCACTCATAGGTCGTGATAGAAACATCAAAGGCGCACTCGCATTGTCCCTCGCAGATCCTGAAGATCCTGACTCAAACGCAATATATTATGCAGTAAAGGCATATGACCAAATGAGAAAGGATGGCTATAATGTAGAAGTTGCCACACTCACAGGACACAAAAACCTTGGATATACTGCAGATAAGGAGATAAGTGCACAGCTTGATAAGATAATGGTTGAAATAAACCCAGAATCATGCATACTTATATCAGACGGAGCATCTGATGAAGAAATAATACCAATAGTCAAATCAAGGGTCAAGATAAATTCGACAAAGATAGTCTACATAAAACAGGCAAAGGAACTCGAACAGACATATTTTGTCCTTCTGGAAAAATTACGCGACCCGTATTTTGCAAAGATCCTAATAGGAATACCGGCAGCGCTGATACTTCTTATATCGCTTTCTAGTTATCTTGGACTTGGATGGCAACCAGTTGGAATAGTAATCGGCATATATCTGATGCTAAGAATGTTTGGAGTCGAAGAAGCCCTGATGAAAATGATAAAGGACTTTAGGTTTTCGTTTGAACGTACAAGCTGGATAGGTTATATAGGTGCTTTTGCCATCTTTGGCATAGCACTTTTTGTCGGGTACCAGACAGCCCAAAAAGGACTGATAATGAATCTTTCAAATGAAAAACTCGTATCATACGTAACTGGCAACACCATATGGGTTGCTTTTATAGGACTATTGCTAATTATGGTGAGCAAGGGTATAGATGCGATAATGGAGAAGAGAAAATATACAGTAACGAATTATATACTCTATTCTGCCGCAGCCGCGCTTGCAACATTTGTAATCCTGATAGGCAGCATGTGGATAGTGAATCTGAATGAACCATATGTGGATTTTGGCACGTTCCTTGGGAGTATAATACTGGCTCTGTTCCTAGGGTATGTGGTAACTATGATCATAAGCTGGTATCGTAAGGAGATACTCGTTGAAATGAAAATAGAAGGCAAAGAGGCCATATCAGAGCACGGCACATATCTTGGAAAGATAGTTGGCATAGACGTACGTAAGGGCAAGATAATCATACAGACGATATTTGAAAAAAGATATTCGCTTCCGATATCGGCCATAGCATCAGTTGATGAAAACGTGATCGTGAAGTCGGATTGATTAGATGAAAGCATCCCAAAATAATGAATTTGGCGAGATAGTAACAGATCGCGATATAACTGAGATTACAAAACAGATTAGAAAACTTTCTCCTGAAAAGATAGACGAATTGTAGTACCGACGCTGATATATAATAATTGAACTGGAACATGATAAGAAAGCACTTGAACAATTGAATATTGGAATGATTATCAAGAGTTTCAATGGTGCGAAGAGAATAGTTTGGAATCTAGTTCAAGAGACATATATTGAAGAAATAATACCCCATATTATTGATTTGGAAAAAGAATGAAGTGATTGATAAAAGGATATCCAACGCGCAATGGGCATCCAAATTATGATAATGCTTGGCGCACGAGTTTTATAGATAGTTTTGTAATGTGACCAGGTCTAACAAGCAAATCTTTTCTGAATTCTCGTCTCGCTAATCTTCTTGCAACTGCGCTAAGTGCTCCAACTCCAAGATCTGAAGAATCATTGGTCGATATTTCAGTTGTTAGTGGATTTTTTGGATCGACATCAAAACCAATCAAATCAGGCTTTGGATTGTGGTCAGCATGCATTTCAAGAATAAATCCGCCATCCATACCTGAAACTCTTTCCTGGAAAGCAGATGAAAGTTCGCGATTGATAGAATCCGGAACATTAATCTCTCCCAATGATGGATGAAACTGCCCGTTATCTCCTTTGACTTCTGTGCGGACAAATGAATCTACTGCTGTTCCATTTAGATCAAAGGTCTTTCTAAGAATGAAAATATTTGTTGCCTGATCTACTTTTGCCTTAACCCGTTCTGCATCTAGAATACCCGAGGTTGAAAGTTCAGCCAAACTGTGTGTTCTGATGATAAGCGTTCCTTCGGTTTGTAGTTCAAAGCCAAATTCCTTTATCTGATCCTCAAATCTTGAAGTTCTGGAAAATTCTTCAGGTATTGAAATCAGTAATGCACCATTATCTACAAGAATTTTATTTGCTTCGTTTAGTGCATTGATTAACGCCTCATTACCGATACGATGACAAAATTGCATTAGAGCAATTGTATCGTATTTATGATCAGTATCAATTTTAGTATCAAGTTTGAATTCGCCATTCTTAAGTCCGTGTGCCCGCATATAAGATGGGTGAATATCAATACCGAGCATTTCGGCTGCCCGTAAAAGCGGCTCAGGATAAAGAGAGATTTGGAGGATTTTCTTTTCAGTGAAAAGTTCTTTGAACTGTTTAAGCAGGCCAATAGCTTCCCTGAAGATACGTGTGTGAGTCAATCTGCGTTGCACACTGGCAACAATCGCAGGAGAAGGATTATCAAGTTCTGCGTCATGGACATTGATTTGGTCTTCTGTTAGGCCTTTCTTTGCATATAGTGCTTTTCTAAGATCTGGATTTTCTTTTAATCGACCATAAATAAGATTTGTTGAATGATGTATTGGACCACCATTCTTTTTAGCTAAGTTAGCACCAGTTGGAATCCCAGGATAATTTATAATTGCATCTAATATTTGTGCATCTAAACGTTTGCACACTGCAGTATAAACAGACGGGGATGTTAGTTTAAGAACTCGAATCTTTGAGATGATTTGTATAAACGCTTCGTCACTGCAGGTAGAAACAAAGTTAATGCCTCTGGATTCCAACGCTTGTTGAAGAGCCGCGTTGGTGTTGAGCCGATTTAATATGAGATTATTGCAGTATGGAAGATGGTTGTCACCGTATTTACTTAGATTACCTGCAGTCGGAATATCTGGATGGAAATTAATCGCGTCCAATATACGTTGATCAATGCGCTTATTCCTAACTTCAAGAATTTCGCCAGTCACCTTATCAAATCGACCCTGGTTAAGATATAGATCAAATGTTTCTACCGTACACGTAGTAATAAATTCAATGCCTCTGGATTCTAAAGCTTGTTGAAGACGTGGATTTGCATTTAATCTTTTTAGTATTGTTGCACCATCCTGCGGAACATTACCACCGCGGATTTTGGATAGATTAAATGCAGTTGGAACCCCTTCATAAAAGGATATTGCAACAAGAAGTTGTTCATCTAAACGATTATGGATGGCCTCGAGAACAACGCCAGATGCAGTGACCCATGCATGACGTGCGAGATTATCAGCGAATACTGCATCATCACACCCGATAACAAATTCAATACTGTGTAATTCCAAGGCATCAGAAAGAGCAGGGTTAGAAGTCAATCTGGATTTTATAGTTTCTCCTTTTAGAACAACAGGACCACCCCCAACCTTGCTAAGGGTGTGTGCAGTCGGAATACCCGCGTAAGACTGGATAGCTAGAAGTATTTCTGCATCTATTTTAGAATAGTCTTTAGGCATAATAACGTTATAATAAGTATATAAAAGAGGTTATAAAGGTTCCGTTGTAGGCAAAACGTATACTGCAACTACCCCCCTTCCTTAATCCCCATCTTTTTGAGAAGTGCAGACTTTTTAGGACCATCTTCAAGCGCATGGCTCAGCACTTCAACAAGATTACTAACTTCTACAACCTCGACCTTACCCTTGTTATCCTTTAGGTAAACATCCGGACCATTGGCCTTTGGAATCAACACCTTTTTTATGCCAGCTTCAATTGCTGCTTCTATTTTGGATGTAACTCCGCCCACAGGCATTACCCTGCCACGAACATCAAGCGAGCCGGTCATGGCAACACCCTGGTAAACAGGAATGTTTGCAATTGCTGAAATGACTGCAACTGCCGTTGATATTGAAGCGCTGTCACCTTCCACACCTTCATAAGTTTGTATAAATTGAATGTGGAGATCTGTTTTGGCTATTGCAGTTCCAATATATTTCTTGAATATTGCAGAAACATTATCCACTGCTTCTTTTGCGATTACACCAAGTTTTCCTGTGGCTATTACTCTACCTTCGCTTTTTGATGATGCTGGAGTGGCTTCTGCAACTATTGGTAATACAAGACCTGCCATTGAATTTCCTAAAACCGCAAGACCATTGACACGACCGATTTCAGCACCTTTGGTTATTATGGTCTGATACTCGCGTTTTCTTTCTATCATCTTTGCACCGAGCTGGGTTTCTATTGATTTGAAAACCTTTTTTCCTTCAGTCACATGTGCCTTGGTGACAAACTCAGCACTACCTTCACGAGCAACATCACCAGCAGCTCTTACAAGACCGCCAAGCTCTCTTAGATTAAGCGTGAAACTCTTTCGCCTTCCAGACATTCGTCTTGCTTCTTCTATAATCTCCATTGCAGCTTCCTTAGTAAACTGTGGGATTTTCCCGTCTCGCTTCACTTCCTGTGCAATGAATTGGACAAGCCGTTCTTCATTTTCTGGTGTGTCTTCCATTGTATCCTCAACATAAACTTCATAGCCACCGCCACGAATCCTTGATCGCAGTGCTGGATGGATGTGTTGCATATCAGGAAGATTACCTGCGGCCACAAGAACAAAATCAGTTGGAACAGGTTGTGTTTTTACAAGCGCACCTGAACTCATTTCGCTTTGTCCGGTTATTGCATATTTCTTTTCCTGCATGGCAGTAAGAAGTTCCTGTTGCCAGTTTAGTTTTAATGAAGCGATTTCATCAATGAAAAGAACACCTTTGTTTGCCTGATGGATTGCACCTGCTTCAACACGCAGATGTGCAGGGGTTCCAAGACCACCTGTTTGAAGAGGATCATGACGTACATCACCAAGCAAGGAACCTGCCCTTGAACCAGTTGCATCAACAAAAGGCGCAGTGTGTTTCTGGCTGTTATCAATAAGTAGTTTGGGGGTATTGCCTTCTTGCATTGGCATAAGCCTTCTTCCTAGGCCAGCAGTTGCATTGGAAATTACATAAAGTAGACCAAGACCAAGTGCTGCCACAATAACAAACCATTTTATATTGTCTTCAACGTCGGTAAAAAAGATTATTGCAATAAGTATGACTGCAAGAATACCCACGATAAGAAGTGGTGAGATCTTGCGCTCGTCCTCTTGGGGTTTCTTGAACGTGACAATTCGTTTTCCTAGTCCATTGATTGAAAATGATTTTTGAGTTTCATTTTTCAATGATTCCAGTTCTTTTGGATGGAAATATTTCATGAGATATTTGTGCTTTGTAAGATATTGAAAATCAGGATAGGTTTTCAAAATTCTTACCAATGGCTGATTTTCGTTGTCTTTGTTTGAATAAACCAGAATGTCTTCAAGCTGTTCAGTTGGCATGAGCTCTGCCATTGCCTGAGCCATCATACTTTTTCCCGTACCTGGAGAACCTATAAGAAGAACGTTTCTTTTCTGTTTTGCTGCTTTTCTTATTATTTCGACTGCTTTATCCTGCCCGATTAGCTGGTCTATGAGTTTTACCGGAACCTTGATTTCAGCGGTAGTTTTGAAATTTTTCATAAAAGATATAGACAGGATGCTGTATATAAAGATTTTGTAGGTTTTTCGTTGTTTTATACATCGAATTTAGCACGGATGCTTTTTGTCCTGTTGTCAATTTTTGAAGCTAATGGATCAAACCAATCCTTAGATGTATAATATAAATTGATAAACAAAGGAATGATAAGCAACGTGGTTGCAAATGACATAACCACACCACAACCATAGTAGATTTTATGACTAATCGAATGATTTACTACAAACTCATCCCAGCCTGACAAATACCATGGAGCAATGAAAATCAACGCAGAGAGTGTGCCACCAATAGAAGCCACAACTGAAGAAGGAATTTTACCGATAGTATTTACAAGAGCTGATGAAACACTATGAAGAACACGGTCAATGAGCCTCTTCTTTGGCATTGGCTGGACTTCCTGCTCCAATTCCGCTGATGTATATCCGGCAAAATCATAAGTAAATCTAATCTGCTCAATGGGTTTCCCAGATTTAATTTTTCCAGCAGACAATTTGATCCGGAACGCAGATAAAATCGATTTTGTATCCTGAAGAACGTTTTCGCCCCATACATCAAGATAGGCTTCCAGCCCTTTGATTGATTTGACAGGATATGCAAGGATATCAATGCATCGGTCCGTGAGATTATCAAGAGAACGCCCAAACGAATTTATCTTATCCTTTGCAGAACCAAACCATGATGCGATGTCGTATGATTTTAATGCAGTCAGAAAAATACCTGCAGTTGAAAAACATTCTAATGATGCAATGGCAAGCAGAGTAGGCGGATTCAATATATTGGTGATTGGAGGCATGTAATAATCGCCCTCAGGATTGCATGATACAAAAACATACTCTGCAATGTATAATGCACCAGAAAGAGCAGCAGTCAAACCACCAATCATCCCAAATAATTTAGATAAACCATCTAACGTTTCGATAATAAGATCTGGAGGTTCACGATGGCAGGTATTTAACGAAGTCGAAATGGCGAATTCATTTAAGCATGATGGTGATACCAAGATAACATTCAGGACATGGGATCCAGACTTTGGTTCTGGTAATCCATCACTAGTTTGTCTAGTTGGATTAGTATCTGATACCCAGACAATTCGATCATTAGGAGCAACTTTGGAAGGAAGTGAAAAGCAACCATAATGACCATTTAAACTGTGTTTTGACCCAGCGCTTAAAGTATCATGACCATTTAGAGGTTTGGCAAGAGAGGTTTTGAATGTGGATCCTGTAGTTGGATTACTGCGACCATGCATACCGGCATCCGGTCCCAAACTCGTCTTATATTTCAACTTCATCAAAAACACTCACGTTGTACGAACTGATGATATAATAAGTGGATAAAAATGTTTATAAATGGTGTGGATTTTTTGATATTTGGTTTTGAAGAAAAAATGGAAAAAAAGAAAAAAAATCAATGACTGAAACTTACTCTTAATAGAGGCTGGATATCTGTTGTTCGATCTTCCAAAACAGAAAACCCGCGAATTTGCAGACCAACTGAAAACCCAGCACCAATGTCCACATCAGTTGCGGTTTCGTAATAAATTGACCCTGCCTTGAAGTTGACATCAAATAGTGCTTCAAAGGAAATTCGACCTGCAAATGTTGTATTGGTGTAGAACGCAAGTTGCACTTCTTGTACCCCACCAAGGCTTATTGGCGAGAGTCTTAATTGCATGTTCCACCCACCTGCGCTTAGGTTGTACAGAACACCAGGACGAAATACTGGATCCATGCCAGTACCTGCATTCAGTTCACCGTAAATCGCAAGTCCATGGAATATATCCTGTGAAAGTCTCAACTCGCCATAAAACGAATCGATAGCTGCAGAATCATGCTCTGATGGTTGTATATCAACAAAGCCATAGAAACGCGTGCCATGAACAGAAGATGCTCCCCCTTCGGCCCTTATCAGCAATTGATTGTCCCCAATCACGTAACCAGGACGCACTGTCATCCATGCGCTTCCGCTTTCTTCTGGTTCCTCTACTGCGGTTGGAGTATCAGGTACTGGTTCATTTCTTCTTCCATCCTCAGCAGTTGCTGATTTCAACGGCATTAGTGAAGCAACCGCCAATGCACCGACAACAGCAGCTTTCCTGAATGCACATTTGCATCTACTGAATGAAGTCATTTCACGATTTTGTTTCATCATTATCTCTTGTCTAACCACCATTATCACCGAACTATAACTCTCAATTAGTATATTTATTACATTTCAAAGAAAAATGCAAAGAAACCGAAAGATATATAAGGATAATTAGTAAATTTGCAATAATGGCAAGGAATCGCCAGACCCTCCCCCATACCAGCAATATAAAAATCGACTCAAAAGACAAACAGCTGCTTGATCTTATTTACCTGGATTCAAGAATGAGCTTTGTCCAGCTTGGAAAAAAGATGAAACTCGGCAGTGCATCGGTGGAACGACGACTTGCAAAACTACAGAAAGCGGGAATAATCATGCTTCTTTTTGCAGATGTAAACATTGCCAAACTGGGTCTCAAATCATACAGGATGTACATAAAATTTGATGTGATGGACAAGAAAACAGAACAGGAGCTCATAACGTTTTTCGAGAATTACCCGCGAACACTGTGGGGAACGATATGCGAAGGCGAATATGATGTCTTATTCCGATTTGTAGCAGCTGACGAATTTGAAGTGCAGGAGGTTATAGAACTAGTGCTTTCAAAATTTGGTGAAACGATTTCAGAAAAAACTATTACCACTACCACATATCATGCATATCTTTCATGGAACAAAGCATTTGAAACAGAAAGGCGACCAGCCCTACCAGTAGAGAAAATGGATACACCAGAAGAAATTGATGAAACAGATAGAAAAATACTTACAGCGCTTTATGGCAATGCACGCGAAACAACAGTAAACATTGCCAATGCAGTTGGTCTAACTCCAGATGCTGTTCAGTATCGCATGAAAAAACTGAGCGAACGAAAATTCATACTTGGCTACACTGCATGGTATGATTCGCGAATGCTTGGATTTGACTATTACAAACTTCTCATAGGGTTCAGAAATATCACAAGCGAAAAGGAAAACGAGTTTGTACAATACTGCAGTGAACATGACGATGTCGTATTCATCAACAAAACCATTGGAAGCTGGGATATTGAAGTCGATGTTATCGTGAGAAATAATCGCGAACTTCATAATTTTATACGTGATGTGAAAACAAAATTTGGGAATGTTATCGGAAAACATTATTCGATTTCAATTGTTGAAGAAAGGATGTTGAATCCTTTAAAGGAATATTTGGAGAAAAAATAGCAACCTAGGATTTGAGATACATCTCAATATGTCTAATTCCGGCATCCAGAAATATTTTTCCTCTTGGAATAAAACCGCATTTGCGATAGAACTTTTCAGCATAACATTGACTATGGAGAAGAATTTCTTTTGGGTTTTTCTTTTTACAATATTTGACCATATATTCGATGATCATCTTCCCAAATCCGTTTCCACGATATTTCTTAAGTAACGCCAGCCGTTCTAATTTGGCTTTATTTCCAGGAAAACGAATCCTTGCTGCACCGGCAGGTTTGCCTTTGTATAATGCGATTACATGTTTGGCTTTAGAAAGAATATCAAATTCATCCAATTCCAACTCAGGTGGGACTTTTTGTTCATCAACAAAAACAGTCATTCTGATCTTAAAAACTTTTTCAAGTTCTTTTTTGTTTTTTACTAATCTTATTTTTAGATCCTGCACTATTATCTACCCAACCTTAACCAAAGTCCCTTTTCTTCTTCCCATATCGTAAAATGTGTGATGGATAACAATCGAAAGCCCAAGCCAAATGACCGTAGTTATTATCAGCATAAAATAATCAGGCTGTGCAAGCCCAAACACAGATTTGATAACATTAAATGCATGGGTCATTGGAAATAGATTAACAATGGAAACAAACCATTGTGGAAAGACTTGCTCGACATTGAAATAAGGACCGCACAACAGACCAAGAACTTCTGGAAGTACAAATCCTAAGGTAAATATGTTTCGTTTATCATAACAGCACGCCAGCCCAAATAATGCGAACCCGATTGAAAAGCTTGAAAGGAATATGAAAAAAATACCAATGGCAAATGTCAATAGATCTGTAAGCACAAAACCATATGCTAGAAAACTAACAGCAAGGCAAATGATGAGTACGAGTAACGATTTCAACAAACCAGTAATTGCTCCACCCATGGCAAGAGTAAATGCGGTGATTGGAGACACAAGAAGATTTGGCAATGAATCATCCCAATGCTCTTCAACAAAAATAGTGCTGATTTCAAATGTCACAAAAAACATGCCTTTCCATGCAATAACTGCAAGCACGATTATGCCAATATATTGTACATCATAACCAACAAGAAGAAGGAAAAAGGTAAATGTAAATAATAACAAAAGCGGCCAAATGAAAACATCTGCAAGCCTGAATGGACTGCGGTAAGACCAGATGATATTTCTGTAAAGAACAGCCATGATTTGCTGAATAGTTTCATTCATGTTTGTTCACCCGCATTAATTTAGTGTAAAGATCTTCCAGTTCAGGTTCGACCATATTCATGCTTCTTATGCCTGCTTTTGAACTGATAATTGCATCAAATATTTTTGCAAGTTCACTATCACCATTGATATATAGTTTGAGGTTTGTTTCTGATTTTTCAATTCGTACTATTGATTTCATCTTTGAAATGATTTTCTCGATTTTTTTTGGTTCTGTGCATGAAACTTCAATAACCTCAAAAGGAAAGAATTTCTTTTTCAGATCTTGGAATTTTCCGCATGCAATTATTTTTCCATCTTTGATCAGGCCAATGCGATCACAAAGTTCCTCTGCCTCACGCATGTTGTGCGTGGTAAGCAAAATAGTCTTGCCTTGTTTTTTCATATCTTTTATAAGTAAACGAAGTTTTCCTGCAGACTCTACATCAAGACCTACAGTGGGTTCATCAAGCAGCAGAAGTTCCGGATCATTGAGGATTGCTTTTGAAATAAGAAAACGCCTTCCAAGACCTGATGAAAAATCAGATGGCCTTCTTTTTCTGTGTTCGTAAAGACCAGTGAGTTTTAATGCTGTTTCTATGCGCTTTTTTCTGTTGTCCAGATTATAGACCATGCAGTAAAAATTCAGTAGTTCTTCTGCATTGAAAAATTCTGAGATACCACTAAAGCCTGATGCAAAATTCATTCGTTTATGAATTTTCTGGCTTTGTTTTGTGCAGTCCATTCCGAAAATTTCTGCCCTACCAGTATCAGGAATAAGAAAGCCACATAATATCGAAATCAGTGTTGTCTTACCTGCGCCATTTGGACCAAGAAGGCCAAAGATCTCACCTTTTCCGATATTAAGAGTAACAGAATCAACAGCTTTTATATGCTGACCATCGGTTGAAAATGATTTTGAAATATTGTGGAGTGTAAGAACCGATTTTATCATGAAGAAACAACTCGCACATTATTAAATGCAATTTTTGGCGATATAAGATCCCCAAGCGTCTGTGTTTTCTTTTCAATTGCCTTGATATTGGCAAACCAATCATAAACATTACCAGTCAGCATGAAACCTTTTACAGGAGTTCGTTTTCCGCGCTCAACCAAAAACCCGCCACTCACCTCGAGCCCAATATCACCATTGATAGGATTTGAGGTATGCGCACCGTGTGCATAATGGATCTCAAGATATTTGTCAAGCTCATTAAGATCAGAGCATGTACCGGGCTTTATGCAGAGGTTTGATGATGTAATAGAAGGATGACTGTCAAATGATGATCTGGAACATGAGCCATAGTCAGCCACGCCTGCAAGTGCTGCAGTTTCACGATCATATAGAAAAGAACATACCAGACCACGATCCACAAGCATGCGCTTTTTTGACGGAATGCCCTCGTCATCAAATGGCCTTGCACTAGTACCATTGGCAAGCCCATCATCAATTATCGTTAAATCTTCAGAAAACATTTTTTCATTTTGTTTAAGCTTGGATATTCCCCTTCGTTTCCAATCACCGGAGAATGATGATAATAGCACACCAAGAACACTGTCAAAAGTTTCAAGCTCAAATGATACAATGTAACTACCGTCTTCTGGTTTTTTTGCATTCTGCATATCCTTTGCCATTGTTGCTGCTTTTTTCCCAAGAGCATACACGTCTTTGGGTTTTTTGTTTGATGCAGAATAGGAAATACCAAATCCGTCACCATGAATACATTCGGTATATAATGAAGAATCAGTCTTTTGATAACTCCCTGAAAAACCAGAGGTATTCTCCAATTTTAATTCTGTGATGCCAACTGAAGCGATTATGCGTGCTTTGCCGCCAGCAGACTCAGCACCATCCCTTGCCTGGTCAATATATTCACGAATCGTATCATAATCAAAAGGATCAATAGATTTGTCAACAATGTCTGGCATAGTGAATTCTGATTTACCTGCAAAGGAAAACGACGAACTTACGGAAAATCGTGAAAGATTCTGTGCCTCAGAAATTGCGCTATTTAACTTGCCCTCTTTTTGACAGTATGCAAACCCGATTTTTTTGTCTTTCAAAACTCTTATACCATAGCCGGATGAACTGTCGGTTTCCTTGACTTTAAGGTCGCCACCAGAATAATTGAGTGAAGTTGAATTCATCCTACAAAAGAAAATTTCGTGTTCAGCTGTTTTGTCGGTAAACATATTATTTTAATTTGAAGACTCCATTTAAAAGTTATGAGGCTTTTTGTTGAAGTACCTATACCTGAAAACATGAAAAAGGGACTTGTAAGGGTTGGAAAAGAAATTTCTGGAGAGACCATAACGCCAGTAAAACCTGTAAACATGCACGCAACACTAAAATTTATTGGAGAAATGCAAGAACATCAGGTAGTTGAGATAGAGAAACTACTTGGCGAGATAAAATTCAGCAGATTTTTATGTAAAGTTAATGGAGTCGGCGTTTTCCCAAATCAGGATTATGTAAAGGTTGTATGGGCAGGTATTGAAAGTAATGGAAAACTCGAAGAACTGGCAACCCAGGTCATCAGTGCTTTGAATGGTTATGGAAAATTAGATACTTTTTCAGCACACATAACAATTGCAAGAGTGAAACGCAAGACGGGCAAGGGTATGCAAACGTTCCTTGAAAAATACAAAGACAAAGAATTCGGACGTTTTGAAGTAACGTGTTTCAATCTTGTGGAAAGCAGACTCGGAAGGGATGGACCAGCACATTTCATAATTACGAGCTTTGGTCTGATGAATAAAGAAAGATAGGAAATAGAAGAAAAAACGCGTACGTGTATAATGATATAAATTGTGAGGAGATAACAAAATATGTTTGAATTTATTTATGCCTTAGGTTCTTTGTTTTCATTTGGATGTAATAGTTCGATTATTAAAAAATCCATAACTGACATCGGACGGCACAAATCAATAACATATATGTACCTAACACTGATCACTCTGCTTGTCTTAGGTGCAATGCTGCTCAATATTAAGATAGAACTTCCATTAGAACTGGTACCTGATTATATTGCCGAAATCGTGATAGGAGCACTAGGAGTCATAGCAGCATTCAAAGCAATAGAATATGGAAAAGTAAGCATAACCTCCCCAGTTTCGAAATTGTATGTTTTACTCGTTGTAGCCGGAGGGATTTTGCTGCTAGGCGAAACACTTTCTACAGGACAGGTGATGGGATCAGTAATAATTGTTGTAGCGGCAATCCTACTTTCGGTAAATGACAAGATGCAATTCAAACTTGAAAAATGGATGATCTATCTTTTTATCTCGATTTTGTGCAGGGCATATTATTACACTTTCATAAAGACATTCGTAGTTGTAATGGGAGCATATCAGACAACAATGATGCTTGAGATAGGGGTGGCAGTATGTGTTATTGGATTCCATTTATTGCGTGGAAGGGACCTTTCTATAGAATCACCTAACAAAATGGGATTTGCAATTGTATCTGGAATCATGTGTTTCTTTGGAACCGTTTTGTACAGTCTATCCGTTGGAGCCATAGGAGCAGCGTTAACTGCAGCAATATCAGCTGGATCGCCCATAATAAATACCATAAGTGCACGGATTTTAGTCGGGGAGAAACTGCCATTGTACAAATATATAGCAATAGTTTTGATAGCGATCGGTTTGATAGCGATACTACTTTTCTAGAGATAAATAATTTTGTATTGTGCAGATGCAGAAAAAACAGATGTGGAATAAAATAAAGATAAAAGAAAAAAAGAGATTAGTAATCAACTTCATCAAGTATTGCCTGGAATACCTGGTATGGATATGCTCCCGGAATCAGCACAGTGTATTCATTGTCGTTCTGGTAAAGCTCGAGCGAACCACCATATTGACTATTTATCGAATCCACCAATGATCTGAGTGTAGTTTCATCTACCTTGTTCTTAGGTATTATGATGAAACTGTTCGGAGTTCCGCCAACACCATATAATTGCCCTGCAGCAAGATCTGCCGAAATTTCAGAAGAGTGTTCTTGAGCATCATAACATGCATCGAATTCAGCACTGCTAATGCCAAGAGTTGTGGCATATCCTTTGAAAAGCGAGTCTGTATCACTTGATCCACTCCACTCATCACGCGAATCAAAAAGCTGATCATGCATTTCCCAGAACTTATCTTGGTCATTTGCACATCTCGCCGCGATTGCAGCAGGTCCAGCCTGTGGATGGTATTGAGGTGGAAGTGGATAGTCTCTAAAATAAAACTTGACTTTTCCCGTATCGATATAATTTGATTCAAGCAATTTTTCTGTCTGTGTATAAAGTCTTTCACAATATGGACATTGGAATTCTGAGAATTCCACTATCGACACAACTGCATTTGCATCGCCACGCGCTGGATAACTTCCGAAATCCAGAGTAATTTCCTGGAGTGTAGGAAGAGCATTGCCCTGATCAGAAGCTGCCTGTGCAGAATTATCCGCAGCAGCGTTTCCATTGTTATTTCCAGCAGCATCACATGTAGTGCTTCCATCCTGTGCAGTGCATTCGGTTTTTATAACCCCGAAACCCTGAGTAAAGACTGAAACTACCAACAATGCAACAAGAACAACAATCGTACCACCGTAAAGAGTATCCTTACTTAGAGTAACTGAGTTCAGGGCATTGCCACTGTTTGAACTGCTATTTGATGAATTTTTATCTACCAATAGATCACCTAATAGAATAGTTAGTAATTAATATTATGGACTGCTTTTTATTTAAATGTTTTGAATTATTGCGGGAAATGAACATATCTGGATATTGATATGAGTATAGCAAACATTATAAGATTTGTAGAAGAATAAATATAACGGATTTTATGGTATCACTTGATAAGGCAATAATTGCATCATACGAAAAAGGAGGAAAACGATTCGAACTTTATGTCGATCCAGATGCTGCATACGCATATTTAGAAAAAAGAAAAACAGATACAAAAAACATGCTCGTGGCAGAGGAAGTTTATGCCGATGCAAAAAAAGGAGAACGGGCAAAGGGCACAGATGTTGAAGCAGTTTTCGGCACATCCGACGTAAATACAATTCTTGATTTTATACTTAAAAATGGAGAGGTACAACTTACCACAGAACAAAAAAGAAAAAAGACTGAAGAACGGAGAAAACAGATAATTGCCATATTACTCAGAGAGGCAATAGACCCCAGGACAAAGGCCCCACACACGCAAATAAGATTAGAAAATGCATTGGAGGAAGCGCGTATACATGTTGATCCTTTCAAGGATGCCCGAGAACAAATAGAAGAGATTGTAAAGAAACTGAGACCGATCTTACCTATGAAATTTGAGAAAAAGACAATAGCAGTAAAAATACCCGCAGCGTTTGCACACAGATGCTATGGAACTATCAAGAGCTATGGGATAAGACAGGAACAATGGACAAAGGAAGGGGATCTTGTAGTTATGGTAGAAATATTTGCAGGTATGCAAGGTGAGTTCTACGATAAAGTGAATAAAATGACAAACGGCCAGGTCGAGACAAAGATAATAGAAACATAAAGAAATGGTGTACAACAAGAAGAAGAAAGATGATAAAAAAGGCCAAAAACGCGAAAATGGTCATTAAGAAGCTTATAAAAATCTTTTTAATATACAATAATACGGATAGAGAGATCAACCGGAAGAAAATGTACTTAGTTCTGGTTATTTGTTATTATACTAAAATAAGTTAAATGAACCTTTTTTAGTGGGGTTTTGAAATGGAAAAAAGAATTATCTTACCAGGAGAAAAAATAGCCGAAGGTAGAATTAATGCTGCCAACACGTTTTTTGACGGAAAGGACACCTACGCAACTGCAATAGGGACTTTGGATACCACTGATAGATATATGGCACTTGAAAGCCCATATAAACCAGTTGTTGAGGACACAGTAGTAGGGGTAATAACTGATGTACGGCATGCCGGATACGAAGTTGATCTGAATTTGCCAAACTCGGGATTTATACCTACAAGGAATGTGAGAATAACCCTGCAGCTAGGGGACTTTGTATTGTGCAAGATAAAACTTGTGAACGAAGTTGGAGATGTTGATCTGGGCGAAGTTAGAAGATTACCGATAGGTAAGGTTCTTAGGTATCCACCATCAAAAATACCAAGACTGATAGGCCGTAAAAGCAGTATGATAGAGGTCCTAAAAAAATATGGCAACGGCGACATAATGGTAGGTAACAATGGATATGTTTGGATAAGTGAGAAGAACAATATGCCCATTATCCTTAAGGCAATAGGTATGATAAAGGAAAATGCACACAGGTCAGGACTTACTGACGAAATAACGAACTTCTTGAAACATGACGGAGTGGGTGATTAGTTTGGGCGGAACAAAAGATGTACAACTTATAATAGATGGAAAAAGAACAGATGGAAGAACTCTGGATGAATTAAGGGCAATAAGGATAGAAGCAGGAGTTATACCTGAAGCAGATGGATCTTCTTATATTGAATGGGGTAACAACAAAATAGTTTGTGGTGTTTATGGACCAAGGGAATGTATACCAAGACATGGTGCAAGTCCTTATGGCGCCACACTTAAATGTAGGTACATGATGTCCCCATTTTCCTCGCTTGAAGAACATAGCAGAAGCGGACCATCAAGAAGGAGCAATGAACTATCAAAGGTAATAAGAGAGGCATTGGAAAATGTTCTATTATTAGGGAAATTCCCAAACACACAAATAGAGATATACATAGATGTGTTGCAGGCAGACGGAGGAACACGAACAGCATCACTAACTGCAGCGGCAGTTGCACTTGCAAATGCCGGAATACCAATGAAGGATATGGTGGCTGCAGTGGCAGTAGGAAAAGCAAGTGAAACTCTTGTGGTTGACCTCAACAAACCAGAGGACAACCTAGGCCAGTCAGATATGCCAATTGCTATGTCACATAGAGATAAGAATTTATTACTTGTGCAAATGGATGGACTTCTGACAAAGGAAGAAATCTCAAAAATGCTTGATATGGTTGAGAAGAGCTGCGATGAGATACATGAAGTGCAGGCAGATGCATTAAGAAGGATCTATAAAACCGAACAAAAGGAACCTTTTAGGTGGTGATATTCATGGGAGACGAAGTAAAAGACACGATAATGGCGCATATAAGAAGAAACGTCATGGAAAAGACACTCGTAAAAGGAACACGATACGATGGAAGAGCATTTGATGAATACCGAACTGTAGAAATACAGACCAATGTCATCAAAACTGCAGAAGGATCTGCAATCGCCAAGATAGGAGAAACAACCGTACTTGCTGCAATAAAGTTTGATGTAGTTACTCCATTCCAGGACAGACCAACACAAGGAGTTATGATAACAAATGCAGAACTACTGCCAATGGCGTCTCCAACGTTTGAACCGGGCCCACCAGGCGAAAAGTCCATAGAAGCAGCAAGGGTGGTTGATCGGGCAATAAGAAGTGCAGAGTGTATAGACCTGAATTCGTTTTTTATTGAAGAAGGAAAGGTACTTGGAATTTATCTTGATCTCTATGTACTAAACCATTCTGGCAATTATACTGACGCTGCAACCCTCGCAGGTACTGCGGCACTCATTAACACAAAAATGCCAAGAGTAGAAAACGTAAAGATAATTCGTGGAGAATATGAAGGTCCACTTGAGATGACATCCAGACCAGTGACCACATCTATGATAAAGGTAGATAAAAACTACTGGCTAGTTGATCCTATGAGAGATGAAGAAAATGTGGCAGAAACCGTGCTTACGATAGGAACAACAGAAAAACATGTTTGTGCAATGCAAAAAGGCAGAGGATCCCTATCAAAAACAGAGCTTCTTGATGCCATTGATATTGCATTTAAAAGAGGAAATGACCTAAGAAAAATACTCAAAGAGGTAGAATAAGATGCGCAGTTCTAGATATGGAGCCTCAATCAGAAAACAAGTAGACAAAGCAATGGAATCAAAGGATCGCAGACATGAATGCCCAAAATGCAGAAAACTAGCATTGAAAAGAAAGAGCAATGCAGTATGGGTATGCAAATCATGCGGTGCAAAGCTTGCAGGAGCAACCTACAGCTTTGAAAGCAAAACAGGACAGCTAGCAAAGCGGAACATAACGGAGTATTCCACAAAAGCATAGAGGTGAAGGTAAATGACAGATAATGATAAGAATGAAACTTCAACAAAATCCAAAGATGCAAGCATTGCCTTCCCGAATACCGGAAATAGGATAGTGATCAAAAAAAGACCGCCGATAGCTATAGAAGTCTCAACAGAGTAAGCTATTGTATAGAATCCATAAAACCAAGAGCCCGGGATCCTGAACACCTTCAAAAACTGGAAACAGGCATACTGGAAACAGGGAACTTGAGAATGTATACTACAAGCAGATATGCGTCAAAAGAAACAATTCGCTTTGCACAACTGATGGCAGAACGAAAAAAAGAACGCTTTTTGAACAGGAACAAAAAAACAATAAATGAAATGGTAGAGATTGCGAGGACATCTGGCGATGAACATATTTATATCATAAGAGAGAGAAAAGGAATCCCTTCAACCATCTCTGAGATATTGATTAACAGCAATGGCGGATGGAGATGGGATAAAACCAAAATTTCATGTGAAAAAAGCAGGAGTAAATGACATGGTATGGGAATCTAGAGCAAATTGCGCGGAATATATGTATCGCAAAAAAGAGAAACGCTTGCCATGTTGGGCTACTGCACCAGGACATTATAATAATCAGTTACCTAATAGACCGGTTCTACTTCATCGAATCTACGGTCCGATCACAGACGAATCCGGCATAAAAAAACCGGCCGAACATGGTGCCAAACAAAAAGATCCCAATACCAAATAATAATTGCAATAACAGTATTGATCCTTGGCAGACATGTTATTTACAATAGGAATAAAAGACAACGCAGTTGAATATTATCATGAAATGCCTGATAGAGATGGAATTTCCAGATAGTAAAAAAGCAGATGCTGCTGTTAAAGCACTTTCGCATGAAGGAAACGCCAATGGTAGATCAAAAGTAAAGATAGATAAAAACGAAAATGCAATTGTAATTGAGATAATCGCAGATGATGTTGTTGCCATGAGGGCAACTGCAAACACTTATTTAAGATCTCTGCAGATCTTTGAGAATATTGAGATAAATACGGGGTTATAAAATGAAAAGAGAAATGGATAGCGATCTGAGTAAAAATCTCATGGAATATGAGAACATGGAAAAGCAACTCGAAGTTGTATTGATACAAAAACATCAACTTCAGATACAATTGAATGAAGTAAAACATGCTCTTGATGAACTGAAAAAAGCAAACGGAGCTGTTTACAGATCAGTTGGATCAATAGTGATGAGCACAACAAAGGAAGAGGCAGAGCATGAGCTTAAGGAAAGACGAGATCTTTTGGATGTCAAAATAAACGCTATTGCAAAACAGGAGGAGAAACTCCGCACAACAGTTATGGATAGCCAGAAAAAACTCCAAGAGAGACTGAAACCACATGAAGAATGAAATGGAAACGCTCAAAAAGACATTTGAAAAATTCTTGGCAAAATACGGCAGCGCCAAAATTGCCATAGTAACTCATAGCAGGGCAGATGTTGATGCCATAGGATCTGCCTATGCCATGAATAAAATATTACCAAACAGCATAATTTGCACATCAGAAGAAATGCGCGAAGGCGCGAGATTACTTTGTGAAAAGCTGGATATCAAAGTCAAAGATCTCCGCAATTTAAAAAAAACTGATTTTGAAGGAATTGTTGTTGTTGACACGAGTGCGTATACCTTAGTGCCAGAAGCAAAAGGATGGGAAATACTCTGTATGATAGACCATCACAGGTCAGACGGAAAGGATATGCACGGCGAATTTGAGATTATAGATCACGAATCTCCATCTACAGCAGAGATAATTACCGGGATATTAGACGATGGTAATATTGGTAAGGAAACAGCATTCGCTCTTGCAATAGCAATAATAGCAGATGCTGCACGATTCAAATCTGCAAGGACAAACACGTTTGAAACACTTGCAAAGCTTATGAAAATATCAAAAGCAGAATATTCTGAACTCCTGTCTTTTGCAGAACCAGAACCAAAACAAGAAGCAAAAATAGCCATGCTAAGTGCAATGAAAAAAGTGAATTATATTTATGCTGCAGGCCATGTGATAGCAACCACAGAAACAGAAAGCAATGAAAGTGATGTCGCATCACTTATAACAGAAGCCGCAGATGTTGCATTTGTAGCAAAATGGAAAGACAGGGAGCAGGAAACACGGATATCCGCAAGGGCAATGAAAAGCACTGACATTCATTTGAATACAGTAATGGCAGAAGTAGGAAGAGAATTGGGAGGAGTCGGTGGAGGTCACCCAAAAGCCGCAGGATTGGCAGTGCCTGTGCATACTGATGAAGCTTTGCAAAAATGCATTGATATTTTTATTAGGTATGTGGAAAAGCAAAAAAAGTATGAGTGACATGCTCCCCGCCCTAAAGGACGGGGCTTCTTGGCCGTCATGAGGAACTACTGCTTATTAAACAAGAATGTTGATGTTGTGAAGCTGACTGAATTGAATAAAATTGTTTTTGATTATAAATGATACAATCGAAAAATCACCGATAGCATAGAGGTGTAAGCAATCAACTAAAATTAACGTTAGCCCATTGTATGCCCTCAGTCATTGCTTCCAAACTTCTTACCAACCAGTCTCCATCTAAACGTTGGTCTTGTTCGAGATCAAGCTTGCAGCTTTGAACAGTATAATTAGCGCCCTCAAGCCAACGACTATAGCGATCTTCTACCTCTGCATTTGTAGCTGAAATCACACGGCCAGGCATTTTTGTATAATTAGGATCCCGTTCAACGTTTACATTAATATCTCCAGGTATGCCATTACTATCTGTAGACCAGTGAAGATGAATTCCTCCAACCATATAAAGCACAGTGGTTTTTATCCCTAAGAATCTGGCCACCCCAGATTGATCATGATGAGTTTCCTGATTTGCCCGAAAGAACTTGAATAAATGGTAGTGTTCGGAACTATATCCAGTTCGTGAAGTTTCCACAATAACTGTCCTTGTTTCTCCAGCATATTCATCTGCGATAGGTCTAATTGTTTCTAGCAATAATCTTTTTTGTCCTCCAAATCTTTCGATGCGTTTTTGAAGGGCAGATTGCCTACATTGTGCTTCGTTCGCTTGTTTTTCCATTTGAGCTTTGAGATCAATATTAAATCTACGTTTTTTCATACGAATAATATGCGGATGCAAATTAAATAATTTATCATCATCTTATAAAAAAATCAAAAAGTAAAACGAATTTTTACTCTGTTCAATAATTGGCCAACGACATCATTATTATTGCCGTCACGCAAAGCAGAGTATGTACCTTCAACTACCAGATAAGACTGTGATTTATCTGCTGGATTTGTTTGAGGGGTAACGTGTACATCTGATCTGTTCCTGTATTGTGCCTCGGCAGCATTATAGACCCCATAATTATATCCGGCATTAGTTTTAACAGGATAAATACTGAGTTGACATGTTACAGTACCACCATTTCCTTTTACTGCTTTGATCAACTGCACACCAACCCGATTAGTAGTTTTACTGGATTCCGCAGCACAATCAAACAAAACACGGAATTCATGTACATTATCTGAAAAGGCAACTGTTGCAGCTTCATCAAGATCGGAACCTGAACCAGATGGCAATGAAGATAAGTCATCAAATACCAGGGTCGCTGTTTCTTCATCTACACTTTCATCCTCACCCAAATCGTCAGATCTTAAGGCAGGCTGATTCGAGAAACTAGGATCTACATCCTGACCATCAGGTTCTAAACCTTCTTGATCCAGGAACAATCGATTTGCATCTTCAGACGGATATATCATGCAAGGTTCATCAGATAGCTCATGAGTACCCAAAAGCAATGGATCTGTTCCGTAATCTTCATCCTCAATAGGTGAACCACCTGCGTTTAACCCATTGGGTGCAAGAAGAAGACTGGCAGGATTATCGCCAGGTTCAAATATTTGACGTTTAAGAAGCGGGCTTGGAGTTTTTTTGGAGCGGGGTATTAAAGGCTCAACTTTTGGCTCTGGTAATTGTGGTTCATGGTTTCTTGACTCAAGTTTGATTCTTGGAATGCACATCAAACAGGCAACAGCAATAGCTTTTATTGATGCTACAACAGATGACAAACCTCTCTTAACACTAGCAACTAAATCATCAACAACTTGTCCGATGGAACGTCTTGGTGGTTTGGGAGCATCAGAGTCTCTTAAAGCAGCTGCAGCTGCCGCACATTGTGCAAGTGCCACACCTTGTTCTTCTGGAGTACGAGCTCTTGTTGATTCATCCCCAACATATCCAGGAGTATCTTGTACAAACATAGTTGGTGATAATGGAGCCTCACCACCAAATTGAACATGAGTTGGTTCTAAAGGAATATTTCCCGAAGTAGGTTGCACTAATACGGTTTGTGTTGCTAAAGCGCCACCCTGTGGAAGACCATTTCCCTGGACCCAGGTTGGTTGTGCCATAGCAGCAGGAATAGGCTCTGTTTCCAAAGGATGCCAGTCACGAGTGAAGGTACCGAAAATAACTGTTGGGGGATTATTCAAAGCGCTTTGATAATCACCATTATTGCCATCAAGAACACGGGGAGGTAACGAATTCGGTTGTGCAAAAGGAGATTGCCCATTTGCCGCATTTGATTGGAATAACTGTGTCCTTGCTTCACCAAGATCTCCTTCGGGTTGTGATCTACCTCCAAAAGCAGATTTGGGGGGTCTTGACTGATTGGCATCTAAACCAACCACACATAATGCACGCCCAGATTTATCTTTAATTTTTGGATCTGCCATAAATATCAAAGGAATTATAGTTAATAGTGTTTTTAAATATACCTATAATACCATTTATCACCACGACTAGCATAAAAACAAGAAACATAAGAAAAAAGAGAGGGAAATTGAAAATTTCAAAGAATTATAGTTTCATCTCGCTTTGGCCCAACAGAAACTAATTTTATAGGAACACCAACGAATTTCTCAATATGTTTTATGTAGTTCTTGGCATTTGGAGGCAAATCCTCGAATTTTTTGCAATTGGAAATGTCTGATTTCCATCCAGGAAGTTTCTCATAAACTGGTTTTGCCTTTTCAAGTTTTTCAGGTTGTAGTGGAAAATCAGAAACTTTCTTGCCACCTATTTCATAGGAGGTGCATATTTTTATTTCGTCAAAGCCGTCGAGCACATCGATTTTTGTTAGCGCGATTTCAGTTGCTCCATTTATCATACAGGTGTATTTGAGCAAAACCAAATCAAGCCAACCACATCTCCTAGGTCTTCCGGTAGTTGTGCCAACTTCATGACCAACTTCACGTAATTTTTCACCATCCGCATCATTAAGCTCTGTTGGAAATGGACCTGAACCAACTCTTGTAGTGTATGCCTTTACAATGCCAATTATATTACCAAGTTTTGTCGGTGGAATACCAGTACCTGTACACGCCCCACCAGCAGATACACTGGATGAGGTTACATATGGAAATGTACCGTGATCAATATCCAAAAGCGCACCATTTGCACCCTCAAGCATTATTTTCTTATTTTTCGAAATTGCATTATTAAGAATGAACTGGGTGTCTTGAATGTGTGGTTTGAGTCTTTTTGCACATGCAAGTGTTTCTTCCACAATATCAGACACATTGAAAACAGGGAAATCAAAGGCCTCGAACAATGGCTTTTTGTAGGTTGCCAATTCTTCGATCTTTTTTGTTAGGTCTACTTCAGGTAAAAGAAGATCACATGCACGAAGTGCAAAAGTTCTTGATGCCTTATCAGAGTATGCAGGACCAATACCTTTTTTTGTTGTACCTATCTTGCCAGAATCATCAAGCGCACCATCCATAATTTTGTGCCATTGTAGAATCAAATGGGCATTTGAACTTATGATAAGGTTTTCCATTGAATATCCACGGGCTTCGATTTCATCAAGTTCTTTGATAAGTGCACCAGGATCTATGACAACACCATTGGCGATAACCTTTATTTTTTCTGGATAAAAAACGCCTGAAGGAACCAAATGAAGTTTGAATTCTTCTTTCCCGTTTACAATAGTGTGGCCAGCATTATTACCACCGTTGAACCTTACAATGTAATCATAATCTTTTGCAATTAAATCAACAATCTTGCCTTTTCCTTCGTCTCCCCACTGAAGACCTAAAATTAAAGAAACTGTCATAATAGATGAATAAAAGGAAGAGAATAAAAATAGAAATATGCTATGAAGAAAGTGCCTCGATTATTGCATTGTTGTTATCCGAAGATAAAAGCACGTATGACAGGTCAGAAGTCACTGAAACCGAAAAGGCATATCTCAAATTCACCCCTTTATCAGATACTTTTTTTGCCGTGTCTGCCATGGTACCTGGAACATTTTTCAGATTCGCAATTACCACGTCAAGCTCACGTGCAGACACACCGATTTTATTGAGTATAACATTTGCTTTTCCGACGTCAGATTTCTCTATAACGAGATGAGTATTTATCCCTAAATCTTCCATAGGTAATTTTATAACTTTTATACCCGATTGCTCAAGCGAACTTGCCACCCGACTTACATCTTCAAAATTAGGTTTTTCCAAGAATATTTCCGTTACGATACGTGTTTTTTCCATAACCCCAACCCTTGATTTAGGTAATTGGAGTGCTATATGTATTAAAATGTACCGGTTTTTAAGAGGAAGAGAAATAGATATTTATATCTTTTCTGTGTAGTGATAATGTCTAAAGTGGGATCAGTCAAGCTTGCTCATTCATCCCCCAAGAAGAATGGACTAGTTGTGGATCCCACGGATAAACAAAATACTTCTAATTTTAGTAGTTATGAGAGGGGATTCTGGCAGAATAGTAAAGACCAGAATTTTATTGCAAAAATTTTGAGATGAGATAAAACTTTCAGCATAGAGCTAGATCAGTTCTGTTTTTAAGATAGTGTGTTCAAAAGTGTATATAATTGATGGTGATTAGTAGTGAAAAATCGGAGAAGAATAGGGGCATGGAACGAAAACAGAAAAATTGGCGAAAAAATGAGAACTGTGATGACGCCAATGGAGTACACTAGCGAAGAAACCGAACTACGCATGTTAATGGTTTTCATTGATCAGATAAAAGAGGGAATGAAATCATTAACAGGTAGAGAAACGAATGTAAATGCATTGAAAGATCCAATGAATGCTGATAGGAACATAAAAGCATCCGGAATAGCCATAATGAATAAAGGAATTAACGCACTTGAACCTTTGATGAACGCATATTTCACAACGCGCGATCATCATACATATACGCTTTTTTTGAATATTGCAGCATACATCATAAAACAAAAACCAGAACATGAAACAGCACAAAAGATACGCGCATTGGTTGAGAAGATCGCATACGGAAACTACAGGACAACGTGGATAGATAGAATGCTAAAAAGAGATTACACTAATGTAATTGAAAAGGCAGTTACTGCACACCAAAAATTTGAAGATATTTCTAGTGGAAAAGAATAAAATCGCCGTTGCAAGAACGTCCAATTGTTCAACCAATAAATCGACACGCAGATTTATGGTCCATGGAAAGTTCCGACGTTCCATCGGACGCATTGAATAATGGACCACAAAGCTATTTGTCCGATAAAACACAACTGCATTTTATGGACCATTGAAGCAAATGCTTCAATCGGTCGTTTTGTTGGTCGAAACGTTCTTGGCCGACAATTTTTTGGAAAAATCGCCGAGAACAGGATTTGAACCTGTAATCCCAGAGGGACCGGTTGAATTGCGTTTTGGGTTTTTAGTTTCCGGTTTTGGGAAAAAAACCCCAACTCAAAACCAAAAGAACAAAACACAAAACGCTTCAAGACCGGCGCACTACCAGATTATGCGACCTCGGCATTTGAACGTAAGTGAAAATGACAAGGCACAATGAACGAATGTTCATCAGTACCTCGGCAAATGAATATGAGCTGAGAGACTTGAACAAGCAAAGCACAGTTCAAGCTTAACCCCGGCATAAATATATCATTTGCTCATTCGGCCACCACAACCTAAAGGCAAAACGCCTTCAGCGTTTTGGTCGCCTGCAGGCGACTTGTGGTTTGTTGGCCGAAGAGCAAAAGTTTTGAAAATGTCCCTTGCTTCAACCTAAAGGAAGAAGTTTGCGAGGACATTTTCAAATCAACAAACGAATCTGGTATTGAACGTCAGTAACTTTTATTCTTGTACAAAATACTTCTTAAACTTCTCGGTTAACCACAATTTTGATGTTCTACCTGCTTTTTGGGGTTTTATGAAACCAGAACCAACAAGTTCTTTCACATCCGCATATATTCTTGTCCCGAGCTTTTTTACCAATGACGATTTTAGAATCCCGTCATTTTTTGAAAGGTATGCAAGGGTTCTCAGAGCACCTTTGTTTATTTCTGTATCCTGTGCAAATTGTTTTACCCTGCCAAGATGCTCATTACGAACGCGCAACATGTATTTCCCATCGGCTTCCATGATCTCAAGTGCACTGTCCTTTTCAATATAATCATTCTTAAGAAGATCGACAGTATTCTTCAGATAACCAAGGGCGCCAATGCCAGTAAGTGTACGCAGTTCCTCAAGCGACATTGCTCTGCCACTAATGAAAAGCGCAGCTTCGATTAATTTTTTCTCTTCGGTCATCTGGAATACCCTAAACTTAATGTTTTCTTAAGTTCCTTTGTATAATCTATTATATCAAGCTTTTTCTTTTTTTGCTTTATTGCTTTTTGTATTATCTTGGCAGCTTTTACTGGAGTGAGTTTTGAAGTATCGAGTTCAAGGTGTTTCTTATTATAGACAATGCAGACTCTTTGACTGCAATAGTCGAGCATTTCTGCCATAAGATTTTCTTCGATCTTGAATTTTTTATATCCTCGCTTTGTAAGTCTTCCCTTCAGAACAGTAGGATTGGTACGAAGCACAATTATGAAATCTGCGGGAATTTTCATTTCACAGGCAAGGTGCCCTTCGATAATATAATTTCGGCTCTTTGAGACCGGGCCATTATCAGATAGGAGGAATTTCCTGAGTTTTGGAATATCTACCTCACTCTCTTTGCCTTTGGCGAGCCTGTGTTTTTTGACAATGGATTTCAGATCGATAATAGGAATTTTGAGTAATTTTGATAGTTTAAGCGCAATGCTCGATTTCCCTGTTCCTGGAGACCCTGTGATAATAATGCGCATAAAACCAACCATAACCAGTTTGGGTTTTTCAAATGAGACGACTATAGTTTATCAGATAGCATCTTGAAATGCTTTCTTGCAAGCTCGAGCGTCTCGTTTCCTTTTTTTGTTAGCTTGTAATATTTCCTTCTTTCTTCAAATTCAGAACTGATAAGCCCCTCGTTCTCGATTCTGTAGAGTACAACATAAACCATAACTTTGTTTGGCTTGAAATTGAATCTCTTTTCTATCTGTTTGTCAAGTTCGTATGCATAGAGTTTTTTGTTTTTCCTGATAAGTGAAAGCAGATAAAGCCATAGATTCTCTGAAGTAAGCAAACGCGTTAGGCGTTTTATTGGCTTTGAATCTTTTGAATCATGCGGAGATTTCATTTGACCATCTATTTCTGCTCTTTTTTATTGTACTGTAAATAGTACAATAAAATTTTTGAAATTCTTTGTGAATTTCAATTCTTTTTATCTTTGCTGAAAGTCGGATTGGCTTCAATAAGATGTTCACGAACACCAATAAGAATCTCTGAACCATTTGCTCTTGCTTGCGTGTTATGACCATATGCTTCAGATGCCAAACGATTGGCTCTTCGTCTCTCTGCATTATCATTTAATTCCGAATCACTAGGCATTGGTGTATGATACACATGATTACGTAGTGTTGCCTCCTGCCTAGCCTGTTCTCGTTCTTCAGGGATGCCAATTGCAGCACGATACTCATCAACATGTTCCTGTGCCTGAGATGCTGAAAAACCAGATTCGCCAGCATGTCCTGCCACTAAACGTCTGGCCTCGGCATATCTTTCTGCAGTAGCCGTATCTTCTGCCTGTTCATACGCCACACGCCTGCGATCCAGCTCATAGATAGCGCCAGTGTAGTTACCATCCATTATGTAACGTTCGGTATTTTCTCTTGCCCGGAATTCTTGACCAGGATCCATTGCCCCACTTTCTTCGATCCTTCTTGCTCTTATGAATTCATCGAATGCACGATTTGATTCTTGATAATCTTCATCACTCAGATGACCGCTACGATGAGCACGATCAATTGCAACCTGTTGTACATAGTCTTCAGTATTTTCCCTAAGCGAAGCCATATTACCGCCAAATTGTTCGAAACCTACAATATTACTATTAGGACCAGACCCAGCATTAACTCCCAAAGAGGCCTGTGCCCCACCCACTGAATCACCCATACCATCAAGGAAAGCCTGTTCTCTTAACTGGGGGGCAACTTCCGCAAGTTGTGGATCAGTCAAACGATCCTGTAATAATGAACCTACATTATCATCAAAAAGAGACCCTGCACCCTGCACCACCCCACTAACTTGTGCTACACTGGACCCCATAAGACGATCTGTTGCATCTGCGCCGATTCTGTTTCCTTCCCTTGTCAGTTCACGTTCAAGATCAGCGAAACCATCTTGTACTCTTGCAAGCGCACCGGCTCCAACATCACGGGCAACATCCTCACTCAGACCATTGTCTCTAAGCACCCCCTGGAATTCATCAAGAGTCATGCTTCTGAAATCCTCAGGACTGTGATCACTTCTGGCCAATGCAATGCCTAAAACGCGGGTAAATTGAACCCTACCTGAACCTTCAAGACCAGATGCCTCTGCAACCTGACCTGCAAAATCAGAGTCACCAATTGTCCGACCCCAAGCTTGGCCAATGTTTAACGCAATTGAAGAAGAAGGATCCATCCGATCATTAGGTCTGCCTCCTTCAACCCGACCTCTTGAACCTGCATAACTTACATCATATCCAGGACCAGCCGGCTGACCTTCAAAACTAGTCTCACGAAGATCAACACCTGCAGTGGAACCAGAGGTACCAGCTACTAGGAATCCGACTAGATTGTCTGCATACTCGGCCCTTACAGATCTCACATAATTTGGATCAACATCGCGCAATGCCCTGTTAAGATCATGTTGATTTTCCTGTTGTGCCCGTTGAGTGTTTTCTGAAGATGAAGCCGCAGCAGCCCTGAGATCCTCAAGACCTCCACTATAGGCATTAGTAAAGTCAGATGCGTTTGAACCAAGACTAAACCCAGACTCGGCAACTATACCACTATAGGTTGCATTCACACCTGCAAAGTTCATGCGGTCACCCAAACCTTCAATATCAGTGCCTGCAACAGGCGCGGTAATTGGTGAAGTGCGTGTCTCAGCACGACCATCGCTACCGCGAATCTGATATTCCACAGTAAATTGCGGAGAGCCATCAGCCCCGACACGCACTACCACACGCTCTGTTCCAGCAATAAGATCTGCTGGTGCAGCACCTGCAACCCATGGAGACGCATTAGGACCAGAAAGATTAATTGATGAAGGCGCTTGATAAGCTATCTGAATTACGCGATTTCTGGAATCAGTAGTAACTTCAAATGTCCCGCGATTTGTCTGTCCAGAGGGAGTTGGAACAGCTGTCCCATGTTCATCAACAACAACTGTTTCCTCACCTGCAAATTCTGAACTTACAGGTACATTGACAGTGTAAACAGTTGTACCCTCTTCCTCACCAGGCCTTGAGCCAATGACAGTAACTCTTTCACGGCCATCTATGTCAATGTTCAATGCAATTATGCGTCCATCTGCATTACGCACGCATCTTTGCTCTGCGATTTCATCAAAGGAGGTTGCATCCTGAACTGCACGTCTTTCATGGTCGACAAAAAGAGCCTCGAATATAGATTGCCCAGTGGCAGATCGATAAATGCTATCGACAATACCACCGATTGTTGTGGCACTAAGAAGATAAACTACAAGTCCTAGGCCGGCATGACTCCCGAGCTCGCTTAAACGGGGTGACATACCACTTGAACCTGGAAGGAATTGGGATTCCCCAGGTTTTACAGCAACTGATGTTGCGGTATCCCTACCAGCCCCAGAAGCAGTTGATTCAATCCATTTGTTACCGCGCTTGAGTCTTTCATTGAAACTTAGAGCTTTGCCTTTGCTATCTGTTTTTCCTTTTAAACTATCTTTCATGAGTCGTTTTATCTGCCCCCCGCGGTTTGAGAGTGCAGAAAATCTGCTTGTTTTACTGCTAAGGCCACCCATGCCAAGGAAACCGCGATTGTTTGCCTGCGCTTTTTCTTGTTTTCCGAGTGCCTTGGAACCACCACGTTCACCAGTTTTTTTGTCTTTAGTCATTCCAGTCTTACTGGCACGCGTGACAGTACTAATTGCAGAAAGTGCAGCCATTCCAGAGAAATGGAAACCGCGACCCCGTGCCTGGTATCTGATGTGCCTCCCAATCTTTGCACCACCCATACTAAATCCTGCAAACGGATTTCGCCCGGTCATATAAAGTGAACCTGCAAGCATTGAAAAAATAACTAATAATGGAAGACACATTGCCGGAGTACCTGAAAGTGGAGCAGGAGGGGGACAATAGGTTGTTGTTACGAATTCTGGAAGAAATCTCCGCGAATCCAACTCAACAGGCGGCGATGCCCCAGGTGCAGCAGGAATACTATCAATAGTTTCAACAGCTCCGATAATGTTGGTGTATGCACCAGAATCTGTGCTTATGCTCGAATATTCAAGGCATTCACGGAAACCGCATTCCTCGGAATCTGGCAAACAAAAAGGACAATAAAGAACTTTGAAATTTATGCAAGCGTCATTCCAGTCCTCGTAATCAAAAATTGCATTCCCAGCATCATCGGTGTATATTTTATAGATTTCACTTAGTCCATCAACATTTCTTATTTCAACAATAAGTATGGAATCATTTACAGGTTGCCTTGGAGGACTTATGGAAGTATCTTCATAGTATGCCCAAACCTCAAACTGGTTTTCCGGCTCGTGCAACTCAGACAATAGATGTACCTGGAATGAATCTGCAAGCTCGTTACATGTGATACACGGAGGTGGGTTACTGGCAAAGACAAAAGCGACAGATGTGATAAGAACAAAGAGCACAATGCAGAGAAAAGCTGGAATAAGCCTCATGATGATGATTAATATTTAGTAAATTTATAAACATGATGCATCATGCACGATTCCAAAAACACGAAACATTTAAATGTATAAGTAAGAAATCTAGCTATGCAATTGTGGCGCCCTATATTATTACTATTTGTCTTAACAACCACAATATTTTCAGTAAATCCCATAGACCTTACTTTTGCAGTACCGGCAGTTGCAATCATAGTAGGGATATTTCTTGCTACTGCAGGAATGCTCTCACATGCGATTTCTGATCCAAAGCTTGACGCATGGATCAAGATTGAAACACGGGAATTTGTTGCAGCACTTTTATTGATCGCGATTATCATGGGATTGTTTTTTACAGTAACATCAAACAGCATAAGTATTGCACTTACTGGAGATGTGAATTATATTCAGGGTGCAGAGAATATCGCAGATCAATGGCTTGAAGATTATGACAATGCATTTGAAAAAATAGTTGGTGCTGCAACAAGGATTCGCGCATCAGCTACCTATTCACCATACATGAGCCTGCCATTATGGTATGTATCAATTAGCTATTCAACATCACCAATAGCTGGTGTGGGCATAGTACTCGGAAGCATGAATATTGCAGCCCAAAATCTTGCGAACGTAATATTTGTAACAGAAGGAGTACGTATGTTACTTTCATTTATCAAAATAACAGCACCAAAAATACTTCTCCCACTTGCACTTTGCCTTAGGATTATACCATTCACAAGAAAAACAGGCAACACACTTATAGCGCTTGCAGTTGCAGGTATAGTATTGCTCCCGTTTTCAGTGATACTTGCAGAATCAATGAACCAAACAATAGATAGACCTGAACCAAGCATCGATCTTTCAGAACTTGAAGCAAGGCCATGGGCAATGGTAATGATGGAACCATTATGCGAATCAACTGTAATGAGGACACTGCTACTTTCAACTGATATTGGATTCGCACTTATCGTATGCCTGCCAATGCTGCTTGTACCAGTTATCGGCGTTGGATTATACACGGCCTGTTATAACCTCGTAAAAGAAGTTGTTTATCCTCTTATAAATATGATTTTCCAGCTCGTGATAATGGCAGTGCTTATAATATGGGAAGCGGTTTATAGCGCAGGATCAGATGATTATGCAAATCAGGTATTCAATGCACTTTACCCGTTCCTGAGGGATGTGGGCAACCTTGTTTTTCTAGGTTATCTTGACATTATACTTATAGGAATCATAACGATTGCAGGGGCTAGAAGTATTTCCGGGGCGCTGGGAGGCGAGTGGTATATGGCAGGAATACAGAGGCTGATATGATGATTCCCATATGCAGGATCATAATAGCTGTTCTGTTTCTAACCGCAGTAGTATTCCCAGGCAGTTGTATCAATAATGCCACAGAAATTGTGCTAAGCGAAGAAGGAGTAAACATTGTTGCAGCGATCATGCTCACAGTACTTGTAATTGCAGGAACTTACATGCTAGGAAACGTTATAAGCGACCCAAAATACATTGTTTTTGCAAAAGACGAACTTTACCACCTCGGATTTTCGCTTTTGATGCTGGTTGCTTTTAGCGGAATAGTGCTTTTTACATGTAGTACTATGAGCATGTTTTATGAATCGATATTCACACATTTTGACGCGGAATCCACATGTTATAATGCAGGCTCTCAAATGAATTCTGTTTCCATGTGCTACATGAATATGATAGATCGTGATTCAAAGAGATTGGCTGAAAGATATATAGACAATTATATTGGATACCTTATGGATTCAACATTTTCATATAGTATACAAATACCTCTGTTCAATGCATACACAGTAAGCGGTGGGGCATACAAAAGAATAATCTCAAACCAATATGATATGATACTCAATACGTTCATTGTGCCCTCACTTATGAGTATAAGCATGCAGAAACTTGCGCTGAGATTTATCACAGATAATACGGTAAGATGGATATTGCCAGTAGCATTTGTATTGCGTGTATTCCCACCAACACGACAAATGGGAAATATTATGATTGCCCTGGCACTCGGACTTTATATACTCGTACCGTTTATGTATGTGTTCACGCTTACTATGTATGAATTAGTGATGTATGACTGTGAAGAATATGCGCATGTTGCATGTGACAACACCATAGACAGCTATGGTTGCTCAGATGATCCGATAGCCACATGCACAAACCCGAACAGCTTTTGGAATGTTGCAAGACTTATACCACAGGCATTCTTCTTGCCAAATTTAACTATTGCGGTACTGATAACGTTCCTAAGTGGGATGAATAAGGCGATGAAGGTGTTAGGATGAAAAAACCAATACTGCTTCTTATATTCCTGACGTTGTTCATAACGCTCTGCTTTGCAAACACATATACTCAAACGCAGTTTCAGAATGCGACTTCTGGAATAGAAGGTGAGACCGAAGGATCACCACTTGAAATAATAAAAAACTGGCAAGCGCTTGCTGTGATTGCACTGATTATATCGTGCATATTGGTTGCTATTGCATATGCAGTAGGAACTGGAATGGAAATGCCTGAAATAAAAGCATGGGCAGGAAATGAACTTGGCCAGATATTTGCAAATGCTGTAATAATCCTGATGTTCATAGTTGCCATAGGATTTGTAGATACCATAGTTTCTGCAATGGTAATGACAAGCGGGCTAAATATACCTGAATGTAGTGTACCTGGAGGAAGCTGTCTAAGAAATGTCACAGATGCGTATTTGTATGATTATATTGAAACTGCAAAAACAGGAGCAAGAAGTGTTCTAATAAACAATATCGATGCGGCCTCATGGGCAAACAGAAGGATGGGACTTAACTGCCTGACAATATATTGTTTACAACTCGGACTCACAACTACGATGGCAGGGCAGTATGTGCTGGACATGGATATGTATGCCATAATGTTTGAGTACTATACAAACCTATTATCTTTCATGGAAGCGCAACGGTTCTTTGTAAACCAGATATCGTTTAAGATGGGACCGATAATACTTGCCTTGGGCATTATTGCCAGAACATTTTATTTTACAAGAAAACTAGGCGGACTTCTTATTGCAGTTGCAGCAGGCATAATGTTCTTCTTACCTGGCATGTACATTTTTGACTGGGTTACACTTGATATGGCCATGACAGGTGATAAGGCAATGGAAGATGAAAATGTCTATTGTCCTGATGAATGCAAAGCAGCCCCACCACTTGCGTATAAAGCAGATGGAGAAAAACTTGAAACCGTACAAGAGATATATGCCGCATTACCTGAGGATAACGCAGCTGCAGCAAAAGAACTAATAGAAGGCAGCCTGGAATCGACAGCTGGCCGCGATGGCACATTAGTCTTCTCGTGTTATTATGAATATAGTGAAGAGGATTGCCCATCAGTGTGCAGAGCACTACCTTATCCATATAATGCAGTAGTGTGCCTTAATACTTCGACAGTTGAAAGGGATTGTGCACACTTAAACGAGAACTGCAAAGTTGTGCGTTATGTGAATACTGAAGCTTCAAGTTTTGACAATGATACCTATAATAAATGCCCATCAATGTGCAAGGTAGTTCCACCATTAAGAAGTAATTGTGATGTTGATGACTGCCTTGAGTCAAGATATGATTGCAGAGTATACAAAAGAACTGGAAGCGAATTGGGTAGTTCGCTCACATGGTGGCCTACGCCAAATGAAGATGCAGGAAATTATCATGAATGTTTAATTGCACAGAATTGCCCAGTGAACCTAGTTGCAGAACAATCATGTGCATATGTGATACCTGAAATAGGCACATGCAATGACGAGGCAATATGCGGGAATTGCCCGGCCTATTGCAGGATAGATAACAACCCAAATTATACTGAAGAAGACCAAGTAGATTTTGATCAACTACCTGATGATTGCAAGGACGAAACAGGAACAGTGTTTTCAGAAGCATGTATGAACTGCCCTAACAGTTGTAAGGTAAGGAAACATGACATACTTGAGATTACCGTGCCTGAAGGAATGTGTAGTGCTTGCCCAGCTGAAAAACGAATTGTAACCCCATCATTACCAGAAGAATACACAACAGATGGGTGCTCACTTGATTTGTGTCCTGGCGAGTATAGAGTAGTAGTTCCAAGAAGCTCGTGCGAAATGTGTTTGTTTGCTGAAGAATCATATGCATATGATCCACCAATCCAAACCCAATGCGCAGATATCTGCAAACCACCGGATAATGCACCCATAAAGGATGCTGGAAGTTATATGAACATAGGTGAAGATGGCTTGGTTGGTAGAGAGGGAATAAAGAACATCGCTAAATTGATACTTCCAATATACCTGCTTCCATTGTTCAATATTGTAGCGACATTGGTATTTATCAAAGGACTTTCAACCATACTCGGAGGGGACATAGAAATCCCAGGAATATCTAAGGTGTTTTGATGAAGCGCACGATGTTGTTTTTATTGATATTTTTGTTCATGGTGCCAATGGCATTTGCAGCATGGCAGAACATTGCACTTCTTGCATTTGGCATATCAGCAGGATTACTTGCAGTTATATATATGGTAGGATTTGGCTTTGGATTAAATGAAATGCAAATGATGGCAAAGGAAGAACTAGTACAGCTAATTGTTTTTGGACTCCTTCTTGCAACATTAGTAGGCGGTGACAGTATCCTAAACAGCATCTCAACAAACGAAGGACTCGCACAAGGATCCGCAACAATGCAGGATGCAGCAACACTAATTATTGATGATATTATAGACGATAGTGGAGAAATAATGGATCAGATAAGTTCTTATGATTTACAGATATCAAGGGAAGCATCTAAGTCATCACAATGTAGCATAATGGGAATGGGATATACTGTCAGCGGTTGTGGGGGTTATACTGTACTAGCTGCTCCACTTTCAATCGCAGGTAATATTGTAGGATTTTCAATTGGGGAATTGAGTGCAATGAAGAGACTTATCCAGATAACAAAAGAGTTTGCACTTAATCTGCTCCTTCCGTTAGGCATAGTATTAAGGACGGTGAAATTCACGAGGGGAGCTGGTGGATTGCTTATTGCACTAGGGGTTGCATTATACATAATGCTTCCGGCAGGTATCATATTCAATGAAATGATGGCCGCAACATTCCTTGATGACGATGATGAGTTTGATGCAGAATTAGTATATGGACCAGCAGCACCAACAGCAAATATAGCGGAGTGTAATGCAGGAGATGCCGCATCACTAACAACAACTGGAAATGAGGACAATGCAAAAGAAGCATATCGAGGCTTACGGTCAGACATACGTAAGTATATCTACACTGCCCTGGTGAGGGCAACACTTGGACCAGTAATATCACTACTGCTTGTTGCTGCAAGCATAAAGGCAATCACATCCTTGGCAGGTGCAGAAATAGATATAAGCGCAATATCGAGGTTCGTATAATGGCAGACGTATGTAACATAATTTTCACAAATTTTTTCAATGATACTATACTACCTCTAATAGCATATGCCAGCATAACAACCGCAATAATCATAGCGCTTTCATTCATGGTAGGCAGGGCCATTTCAAATCCAAAACTAACATTGTGGGCAAAGACAGAATCAATTCAAATAGTAGTATCATTATTCACAATATTTTTTCTTATCACAATCATAAATACGCTTTGTTCAATAAATATGAATGAAGTTGCAGGCATTTTTGACATAACAACAAGCGCGCCAACAGAACATGTTGATGTTTATGATGCCGCATCCACCTATCTGGAAGAAGCTGCAATATATTCTCACAATGCCCTGATTGCCACAAGATATCACCTTCAGGCCTACACAGTGCTCGGTTACCTGAATGCCTTTATCTGCGATTTCAGCACAGGATCAATAGGATGGGGTTGTTTGTTTGGGTATTCTGGCGAGAACCAACAACCACTTGGAGGTTATGGTGCAAAAGTAGCTGCACTTAACATCTTTTTCAATTCATCAATAATATCGTATTTCTCTGCACTAAACTTTCTTTTTATTCTCATATTTGTTTACAAAGGATTTGTGTTTCTATTCCTTCCGCTTGGAGTCTTCCTGAGAGCAATGCCATACATGAGATCATTTGGATCGCTCCTTATAACAATGGCGATATGTTTCCTGGTTGTTTATCCTGTTATGCTTTCCATATTTTATCTGATGGGAGACGTACTCGTCAATAGAGAAGGGGATTATCTCTCTGATCCATCTATGAATTATAATGAAAAGGTCTTCCCTGATGAAGCTGAATCAGGCGCAGCAGGTTCAAGCACAGGAGCCGCATTTGCAGGCGCAGATTATATATATGAGAAGTATTTCCCAGGTGAAGACAGATATATTGAAGCCATAAGTTTTGCTGCATACGCATTCATAGCCGCAGTATTTATGCCAAGCGTGGCAATGCTCGCTACAATAGCAAGCATATCCTACATAGCAAGATTGTACGGCGAGGAGATAGATTTGAGCAGAATAACGAGGATGATATGATGATTATAATGGCGAGGATGATGACATGATCGATGCTGTCGTCCCGATAATTTCAATCCAAAGTTTCTTTGGCGATAACGGTGCCACATGGATGGCCGGTTGGTTGCCATTGTGTATTATGGCAGTCATCACAGCACTGATAATTTACAATATTTTCCTGATGATTGCAAGGGCATTTTCACTTAGAGAAGTTGAGGCATTTGCAAAATCAGAAATGCTTCAGACTATGGCAACTGCTTTTATGGCAATATTCCTTGTAGGAATTGTTGAAGGCACTATGGTTTTGTCACAGCAGTTTATAGGCGGTACAGTTGATTGCGGAACAACACCAATACATATAGGCGAAGACATAGATCACCCGGAAACAACAATGGATGATGCATATGATGCCATAAGATGCAGATTACAGGAAAGAGCAGTTGCAGTGGCAGCAATACAGGATAGAGTAAATACAGATACATATTGGGATTATTTTTCACTTAATCTTGCAGTAAGTCTTTTTGGCATAACTGTTTTCAAAGGAGACTGGCTTCCAACACTATACAAAAAAACAGAGATAAATAGAATAATAAATAACCTTTCAACTGTTCTATTGATAGCATTGAATGCACAATCGATACTTCTGCAGTATCTGCAAACAAATATGCTCAGTATCTTCATACCTATTGGCATATTGTTGCGGAGTTTTTATTTCACACGTGGTCCGGGCGCGTTGTTCCTTGCCCTAGGAATAGGAATGTATTTCATTTTTCCAATATTTTTTGTGCTGCTTGATCCGGGATTTGTAGCTTCACCACCCCCACCAGCAACTGCAGAACCACAACAGCAACCATTCTGTTATGCAACAATGTCAAATGCAGTAACAATACTAAAGACAGTAGAGAGTGCAGGACTCGGAAGCAATGTCGGACTCTCGCTTTCGGCCTCGCGTGAGGGCTTATCAAAATCCTATATTGCACTCATAATGCATCCACTTATAGCATTTTTCCTTACAATGGTTTTTGTAAAATACATGATGACAATACTTGGAGGAGATACATATGAGCTCACAAGAATGGTTAGTAAGGTAGTATGAGCAAGGGATGTAATGATGAATTGAGTGAAGAAAGAAAATAGATAAGAAATGCGCTGATATCAAAGGAATGAATTGATGATCGAAAAAGGGATATAATGAAAAAACTCACATTTGCAATTCTGGTTGTTGTGCTGATTATTGCCGCCGGATGCATAAAACCAGTAACAAAATTGGGATGTTGTCTAAAAGACAATATAGAGGATGGATGTGTACTTTATAACACCACAGACTTCCTAGAATATGATTATACTGGTTCAACAATAGGCGAATGTGACAATGAGGAACAGAATACGACGGACAACTGCAAGGTAGATATAGAAGGCACCGAATATCTTATACCGATATGTACACAGGATGATCTTGTAACCTGCATAGCACCAGAGTGTACTGCCATGGTTTGTGGGGACTACAAATACACTCCAAGAGTTGCACCAGGATTCATAAGTGTAGAGGATTCTTCAGGTGATATTCCGCCCGATACTGAAGAAGGAATAACAACACAGTTCTACAAGGCACAGTGCAGATTCCTTCCTATGGATGCAAAATTAAGGCAGGTAATGAAAAATTCAAAATCAGCGATAAATGTATTCAGAATGGGAGTTGGTGGCTCATTCAATGAATATGACCAGTATAAATATTACTTCCCGATGTCTGACAAATTCTGCAATATCAATCCACCAAGAAGTGAAGACGATCTAAGGGTTGATAGATATATGAATTATATAGGTGCAGACAGACTCGAATTCGATCCGATATCTGACATAGATGAAAATTGCCTTGATGACTCCGATATACCCGCACCTTTTGAATTTTCTGAAAGCTCTGGCGAGAGGTCAAGTACGCTGCCAGAGGTTGGAGATATAACGTATGATACATTAATGCCAGATCAGTCAAGCTACAATCTATCGCATCATGGAAATGTTGATTATCAAGCAGAATGGGTAGCTGACGATGGGGGATTTTACACATATAGTGATGAATATTTCAATCCTGAAAGCGTTTACAAGGAACTGGACATTGGATTTTATAAACGAAATCTTGCAGTTGCACACGCAAGAGATATTTATGGCATTGGCGGTGAAACAACAAGAGCACCTTTTGAGTGTGATGCCGGTAAATCAGAGTGTTATTCTGGAAACTGTGATGTGAGTATATATAACAGAGGAGTATTCGTAAGATATAGTGCAGATGAGGGAGAAACACTAACCGAAGTGGTGGTTGATTGCAACAAAATTACGGATGTAAATGGAAGGACAAGAATAGTCTGTGCACCAACCACAAATATTATCCAGCCAAATCCTACAATGCCGCCAACAATAGATTATGCTGAAGTCGATGTTGGGTTTGCACATGTTGAAGGCGGCAGAAATCCATTGTATGAGCTTGAGGATTTCATGGACGATGACAAGATAGATGAGCTTGAAGGATACTGGAACGAATTTACTGATAGTGATTGGGTAACAGGACCAAGAAGCACAGTATTCTCAACAAGAATTATCAGTCACACCCCATACAATATTGATACGTATCTGACACAAAGAAGGGACTGTCCGCAAGACTATGGCGAAAATGATGGTGAAGATTTTGTAGTGTGTTCAATGGTTGATGAATCCACATACCAACCACCAATAGGTGGTGCAGTGTTCTTTGGAAGAATAGGGCAGGATACAGTAACTTACATGGGCGATACGATAATAGGATATGCAATAGCAAGCCCTGATGAATTTGAGGATATGTATGTGGTGAAAAACTGTGATATGGATCACACCAGCACGTTCTCGCTTCCTGAACAGGATGGTAGCTGGGAATGTGACACAGGATGTGCAGATACATGTGCACCAGCATATGATGATGATGAAGGAGATGTACTTGCAGAAGAATGTAGTGCTTATTGTACTGCCACCGGACCAGCACCATGCAGTGCCGCGGATACTGGAACAATCAATACAGATGATTACATAAGATTACAAATAAACTCTCAAGGAGACCAGACATGGGATACCCTCATGGAAGCATTTGCACCATATTTCCTTGATAATGTCGAAGGAATGACGCAAAATGGATTCAGCGATGGATGCGGAGGGATCATGAATGTTTATGATCCAATAATCGCTTCGATCCCGTGGGTGGTGAGCTATAGCAAGGGAGTAACGGACATTTTTTCATGGGAAGGAAGGCGAAGTTTATTTGTCAGCTCTCTCGCCCCCCAATCGTTAAGTGAAAGAAATGCATATGACTGGATAATGGAAAATGATTGGAACGACACAAGTAGTTGCGAACTTAGGAGATCGTGGATTTATACATTAGCTTTCGGCGATTATGAAACCGAGTATAACATGCTCTTCAGCAAGTACATTTATTTGTTCAAATATAACCCTACCTCAGGCAGAATTGGCAGCTGCGCAGTTGATGATGCCACATATCTGCCAACGATGAAAACATATGGCTGGTGTAATCCATGTACAACATCAACACTCGCATATCAGGAGATAAAGGCAGAGGATGATGTTTACATGCCAGGTATTACTGCAAACATACAGGACAGTGAATACAGGAATGAAGAATTGATATGTGATGCAGAGTACAGTGCAGACTGGAGCCGGTCAGATGGTACAGAAGTTAGCGATAGTGTCTCATGCTATAATCCCCATATCACAGATATTGATGAATATATGGATTCGATAGGAAGCAAAGGATCGCCAAGAACTGCACCAGATGCCGCAGTCATGAAGATGAGACTGGGCAACTATATGAAATCAGGAGTTATGCCGGTTCTTGATATAAGTAATGAAACTAATTGGAATCTGAAAAATCCGGATTATGAAGAATATGGATGGTTCTATTCATTGTTTTATACTGAGGCATCTGATGAATATCTTGACTATGATTTTGAAAAGTTGTTCGGTAATATGGGTGCAACAGTAGTCATTGTAGACCATATAAAAGGTGAGGCAACTGCTGAGGATATAGAACAAATCGCACAACGATCTGCAATTGTAAGAAGCAAATGTGTTGGGTGTCTTGTTGCATTCCACGTTGATAACCCATTAACAAATGAAAGCTTCAGAGATTCAGTAGTATCGGTGCTAGCTGACCCAAGAATCTATTTCAACATCGATCTTGTAACGTTTGATTATAGGGCATCTGAACGCCCGGTAATTTTTTTCGGAGGTAATGCGATTGCTGAGGATCTTGAATCATATGGCCGAATAGCACTGCAAACAAAAGGAAAACCGACAATGGTAGTAGGATTCAATCTTGAGAATTACCCTGTTTTTGATAGGGCAGACTATGAGAACATATTTGTAAATATGATACTTAAACAAGATGACTTCATCAAGTCAGGGATAATAGGGATAATATATTCACCAGTCAGGACAACCGATGAAAGTGGTAGTGGATCAACAGGATTGGTGGAT
>Ga0180007_10000784_pt1 | contig 48903 bp, 47 predicted proteins | sample MM_PC_MetaG_FD_121122 | JGI IMG/M metagenome (GOLD analysis project Ga0180007, IMG submission 121122) | Groundwater microbial communities from the Aspo Hard Rock Laboratory (HRL) deep subsurface site, Sweden - MM_PC_MetaG | ecosystem: Environmental > Aquatic > Deep subsurface > Groundwater... | reverse complement strand
TCAAGTTCTATTTGCTCCAACTCGCTATTTATTTGTCAAAGATCCTTTAGCCTTCCGGCAAGAGGAAACGTCTCTATCGACTCACTTCCACACCGTCAAGCGCTTTTTTCAAGCTCTTTTCAATTCAAGCTGCGAATTTGCATCCGCATAGCTCAGAGACTTTCGTCTCCCGCGCCGCTTCTTCGCAGCGCAGAAAGAGGCTTCTATGTGGGCCGTCCCCAGTTGTCAACAGAAATATAAAATTAATTTTATAATGTTTGATTTCATATAGTTATAAGCATCAAAACTCCAGGTGCCGGGGGGTTCTGGGGAACGGAATGACGTCGCGGATATTGGCGATGCCGGTCACCAGCATGAGCAGTCTCTCAAAGCCCATACCGAACCCGGCGTGCGGCACGGATCCGAAACGGCGCAGGTCCAGATACCACCAGTAATCCTCCTTCGGCAGGCCGAGTTCTTCGATGCGCCGCTCGAGCACGTCCAGACGCTCTTCCCTGGCGCTGCCGCCGATGAGCTCCCCGATGCGCGGCACGAGCACATCCATGGCGCCCACGGTTTTGCCGTCGTCATTGAGACGCATGTAGAACGCCTTGATCTCCTTGGGGTAGTCGAAAACGATGACCGGCTGCTTGAAATGATCCTCGGTAAGATACCGCTCGTGCTCGGTCTGCAGGTCCGTGCCGAAATCCACCGGAAACTCGAAAGTACGGGATGCGCTCTTGAGGATGGTCACCGCCTCCGCGTAGGGCAGGCGGATAAACGGCTTTGCAAGGATGTTGTCCAGAGTGAGGAACAGGCCCTTGTCCACGAAATTGCCGAAAAGCTCCAGATCGTCACGGCAATTGTCCAGCAGATGGGTGATGAGCCATTTGATGCAGCTCTCGCCCAGATCCATGTTGTCGGAGAGGTCGGCAAAGGCCATCTCCGGCTCGATCATCCAAAACTCAGCGGCGTGTTTGGGAGTATTGGAATTCTCGGCCCGAAAAGTCGGCCCGAAAGTATAGACCCGGCCCAGGGCGCAGGCCAGATTTTCGGCAGCCAGCTGGCCAGAGACCGTAAGTGAAGCTTCCTTGCCGAAAAAATCCTGGTCAAAGTCGGCCTTGCCGTTCTTCTTCGGGACATTGGACAGATCAAGGGTGGTGACCTGGAACATCTCTCCCGCTCCTTCGCAGTCCGATCCGGTAATGATGGGCGCATGGACATTGAAGAAACCCTGCTCGCGGAAAAACTGATGCACACCGTAGGACAGCTCGGCCCGGATGCGGTTCAGGGCACCAAACTTGTTGGTACGAGGGCGCAGATGGGCGATGGTGCGCAGATATTCGTCGGTATGGCGCTTCTTCTGCAGAGGGTAAGTGGCATCGGCCTCACCGAGGACCTGGATCTCGCGGGCCTTGAGCTCCCACTTCTGGCCCTGCCCGGGGGATTCCACCAGCGCTCCGGTCAGGCTGACGGCCGCGCCGGTGCCAATCCGGTCCATGTGTTCAAAGCCGACGGTTCCGGCGTCAACAATGGCTTGCAGATTCTTGAGGCACGACCCGTCGTTTATTTCCAGAAACACGAATTCCTTGCTTTCACGCTTGGTCCGCACCCAGCCCTGGACCACCAGGGATTCAACTCCCGCCTCGGACAACAAGATATCGGCCACTCTCATGTTCTTCATAGCATCCCCTTACGATATTCGACGGCTAAAGCATGTCCATGGGATCGAGATCCACGGAAATGCGCACATTTTTTTCCTTGGCCAGCATTTTCCGCATTTGGGCGTAAACGCCCCGGATCGCCGGCCACGTATCGGCTTTAAGCAAACACTGAAAACGCTTGCGGCCGCGCAGCACGGAAAGCGGCGCGGGCGCGGGGCCCAGAAGTCGCACTCCGGCCGCTGGGCACAAGAGGCGCATGCGGCTCCCGAAAGCGGACAGGAGTTCCGCTTCGGGCTGGTCCAGAGGCATTGAAATCCGCACCAACGCGAGTTTGACAAAAGGCGGGTACCCCATGGTCTGCCGCAGGGCTATCTCGCGGGTGAAAAACCCCTCGTAATCATTCTCACGCACGAACTGCCAGCAGTAGTGCCCTGGATTGCGGGTCTGAATCAGCACCCGTCCGTTCTTTTCACCCCGCCCGGCGCGCCCCGCCACCTGTACCAGCATCTGGAACGATCGTTCCGTAGCCCTGTAGTCCGGAAGATTCAAGCCCAGATCTCCGTCCACGACCAGCACCAGTGTCACGCCGGGGAAGTGATGGCCTTTGCTGAGCATCTGGGTGCCGACCAGAATCTGCGCCTCCTGCCGGGCAAAGGCGGCCAGGGTCTCCTGCATGGAGCCTGCGCGGCGGGAGGTGTCCCGGTCCAGGCGCAAGATTTTGGTATCGCGGGGCAGGTCGTCGCGCAAAAACTCCTCGAGCCGCTCTGTTCCCGCACCCAGCGGCAGAAACTCATTGCCCTTGCACCCGGGACAGGACAACGGGAAAAGCAAAGAATGCCCGCAATAATGGCAGAGCAAAAGCTCACGCCTCTTGTGCAGGGTCATGGAGACTTGGCAATGCGGGCATTTGACGGGTTCGGAGCAGGATTCGCAATAAAGCACAGGCGCATAACCACGCCTGTTGTGCAAAATAATGACCTGCTCCCCGGCTTGAACTGCATCGACCAGAGCATCCCGAACGGATGTGGCAAAAGGACCGTGCTCCGGCGGTTCAACCCGCAGATCAACCAGCTTGACCTCCGGCAGCCGGGCTTCTCCGACCCGGTTGGGCAGACGATTGAGGGCGATGCCTCCATTTCTGGCGGCGTGAAAGACCTTCACATCCGGAGTGGCCGAGCCCATGAGAAAAAGCCCGCCGCTACGGGTGATCCGACCGTATGCCAGTTCGCGTGCCTGATAAATGAGCCCCTCGTCCTGCTTGAATGAAGCGTCATGCTCTTCGTCCAGAATGACCAGCCCGGGCTCGATCGGCAAAAAAAGACTGGAGCGGGTACCGACGACAATGCAAGGAGGAGTCTGTCCTGCGAGTTCCATGAAGGTTCTTTGCCGCTCGCTCGGATTGAGGTAGCCGTGAAAGAGCCGCAACCTGGCCTCGGGCAGAGCCTCGCGCACATCCCGGTAGAGCTTGAGGGCGATGCCCACCTCCGGAGCCAGGAGCATGACATGTTTCCCGAGGCAAAGGCAGCGTTTGGCCAACTCCAGATAGACTGCCGTCTTTCCGCTTCCTGTCACTCCAAAGAGAAGCGCCGAACGCGGGTCCGGGTCCGCCAGCAGTTCCCAGAATCCTTCCACCGCCTGCTGCTGCGCTGTTGTCAGACTGAAGGCTTCGGCCGCAGGAGCACAGACTTCGTCGGGCTGAAAATGGGATTCTATCTCACGGATCAGGCCCTTCCTAAGAAGAACGCTTAGGGGCTGGGACACATTTTTACCAAAATGCGTGTTTAAAACCTTGGCGGACGAGACGCCATGCACGTCCAGGTAGCGCAGGACGTCAAGCTGCGCCGTAGCCTGCGGGCGCACCGGCCACGGAGGTTCGGTGGTCAGGGAGAAGAGCCGCTCCTGCCTGCGCGGACAGACATGGGGCGCGAACCGGCCTTCCAGCCAATCCCTGGCCAGTCCCGCACGCGCATCTGCAGCAGTCAATTCTTCAAGCCTAACGGCCTGAGCCTCACGGGTCTTGAACAAGGGCAGATCGCGGAGCGCCGCAGGCAGCACCCGCGCCAATATCTTTCCTGGGGCGTCCATCTGGCGAATGGATAGATCGCGGATGAAATCAAGATATCCGGCACTGAAAAAAGGGGTCTGGTCCACGGGCCAGAGCATGTCCTTGCAAACGCAGCCTTCGGGCTCGGACACTCCGTCTTCCGTCAATATGCCGACCCGGAACGACTTTCCGAGCGGCACGACGACACGCCCTCCGACATGCCACATCTGCCGGGGCAGATCTTGGGGCATGGCGTAGGTCAGTACGCTATAGGGCGATGAAAGAAGGAGGACGGAACAGAATTCGCGCATGGATCCTCATAAAAAAAGGGAACGGGAGACCCGTTCCCTTGGCAAAGGCCGGCAGGTTGTTAGCGGGAAGGCGGAATAAGATCGCGCAGGCGGGCGATAAGATCGTAGCGCAGATCCTCGTCTTGCAGGGCGAAATAGATGTTGGCGGTCAGGTAGTCGACCCAGTCGCCCACATCAAAACGCTGTCCGCGCAGCTTCACGGCCAAAAGCCGGTTGGCGCGGGCCATGGACTGCAGGGCGTCGGTAAGCTGTATCTCTCCTGTCTTGTCAGGTTTCACGGCTTCCAGATGGTCGAATATTTCCGGGGTCAACACATACCTGCCCACCAGCGCCAGTCTGGACGGCGCGTTTTCGATGTCGGGCTTTTCCTTGACCCCACGAATCCGGTACAGGCCCGGCGCAAATTCCTCGGCGTCGATGATGCCGTATTTGCTGACCTTGTCGCGCGGAACCTCCATGACTCCGACCACGGGCATGCGCTCGTTTTTCCAAACTTCAAGCAGCTGGTTGATGCCGGGATCGCGATTGAACATAAGGTCGTCGCCGACCATGACGGCAAAGGGCTCGTCTTTTATGACCTCACGCGCGCACAGCACCGCATGGCCCAGGCCCAGCTGCTCCTTCTGGCGCACGACGATGATGTTGGCCATCATCGCCACCTTGCGCACCTCGTCCAGCAGATCCGTCTGTCCCTTGCGCTCCAGCAGTTGCTCCAGGGCAAGGTTGTAATCGAAATGATCCTCGATAATGCGTTTGTTCTGGTTGTTGACGAAAACCACATCCGACAAACCGGAAGCTATTGCTTCTTCCACTATATATTGAATGGAAGGCTTTCGGAATACCGGAAGAATTTCCTTGGGCACATTTTTGGTCGCCGGAAGTGATCTGGTTCCCCATCCTGCCACCGGAATGACAACTTTACGTACCTGCATGCATGGCTCCTTTTTTTATCCCACAAAGAAGAAGGCTGCTCCTTACTTCTTAAAATCTCTTACCATCATGCCAGACCGGATTCAACGGCTGCGGTCAGGCTCGCGCACAGTTCGTCCACAAGGGCCTGGTCCTGCGCTTCGACCATGATCCGGGCCAGGGATTCCGTGCCGGAATAGCGCAACAGAACGCGCCCGGTGCGCCCCAGTCTTTCTTCGGCATGTCGAACTGCATCCTTGATAACCGGAACCGTGTCGAAAGGTACTTTTTTCTTCACCTTCACATTCACGAGCTTTTGCGGATACGGGGTCAGCAGCCCCGCGATCTCCGAAATGGGCTTCTGCCTGCCGACCATGATGCTCAGCAACTGAAGAGCCGCCAACGTCCCGTCGCCGGTGGTCGAATGCTGCATAAAAACCAGATGTCCGGATTGTTCTCCGCCCAGAAGATAACCGCCCTTGCGCATTGCTTCAACGACGTATCTGTCCCCGACCTTGGTTCTAAGCAGCCTTCCGCCGCGCTCCTGCATGAAGACTTCAAGGGCCATGTTGCTCATGACCGTTGCCACCAGCGTATTATCGGCCAGCGTGCCCCGCGCCATCATTTCATCCGCGCATACGGCCATGATCTGATCCCCGTCCAGAATAGTGCCGTATTCGTCGACAACAATGAGTCGATCGGCGTCCCCGTCCAGGGCCAGACCAATGTCGGCTCTGTGTTCGCGAACCTTGGCGGCGAGCACTTCGGGATGCAGGGAGCCACAGCCCTTGTTGATATTGAGTCCGTCCGGCTCGATGCCCAGGGTGATGACCCGCGCGCCCAGTTCTTCAAAAATCAGGGGTGCCACACGGTAGGCCGCGCCATGTGCACAATCAAGGACGATTGTGAGTCCATCGAGGGTCATGCCCGCAGGAAAGCTGTGTTTGAGCTCGACTATGTAACGCCCCGGGCTGTCCTGAATTTTTCTGGCCCGTCCGACTTGATCATGGTCGGGACATTTCCAGACAAAATCCGGACTGGTCACCATGGCGGCGATTTCGTCCTCCACCCTGTCGGCCAGCTTGAATCCGTCCTTGTTGAAGAATTTGATGCCGTTATCCATGTACGGATTGTGCGAGGCCGAAATGACCACGCCCAGATCGGCGCGCATGTTGCGGGTCAGAAAACTGATGGCAGGCGTAGGCAAAGGGCCGACCAGAAAGACATCCATTCCCGCCGCGCAGAAGCCCGAAGTCAACGCCGATTCGAAGACATAGCCCGAGAGCCTGGTGTCCTTGCCGATGACGACCCGATGCCGCTTGTTCCCGTTTCGGAAATACTGTCCGGCAGCAAGCCCGAGACGCAGCACCAGTTCCGGCTGCATCGGATGGCTGTTGACCCGCCCGCGAATTCCATCAGTTCCAAAAAGTCTGCCCATCAATCCTCCGGTTACGGAACAAATTCTTCATTGCGCTGCACGACAATCTCGATTTCCTCTGGCTTGGCTTCCAGGATATTCACCCCTTCGGGAAAACGAGGGACAGGCCGGATCACGCTCTGCCCGATGGCCGGGTTCGAGCCAGGGTCGATCATCAGGTGCAGATTCTCGCGCCAGTCCTTGTCTTTCAGAAGCCGCACCGGCATCTCGAGCCTGATGCGCACGAACGTGGGTTCGAACGTATAGCTGAACGTATCGTATCGCACCGGTTCCAGATTCATCTTGACCCAGAGTTCCTGGGTCGTGAGACCGAACTGCAACTCATAGCTGACCGAAGACACCGGAGTACGCACATCCCGGGGCATAAGCAGGCGCGCCCGTCCTGAGGCGGTAAGGCTCTCATCGGGCGAAACCTGAACCAGGACCGTGGAGATGCTGTCCACCGACTCAAGCGCGCTTGCGAAACCGGTAACCGTGACCTGCTCCGGAAAAACCGTAGCATTCTTGAACTGTACGTCATCCCCGGGCAGGCCTGTCCAGTCGAGCTGCACAGGCACGGTCTTGGAGACCACGACATCCGCCACAAGTTCAAGCCGCGTGGGGCTGATTTCCACAACTTCCACGGCCGAGGTGATGGTCATGCTTTCCGGAACCAGCGGGATGACGTTGGGACCGACGCTGATCTTGCCCAGATCCAGCTTGTAGGCCAAACGGCCGACGTTCAGGGACCGAACCTGGTTGCTCGTGCCCCTGATGCGCACTTGAAGCTTGCTGACCAAGCCGGAAGTGATCTCCATCTGAGGAGGCAGATTCACAAACTCAAGGGGCACCTCAAGCCACGTCTCGACCTTTTCCTGGCCCGAGACCACGTACCAGCACGCCAGGGCCAACAAGATGGCCAGAACTCTGTATTGCCAATTATTCCACATTATTTCCTCAACGCAGCGGCAAGGACTTTTTTCAATCGAACTTCATTCAAGCTGCTGGTGATCCGACCGCCCACAGCCAGAGAAATGCTGCCCCGCTCCTCGGACACAATGAGCGCCACGGCGTCCGTTTCCTCCGTCACGCCGATGGCGGCGCGATGCCTGGTACCCAGAGCGGACTCATGCTTGAGGCCGACGGCCAAAGGCAGGATGCAGGCGGCCGCTTCTATCCGATTGTCTCGAATAATGACCGCCCCGTCATGCAATGGCGTATCGGGATGAAAAATCGTCAGCAACAAATCCTTGCTGAAAGCCGCATGCAGCTCGATGCCTCCCGAAACCACGTCTCCCATGGGGATGTTGCGCTCAATGACGATGAGCGCACCGGTCTTGTTCTTGGCCATATGCACCAGGGCCAGAATCAACTCGTCCAGAACGGCGGTCTGCACCGAATCCTTCTTGAAGATCGTGGTCGCGCCCATGACCGCCAGCGCCTTGCGGATATCACGCCTGAACAGGATGATGACCACAAGGAAGATCGATCCCAGGAAATTTCCGAGCAACCAGTTCAGGGTGTACAGTCCAAACTGACCGGCGGCGAAATATGTCACGATGATGAGAAGAAGCCCGTAAATAACCGAGACTGCCCGGGTTCCCTTGATCAGCAGAATTACCCGGAAAAAAATATAACCCACGAGCAGGATATCGAGGATATCCCGCCAGGTGATCTGCAGATTGCCAACGGTAAAACTCAGCACCCCTGTTCCCCCGAAGTTCTCTTCCCAAGCATGTGGGCGACGGTCAGGCCGTCACGAATTTCGCGCACCTCGTGCACACGATGGATGCGCACTCCCTTCTCATAAAGGGCGACAGTCGCGGCCAGTGTGGCCGCGTTGCGTTCCCGCCCTTGGCGGCCAAGCAGCCCCCCCCACAGTGATTTATTGGAAAGCGCCATGTACACGGGCCTGCCGAATTTGAATAATTTACAGATATTTTTCAATATTTCAAGGTTATGTTCAACAGTCTTGCCGAATCCGATGCCGGGATCAAGGGCAATTCGGGATTCGGGCACCCCCAAACGCACCAGAATCTCAAGCTTCACAGCAAAAAAACGTATGATCTCAGCCATCACGTCCTGGTATCGGGGTTCAATCTGCATGGTCTGCGGACGACCGAGGCTGTGCATGAGTACATAGCCGGGATGAAAATCGCGCACAACCTGCAGGAGTTCCGGGTCATCCATGGCCGAGACATCGTTAAGAATCAGGACTCCGGCTTCCAGGCAGGCTCTGGCCACGGAGGCTTTGGTTGTGTCCACCGACAGAACGGCATCCGGCCTGGCCACGAGTATCCCCTGCACAACCGGCAATACCCGCGCCAGTTCCATATCTGCGGATACGGGCTCGGAAAAAGGGCGGGTGCTCTCGCCCCCTATGTCCAGGATGTCCGCCCCGTCCTCGATGAGCGCAAGCCCCTTGGCCACGGCAGCGTCGATACCGACGGCCTGTCCGCCATCATAAAAAGAATCGGGGGTCACGTTCAGGATGCCTACAACAAAAAAGGGGGCAGGACCCAAAGTCCTCCCCCTGCACACATCCCAGGAGACCGTATCCAATCTCTCCGGGGTCATGGTTTATTCTCCTGCCTTGTCGCCGCTGTTCTCCTCATCCAGGGTGAACCCTTCTTCCGGGGTGTCACCCTCGGCGGCAGGTGCCTGCGGCCCAGCCGCGGGCTTCACGCCGTTCTGGACCGGTGCCAAGGTTTCACCCTGGATGATCTTGCCCACTTCCTCGCCAGTCAGGGTCTCGCGATCGATGAGCGCCAGGGACAGGGCATGCAGCAATTCCTGGTTGTCCTGCAGGATGGTCTTGGCGCGATTATAGGCCTCACCGAGAATCCTTTTGACCTCCAGGTCGATGAGCTTGGCTGTCTCGTCGCTGTAGTCCTTGATGTGGGCCATGTCGCGGCCCAAAAAGACCTCGTCGTCTTTCTTGCCCAGCGCCATGGGGCCAAACTCCTCGCTCATGCCCCATTCGCAAACCATGCGTCTGGCCATGGCCGTGGCACGCTCGATATCGTTGCCGGCGCCCGTGGTGATGGAATTGAAGACCAGCTCTTCTGCGGCCCTGCCGCCAAACAGCACGGCCAGATTGTTCTGCAGAAACGTCTTTGAATATGTGTGGCGATCATCCACGGGCAACTGCATGGTCACGCCCAGTGCGCGACCGCGAGGGATAATGGACACCTTGTGAATAGGGTCCGTGCCAGGCAGAAACTGTGCGACCAACGTGTGACCTGCCTCATGATAGGCGGTGGTCTTCTTCTCTTCGTCGCTTAAAATCATGGAACGCCGCTCCTTGCCCATCATGACCTTGTCCTTGGCCTCTTCGAAGTCGATCATGGTGACCAGATCCTGGCTCAACTTGGCAGCATGCAGGGCCGCCTCGTTGACCAGATTCTCGAGATCCGCGCCAGAAAAGCCGGGAGTTCCGCGGGCGAGCACTTCCAGATCGACCTCTTTGGACAGAGGAGTCTTACGGGTGTGTACTTCAAGGATGCGCTTGCGGCCCCTCAAATCCGGATTGGGCACCACGACCTGACGGTCGAATCGACCGGGCCGCAGCAGGGCCGGATCAAGCACATCGGGACGGTTGGTGGCCGCTATAAGGATGACACCCTCGTTTGATTCGAATCCGTCCATCTCCACAAGCATGGCATTCAGTGTCTGCTCGCGCTCGTCATGTCCACCGCCAAGGCCCGCGCCACGCTGACGACCCACCGCATCGATTTCGTCGATAAAGATGAGGCATGGCGCGTTCTTCTTGCCCTAGATGAACAGGTCGCGCACCCGGGCGGCACCGACACCGACGAACATTTCCACGAAGTCCGAGCCGGAAATGGAGAAAAAGGGCACTCCAGCCTCGCCGGCCACGGCCCGAGCCAGCAGGGTCTTGCCCGTGCCGGGGCCACCGACCAGCAGCACGCCCTTGGGGATGCGGCCGCCGAGCCGAGTGAATTTCTTGGGATTGCTCAGGAAATCGACAATCTCCTGCAGCTCTTCCTTGGCTTCGTCCACGCCGGCCACATCCGCAAAAGTCACTTTGGTTTCTTCCTGGGTGATCAGCTTGGCACGCGATCTGCCAAAGGACATGGCTTTTCCGCCTCCACCCTGCATCTGTCGCATGAAGAATATCCACACGCCGATCAGGAGCAGCATCGGAAACCAGGAAATGAGCACCGTCATGTACCAGGGGGCTTCATCTTGTGGCTCGGCCTTGACCTGTACGTTGCTCTTGACCAGCGTGTCGACCAGGGTCGGATCGTCGGGAGCGTAGGAGGTGAAACGCTGGTCGTTGACCAGGACTCCAGAGATACGGGAACCCTGGATCTTGACGCTGGCGACCTCGCCCTGACGGACTTTATTGAGAAATTCCGAATAATTCAGGTCATTAGTCGAAACCGGCGGCTGATTGAACAGATTGAACAGAACAATCATGACCATGCAGATCCCGGCCCAAAGAACCAGATTCTTTGAAAAACTATTCAAATGAAAAAACCTCCATAAGCCGGATTGGGAAGCGTTCCTCCCACCGACCATTTTGCTTCATAGAATGAACGAACCCGTAGCGGAACAAGGAATCATTGTTAAGGTCAGTTTGCAGAATGACAAGAAAATTTTCATCAAAAAAAAGCTTTTTTAAAAGGTTCCTGGAAAAACTTGATCATTGCCGAGGGCATTGATAGATACGAGCCTCTTCGAAGGGGAAGCGTATCGTCACCGGTGTGGCGCCCGGTCTTCAAAACCGGTGGAAGGTCGAGAGGTCTTCGGTAGGTTCGACTCCTATACGCTTCCGCCAAAATATCATCAAACGCGTCTCGCCTTTCTCATCCCCGCTTTTTCTTTTTGTCCCGGACCATCAAGGTCATCGTCCACCATTATTGCATATCGTCTGGAAGAACGGCCCAGACTGCGCGTTTACCGACGGCCAGGCTCCCGTAGTCCGCTTCAATTCCAAGCACCCGAGCCGGATTGCGCGTCACCAGCGCCAGCAGATCAAAGAGAGACGCCTGGGGGGGCATGAGCACCCGTACGGCCCGCAACTCTTGCCACAGGTCAAGACTGGGGACCGACGCCAGGGAATCAGTGCCCAGACACAACGGAACGCCTGACGCGAACAAAGCGGCCACCGGTGCGTCGCCCACTCCGATCCAGCTGTTGCTGCGCGGACACAGACAGACACAGGCTCCACTTGCGGCCAAAATCTCCACATCGTTTTCGTCCACCTGCACACAATGCACCGCCAAAGTGCGTTCGTCCAGAAGGCCAAGTTCACGTGCAAAACTTACGGCGCTGAGGCCTGGCGCGGCAAAGCCCCTGGGCAGGATGCGGCGGGTGCGCAGAAAATCGGCAAACTCACCGCTGCCGCTTTGAAAAAGCTCGTTCTCTCCCGGCGCTTCGGCCAGATGCAGGCTGAAAGGAAGACCACGGGACGAAGACCATTCCTTGATCGTGCGGGCCAGAGTGTGCTCCGTGGAATACAATGCATGCACGCTTGGGCTCCAGTCCCCGGGCATGGACCTGGGGCAAAATTCGCGCCCCCGACCCGAAAATTCGTTGAACAGGAAGCCACCAAGCCCCTGCCTTTCCAGAACTCGGCGGACCATGTCGAACTCACGCCCGAGCACGTCGGCCAGATAGCAGGTTCCGCTTGCGCGCGCCTCACCCGCCGCCCGCTCCATTGCCGCTTCAGTCACTCTGCTTTCGCGCATGGCGGCAAAAAGGCCGTCGGCCCAGGCCCCAAAGCCTAAACCTCCGGGCATCCGTCCTGCCAGATGCGACAATTCCAGATGAACATGGGCATTGATGAGACCGGGCACGATGGTAACTGACCCCAGGTCGCGACCAACGCCATTCCCGCCCACCTCATTCCAAGCTCCCACGGCGAGGATGCGCCCCTCCTGAACCAGGATTCCTCCATCCCGGATCTCGGGACACTGCGGGTTCATGGTCAGGATGCGCTCGGCACGAAACGCTTCCGTCATGCCTGGGTGCCTGGCGTCTTGAACGATACATAAAAAAAGAGGCGGCCAGGCCGCCTCGATTCAAAACTGTGCAAAGCGGACCTATTCATAAATCTTGTCAGCGGTCTCTTTGACTTCTTTCGGCACAGCCACGCCAATCTTCTTGGCGGCGCCGAGATTGAGGTGCAGCACAAGCTCCTGCTGCGTCTCCACGGGCGTAACGGATGGAAATGATCCATCGACCAGAATGCGCTTGGCCATGAGTCCGGTCTGGTACCCATGCTGGTAATAATCGAACGCCAGCGCAGCCACGGTTCCGCGTTTCACTGACTCCACATCCGCGGAAAACAGAGGCATTTTTTCCTGTTCGCAAACCTTGATCACGGATTCCAGAGAGGAAATGACCGTGTTGTCCGTCGGCAGATAGACTGCGTCAACCTTTCCGACGAGAGCCTTGGCGGCCTGATAGACATCGCTGGTCTTGGCCACGGTCGCCTCAACCACTTCAAAACCGGCCTTGACCCCTTCAGCCTTGACCATGGCCACAGTGGTCCTGGAATTCGGCTCTCCGGCGTTATAGATCATGCCCAGCTTCTTAAGATTGGGATAGAAGCGACGCAGCATGGCCATGTGCTGGCCCACAGGCAGCATGTCGGAGACGCCGGTGATGTTTTTGCCGGGCTTTTCCAGGTCATCGACCAGCCCCGCGCTCACAGGGTCGGTGATGGCCGTGAACAGGAGCGGGCTCCCGGCCAAGATTGGTGACCTTTTGGTGGCCAGGGCGCAAGCCTGGGCAGCGGGCGTGGCAATGGCCAGCACAAGGTCGGGACTTTCACCGGCTATCTGGGCCGCGATCTGGTTGGCCGTGGCCATGTTGGCCTGTGCATTGTGTATGGAGTAGGTTGCGTCAACGCCCTGCGCCTTCAGACTGTCCTTAAAGCCTTTCAGAACCGCATCCAGTGATGGATGCTCGACGAATTGGCTCACGGAAACGTTGTAGGTCTTGGCGAAACCCGGACAGGCCATGGCCAGTACAATTGCCGCAGTCCAAAAAAACTTCTTCATATGTGCATCCTCGTTTGGTCCAAAATCTAGCTTATGCGAAACATCTGCACGAGCCCTTTAAGCTGTTCCGAGAGGGCGCGCAACTCTTCTGCATGTTCCCGAACCGTTTCGCCATTGCGGCTCATGTTCGAAGCCGAGTTGCTGACCTCCGCAATCTGGACAGTAATCTCACCGGCAACTTCCGAGGTCTGGGTCACGTTGTGGTTGACCTCGTCAAGACCCTGCGAGGCCTGACCGATATTCTGCGCTATGTCGCGAGTGGTCGTGGACTGTTCCTCAACGGCGGCGGCGATGGTGGCCACGATGGAATCTATGTCCGTGATGACCCGGGTGATCTCGCCGATGCGCCCGATGGTCTGATCCGTGGCACCCTGGATTCCGCTGATCTTGTTGCGGATTTCATCCGTTGCTGCCGCTGTCTGGTTGGCAAGTTCCTTGATCTCATTGGCCACGACCGCAAAACCGCGCCCTGCCTCACCAGCTCGTGCGGCCTCAATGGTGGCATTGAGCGCCAGCAGGTTTGTCTGGGAAGAGATGGCTGTGATAGTCTGCGTTACGGAACTGATTTCGCTGGCCACGGCTCCGAGGCGGTCCACATCGGTGGAAGTGGCCTGAGCCACGCTCACGGCCTGGGCGGTGATTTCCCTGGCCCGACCCGTGCTTCTGGAGATTTCTTCGATGGTCGCGCTCATCTCTTCGGACGCGGCAGCCACCGTGGATATGTTGACCGTCGCCTGCTCCGTGGCCGCGGCCACCGAGCGCATGTTCTGGCTCATTTCCTCGGCGGCGGCGGCCACGCTGTTGGAACGGTCCTGATTATCCCGGGCCACGCTGGCCACGGTTTTAGACACCGATGTCAATTGCCCTGAAGCTTCCGCCAAGGTGCCGACGCCGGAGATTATCTCCTGCATCATGGCGCCCATGTGCTCGGTCATGGTGTTCACGCTCTGCGCCAACTGACCGATCTGATCCCGGCTCTTGGTCTCCACCCGAACGGTCAGGTCACCCTTGCTGATCTTCTCCGTAGCAAGCGCGACCGCATGGACAGGCTTAAAAATCGCGAGACGCATGAAAAATGCCAGGCAGCCAAGGAGCACGACCATGCCCGTAGCCATAATCCCCCCGGCCTTGACCTGACCGTCCATGAGCGCGCCCATCTGCCTGGAAATGTCTTGCCGCATGACCAGAACTCCGAGCACCGGCTGATTTCCACCGTGGCAATGATGGCAGGCAGGCTCGTTCGGAATGGTCTTCACTTCGACATAGGAGGGCGTGCCGTCGATTTCGGTGATGACCTGACTCATTCCGTCGGTTTTCAGACGATCTGCGAGCATGCCAGCCAATTCGGGCGTTTTTACGACGTCGGAAATCTCTCCGCGCAAAGACTGCTCCGCAGTGGAATAGGTAATATTGCCTTTGAAGTTGGTCAGATGAATATCGATATCATCATAACGCGCCCCGACTTCATCAAATTTTCGAGTCGTTCCTTCATTGTCGCCGAGAGACATGGGCTCCCGGATGGCCAGGGAGAGCATTTCCGCGGTGCGTTCCGCAGTGATCTCGACCTCGTGCAGCGTGCTGGCCTTCTGCATGAAAAAGGTCGTCCAGAAAAGAATGCCGAAAAACACCACCAACACCAAAGCCGTGGTCCCAAGCATCTTGGCGCCAAGAGATCTTCGGAAAATGTCCATCATGACCTCCTAGTGCGCCCCGCCGTAGAGCAGCGGTTTGAAATTGAATGACTTGACCCGGTCTTCGTTGTGGCAGCCCACGCAGTCTTCCATGGTCAATTTGCCCTTGATGAGTTCCGCATCACCCCCGCTCTCCGCGTGGTCATACCCAGGACCATGACAGACCTCGCATCCGGCATCGGCCAGATGCGGCGTCTTCTCGTAGCTGACGAAGCCTCCGGGCTTGCCAAACCCCGTGGCATGGCATCCATAGCAGGTTGCAAGCTCCGCCTCGGTCAGGTCCGAAGCCATGATTTTCACAGATCTGTCCGAATGGGACTTCTTGGCGTATTTGGTAAAATTTTCATACTGCTCTTCATGACAGTCCTTACAGGCGGCACTGCCTACATACGAATTTTCCGCCATGCCGGAAAACGGCCATAACATGCATACCAGCAAAAAGGCATGCCACGCATTACGCATAACTCGTTCCTCCATTCCCCCTCCTTGAACGGACTCATTCACAGCAAAGCGGATCGCCAAGCCTTCTTTTGGTATATATCTCAAAAACGTTACACGAAAAATTAAATAACGTCAATGACTTGTCTACCATTTTACAATCGGGGATCCGTGCTGCCGGGCACCAAAGGGTCCCTCTCTCCAACGCGGAAAACAGGAATTTTAACAGTGACATACAAACACGCCGAGCGGTTGTGCACATCCTGTCCCCGCGGTAACATATGTATGACGAATAAAATCCACAGCCCTTTGAGAGGCAAAGTCGCTTGCCTTCATCCAAGCCGATCCCTCTTTCATGCAGGACAGGCGCCCGGAAATTCCAGGCGGAGTCGCCGCGAGGAATGCCGGTCATTCTCCCCGAGCGGGCGAAAATGGTGTTCCTTGAGAAAATCCGCTCCATGATCCACCTCCATAATTAGTGATACCCGGTATGTACCTAGTTATTTAGAGGAGAACATGGCGAGTGCGTAACTGGGTTTGATATGTATTTTTAAAGAGTTAACACTAATAATTTTTCCTACAATTATGCGCACAAACTACTCATTAATACGTATTAGCCAGGCCGCTCATGACGCTCGGCACATCGGCGCGCACAAAGGCTCGCAAAAACCCGCTCAAAACGAAAAGCCCCGCGTCGGACTCACGACGCGGGGCTTTTCGTTTTAAGATAATTCCAGAAGAAATGAAGGCGGACTCACCTTCAGCCGGGACGGGGCTCTATGATGTCGAATCCAGCCAGGATGCAATGTCCGCAATCTGGTTCAGGACGGACTGCGGCCCGGTTCCGCCGGGTACATGCCGTCTGGCCACCGCGTTCTCATAATCGAGGACCGCAAAGACATCCTCACCGATATCCGCGGAAAAACGCTGCAACTGGGCGAGATTCAAATCTTCAAGTCCAATCCCGTTCTGCTCCGCAAAGGCCACGGCGGCACCCGTGATATGGTGTGCCTGCCGGAAAGGCACGCCCTTGGCCGCCAAATAATCGGCAAGTTCGGTGGCGTTCAAAAATCCGGCCTTCAGGGCCAGGTGCATGCGTTCACGATTGAAACCGAGCTCCAAGAGCATCCCGGCCATGATGGAAAGGGACGGCGCCACCGTGTCGTGCGTGTCCAGAAAGGGCTCCTTGTCTTCCTGCATGTCCCGATTATAGGCCATGGGCAGACCCTTCATGAGGGTCAAAAGAGCCATGAGATCCCCGTAAACCCGACCGGTCTTGCCGCGCATGAGCTCGGCCACGTCCGGGTTCTTCTTCTGGGGCATGATGGACGAACCCGTGGAGTAGGCGTCCGGCAGACGCACAAAGCCGAACTGCGGGTTGGCCCAGATGATGATCTCCTCGCACAGGCGCGAGAGGTGCATCATGACGAGGCTGCCGCAGAACGTGGCTTCGAGCACGAAATCACGATCCGATACAGCGTCCATGCTGTTGGCGAACGTCCCGCCCAGGCCCAGCGTCGCCGCGACCTGCCCTGGATCAAGGGGATGCGTGGTCCCGGCCAGGGCCGCAGCGCCCAACGGAGAAATCCTGGTCCTGGCCAAGGCATCCCGAACCCGGTCGTGATCGCGCCGAAACATCTGGGCATAGGCCAGCAGATGCTGAGCCAGACTGACTGGTTGGGCGGGCTGAAAATGGGTGCACCCCGGCAGCAGCACATCGTGATGCTCCTCGGCCCGCTGCGCGAGCACCCCGATCAGACTGCGCAGGTTCGCGGCCCACTCGTCCAGACAGGCGGCGACAAAAAGCCGGAAATCAAGGGCGACCTGGTCGTTGCGCGAACGCCCCGTGTGCAGCTTCTGGCCCGGAGTGCCGACAATCTCCGTCAGGCGGTGCTCGATGTTCATGTGCACATCTTCGAGATCCTGCCGCCAGACAAATGTCCCGTCCGCGATTTCGCCCCGGATCTGCTCCAGACCCTGATGGATGGCGTCGCATTCGGACTGGCTGATGATGCCCTGCCTGGCCAGCATGGACGCATGCGCCTTGGAGCCGTCGATGTCCTGGGCATGCAGACGCAAATCAAAACCCACGGAACAGGTGTAGCGCTCAACCAGGGGGGCGGTGTCGCCGGAAAAGCGGCCGCCCCACAATTTCTTTTCTTTTGCGGATACGCTCATGGCCTAGCCTTTGATTTTATTCAGAAAGGGCTGCCGGGCCTGCAGGCGAAGGCCGTGCAGCTTGATGAATCCGGCTGCGTCGGCCTGGTTGTAGACTTCATCCTTCTCGAACGTGGCCAGTTCGGGATTATAGAGTGAATACGGAGACTTGCGCCCCAGCGGATAGACACCGCCCTTGTAGAGTTTCAGGCGCACAGTGCCGGTCACGGTCTCCTGGGCCTTATCCATGAAGGCCTGCAGGGCCTCGCGCTCGGGCGCGAACCAATAGCCGTTGTAGACCATCTCGGCATAGCGCGGGATGAGGGTGTCACGAAGGTGCAGTAGCTCCCGGTCCATGCACACCCCTTCAAGGTCGCGGTGGGCGCGCTGCAAAATGGCCCCGCCCGGGGTCTCGTAAACACCGCGGGACTTCATGCCCACGAAGCGGTTCTCGACCATGTCCAGGCGACCGATGCCATGCCGACCGCCAAACTCGTTCAAGGCCGCGAGCATTTTCGCAGGGCTCAAAGCCTGACCGTTCAGGGCCACGGGATTGCCCTGCTTAAAATCCAGGGTGATCACTTCGGGCGTGTCCGGCGCGTCCTCGGGGTTGACGCTCATCTGATAGGTGCCGGGACCGGGTTCGGACCACGGGTCTTCCAGTTCCCCGCCCTCGAAGCTCAGGTGCAGGAGGTTGCGGTCGCAGGAATAGGGTTTTTCCTTGGTAACGGGCACGGAAATGCCGTTCTCTTCGCAAAAGGCGATCAAATCGGTGCGGGAATTAAGGTCCCACTCCCGCCACGGCGCAATGGTTTTGAGGTGCGGGGCCAGGGCCAGGGTGGAGAGTTCAAAGCGGACCTGGTCGTTACCCTTGCCCGTGGCGCCGTGGGCCACGGCCTGGGCGCCTTCGGCCAGGGCAATCTCGACCATGCGCTTGGCAATGAGCGGCCGGGCGATGGAGGTGCCGAGCAAGTACCCTCCCTCATAGACCGCGTTGGCGCGAAACATGGGAAAAACATAATCGGAGACGAACTCTTCCTGCAGGTCCACGACATAGGCCTTGGTCGCGCCGGTTGAAAGAGCCTTGTCCTCCAGACCGTCCAATTCCTCGCCCTGACCCAGGTCCGCGGTCATGGTGATGACTTCGCATTCGTAGGTTTTCTTGATCCATTTCAGGATAGCCGAGGTATCGAGACCGCCGGAATATGCCAATACGACTTTTTCTATCTTACTCATGAAAGTGCTCCGTTATGCAAAGCGGCGATGCCGCATTAGCTGTAAATCCATTCCAGAATGGCCTTCTGCATGTGCAGACGGTTTTCGGCCTGATCAAAAACAATGGACTGCGGCCCTTCAAACACGGCCTCGCTGATCTCCTCGCCCCGATGGGCGGGCAGGCAGTGCAGAACCTTGGCATTCGGGTCGGCCAGGGCGAGCAGTTCGTCATCGACCTGATACCCGGCGAACGCCTTCTCACGCCGCTTCTGCTCCGCTTCCTGACCCATGGAGGCCCACACGTCGGTGTTGACGAAATGGGACCCGGCGATGGCGGCCTTGGGGTCGTCGGTGACAAAGACCTTGGCACCCATCTTCCAGGCACGCTCCAGCACGGCGGTGTTGGGGGCGTATCCCTCGGGGCTTGCGATGTTGAGCTGAAACCCGAAAAAAACGCTGGCGTTGATCCAGGAATGGGCCATGTTGTTTCCGTCTCCGATCCAGGAAATGACCAAATCTTTGAGGTGCGTAGTCCGCTCGTAGATGGTGAGCATGTCGCTCATGATCTGACAGGGATGGTACATGTCCGTCAAAGCGTTGACCACCGGGATGCTGCCGTAGCGGGCCAGATCCTCGACATTTTTTTGGGCGAAGGTGCGCACGACCATGCCTTGCACGTAGCGCGACAGCACGCGGGCCGTGTCTTTCAGGGGCTCGCTACGACCCAGCTGGGAGTCGGCCGGAGTCATGAATATCGTGTCCCCGCCCAGATGGCGGATGCCCACCTCGAAAGAGACGCGCGTACGGGTGGAGGCCTTCTCGAAAATCATGGCCAGAGTCTTGCCGGCGAGCAGGTCGGAACGGTAATCCCCGTCCTTCATTTCCTTGGCCCGCAGCACCAGATCCATGGCCTCGGTGGCCATCAGACTATTAATCGACAAAAAATGCTTCATGATATCACCCGATCATCCGGAGAGCCGGTTTATGTGTTACGCCATGTTCGCAAAAAAGATGATTCCTACAGAGCTTCTCACTGGTTTGTAAAGAGCGCAACAACCCTCCGGATTAAAATGAAAAAAGCCAGCGCAATAGCACTGGCCGAGACGAACGAGGCAAGAAGGGCGACTAGTCTTGGAAGGCGTGGCGGGCAAAACCCGCGGCCATGCTCTGAGACAAGGTCCGCATGACCGCATAGGTAGGATCTTCAGGCAAGCGCCTGGAGCTTCGGAACAGGGCGAAATCCTTGTCAGGTGCGCTCTCCATGGTTGCGGCCTGGGCTGCGGACCAGATCAGCGTTCCATCGGGCACCCAGTGAATCTCCACAGTCACGCCGATGGAAGTCCGCCCTGTGCGCGCGCCCTCGAAATACTGAGACACGTTGCCGCTGACCAAAATATTGGCGCCCTTGGCCCTTGCTTGCGCCATGGCCTCTGCACGACCAGGCCACGGCCGGGAAGGATCGTATTCCATAACCTCAAAGACCCGGCGATTAAGCCAGGCCAGCCGAAATATGTCCGCCATCTCCCTTCCCACGTCCTTACGCACGGCAATGTCCTGGCGCAGGGCAAAGGGCAGAATCAAGGCCCGCAGACCGCTTTCGGGCAGGGACTCAGGCGTCACCGCCTCGACCAGTTCGCTTAAAACGACTGGGGCGTCATCATGGTAACGGATTTCGCTTAAGCTCACATCCACCGGTGAATACGCGCAACCGCAACACAACAGCACGAACAACATGTAAAATTTCATGGCAGCATCTCCTTGGCAGGCGTTTTCAAGCAAGATAGATACCAAGCTCCACATCATCCGCTGCAGGAGAACACCGTGACAGCCCCCGACGCATCCGTCCCTTTCCGCTATCGACTGGCTCATCAAGAGAGCCTGCTCGGCGTGGCCTACTTCAGCCCTGCGCCTGCCGAACCCCTGACTCTGGAACAATGCCTGGAACATGTCCGCCGCACGCCCAACGATGAGTTCATGCGCGCCCATGTCCGCCCCCGCTTGGCCGCCCTCGATGCAGACAGTCTGCACGCCCTGCATGCGGGTGCCGAACCCGTCATCAGAAGCCTGGTGCTCGAAGCCGTGCTCCTGACCCCGGCCCTCTCAGCGCTTTGGGAAGAGATGCGGACGCAGGCGCCCGCGCTGGCGGGCCTGACTCCTCAGCTCTTTCTGACCAGCGTGTCCCTGCACGACCATGACCGTCACACCCGCGCAAGCGGACTGCTGGCCGCGAACATTTTCGAGCACAAGCCCCTGCCCGGTGACATCGGAGCTCTGCCTTTCAAACCGGCCCAGGAGCAGATCGTGCTCGACCCGGCCGCGATAAAGGCCGCCCTGCCGCCCCTGCCGCCATGCCCCAGGCGACCGGTGAAGCAGACGTACGCTTTGGCCATGGAGCGGCTCTACGGCCTGGGCATCCTGGATGGGCCGCAGATGCGCCATCACTCGTCCCTGGCCCCGTGGGGGGTGCTGCACCGTTGGCGAATGGACCGCACGACACGCTGCGGCAGCTTCAACCACCGTCTGGAAGGACTCATGACCAGCTACGGCCGAGGGCTGTGCCTGGAAGATGCGCAGGCATCCCTGGCCATGGAGATCGTGGAACGCTACAGTTCCTTCGCCGACATCCGGGGCCAGCGTATCTCGGGCAGCCAGGATGAAGGCGAAATTCAAGTGGGCACCTGCCGTGAACTGGGCAACATGGCCATGGACCCAAACATCATGCGTCTTGAAGTACCCTACGCGCAGCAGCCCCTGCACTGGATGACCGCCCACGACAAAAATGGACAAGCCCGGCTCGTTCCGGTCCAATCCGTATATCTGTTTACCAATCTGGATGAGATCCGCCTGTTCAGCGGACTGGGTTCTACGGGCCTGGCCTCGGGGAACACCCCGGAAGAGGCCAAGGTCAGCGGGCTGCTTGAAGTCGTGGAGCGCGATGCCGAGGCAGTCAGCGTGTTCGATCCTTCGCGCTGCTTTCGGGTGGAAAGCAGGGACGTAGGCATACACGAGTTATTGGAACGCTACCGCGAGCAGGGCATTGACCCTATTTTTCAGGATCTGACAACGGACCTCAGCGTACCCTGCTATAAATGTTTCGTGCATCTGCAGGATGGGGGTGTGGTCAAGGCCACGGGCGCATCCTTGTCGGGCCAGCGGGCGGCGCTGTCGGCCCTGACCGAAACGCCTTTCCCCTTTCCCGGCACGGAAGCATCGGCTCCCGGTCCGGACGGTCTGCCCGTGCGCATGCTCGAAGACCTGCCCGACTATTCCACGGGTTCGGCCGCAGGCGACCTGGCCCTGCTCGAAGCGATCCTGGACGCACAAGGCCTTTCGCCTCTCTACGCCAACCTGACCAAACGCGAGTTGCGGCTGCCGGTCTTTCGCGCCATTGTGCCGGGCCTTGAGATCGTCTCGGACTTCGACCGCTTCACGCGCATAAGCCCGCGGCTGTGGAGGGATGTGCTCAGACTGAAGGGAACAGGCGCCTGAAGGCTTCGTCAACGTCAAGCCGGACCGAATCCACCGCAAGCCCGGTCAGCGCCTCCATCTCTGGGCCGTGATCGTGACCCATGAGATGCAGCAGGCCGTGGGCCAGTAGGCGCACGGTGTATTCGTGGGGATCCTGGTTGTAGAGCCAGCATTCCCGGACCAATGTCTCGGATGACAGCACCAGGTCCCCGAGCCAGTCTTCGTCGCCGGGGAAGCTGAGCACGTTGGTTGGACCCAGGCAGCCCATGTATTGGCCGTTCAATTCGGCCATTTCCCGGTCATCGACAATGCGCAGGGAGAGCTGCCACTCAGCAAGGCCGAACGTCAGGGCCAATCCCTCGAAAATCTCCATGAGTTCAGGCCCCGACAAGGGGAAGCGCGGATCAACAGGCACGGTCTGGTCCAGGTGCAGCATCAGCCCTCCCGCGCCGGCGTGACCCGGCGGCCTTTGCCGCGCACGCTCGGCCTGGATGCGTCATCCTCTCGTGACAGGGTGGCCTGACGGTGCTGGTCATAGGCACGGACAATGCGCCCCACCAGAGGATGGCGAATGACGTCCGCATCGGTGAAATGGATCATGGCAACGCCCTGCACATCCTTTAACACTTCCATGGCCTGCACCAGGCCCGACCCGATATGCCCAGGTAGGTCGATCTGGGTGATGTCACCCGTCACAACAGCCCGCGAACCGTAGCCCAGGCGGGTCAGAAACATCTTCATCTGCTCGGGGGACGTGTTCTGGGCCTCGTCGAGAATGACAAAGGCGTTGTTCAGGGTGCGCCCGCGCATGAAGGCCAGGGGCGCGATCTCGATGGCTCCGGTGCCGATCATTTCCTGCACCTTGGTGTAGTCGAGCATGTCGTGCAGAGCGTCATAAAGCGGACGCAGGTACGGATTTATCTTTTCAACCAGATCGCCGGGCAGAAAGCCCAGCTTTTCGCCCGCTTCCACGGCCGGACGGGTCAGGATCAGGCGCTTGACCTTTTTCTGCAGAAACAGGGACACGCCCACAGCCACGGCCAGATAGGTCTTGCCCGTGCCGGCGGGACCGATACCCAGAGTCAGATCCAGTTCACGCAGGGAGTGCAGATACTCGCGCTGGGTCACGGTTTTGGGGCAGACCGTCTTGCGGGATGAGACCGCGAACAGCGCTTCCTGATAGTACGTTTTGAGCGGGGTGGACGGATCACGCAGCATGATGCGCAGACTCTGCTCGATGTCGCGCTCGTAGAGCTGATGTCCGCCCCGCACCAGATCGTAAATCTGGGCGAAATACCGGCAGATCAGACCGATCATGAGCGGGTCTTCGCCGGAAATGGAGAGTTCATTGCCCCGGCTCTCGACCCGCACTCCGGTCATCCGGGCCACGGTGTCCAGATGCGCATTCCCGGGGCCAAAGACTTCGCGGGTGAAGTCCATGTTTTCAAAAGCTATTTCCTGAGTTTCCATGCGTTTTCAGGCTCCGAATGAAGTGTTTGAAAATACGTACTCACCTCCAGCTCCATTTGCAAATCTCTCCAGACTCCCGTAGGAACTAAACTTTGGCATCAAAGATTTTCAGCAACACAAAGCATCGATTGCAGGCCCGCCAGCGGCCGAAAAAATATGAGTACAAAGAGTAGAGAAGAAACCAGCCAACTGCCAGCCGTCAGGCAGGAAACGCAACTTGCTTTTCAAGAAGCAAAAAGCATGGTGAGGAAAGCTTTCGTGACCGCAATCAAGACCAATCTCGCATTTTTGGCCTGTTCGGGCATGTATGCCTACCGATCCGGGCAGCGCTTCTGGGAGCAAAAGGGCAGTTCCTGGTGGGCCAAGTCCCGGGCCTTTTCCAAGACCGCCTACCTGGCCCTGCAGGAAGACGCCTTTGGATCCGACATCGTCATTGAAACCCTGGATATTGACCGCATTCTGGAGGAAGGAAAACCCACCCTCTCCATCGCGTCCACGCCCGAAGCCGTGGACGATCAGGTCCACAAGAAGAAGCGTTAGCCGCCGATGGCCGTCATGGCTCTGTCACAGACCTGATTGTGCTCGCGATCCTGGAGCAGGCGATAGCCCAGGGGCTTTTCCGCGTTGGCGCGGGCAAAGAGGTCGAGCAGGTTCTGCATGGTGTGTCCCGGATCACGCAGAATGGACCGCACGTCGTATTCCCGGTCCGAAAAAAGGCAGGTGCGCAGCTTGCCGTCGGAGGTGACCCGGAAGCGGTTGCAGCTCTCGCAGAAATGATTGCTGACCGCCGAGATGACCCCGATCCTCCCGGACCCTCCGGAAATTCCGTACATCCGCGCCGGACCGCTGTTGCGGGACGCCTCAAGCACCTCTTCAAGAGGCACCAGTTTCTCCACCTCGGTGATGATCTCCTCGGCAGGCCAGTAATTTTCACGGCTCCAGCGCGACTGATAGCCGATGGGCATGAACTCGATAAAACGCACATCCACCCCTTTCTCACGGGCGAAATCCACGAATCCGGGCAACTCGTCATCGTTGATCCCTTTCAGGGCCACGACATTGACCTTGACCCGGAGCCCGGCTGCGAGACAGGCATCGATGCCCGCCCGGACCTGGTCATAGGCGTCGACCTTGGTGATTTCCTCGAATTTCTTGCGCTGCAAGGTATCAAGAGAAATATTCAGGCAGGAGACGCCGGCCTCGCGCAATTCGTCGACGCGGCCCGCAAGCAGGGTTCCGTTGGTGGTGATGCGCAGATCCAGGTCGGGATACTTGGCATGCAGACGCCCCGTGAACGGAATGAAATCCTTGCGCGCAAAGGGTTCTCCTCCGGTCAGACGGACCTTCTCCACCCCGGCCTCTTTGGCCACATCCACCAGTTCGGCCATCTCCTCGAAAGACAGAATCTGTTCATGAGGCATGAAAGTCCATTCAGACTGGGGCCTGCAATACAGACAACGCAGATTGCAGCGATCGGTGATGCTCAATCTCAGGTAACTGACTTTTCTGCCGTGGGAATCGATCAACATGGGTATACCTCGCGCAAATGTTGTGGCTGTCACTAGTATGTCCGGCAGGACAGGATGTAAAGTCAGCGCTGCCCTTCAAGGCGAAGGCTTTCTTCCAGGGCGGGATCGATGACCGGGCGCACCGTGCGCAAAACCTTGTCCACTCCGACCATCCCCAAGGCCGCGCCCTTTATGGGCCGCACATCCTTGACCAGACACAGGAGCACCTCGCCCCGGTCCGCCATTTTCAGATGACTGGCAAGAGCCGCCAGCGCCGCCGCCTGCTGGATGGTCTGCTCGGGCACTTCCTGGGCCGGGAAGTCGCGTTTGACAATGACGTGCGCGCCGGGACCATCCTGGGCGTGCAGCCAGTAATCGAAGGGGCTGGCGGCCTGGGTCAGGAGCTGATGATTGGCCTGAGCGCTGCGGCCGCGAACGATGAGAAACCCGTCGGAGGAGCGATAGGCCTGAACCTTGATCTTGCGAAACTTGGCCGGGAGCACGACAGGCGCGGGCGCTTTTGCGCTACGCCCAGGCAGAGACTCGGCAGGCATCACGCCCTGGCGGGCCGCGTCCAGTTCACGCTGCAGGGCCAGGATGCGGGCGGCGACAATGCCAAGCCCCCGTTCGCCCTTGGCGGCGCGCACAAAAAACCGCTCCATGTTTTCACGCACCGTCAAACCCGGATCAAGGCGAAGCTCCATTTCCTCGCCCTGCTCATCCTCCAGGCGCAGCACGGCCACCCGGACATTTTTGTCCAGATGATGCAGGTGGGCCTGCAGAATACGTCCCTCGCGGCGTTTTTCGATCATGCCCTGTAAACGGTTGTGGTCATCCTGCACCCGCTCCAGTGCACGCCGGATGCGACGGATATTGCGGGCCACGGCGCTGTCCGCACCGGCATGAACCCGTTCAAGACCCGCCAGCGTCTGGCCGTGGGCCTTCTGCGCGGCCTCCAGAACGCTGGAACAGCCCCCCCCGTCCTGCAAGGGCCAAAGCCTGACCTGGGGCCGACCCAGATGATCGAAGCCATGATAAAAAGTGGAAACGGTCCCGGCCTTGAGATTCTCCAAAACGGACTCGGCCTCGCCCGGCGAAACCGAACGCAGGTGATGGCGCAAGGGTGGGGTCAGGTGGGGCAGCTCTCTCCACAGGCCGTCCTCGCTTTTGATGCGCTCAAGTTCCGGCCAGACCAGTTCGCTCCCAAACTCGGGCGGCAACATGTCCGCCAGCAGCGGATCCGCCGCCAGATCAAGGATAAGCCACTTGCCTTCACCCGGCGATAACTCCAGGGCCAATCGCCGCAGAGGCCAGTCCGAAACAAGACTGAGGACGCGGCGTCCCTTCAGGCGTTTGCGCAGCCACATGGCGCGTCCTGACGGATTGGGCGGATTTTCAGGCTTGTGAGAGCAAAGATAGAGAAACGGCGTGGGTTTGGCAGTGCACAACACAAGATAGCCGGGCCGGCCAAGATCTATGGTCCAGGTCTCGGGGAGAGGCGCAAAGACTTTTTCCACGCGCATGCCAACGATGCGCTCGGCCAACTCCCTGGCCACAAAACAAAAAACACTGGCATCCATGAATCCACCCCAAAAAAAAAGCGCGTCCCGCAAATGGCACGCGCTTCAATGAACATTGAGCCTTACGCGGGTCTAGTCGCCACGCAAGCGCTCTTCTTCTTCTCTGCGGCTCTTGCATTCGATGCACAAGGTGGTCATCGGACGGGCTTTGAGGCGAGGAATTCCGATTTCTTCATCGCAATCTTCACAAACTCCGAAAGTGCCGTCTTCGATGCGGTCCAGGGCCTCGTTAATTTTCTTGATAAGTTTGCGGTCCCGATCGCGCAAGCGCAGAGTGAAAGTCCGATCGGACTCGGCGGATGCCCTGTCGGCGGGATCGGAATAATATTCCACGTGGTCCGACATTTCTTCAATGGTCGCCTCACCCTGCCGCTGGATATCATCAATCATCTGAGTCAAATATTCTTTGAAGAACTCAAGGTCTTTGGCTTCCATGGTACTTCCTCCTGCACGCCTGTTAACTTAGGGAGAGTGTTTCTATTCACTGAAAAGCAAAAAGTAAAGCCCTTGACCGGTCCGCCGAAATTCCCAACCCTTTCATGTTCTTAACCGCCTTTGCGCATCTCCTCAAGCATGTCGAAGAAGTTCCGGCAGCCCTTGTTCGGACCCCATCGACATGCGCAGTTCCGCATAAAGAGATGCCTCCGGCAGGCAGGAGACGCGTCCCCTGCACCCCTGACATTTATCATTTCTAATCCCTCCTCGCATCGCCTCAAGCCTGTCGGCGGGACCGGGCAAGGGTTGTCGGCTGTTTGACTGAGCCAGGCATCGTTTGCTTCCCGGCCGTTTGCCGCACGAAGCGCGGCAGGATGCCCAAACCTCAAGGTCGGGAAGCAGTACGAGGCCGGCGAAGGAGTTCCGGCAGCCCTTGTTCGGACCCCGCCGACAGGCGCAGCTCCGCATAAAGACATGCCTCCGGCAGGCAGGAGACGCGCCCCCTGCACCCCTGACATTTATCATTTCTAATCCCTCCTCGCATCGCCTCAAGCCTGTCGGCGGGGTCCGGGCAAGGGTTGTCGGTTGTTTGACTGAGTCAGGCATCGTTTGCTTCCCGGCCGTTTGCCGCACGAAGCACGGCAGGATGCCCAAACCTCAAGGTCGGGAAGCAGTACGAGGCCGGCGAAGGAGTTCCGGCAGCCCTTGCCCGGATCCCGCCGGCAGGCGCTGTCCCGCACAAAGAAATGCCTCCTCGGGGGAAGACAAAACGCCCGCTTTCCCCCTTCGGAACGCGTCCAGAAAGAAAAAAAAAACATTTTTTTAATTGACAGCCAGCACTGCCCTTTATAAACACGTTTCCTCGTTGAGCGGGAGTAACTCAGTGGTAGAGTGCAACCTTGCCAAGGTTGAAGTCGCGAGTTCAAATCTCGTTTCCCGCTCCACAACGAAGGCGGCATAGCCAAGTGGTAAGGCAGAGGTCTGCAAAACCTCCATTCTCCAGTTCAAATCTGGATGCCGCCTCCAAAGTCCTGCGGGAGTAACTCAGTGGTAGAGTGCAACCTTGCCAAGGTTGAAGTCGCGAGTTCAAATCTCGTTTCCCGCTCCAGATTTTCCGGCCGGTCCCTGACCGGCCTTTCCTTTCAGATTGATCGCCACGCAAAAAATGCTTGCCTCATGACGGGCTTCTGATTAGGACAGCCTCACTTCGAGCGCGGGAGTAACTCAGTGGTAGAGTGCAACCTTGCCAAGGTTGAAGTCGCGAGTTCAAATCTCGTTTCCCGCTCCACAAAAATTAAAGGCCGGTTTGTCCGGCCTTTTTCTTTTTCTCCGCCCAAGTGTCGCTGCAATAGCGTCATCCTCTTAAAGATGGGGATCCAGACAATGCCGTCCTTCCAAAAAAGGACGGCACACGGCAGGCATCAACGCTTCCTCCCAAAGAGCGACCCCAGCACTCCGCGAAGTATCTCACGGCCAAGCTGGGTTCCTATAGTCCGCACCGTGCTTTTGACCAAAGCCTCGCCCACGCTCTGTCTGCGTCCCGACCCGGAAAACCAGCCGCCGTCCTTCTGCTCAGCCTTCGCTTTTGTCTCGGCCTCTCTGGTCTCCTCAGCCTTAAGCAGGGACTGATGCGCCCTGACCTGCAGCATCTCGAAAGCCGATTCCCGGTCCATGGCCACGTCGTAGCGGCCCTTTAAAGGAGAACGCGACGTGATGGCGCCCCGTTCCTGCGCCGTGAGCGGACCGATGCGCGAATAGGGCGGCCGGATCAGAATGCGTTCGACCATGCACGGCCGGCCCTTTTCGTCCAGAGTGGAGACCAGGGCCTCGCCCGTACCCAGGCTGATGATGGCCTCCCCGGTGTCAAAGGCGGGATTGGCCCTGAAACTCTCGGCCACGGAGCGCACGGCTTTTTGCTCCTTGGGCGTGTAGGCACGCAGGGCGTGCTGAATCTTGAGCCCAAGCTGACCCAGGATCTGATCCGGAACATCGGTCGGGCTCTGACTGATGAAATAGATGCCCACGCCCTTGGAGCGGATCAGACGGACCACCTGCTCGATCTTGTCCACCAGGGCCTTTGGCGCGTTGTCGAAAAGCAGGTGGGCTTCATCAAAGAAAAATACCATGACGGGTTTATCCGGATTGCCGACCTCGGGCAGCTGTTCGAAAAGCTCGGCCAGCAGCCACAGCAGAAAAGTGGCGTAGATTTTCGGCGAGCGGGCCATGAGGCGTGAAGCATCCAGAATGGAGATGACGCCGTTGCCCGAAAAATCGACATGCATGAGGTCGGACAGGTTCACCGCCGGTTCGCCGAAAAAAATGTCCCCGCCTTGCTCCTCCATCACCAGAAGCTGACGCTGCAAGGCGCCTATGCTGGCGGCGCTGATGTTACCGTACGTCCCGCGCAGCTGGGCCGCGTTGTCGGCCATGAACTGCAGCATGGCCCGCAAATCCTTCAGGTCAAGGAGCAGCAGGCCCTGTTCGTCGGCAATGCGAAAGCAGGCGTACAAGATCCCGCTTTGCGTCTCGTTCACGCCCAAGAGCGAGGACAGAAGCAAGGGGCCCATCTCGGAGATCGTGCTGCGCAAAGGGTGGCCGCTTTGACCGAAGACATCCCAGAACACAACGGGACAGCCCTGAAAAGCGAAGCCTTCGGAGGGCATGACGGCCAGACGCTCGTCGATCTTGGGATGGGGCGTACCGGGGGCGGCTATGCCCGAAAGGTCGCCCTTGATGTCCGCCGCGAAGACCGGAACTCCCATCCGCGCATAGCTCTCCGCCAGCACCTGCAAGGTAACGGTCTTGCCCGTACCGGTGGCCCCCGTGACCAGACCGTGACGGTTGCCCATACTCCCAAGCTGATACAGTCCTTTTCCTTCGGCTCCTCCGATCAAAAAATCCGCTGCGCTCATGGCCCCTCCTTGCGGGTACACCGTTTCGTCCTGACCATCTGCCTATACTAAAGTGAGCCCGAAAAACAAAGGCCATTGACTTGCTCTAAAAGCCCCGCCACAACTACCCCTCTACAAGCCGTTCATCCATGCGCCGACCCGCTGTGCATAGAGGAACCACGAAAGAAACCCTAACCCGCCATAATTCGGACTAATATGATCGAAATACACTCCTGCCCCAAGGGTTACATCACGGACCTGGACAAGACCTGCACCCCAGAGGAAACAGTAGCCAAAGCGCGAGACGCCCTGGCGCACTCGGGCAAACGCATCCTGGCCCAGACCCGGCGCATCGACACTGGACGACTGGGCATCCCGGTCTACATGTCGATCTGCGGCGAGGACGCCCTGGGCATCATGCCGACCCGCAAGCAGATGGGCAAAGGCGCCTCCGCCCCCCAGGCCGAAGCCTCGGCGCTGATGGAGTTGGTAGAACGCTTCAGCTATTTTTCCTTCTGGGACAAACCCGAAAACTTCCAGCCCCTGACCTGGTCACAGGCACTGGAAGCGTTTGGCGACAGGTTGCTGCCCATCTCTTACATAATCCAATCCGTGGCGGACACGGTCAGCGAAGATGACGCGGCGCGCATCCTTGACCTCTTGCCTTGGCGCTTCGCCCCGGTCACGGACATCGGAGCCGGGCAGGAGTTCATGGCTCCGCTGGATTGGTTCAAGAAACTCAATGAATTCAACGGCTCATCCGCTGGAAACACCCTGGAAGAATCCATGCTGCAGGGCGGCTGCGAGCTGGTCGAACGCCATGCCTGCGCCGTCGTCGATCGTACCCGGCAGGACACGCCCAGCATCGATCCCGCCTCCTTCAGCGATCCGGTACTGATAAAGCTGTACGAAAAATTCACGGCGAACGGCCTCAAGGTCTGGCTCAAGGACTTCAGCCTGGGCCTGCCCGTACCCACGGTGGCGGGTCTGGTCATGGACCCGGCCACTTTCCCGCACAAGAGCGAGATCGTCTTCACGGCGGGCACAGCCTCCTCTCCCGAAAAGGCGGCCATCCGCGCCCTGACCGAAATCGCCCAGCTCGGCGGAGATTTCGAGACATGCAGCAATTACGAGGCCTCGGGCCTGCCCAAATTCACCCATCCCGACCAGTTTGCCTGGCTGACTGCCGCAGATGTAGTCTCCATCCACTCCCTGCCGTCCAACGCGGACGCGGACATCGCAACGGAACTCCTGAATTTTTGTGCACGGCTCAAGGATCAGGGCTTTACCTTTTTCTCGGTGGACACCACGGTCAAAGAGCTGGACATCCCCGCCAACTACAATTTCGTCCCCGGATTTCTGTTCCGGGAGCGCACGCCCATGGCGTCCTTAGGTCTTTTCGTCGGCCGCGTGCTGGCCGAGGACGTGGACCCGGAAGAGGCCCTGGCGGGACTTGAAGTTCTGCAGGAAATCTACCCCGATGCCCACTACCTGCCGTTCTTCCGCGGCCTTGTGGCCTTGCGCCAGGGAGAGATCGACCAGGCCGCGTCCTGGTTCGCCCGGGCCGAGCCCCTGCAGCCCGAAGCCGACGACCAGGGCCTGGCCGCTTTTTACCAGGCCTACGCCCTGTCTCAGCAGGGCCAGTGGGCCGAGACCATCCCCCATCTGGACCGGGCCGTTCAGCACTGCCCCGAAGTCAAGGAGTACTTCAACCTGCGCGGCGTGGCCTATTTCAAGCAGCAGGAATATGCAGGAGCTGCGGCCAACTTCGAGTTGGCCCTTAATCTTGACAGCGGATCGGCCATGGATCTGGCCAATCTGGGTTTATGTCATAAATTCATGAACAATGCGGACAAGGCGCGGGAACTTCTCGGCGAGGCGCTGACTCTCGATCCGAGCCTGGAATTCGCCCGCAACCATCTGAATGAACTGTAGCGAAGGAGAAAAAAACATGGATATCAGCAAAAAAATCGCGGAACTTAAAACCATCCCCGGGTTCAGGGAAAACGTGGGCATGATCCTGGTGCACAACGGCGTGGTCCGGGCTTGGTCGCGCAAGGACAAGTCCAAGGTCGGACGGGTCAAGATCGAGGTCGACCAGGACAAGGTCGAGGCCATTCGCGCCGAATTCGAAGCCCGTCCCGGCATCTTCAAAGTCGTGGCCGAGGCCAAGAGCGGCGAATACGTGCCCGGCGACGACCTGCTCTTTTTGATCGTGGCTGGCGACATCCGCGAAAACGTAAAGCCTGCCTTAAGCGAACTGCTGGACCGCATCAAGTCTGAAGCGGTCAGCAAGCAGGAACTCGCCCAATAAATGGAGCCCACCAGACAATGAAGCGTCAAACCCTGTTCACGCTGGCCATCCCGATCATTCTTGGCGCCTTTCTGATCGTGTCCGCGGCCGCCATGGCGGCCACGGATGCGCCAACGCCCACCGGCGGTACGGCCTTCGACTACGCATGGCTCAAGGGCCGCGCTCGGGCGCTGGCCGCGTCGCCCCATGTCAGCCATGAAGGCGAACTGCCGGGGGCCTTGCAGAACCTGACTTGGGACGACTACATGCAACTCTCCTTCGACTCGGAACACGCCTTGTGGCAGGATGAAAAGTCCCTTTTCCGGGCCGAACTTTTCCATCTCGGGCTGTATTTTAAGACCCCCATCACCATTTATGAATTGGAAGACGGAAAGGTCAAAGAGCTCGACTATACTCCGGACCTCTTCAAATACGGAAACTCCGGAATAAAGGGCAAGGATCTGCCCAAGAACCTCGGCTTCGCCGGATTCCGCTTCCGCTACCATACCGACTGGGCTCGCGATCTGGTGGCCTTTTTGGGGGCGAGCTACTTTCGCGCCGTGGGCGGGGAAATGCAGTATGGACTTTCCGCCCGCGGACTGGCCGTGGACACGGCCCTGCCACGCAACGAGGAGTTCCCGCTCTTCACGCATTTCTGGCTGGAAAAACCCCGTCCCGGGAGCGACACCGCCACGATCTACGCCCTGCTCGATTCGCCCAGCGTGACCGGCGCGTACCGGTTCGACATCCGCCCAGGGCAAACCCTGACCATGAAGGTCGACGCGGCCCTGTATCCGCGCAAACCCATCGAACGCCTGGGTATAGCACCCCTGACCAGCATGTTTCTGAACGGCGAGAACGATCGCCGCATGGGCTACGACTGGCGGGCGGAAATCCACGACTCCGACGGCTTGGCCATCCACAACGGCAACGGCGAATGGATCTGGCGACCGCTGGAAAACCCGCCGTTCCTGCGCTTCAACGCCTTCATGGACCAGAACCCGCGCGGTTTCGGCCTCTTCCAGCGCGACCAGAACTTCGACCACTATCAGGATGACGGGGTGTTCTACGACAAGCGCCCCAGCGTCTGGGTGGAACCCGTGGGCGACTGGGGCGCGGGATCGGTGCAACTGGTCGAAATATCCCATCTCGACGAGACTTTCGACAACATCGTGGCCTTCTGGAACCCCACCGCTCCGGTGGAAGCCGGGCAGGAACTGCTTTTCAGCTACAATCTGTACTGGGGCACCAATCCGCCCGCGCCCGGCAACCTGGCCCGGGTGGTCGACACCTTCACGGGCCTTGGCGGCGTGGTCGGCAAGAAACGCGAATACTACAGCAAGCGCTTCGCCGTGGACTTCGCCGGCGGCGACCTGGCCATGATCGCTAAAGACTCCAAAATCACCCCGGTCCTGAGCACCTCGGCCGGACGCATTGAAATCACATCGGTGCGACCACAGCACTCCATAAACGGCTTCCGCTGCATGTTCGACGTGGTCCCGCCCGACGAAACCCAGAACCCCATCGACCTGCGCCTGCACCTTGAGGCCGACGGCCGACGCATCAGCGAAACCTGGGTCTATCAGATGACGCCCCCTCCCATGCAGGACCGCACGCTCTACAATCCCTGATTCGCGGGCAGGAACCATATGAAGACCAGAGTACCAAATCCAATGTAAATAATCGCGATAACCACACAAGTCATTTCCGCGAAGGCGGAAATTCATTCTTTTCGTATAGTTAAAGACGTGGATCCCCGCCTTCGCGGGGATGACTTTTTTTTGTGTAGCGACCTCATGAAAAAGGGCTTCGGCACCATGCCAAAGCCCTTTTTTCTCGATCAAATCATCGCGACCATCCATCCGGTCAAAGGCCGCGCAAGACCTCTGCAGTCAGTTCCCGCACCCGCACCGCCTCCTCGTCCTTGCCATGCTTGATGCAGCCCTGGGCATAGAGCCGCACCCTCTCCCGCAGGGCTGCCGCGACCAAGGCCTGCTGCGTGGCGTCAAGCGTCATGCTCCGCAGCAGGTCGATCATGGCGTAGACACGGTACAGATCAAGGCCGATGATGCGACGCGAAAGCTGATCCGCGTGGCCGCCGGTCTTGACGACCAAGGGCTCGGGCACAAGGCCCACGGGATGGCGCGCGCCGACCCGCAGCCAGAGGCTGTAGTCCTCGCAGGCGGGCAGGCTCTCGTCGAAAGGCCCCAGCTCGTCCCACAGGGAGCGTGTGAACATCACGCAGGACGGGCTGATCAGGCACAAATCCAGGGAGCGTTCCAGAAACCACCCGGCGGGCTTGGCGTGCTTGAAGCGGGGGTTGACCCGGACGCCGTTCCTGATCCAGATCTCGTCCGTCTGGCAGATCGCAAACCCGCTTTCGGCCATGAAGCGGACCTGTTTTTCGAGCTTGTCCGGCATCCAGTAATCATCGGAATCCAGGAGCGCGATGAGCCTGCCGCCACTGGCCGCGATGCCCCGGTTACGCGCGGAGCTTACCCCTTTATTTTCCTGGTGCATTCCCGTAAGCCGGGGATCGTCGAATTCGGCCAGCACCCGTGCCGTGGCATCGGTGGAGCCGTCGTCGACGACGATGAGCTGAAAATCGGCCCAGATCTGCCCCAGCACGGAGGCAATAGCCCGGCCCAGAACTTCCGCCCGGTTGTGGGTGGGAATAATCACGGAAACGCATGTCATGAGAAGCATCCAGGTCGTCAATGTCCGCTGGTTCAACGCCACAGCCTGGTACGGGATGTACCTGAGCCGCCTCCTGCTTGAGAACGGCCATTACGTGCTGGTTCTGGGTCTGCCGGACACCCTCTCTGCCCACAAAGGGCAAGAGTGGGGGCTGCCCATGTGCCTCCTGAACCTGAACACGACCACGCCCTGGGGCATAGCCGCGCTGTACGGCAAACTCAAGAGGCTGGTGGCCGAGTTCAAACCCGATGTGGTCAACTGCCACCGGGGCGAAAGCTACCTCCTGTGGGGCTTGCTCAAAAAGGAGCTGGGCGGCTTCAAGCTGATCCGCACCCGCGGCGACCAGCGCCTGCCTAAGGCTAACCTTATCAACCGCTGGCTGCACAATGATGTCAGCGACGCGGTCATCACCACCAACTCGCCCATGACACGCCATTTCCAAAATGTCTTCAAGGTGCCGCAAGGCAAACTGCACCAGATCCTCGGCGGAGTGGACACGGACACTTTCTACCCCGACCCGGCCGCACGCACCCGAATCCGCGCCGAACTGGGATACAGGGAAAAAGATTTCGTGGTCGGCCTGCTCGGCCGCTTCGACCGGGTCAAGGGCCAGCACGAGCTGATCCGGGCCGTGGCCAGGCTGCATGCCCAAGGCATGGCAAACATCCGCCTCCTGCTGCTCGGCTTTGACTCGGCCACGCCGGAAGCGACGGTGCGCGGCTGGATCAAAGAACACGGCATCGAGTCCATCACCGCCATCACGGGCAAGCGCCCGGACATCGCCGCCTGCCTGAACGCCCTTGACCTTGGGGTGGTCGCCTCGCTGTGGTCCGAAACGATTGCCAGGGCGGCCCTTGAGATCATGGCCACGAGCGTGCCGCTGATCAGCACCGATGTCGGAGTCATGCCCGACCTGCTGGAACCGCAGGCCCTGCTCGGGGCCGGGGATGTGGACGCCTTGGCCGGGCGCATCCGCCAAGTGATGGAACGCCCGGAGTTGGCCGACTCCCTTCGCAGTGAACAGCGCCGACGCATGAACGATCTTTCCGGTCACGATTTTCTGGCCAAGACCCTGGCCGTCTACGAGGGCGTCCTGTGAAGCGCGTGGCCCTGATGCTCCCCAAGCTCAGCCGCTACGGCGGGGCCGAGCAGTTCGGATACCGTCTGGCCGAATACCTGGCCACGCAGTGCGACCGTGAATTCGAGGTGACCTTCATCTGCGCCAAACAGGACGGCCCCGCACCCAAGGGCGTCAAGGTGATCCGGGTCGGGCGCCCCATACCGGGCAAGCTCGGCAAGGTGCTCTGGTTCGCGCTGGCTGCGGAAGTCGCCCGGCGCAGGGGGAAATTCGACGTGAGCGTGGGGCTTGGCAACACCGTCTTCCAGGACATTGCGCGGCTCTCCGGCGGGCCGACAGGTCTTTTTTGGGACTACTCCATCCGCGCCTACGCTCCGGGCCGGGAGCGCACCTTGAAATCCCTGGCTAGGCATCTCTCCCTGGGCAAGCAACTCGGCCGTTTCGTCGAAGGGCTCTGCGTGCGTAGCACCCCCGTGCTGGTCGCCAACTCCGAATTTGTGCGTGATCTGACCGTCACGGCCCACCCCCACCTCAAGCCCGAAAACATCCGCCTCATTTACAACAAACCGGATCTGACCCGATTTTCCCCCGGCGACCCGGCCCACAAGCCGCAGCTGCGCCAGCGGTTCGGCCTCCCGACAAACACGGACCTCATCATCACGGCGTGCACCAATTTTCGTTTGAAGGGAGTTCATGTCCTGATCCAAAGCCTGGCCCAGCTGCCGCCATCCTTCCATCTGGCCGTGGCCGGAGGGCGCGGCAGCCGAGAACTGCTCCGTCTGGCCGAGAGCCTCGGGGTCGGGGCCAGGGTCCATTTCCTGGGCCGGGTGGACGACATGCCCGCCCTGTATCAGGCCGGGGACATCTTCGTGCTGAACACCTTTTATGATGCCTGTGCCAACGCCGTACTCGAAGGCCTGGCATGCGGATTGCCGGCCATTTCCACGACCAGCAACGGCAGTTCCGTCTTCCTGCGCTCCGAGGCGGTAATCGACGACCCCACCGACGCCGCCCACCTGGCGGAGCGCATCCGCACCCTGATCCACCAAGGCTGCACCTCGCGCGAGGGTTATGCTCCCTTGAGCGGCCTGGAACCTTACGCCGACCTTCTCCGGGAATTTTCATGACCGATCTCGCCACGTTCAAGCCCAAACGCATCCTTGTCTGCCAAATGCGCCAGATCGGCGACGTACTGCTGACCACGCCATCAATCAGGCTTTTGCAGGAGCGCTACCCCATTGCGGCCATCGACATCTTCACGGAAAAAAAATGCACCCCGGTGCTTGAAAACAACCCGCATGTGCGGAAAATCTGGGCGCTGAACAAAAAAGAGCTGCCCAACTTTTTGGCCGAACTGAAATTCTATGCCCGCATCGCCCGCGAAAACTACGATCTGGTCGTGGATTTCCAGCAGCTTCCGCGCTGCCGCTTCGTGACGCTCATGAGCCGCGCCACGGTCCGGCTGTCCTACCCGCCGCCCTGGTACAACCGGCTGCTCTACACCCATTGGGCCAAGCCCGTGCCCATGTATTCCGCCGGCTACCGGGCCAGCATCCTCGCCCCGCTCGGCATCGCCTGGCAGGACCAGGCCCCGGAAATTTTCCTGACCGCCGACGAAACCGCCTGGGCCAGGGAGTATCTGGCCGGATTCGGGCTAGCCCCGGGGCAATACATCACCCTGGACCCGACCCACCGCCGCTCCACCCGCCTCTGGCCGGCCCGTCATTACGGAGCCATGATCGACCAAGTTCATGCCACACGGCCCGACCTGCGTTTTTTGATTCTCTACGGACCAGGCGAGGATGGCATGGCCCGCGAAGTGCTCCAGCATTGCGCCGCCCCCGAAGCCTGCGTCTGCCCGGACACGGTCATCGGCCTGCGCCAGATGGCCGCAGTGCAATCGCTGGCCCGTCTGCACGTCGGCAACTGTTCCGGACCGCGCCATTTCGCCGTGGCCGTGAACACGCCCACGCTGACCATCCTGGGCGCGACCAGCGGCGGCTGGCGCTTTCCGTCCGAGCAGCACCAGGACATCTTCGAAGACCTTCCCTGCCGCCCCTGCAACCAGAACACTTGCACGCGAAAAGATCACGCCTGCCTGAAAAACCTGCCTCCCCAGCGGGTCGCGGACCGGGTGCTGGAAATTTTAAGCGCCCAGACCACAGCGTAGGGCACGAATACTCGGCATTGCCTGCGCACCACCCAGGCCTTATGAATAAAGCTACATCTGTAATTCCAATCTGATCCAAGATTTTTACCAAGGAGTAACCTCATGAAGAGATTCGCGCTTTTCCTGTGCATTCTGCTGTTCTGCGCCGGACCGGCCATGGCCGACGGCCTGGACACATTTCTGGGCAACCTGAATGCCCAGGCAGTCGCCGACCGCCACGGCGTGGTCACCAGCGTCGGCTCGCATTTCGGCGTGCCGTACTCCGATGTGGAACTGATCATGGGTACCACCGGCAGTCTGGCCGATGCGTTCATGGTCCTGCAAATCGGTCGCTGGACCGGCCTGAGCCGGGACAGAATCATGAACGAGTACCGCGCCAAAAAGGGACAGGGCTGGGGCATCATCGCCAAGGATCAGGGTATCAAGCCGGGGTCTGCGGAATTCCACGCCCTCAAGAATGGGGATTTCGGATACAGCACGGGTCGATCCGGAAAAGGCAACGACCATGGAAAAGGCGGGGCCTCGTATTCAGACGGAAAAGGTAAAAATAACGGCGCAGGCCAGGACGACCGCCCCATGCCCGCAGGTCAGGGTGGTGGCCAGGGTAAAGGAAAAGGCAAGAATAAATAGGGAGAGTCATCGCTTGACCTGCCACCTTTTCTGACTGGAATTCGCATATCGTAAAAAATGACGACATCCGCCCCTGATTTATACGTTTTTCGCCATATATGACGACTTGAAAAGATTACCCAAGAAGAAAAAGGGCGTCCAATCACTAACGATGAAATGAGTGATTAATATTGCACAAAAATGCATAAAGACATATATATGATGCATGTCACCCAAAAAAACATCCGCCCACGACCTGCCGGGGAGCCCTGCTGCCAATCTTGAACGCCTGGGGGGCAACGTTCGCGCCGCCCGGAAGCTGCGGGCCTTAAGCATGCAGGATCTGGCTGCACGCACCATGACCACGCGCGAGACCATCCGCCGCCTGGAAAACGGGCACCCTGGGGTGTCCCTCCGGGTGCTGGCCCATGTCCTGTGGGTTCTGCAGCTCGATGACCAGCTTGGCGGCATGGCGTCCCTGGAATCCGACCCCGTAGGCAGGGCCCTGGCCGTGAGCAGGCTGCCGCGACGCGTCACAGCGGAGAGCAGCGATGACCTCGACTTCTGAGCGGGCCGTGGTCTTCATCCGTCTGCCCGGCATGGACTACGTTCCTGCGGGGCTGCTCCGGCATGAGGACCGGGCATATTTCTTCCGCTACGGCCGCCGGTATCTTGAGCGGCCAGACGCCACTCCCCTCGATCCGGCCCGGATGCCCCTGGCCAGCATGGAATTTTCCGGCATTTTGGAATGGCCAGCCATGCCCATCATCCGTCAACCCACCGGAGTTCAAAATGAAACTAAAAGACCAAAAAGTCCTGATGTTTGTGGATCACATCTTTGAAGACATGGAGCTTCTCTATCCATACTACCGCCTGATCGAAGAAGGCGCCGAAGTGGTCGTCGCCGGGCCTCAGGCGGGAGTCGTCTACACAGGCAAAAACGGGTATCCTTTCAAATCCACTGCCGCCATTGCGGACCAGCAGGCGAGGGACTTCGACCTGCTGGTCGTTGCCGGCGGGTTCGCCCCCGACAAGCTCAGACGGGACCCCAAGGTCCTGGAACTCACCCGCGAAATGCACGAAGCCGGAAAAATTGTCGCCCACATCTGCCACGGCGGATGGATTCCGATCTCCGCAGGGATCATGAAAGGCTTCACCTGCACATCCACCCCCGGCATCAAGGACGACTTGGTAAACGCGGGCGCGACGTGGGTAGATAAGGAAGTTGTCGTGGACCGGAATCAGATATCCGCACGAAAGCCTGATGATCTGCCTGCATTTTGCCGCGCCATCATAGCACAGGCCGCGAAATAGACTTTTCAATGGCGCAAATAGGTCAGCAGAAATTTTCTGCTGACCTATTTGCGATTTTTTCTTCTAGCAGAAAAGTCAAATACAGCTTTGAGCCCTATTTTAAAACAAATGTCAATTTAAGAAATTTTTAATAATCGTAGTTTAAGTACGATAAATAGAATTTTTTAAATAAATTTTGGCGATAAAAGGGAGAGAGCCATCTTGTTTACGACTGTCTCCTGGGGACTTGGTGACAAAAACGCCAAAAGCAGACGTGCCCCCTTTTCCATCGGTGACAGGGGCCAAGGGGAAATGCCAGGGTCAGAACGTATTGCTGCCAATGTCATCGACAAAAAAAGCGGCGTACATGTTGTCGCGGGACGTCACGTGATAGTCGGATCCCAAGAATTATAGGGGGAGAGGTCTGGCCATGGAAAGATGCACTCCAAAAAAATTCAAGAATCAAGATCTGATAACCAGATTTATTCAGTGCCGCATCTTTGAGCCCTTCTTCACCACCAAGGCCCCGGGTGTCGGCACCAGTCTGGGATTATCTGTTTCCTATTTCATCATTACTAATGGACATGGAGAGAAGATGAGCGTTTAATCAACGCCTGGAAACGGAACAGTCTTCGTCATTGAGTTACCGGTACGCCGTAACCCAGAGGGATAGGGGATGAAAAATTTGAATAGGGTACTTCTGGTTGATCATGAAGCACAGATCCGTTCGAGCTTCGAGCATATTGCGAGGATTACGAAGAGTTCGCAATTTTGGTCGCAGCTTCGACTGAGGAGGGGCTAGGTATCCTGGAACGCGATGGAGCGGATTTGTACATTGTGGACATGCGCTTGCCGGGTATGCACGGCGGTGATTTCATCAGGGCTGCGTCGTGCCGGTGTCGGCGCTTTCTGATCCACACCGGTTCCGTGGATACGGATCTTACCACCGAACTGGAATCTCTGGGTATGAGCAGCAAGGATGTGCTTATGAAACCGCGCAGTATGTCTCGCATGATTGAACGGATTCGACATCATTTATCCTTGCCGTAAATATGTGTTTCTGTACAACTTACACAAAATTCTTTTGCGCGGACTCAATGCGTGACTCGAAATCCCAATTGAACTCTTTTTTTTCTAGAATTCTATTATACTAATTTTGCTTTATTATTTCGTCAGCCCGGAAAAATATGGCAATATGTTGAAATTAATCGAAATTTAGTCGGAGATAATGTATTTCAAATAACCAGTAATGCAGTAAAAAATGCATTTTTCCTGGTCGAAATCACTCCGAGGTTACCAACAATGCAGCCCAAAAAATCGGACCGTCAGCGCAGCTTCCTCTGCCCAGACCTGATCGATCAACTCGATCCTCGAAACCACATCCTGGGGTTGGCCAAGGCCATCCCGTGGCAGGTTTTCGAGGACAGCTTTCATCCGCTTTATGCTGCATCCGGTCGCCCAGCCAAACCCGTCCGTTGGATGGTTGGGCTTCTCATCCTCAAGCAGCTCGAAAACCTGAACGATGAGCGCGTCGTTGAGATCTGGGTTCAAAACCCATACTTCCAGGCCTTCTGCGGCCAGCAGCGGTTCACTTGGAAGCTGCCGTGTGATCCGTCCGAGTTGACCTATTTTCGGCGTCGCATCGGGGAAGACGGTGTTCGCAAAATTTTCGAAGTCTCCGTGACCCTCCATGGCGACAAGGCCAAGGAAGAGCAAGTGGTCGTGGATTCCACCGTGCAGGAAAAGAACATCACCTTTCCCACGGACGCGAAGCTTCTGACCAAGATCGTGACGCGTTGCCGTATCATGGCCAAACTCGAAGACGTCAAACTCCGGCGCAGCTACCAGCGTGAAGTCAAAAAACTGCTGCGGATCATTCGCTTCAAATCAAAAGGCCGCAAACAGGGCGAGGCCCAGCGAGCGATCAATCGTTTGCGGACTATTGCCGGTGTTTTGATCCGCGAAATGAAGCGGAAGCTTCCCCCGGAAGCACTTGAGGCCCACCAGCAGTCTCTGGACCTCTACGACCGCGTTCAGCGCCAGCAGCGTTCCGACACGGGCAAGAATTACAGCCTTCATGAGCCAAACGTTTCCTGCATCAGCAAAGGCAAGGCCCACAAGAAATACGAGTTCGGCGCCAAGGCATCCGTGACGGTGACCAAGAGCAGTGGCATCATCGTTGGCGCACTGTCCTTCCCGGACAACCCCTTCGATGGTCATACCCTCCCCGCAGTGCTGAGCCAGGTCGAGAGTATCGTCGGTAAAAGGCCGACCATGGCGATCTGCGACCGTGGATATCGCGGCAAGCGTCAAATCGGGGCGACACGAATCGAAATTCCAGAATCAGGCAAAGGGCCAAAAACTGAACATGAGAAGCGCAAAGCCAGAGAACGCTTTCGCCGCAGAGCCGCCATCGCGCCAATCATCGGTCATCTCAAAAGTGATCACAGGATGATGCGAAACTACCTCAAAGGGCGGATCGGTGATTCCGTGAACCTGTTCATGGCCTGCGCGGCATTCAATTTCCGGAAGTTCATCCGGTTACTTTATTTTTTGTGCCTCAAATTGCTGTGGCACATTTTTCGACCCAATGTTCGGCCGGTACAGGCTTGCGCCTGACGGACCGTTTTTAGAGTTTTTCAGGGCTGACTATTTCATTTTTTTAACATTGCTCCACGGGAGGGGCCATGCTGAGTAAATTTCGCATACGCGGCCGTCTGTTCATCATTCTTGGCCTCAATATCGCTTTGATTGCGATCATGGGGTTTGTGGCTTTTTTCATGGCCACGTCCATCAACGGAAAATTGTCTCTGGTGCTTGGGCGCGACCTGCCGGGAACGGCGGTTCTGCTCGAAGCCGATCGCGATCTGCATCAGATGCTTTTGGCTGAGCGGGGTCTGCTGTTGAGCGTTCCCGGAACCGCCGAGTATGACAACAACATGAAGTCCTACAGGGAAAACATGGAGCAGGCGGACAGCCGTCTGAAAAAGTTCATCGCGGTCAGCTTCTCCGAGAAGAAGAAGGAACTGGTCGATCAGTACGTCAGGGACAGGGCGGCCTGGGAAGCGGTTTCAAATAGGATTCTAGAGCTGCGCGCAAGGTCCACTGGGGAAGCAAGCCCGGAAGCCGTCGAGATGGCCATCACGGATGGCGCTACAAAATTCGACATCATGCGCGAGCATATCAACAAACTGACCGAGATTGTCGATAACGACGCAAAGAATGCGGGGCAGGAAGCGGCGGCTGCCTTTGAGCGGCTCAAACTCATTCTGGCAATCATCACATTCGGCAGTATTTTCGTGGGTGGGGCGCTGACCTTGTTCATCTCCAACGGCATAACGGGTCCATTGGGGCGCATGATTGCCATGCTGCGTGACATTGCCGAGGGTGAGGGCGATCTGACCAAAAGAATCAAGGACCAGTCCGGTACGGAAACCCAGGAACTGGCCGAATGGTTCAACCAGTTTGTGGATAGGGTGCACAACATCATCAAGGACGTCGCCCACAATTCAAGTCAAGTCAGCATGGCCGCGCGGACGCTGCTGGAACTTGCAGGTAACCTGAGCAGTTCTTCCAGTAGCATGACTGGAACTTCAAATACGGTTGCGGCCTCGGCGGAGGAAATGAGCGCGAACATGAACAGCGTGGCCGCGTCCATGGAGCAGTTTACCGTTAACATAGGCACCGTGGCCACAAGTTCCGAAGAGATGAGCGCGACCATCACGGAAATTTCGGTCAGCACCGGCAAGGCCAAGGACATAACAGGACAGGCTGTTGCCGCTGCCGGGAAAGCCTCCGTGCAGGTCAACGAGCTTGGCACGGCGGCGCAGGATATCGGCAAGGTTACCGAGGCCATATCGGCCATTTCATCCCAGACCAACCTGTTGGCCCTGAATGCGACCATCGAAGCGGCCAGGGCTGGAGAAGCGGGGCGCGGCTTTGCTGTGGTCGCCAATGAAATCAAGGAATTGGCTCAGCAGACCGCTCGTGCCACTGAGGAGATCCGGGGCAAGATCCAGGGCATCCAACAGACCACCGGGCAGACGGTGCAGGAGATTGGACAGATCAGCAGCGTGATCAACGACGTGGACTCCATCGTGGGCAGCATCGCGGCGGCGGTGGAAGAGCAGTCCGTGACGACCCGCGACATCGCCGACAATGTCGGACAGGCCTCCATAGGCGTGCAGCAGGTCAACAATAATGTCGCACAGGCCGATTCGGTGTTGCGAACCATCGCCAGGGATGTGACTTCGGTCAATGCTGCTTCAGGTGAAGTGGCCCAAACCGCCGAATCCATGCATGCGAATTCCCAGTCCCTGGCCCGTTTGGCCGAAAACCTCGACGCAATGGTGAGTAAATTCAAAATCTAGGCAACATTGCTTTCTTGGTAAAACGCAATGCCCGCGATGGGTGCAATACTCCAAACAGGAGCCCTCACCGGTTTGAGGTCCAAGGAAATTGCCTGATACGTAAATAGGTCAGCAGAAATTATATGCCGACCTATTTACGGTTTTGCTGCGGGCTTGGTGGTAGAAAGGTCAAAGGCTGACTTGCCCCCTTTTACGACGCTCATCAGGCAGTAGTGGCAAAGCGCATTGAATCTGCGAAACGTCTGCCGGAGGATGGACAGGAGCGTACTGCCGCCAATGTCATCGACAAAGACAGCGGCCTGAGTGTTGTCGCGGGGCGTCACGTGATAGACGGCTCCCGGGAATTCTATGGTGAAAGGTCTGGCCATGGAAAAATGCAATTCTAAAAAATTCAAGAGTGAAGATCTGACCTTTGCTTCCCCTAATGCGCGGTGTACCAACAAATTGTACCACACACGTATGTATTATTTATGTAATTAAATACTCATAAACGCATATTCATTTTTGTTGATAATAAATCTATTCTCCATTTTTTACAAATGGAGGATATAATGAAATTATTTCAAATTATTTTAACGGTTAGCATTTTATTAAGCATTAATGGGTGTTCGACACAACACCAACAAACAAATTTAAGAATGAAAGGTGTCTATGCTGAAATAGATACTTCAAATGCAATAGACACGATTCGCCTATTATCAGATAAAAATGATAACATAGTAAGCAAAACAATCGTATCAATCAAAGAGAACTCAGAAAATTTCGCTCCACCAGTGCTGTATGAACTTTCTCGGGCATTATTCTCGCTAAACAAAAAAGATGAAGCCGCATTTTGGTTTTATGCTGGACAACTTCGCGCACGTTTTGATGCTGATCGATGCCCAGACATATCTGCCAGACAGGCTGTCTCTGTTCTAAATCAAGAATACGGAACGCCAATTAATCAATATGCTTTTCAGGATATAAGCAAATTTGAATCTATCATCCACAGCGTTGTTGAGTGGGATAGAGCAACACCCCACAATTACGACCATAGATGGATAAACCTTCACGGCCTTGATGCAACATTATCTGCCATGGGAGAACCATCAAATAATACTTCTCTCAGTTTACCAACTGAACAATGGGAAGAAATTGCTGAAAATGCACGTAAAAAATATCTCGAAAATCTTGAAAAGGTGCTACTCCTAGCAAAGAGTATGCAAAAAGAAGGAAAAATTCCTTAAATGGAGCGGGAGACCCGTGAAAAATCAGCGCCTCACGACTTTATGAACGGAATTGTAATGGGAGCAAAATATCTGAATCTGCAAAGAGGATAAACGAAATACATGAACTGATGGCGGAACAGGTCGAACCGGCTTCTGGAAAACCTGAGGTCACCCAAGGCTTCAAATGCCGATTTGATGATGAGGATTAGGGGCGCAGATTCCATCGGGGCACGGCAGCTTAGCCGATGCCGGATACATGACTGCATTCGATTTCTAAGCCATGAGAACATCCTTGACATCGGGTCGGGCCCATACATGGGTGGCCCATTTCCCCTCCTGGAAAGATGCAACTTAATAAATTCAAGATTCAAGATCTGACCCGACTCCCCCGCGAAAGCCTGACGATCTGCCTGCATTTTGCCGCGCCATAATAGCACAGGCCGCGAAATAGCCCTTTCAGATGCGCAAATAGGTCAGCAGAAATTTCCTGCTGACCTATTTGCGGTTTTTTCTGCTAGCAGAAAAGTCAAAGACAGCCTTGAGTCCTTTTTTTAAAACGAATGTCAATTTAAGAAATTTTTAATAGTCGTAGCCAAAGTACGATAAATAGAATTTTTCAAAATAAATTTGGCGAAAAAAGGGAGAAAGCCATCCTGTTACGATTGTCTCCTGGGGACTTGGTGACAAAAACGCCAAAAGCAGACGTGCCCCCTTTTCCATCGGTGACAGGGTCCGAAGAAAAATGCCAGGGTCAGAACGTGTTGCTGCCAATGTCATCGACAATAACAGCGGCCTGAGTGTTGTCGCCGGACGTCACGGGATAGTCGGCTCCCGAGAATTCTGGGAGGAGAGGGCTGGCCATGGAAAGATGCACTCCAAAAAATTCAAGAGTCAAGATCTGACCCTTGCCCCCGTGCCGCTGACGGATCTTTCAAGGGGGATTCGCCGTATCCCGACAGGTCAGGTCATCAGGCAGTAGGCGTGGCAAAGCGCATTGAACCTGCGCGACCTCTGCCGGAGGACGGCCAGGAAGGCATTCCTGGCGATGTCGTCAAGAAAGATGGCTGCCTGGGCGTTGCCGCGGGGCGTCAGGTGATAGACGGCTCCCGGGAATTCTATGCGAAGAGGTCTGACCATGAGGGGGAGGTAACCTGAGAGAAATCAAGATTCAAGATCTGACCCTCGACTTTTCTAGATCTGACCCTCGACTTTTCTTTCAGCTTTTCGAATGACTTTGTTTCGCCGACCACGACATGAGCCAGCAACGGGTTGGTTTGCAACCATGAGATCTGTAACAACACTTTGGACATGGCGTGGGATCGAAGATTATCTGGCCGTCGCAAGACGGTGGGGCTGCTCCGGCAGCCTAGATCCTGATGGCTGACTGGTGCGGCGAAATACGCCGACATCGCAAAATTGATATTTAGACAAAGGCAGAAGTCAAAGAAATTCGGGGTATTATCAAGTAGTTTTGTCTGAGGCGAGAAAACCTGATTTTCTGGCCCGAGGGAGTAATTTCTCTTGACCTCGGTCCTTTTGATGGCTGACCCCAGATTTTCCAGGTCATTTGAAAGAAACGTAACTGTTCAAGATACAAGATCTGACCCCAGATTTTCCGTGATGGGTGACCTCGGTCCTTTTGATGGGTGACCCCAGATTTTCTGAAAAATTCAAGATTCAAGATGCGACCCCGGATTGCCCGTTTTCATTTTTGCCCCCTTTTCATTTTAGATATGCATGGTGACCCATACTGTCCGGGTGTCCCCTTTGGAGGTTAGAGAGACAGCTCACGCCCCCTTTTTCCGCATGTAGGGAAGTTCGAAGGGTTCCGTCTCCTCTTTCATGCTGTTCAACAGGCCTTTTCGGTAGTTATCGAAACGGTCCAAGGAGGCGTAGGCTCCATTTTTCTTGAACAAGCCGATCCGGTCTCCCCCGACCTCCTTGGCTTCGATTGTCTCCGGGTGGTAATAGCGGCCGTCTTCGTGGCAAAGGAAGAATCCATCCGAGATGTTATAAACGATGCTCGGGTCACCGGGAACGATGAACGGCGCTTTGCCTTTTTCCAGGGTCTTCTCCAGGGCCCTTTGAAGAAGTGTTGCAATCTCCATACGCAACCCCCTGAGTTCCGAACCAAATTCGCTCAGAATGACCGCCCGGGGCAGGAGTTCTTTGATGAGCATGGCCGTGCCGAGAATTCCCAGATGGTTGGGATAGAACATGGGGCCTAGGCTTCCCTCCTGGGTGTCGCTATTGGAGGGATCCGAGGAAACGGGCGCGAATTGCGGGGGATCGAATTCATATTCCTTGATCGAACCCAAATGGGGCACCAGCAGGTCTACATTGGGATCCTGGAAGTCAGAAGGATATTTCCGATTTATTCCTTCATCTTCCTTCTCGACCACCCGGCGCTCTTCGACCTCTCGATGCATTGAGTCGGTGTAGTGGCAACAGACCGGCTTACCTTTGTCGAGCATCAGAGGGTAGAGCCCGGTATCGCCGGTAAAGACAATGCGCCGCATTGCATCTCCTTTACCGATGCGCAGCCCTAGGCCGATGGCGTAGTCCATGGTGAACACGTCGTCATGGTAGGCCGGGAGCACAGTAAGGGAGATGTCGTCAGTCCTCGACAATTTGATGATCTGCTCGTTGTCGGCATCGAAGGCGTTCAGGCAGATGACCTTCTCAATGTAGGAGCAATCCTTGTGCAGGCTGAAGCCGGAGAACTTCTTCAGGGTGCTGTGGTTGAGGAGTAAAGTCACTTTTTTGGGTGTATTCTTGTTCTTGCCGTTGAATTGATGGAACATGGTCAGGAGCTGTTCAAGTTGGGCGGTGTGGTCGTCGTGGGCGTGGGTGAGGGGGTGTAAAATATTTTGTGTAAACGGTCAGTTGTCGATAATCGACCCCACAAGGAGACGACATGACCGCACGCAAGCCACTTCCAGTCGACCTGATCGACGCCCTCCTGGCGGACTAC
>Ga0180007_10000783_pt1 | contig 48933 bp, 42 predicted proteins | sample MM_PC_MetaG_FD_121122 | JGI IMG/M metagenome (GOLD analysis project Ga0180007, IMG submission 121122) | Groundwater microbial communities from the Aspo Hard Rock Laboratory (HRL) deep subsurface site, Sweden - MM_PC_MetaG | ecosystem: Environmental > Aquatic > Deep subsurface > Groundwater... | reverse complement strand
TAAGTTAAAAATCCACAAAAATATCAAGTTTTTAAAACCATTTGGTTTTATGGATTATTTAGCTTTACAAATGAATGCTTTTTGTGCGATATCCGATAGTGGAACGATTAGCGAAGAGTCTGCCATCCTTTCGTTTCCGGCAATTACGATCAGAAATGCGATGGAACGACCGGAAGCGATGGACTCTGGCAATATTATATTAACCGGATTAGACTCGGAAACTATCATGGATGCGGTTAGCTTGGTAACCGGTGAAACTGCGGCAATTAAAAACAGTAAAATACCATTTGAATACGAAATTAATGATGTGTCGGCTCGTGTTGTTAAATTAATTGTGGGAACTGCAAAATTGAGTCACATTTGGGATAACATCACTCCGCAGATATAGATCCATATTTTCGAAAGGAGAAAATCAATGATATTGGTGACGGGTGCAAATGGTATGGTTGGTTCGTACGTAAAAGAGGTTTTGGCAGATGAAGACCTGGTATTAACGGATATACCTGAAATGGATGTTTGTGACAAAAGTAAGGTTTTTTCTTTGGTTGAAAAGCACAAACCAGCCTTAGTGCTACATTTGGCGGCGGAAACAGATGTGGATAAATGCGAAAAGGAAGTAGATCACGCCTATCGTACCAACGCCATGGGAGTGCAAAATGTAGTTTTAGCCTGTCAAAAATTTGGTGCCGAGATGGTGTACATTAGCACCGGCGGTGTTTTTAACGGAAAACCAAAGCAGGTGCACACTGAGTTTGATCATCCGGATCCATTAAACATTTACAGCATGGCTAAATATGAAGGGGAAAAGATTGTTCAGGATTTGTTAAATAAATATTATATTTTTCGAGCCGGTTGGATGATTGGTGGTGGTCCGGCAAAAGACAAGAAGTTTGTTGGTAAGATTATTGAACTTTGTAAGACCCGCAAAGAATTAGATGTAGTTGACGATAAATTTGGTAGCCCTACCTTTGCCCGCGATTTTGTTAAGGGAATTAAAAAGATTATCAAAACCGGTAACTACGGTTTATACCATTTAGTTAATAGTGGGGTCTGTAGCCGTTATGAAATTGCACTAGAAATAGTTAAATTACTTAACGTGAAGGTTAAGGTTAATCCGGTGTCTTCTGACCGGTTTCCTTTGCCGGCGTCCCGGGCAGCTTCGGAAGCGATGAGAAATTATAAACTTGAGCTGTTAGGAATCAACCCCATGCCGGACTGGAAAAACGCGTTAGGTGAATATGTCAAAGAATGGAAATAAGAAAAAAACGGTTTTAATTATTGTAAGTAAACGCCTGGATTTCGGGGGCGGGGAGCGCGTGGCCAGCGCGATGGCGGAAGAATTAATCTTAACTTCTGATTTTTATCCAATCCTTTGCACCCTTAAAGATGTTGATCCTCATCAAGTTGAATCCCGTCGCTTTCCGGTCATGGCTTTAAATAATAAAAAAGAGTTAGTGCTTTCAAATTTTATTAAACTATTTTGGATTATCTTAAAGTATCGGATAAAAGTTGTGCATGCGCACGGTCACCATGCTGCCTTTTATGCTTTTTTACCTGCATTTTTACTAAGGGTTAAAAAGCGAATTTGGCATTTTCATGCGGTACCCGGTGAAAATCTTAAAAAGTTTCATTTATTTTTTAAGCTTTTGTTTAAGTTATCCACAGATATAGTTGCTTGTTCAAAAGCAGTTGCGCAGGCGCTCTTAGAAGAATTTAATGCTCCCGCATCAAAATTACGAGTAATCTATAATGGTCTTGCAAACCTGTCTGCCCCGCCGGTTGGAAAGCCACAGCATAATAAATATAATTTTCAACCTTGTTTAGGAATGGTTGCCCGCATTGACGGTCAAAAAGGGCACGATGATATGCTTGCAGCTTTGCGATTGCTGCGAGAAAAACATCCAAAAATTGGAGTAGTTTTTAGAGGTGACGGGGAATATGCCGGCATTTTAAAAGAAAAAATAAAGGCGCAGGGATTGACCGCTGCGGTTTGTTTTGCGGAAAAGGTTGAACCTGATCAGCTCGGGCCACTCTATACTTCTTTTGATATATTTGTCTTGCCGTCCTTAATGGAGGCGGGACCCATCTCGATTTTAGAAGCCATGTATTTTAGTGTGCCGGTGGTGGCCACGGCAGTAGGGGGAGTTGAAGAAATGGTTGATAATCAGGTTGACGGATTGCTGGTTCCTCCTCGCCAGCCCAAAATGCTAGCGGAAGCAATTACCAAACTTATTAATGATCAAAATCTTTATAAACAAATTCAATCTAATGCGTTGGAAAAAGTTAAGCGGTTTACCATGAAAAATACAGTTTCCGAGTTGAAGCAAATTTATGCTGGAGCATAGTAAATTAGTTAAATGTTTGGTGGCGCGGGTTTAGATTAGGTATAATTAGATTAAGGAGAGTGAGTTTATTGAGAGCATTAATTACTGGCATTACCGGACAAGATGGTTCCTATTTAGCTGACTTTTTACTGGGCAAAGGATATGAGGTATATGGCATGGTGCGCCGCTCCAGTACCGAGAGCTTTGAACGTATTAATCATATAATTGATAAAGTTACCCTTAAACAGGCCGACCTTTTAGACCAACTTTCGTTGATTGAGCTTATTAAAGATTCCAAGCCGGATGAAATTTATAATTTGGGTGCGCAATCATTTGTGCCCACATCCTGGAATCAACCGGTGCTCACCGGTGAATTTACCGCTTTGGGCGTAACCCGTGTGTTAGAGGCCATTCGTCTGGTAAATCCAAAGATTAAATTTTATCAAGCTTCGTCCAGTGAAATGTTTGGAAAAGTGAGAGCGGTTCCTCAAAACGAATCAACTCCTTTTCATCCGCGCAGCCCCTATGGGGTAGCTAAAGCTTACGGGCATTTTATTACCGTAAATTATCGCGAGTCATATGATATTTTTGCTTGTTCAGGGATTTTATTTAACCACGAGAGTCCGCGGAGAGGAAAGGAATTTGTAACTAGAAAGATTACTAGTGAAGTGGCAAAAATCAAGTTAGGAAAGGCTAAAAAATTATATCTTGGCAATCTGGAGGCAAAGCGGGACTGGGGATTTGCGGGGGATTATGTCGAAGCCATGTGGTTAATGCTGCAACAAGCACAAGCGGATGATTTTGTGATTGGCACCGGTGAGACGCACAGCGTAAAAGAATTTGTAGAAATTGCTTTTGATCACGTCGGGCTGGATTACAAAAAATACGTGGAGTCCAAAAAAGAATTTTTTAGACCAGCCGAAGTTGACCTTTTGGTAGCCGATAATACAAAAGCTAAAAAAGTGTTGGGCTGGCAGCCTAAAGTCAGTTTTGATGAATTGGTAAAAATGATGGTGGATGCTGACCTTAAGTTACAAGAAATGGCCAGGGTCGCTTAAATGAAAGCGCTCATCACTGGGATTAATGGCTTTGCCGGAAGTTTTCTAGCTGAGTCCTTGGTGGGTAGTAATGCGGTGGTTGCAGGAACCATACAACCGGGCACCACATTAGAAAATATTGCCACGATTAAAGATACGCTTTCTCTGTTTGAGGTAGATTTATTAGATCAAGAAAAGCTGGCTATAGTATTTAACTCTTTTTCTCCAGATGTTATTTTTCACTTAGCGGGAGCTAGCAGCGTAAAAGAATCATTTGATCACCCTGCTAAATTTTTAAACGTAAACGTAATGGGAAGCCTCAATCTTTTGGAAAATGTAAAAAAGTATGTTCCGCAAGCTACCGTTTTATTAGTTACCTCAGGTGCAATTTATGGAGAAAGCCTTTCTGCGGACAACCTGGTTGACGAGCAGAGTAGGGTCTTACCTAAAAGCCCTTATGCCGTGAGTAAAGCGGCCCAAGACATGTTAGGCAGAGTTTATGTGCAGGCGGCGAATCTAAAAATAGTTATTGCCCGTCCCTTTAATCACATTGGACCCCGGCAGTCGGATGATTTTTTTGTTTCTACCGTAGCTCGACAAGTTGCCGAGATCATTAAGGGTAAAAAAAGCCCCGAGTTGAATTTGGCTAATATCGAAGTCTATCGCGATTTTACCGACGTTAGAGACATGGTTGCGGCTTATCTGCTTTTATCCCAAAAAGGAAGAGCTGGGGAAGCGTATAATATATGTTCTGGGAAACGATATTTTCTTAAAGACATTGTAAATATGTTTATTGAGCTATCCGGTAAAAATATCGCTATTAAGCTTGATCCGGCGCGTTTAAGAAAGCTTGATTTGGTAGATATGCAAATTGATAATTCTAAAATTATTCGTGCCACTGGATGGAAGCCAGAAGTTGAAATCCAGCAATCGCTCAAAGACACTCTGGGGTACTGGTTATCAAAAGTTGCTTAGGTTATTTTGATAGCGTATAATTATTACATGCTAAATTACTTCTGGCTTTTTGCGTTGGGAATCATTTTTTCTGTGACCCTTACCCCCTTAGTAAAAATTGTTGCCTACCGCTTTAATGTTCTCGATAATCCGGACCATCGCAAAATTCATGATAATCCAATCCCACTTTTAGGTGGAATTGTAATATTTTTATCGGTTATGCTAACTTTATTGTTTGCCGGGCTGGTCCCCAGAGAAGTACTAGTAATTTTTTTGGTTAGTTTGATTTTTGTAGCCTTTGGTTTATTGGATGATGCGGGCATTAAAATCCGTGCTCGTTATAAAATTTGGTCGCATCTGGCTTTTTCTTTTTTGTTTGTTTATCTTTCTGGTGTTTACCTTGATTTCTTTAGAATTGATTTAATTAATTGGGTGCTCACCGCCTGCTTTATTACTTTTATGACTAATTCTTTTAATATGTTAGACGGGATGGATGGTTTGGTGACCGGCATCACCTGCATTGCAGCTGGATTCTTTTTTCTTTTTGGAATCACTACTAATCAGGTTGCAGTTTCCATGATTTCGATTGTGATTTGTGGGGCCTGCTTAGGTTTTTTACGTTATAATTTTAATCCGGCTACCATTTTCTTGGGTGAAGCGGGATCAACTTTGCTGGGTTTTCTGATGGCTTTTTTAGCTATTAAACTCTATGTGCCAGCTTTATGGACCATTGCCTTAAACTTAAAAATTGCTAACTTATCTTTAGTGGGCTTTATTATTCCCTTGGTTCTGCTAGGGATCCCCATTTTTGATACTTATTTTGTTTTTGTGAACCGATTTTTTCATCATGTTGAATTTAGTACACCCGGCAAGGATCATTCGCATCACCGGATTCATTTGATGGGGCTTTCACACAAAAATACGGTATTAATTCTATATATGGTTCAAATTGTTTTAGGATTAATTGCCTACGGGATGGTAAACTCCACGATTCATCAATTTTTTGCGATGCTGGGCTTACTAGTTATTTTGACTATATTTGCTACTGTATTTTTGACCCAGGTTAAAGTTTACGACACTATTTAGCTCTGTTATAATACCTCCCATGACTTTACAAAAACGCAAGATTGTTATTGTGGGGGCGGGGCCAGTAGGCTGTTACTTGGGGCAACTGCTTAAACGAGACGGATATTCTCCTCAAATTATTGAAGAAGACTCAGAAATTGGTCGCCCGATACGCTGTGCCGGGATTATTGGGCAGGGTATTTTTAAGGACATGGAAATCCCCCCGTCTAAAGAATCGATATTAAACGAAATCCAAGGTGCTGAAATCTCATATAAGGATTCGTCCTTTGTTATAAAAAGGAACCAAGTGGCTTTTATTATTGATCGTGCAGTTTTCGATCAGTCACTTAGCCGAGGGCTGGATGTCGCATTAAATACAAAATTTACGGGATTATCCAGGATCGGTGGAAGATATAAAATCGAAACTAATAAGGGTGATTTCACTGCAGATATAGTAATCGGGGCGGATGGCCCAAACTCAAAAGTTAGGAAGCTGGCCGGCCTTAGAGGCAACATTAAGCTGCATAAAGGACTGCAGTATAGAATAAAAAATGAGCAATACGGGGGAGAATTAGTAGACGTTCAATTTATTCATCCTTTCCATGAGTTTTGCTGGGTAATTCCGGAAGGCAATGGGATCATTCGAGTTGGTGCGATTTCTCAAAGGCCGCATAAAGATTTGGAAAATTTTATTAAAGAAAAAGGCATTAAGGGTGAAATAGTTGAAAAAAACGGCGGGTTAATTCCCATTGGTTCTACAGCCATCGTATCAGAGAATATTGCGGTAGTAGGGGACGCTGCTTGTCAGATTAAGCCGATTACATCCGGTGGTATATATTACGGAATGAAATCGGCTGAAATTTTGGCTAAAGCCATCCGCAATGGGAATTTGGCCGATTATCAAAAAGATTGGCGAGAGAAGTTTGGGCAAGAAGTAGATTTTTGTTTATTGGCGCGCGGTGTCATGGAAACACTGAATAATGGGACCCAAGAAAGAATATTTAATTATATGAAAGATAATGCGCATTTAATTGAACAATTGGGAGATTTTGAAAATCACTCATCGGTGATTTGGGGCTTGGCCGCCAATCCCAAAACTTACCAGACGATTGGAATTACTGCTTTCGACTTATTAAGAAACCCAAAATTCATCAAGGGTACCATTAATCGCCTTAAACATCGGATTTTTAAGTAAGTAATTCCTCATGGAGATAAAATGCTAACTAATTTGCTGAAACATCGATTGGTTAAGTGGGTTTTGATTGGATTGATCGTAATCGTTGTTTTATTTTCATTCAAAACTTCTATCCTGCAAGGTTTATCTTCATTTTTAGTTATTGCCCATCCATTGGAAAAGGCGGATGCCATTGTGGTTTTAGGTGGGGAGAACGGAGAGCGGGTATATTCTGCCAGTAACCTGTATAAAAAAGGCTATGCCCCTCTAATTATTTTAACTGGTGGGAATTTGGCTTGGCGGTTGTCCGAAGTTGATGTGATGAAAAAACAGGCACTTTTTTATGGGATACCTGCTAGTAAAATTATTACAGAGAATAAATCTTTGTCTACGCTAGAGAATGCAAAATTTATTATGCCGATTTTAAAAGAGCGGGGTATTGAAAAAATAATTTTAGTTACTTCTCCTTACCATATGCGACGGGCATATCAAACGTTTAATAAGCAATTGCGAAAGGAAAAAATTGATGTAATTGCGGCTCCGGTGCCTCCCAATAAATACACAACTTATAATCCTAATCGCTGGTGGGAAAGACACGAAGATAAACAGTTTGTTATAATGGAATACATAAAGCTATTCTCGTATTTTGTAAAAAGGTATATATAAGGAATGTCCATGAAAAATGAAATTGTTTTGGTGACGGGTGGGGCCGGTTATATTGGAGCGGTGCTGGTGCAAGAATTATTAGCTCAGGGCAAAAAAGTACGGGTTTTTGATAAGTTGTACTTTGGCGATGCTCCGCTTGCTTCCTTTAAAGACAAAATTGACTTAGTGCAAGGTGACGTAAGAGCTTTTCCTGAGAAAGCGCTGGAAGGAGTGGGGGCCGTCGTCCATCTGGGTTCTTTATCTAATGATCCGACCGCTGATTTTGATCCTCAGGCTAATCATGCGATAAATTTTGAAGGGACCATGCGAGTTGCGGAAGCATGTAAGAAAAAAGGAGTAAAACGTCTTTCTTTTGCTTCTTCATGTGCGATTTATGGTTTTCATCTGGAGGATATTGCAGATGAAAATTTTCCTCCCAATCCCCAATCTGAATACGCTCAATCTAAGCTGGATGCCGAAAACGGGCTGAAAAGTTTGATTTCAAATGACTTTTGTCCGGTCATATTTAGGCAAGCCACCGTTTTTGGGTTTTCTCCCCGCCACCGCTGGGATTTGGTAGTTAATACGATGACTAAAGATGCCTTTCAAAAAGGAATCATTCAGGTTTATTGTGCGGGTGATATGTGGCGGCCCTTGGTGCACGTAAAGGATGTTGCCCTGGCTCATATTAATGCAATTGCGGCTCCTGAAAATAAAGTTAAGGGCGAGATCTTTAATCTAGTGTATGAAAATCATCATATTTTAGAACTTGGTCATATGATAAAAGACATTTTAAAAACTAAGCGAGCGGTTAAGGTTGACGTGCAAACCGGCACTAAAGAATCCCGCAGTTATCGGGTTTCTGGTGATAAATTAAAGCAAAAACTAGGATTTACTGCAGCTTTATCAATTGAAGCAGCCGTCAACGAAATTTGGGGCCTTTTATCATCCGGCAGATACACAGATTTTTCTAATCCAATTTACTATAATATTGACTGGATGAAACTTTTAGTAGATATGGAACAAAAACTTAAGATAACGGGGAAGGTGTTTTGATGAAATTTTCAAAAACGAAGATTGATGGGGTGATCGTGATTGAGCCCCGGGTTTTTGGTGATCACCGCGGTTTTTTTATGGAAACCTATAAAAAAAGCGTTTTTGCTAATAATGGAATTAAGGAAGATTTTGTGCAAGATAATCATAGCCGGTCAGTTAAAGGTGTTTTGCGTGGTCTCCATTATCAACTTAATACCCATCCGATGGGAAAACTAGTGAGAGCATTGGTCGGGGAAGTGTTTGACGTCGGGGTCGATTTAAGAAAAGGATCACCGACTTATGGTCAGTGGTTTGGAGATCTTTTATCTGCAGAAAACAAAAAAATGATTTATTTTCCACCGGGGATTGCCCACGGGTTTTGCACGGTGAGTGAGGTTGCAGAAGTATTTTATAAATGTACCGGTGAATATAATAAAGAAAGTGAGCGGGCCTTAATCTGGAATGATCCCGAAGTTGGTATTAAATGGCCGATCAAGGATGATCTAATCATATTGTCAGACAAGGATAAAATTAACCCGGGCTTAAAAAATGTGGAAACCGATTTTGTGTATGGTCAGTAAGTAAAAGGAGTGATGGTAGATTGAAAATTGCTTTAATTGGGGCCGATGGACAATTAGGTACGGATTTACAGAAAGTTATTCCTGCCGCAGAACTAATCCCCCTTACCATTAAAGATATTGATATTACTGACTTGAACCGTGTAGAAAAAGTTTTGCTTAAATATAAGCCGAATGCCATTATTAATACGGCGGCATTTCACCGCGTGGATGACTGTGAAGCAGACGATTCTTTAGCCTTAAAAGTAAATGCCACCGGAGTCAAAAACTTATGTCAGGCGGCTTTGAAAAATAACAGTGTTTTATTGCATCTTTCTACAGATTACGTGTTTGATGGATCCAAAAAGACGCCTTATACCGAAAATGATTGTCCTTGCCCGGGTACGGCATACGGAATTTCCAAATTAGCGGGGGAGCAATATATTCGTTATTTGCTTGATAAATATTTTATCGTGAGAAGTTCAGGATTATTTGGGACTCGGGGATGTATGGCGTCTGGAGGACTAAATTTTATTGAGTTAATGCTAAAGTTAGCCCGTGAAAAAGATAAAGTGAGGGTAGTGTCGGATCAGATTATTTCGCCTACTTATACGTTGGATTTAGCTAAAAAGATATATCAACTGCTTCAAACCGAACATTTTGGAACTTATCATATTACCAATAACGGCAAGTGTTCCTGGTATGAATTTGCTAAAAAAGTATTCGAATTAACCAATACCAAGGTGGTATTAGAAAAAACTACTGCTGCTGAGTTTAAGGCTAAAGCTAAACGACCAGCGTATTCGGTATTAGATAATTCTAATCTACGTCGTTTGGGTATGGATGACCTGCAAACTTTGGATCAGGCGCTAGTCGCTTATTTAAAAGAAAAGGACTTACTAAAGTAATTGACATGACAGATTTAGCAATTGTAATTCCAGTTTATAACGAAGGCGAATCCTTCCGTAAAGTTTTCGATGAAATTCACAGTAAAGTAAAAACTTCTTTTAAGATATATGCGGTCTACGATTTTGACGAAGATACCACTGCTCCAATAATCAAAAACCTTGCACAGCAATATCCACAACTGATCATGGGCGTTAGAAATAATTATGGTCGGGGAGTAGTGGGGGCGATAAAAACCGGGTTTGAAACGGCATGCGAGCCAGTAATTTTAGTTACCATGGGAGATCTTTCGGATGATCTTTCGGATGTAGATAAGATGTTTAGCCTGATAAAGAATCAAGGCTACGATGTTGTTTGTGGCTCTCGATATATGAAAGGTGGACGACAAGAAGGTGGACCAAAGCTTAAAAAGCTATTATCAAGGTTTGCCGGCCTCTCTCTTAAGCTTTTATCCGGCTTGCTCACGCATGACCCTTCTAACAGCTTTAAAATGTATCGCCGGTCTGTTTTGCAGTCAATAGCATTAAAAAGTGACGGTGGATTTGAAATCGGCATGGAAATTACGGTAAAAGCTTTCCTGAAGGGATATAAAATAACCGAAATCCCAACCATCTGGAAGGATCGAACGGCGGGTAAATCCAACTTTAAACTGGTGCAGTGGATCCCTAAGTATTTACGTTGGTATTTTTTAGCCGTTTCCGGTAGAATAAAGCAACTTATTGCTGGGAGAAAATAAATGAGCTTAAAATATGATATCTGTGTGGTAGGAGGCTGTGGGCACGTGGGTTTACCGCTGGCGGCGGCCTTTGCCAAAAAGGGTTTAAAAGTATGTATATACGATATTAATGCAGCAGCGTTAAAAACAGTGCAAACCAAAAAAGCCCCGTTTCTGGAAAAAGGCCTGGATAAAATCCTTAAAAAAACCGTTGATAAAACCTTATTTTTAAGCAATCAGCCGGCGGTTGTTTCTCAGGCCAAGTTTGTAGTCGTGGTCATTGGCACCCCAGTAGATGAATATTTAAATCCAAAATTCAATGACATTCGCAGCTTTTTTATAAAATTAATGCCTCAATTTCGCCAGGGTCAAATTTTGATTTTGCGCAGTACGGTTTTTCCGGGTACCAGTGCGCTGATTAATAAGCTGTTTAAAAAACATCGCAAGCAGGTTGAAGTTACGTTTTGTCCGGAAAGGATCGCGGAAGGAAAAGCCTTAGAAGAGCTTTCTGAACTTCCACAGTTAATATCCGGATTTAGTCGAAAAGCAATCACGCAAATCGAAAAATTATTTTCTAAGATAGCAAAAGAAACCATTGAATTAACACCGCTGGAAGCAGAATTAGCCAAGATTTTTATTAATTCTTTCAGGTATCTGCGTTTTGCGATTGCTAATCAGTTTTTTCAAATTGCTAATTCTCACGGCGTGGAATATTACAAAATCTATCATGCCATTACACATAATTATCCGCGGGCCAAAGGTTTTGCTAAGGCTGGATTTGCGGCTGGGCCCTGTCTTTTAAAAGATACCATGCAGCTGGCAGCCTTTAGCCGCAATACGTTTTTCTTGGGTCATGCAGCGATGTTAATTAACGAAGGTTTGCCAAATTATATTATGTCACAACTTAAACTAAAGTTTGATCTGGCAGAAAAAAAAGTTGGAATTTTAGGAATGGCTTTTAAAGGAGACAGTGATGACCCCAGAGATTCGCTTTCTTATAAATTAAAAAAGTTACTGGAACTTGAATCCCAGGAAGTTTTTTGTCAGGATGCCTACATTAAAGATAAGCGCTTCGTTAAAACCCCTCAGGAATTAATCCGACGTTCCGATATCGTAATTATTGGCACCCCGCACACGCAATACCGCAAACTTACTTTTGGCGGTAAACAAGTTGTGGATATTTGGGATTTATACGGAAAGGGAGTAATGTTTAAATGAAAATTTTAGTTACCGGTTCTCATGGTTTTATCGGCGGCTATGTGGTTGAGGAATTTCTCAAGCAGGATTGGGAAGTGGTGGGGATCGATAATTTTTCTAAGTACGGGAATATTACTAAAAGTTATGATAAAAATCCTAAGTTTAAATTAGTCGAGGGGGATGCTAAGGACGTTGGCCTGATGAAGAAAATGCTCCTGGGCTGTGATCATCTTTTGGCCGGAGCAGCGATGATTGGCGGAATCTCACTTTTTCACGAATATGCCTATGATCTGCTGGCCGAAAATGAACGTATCATGGCTTCAACTTTTGATGCGGCGATTGACGCACATAAAAATTCTAAACTTAAAAAAATTACGGTAATGTCTTCTTCGATGGTTTTTGAAAGTACCGCACTATATCCAACTCCAGAGGGAGAGCAACTGAAATGCCCACCCCCGTTATCTACCTACGGTTTTCAAAAACTGGCCTGTGAATATTTTGCTAAAGGGGCTCAGGAGCAGTATAAATTACCTTATACCATTATCCGCCCGTTTAACTGTATTGGAACTGGGGAACAGCGTGCTTTATGTGACAAGGAAATTATGTCAGGCAATGTTAAATTGGCAATGAGTCATGTGGTTCCTGATCTAGTGCAAAAAATATTAAAAGGGCAGGATCCATTGCATATTTTGGGTAGCGGCAAACAAATTCGGCATTATACTTACGGAGGCGATTTAGCGCGAGGAATAAGATTAGCGGTAGAAAGTAAAAAAGCACTAAATCAGGATATTAATTTATCTACCCCGGTTTCTACCACTGTATTGGAGCTGGCAGAAGTTATTTGGAAAAAGATCAATCCAGATAAACCTTTTAAATATGTTTCTGATAAACCTTTTCAATATGATGTGCAAAAGCGGATTCCAGATACTACCAAAGCCGAAAAACTTTTAGGTTTTAAAACAAAAGTGTCACTTTCCGAAGCTCTGGATGAAATTATCCCCTGGGTGGCTGAGCAAATTAAGCTAGGAAACATATAAAAAAAGATGGGTGTCTAGCAGTTATTGTTTTTTCTTTGATTCTTCCGCCTTATCCCCGTATAAATTAAAGCTAAAGAATATTACTAGTGGTACTAAATAAAGAATAACCCGATTAAGCAGCGTTCCATCCAAAATAAAGTTGAATGCGCCGGTAAAGATTAAGGGATAAAAAATGGCAAGTAAGCTGAGTAATATTAATCCGATGCCAAACAGATTATGCATTCTTGGTAATTTTTTATAAAATAATATACATACTATAATCAGGCCTGCCCACAGTAGATGCCAATTACCCGAAAAGAATAATTTATCAGAAACCACGGCAAAAAAGGTTGCCGACCTTTCGGCCAGCGCGCTGAGTGAAGCCGAGGATAGCATAGCGGAAAGCGAGTAATAATGCCTTTCAGAAGTTAGCTGATTGAATATAATCCAGGGTATGGATAATAGCAGGAGGGCAAGAAAAATAATCCAATATTTTTTTATTTCATTCCTTTTATGAATTGCTAAAAAGATGATTAGTAAAATTAAAGAAATTCCCGCCAGATAAAGACCGGCCCTTTTTGCCCATATCCCAATTCCTAAAAATGCAAAAGAAACAAATAAATCATTTCTTCGATGATCTCTGAAGTACCTTAATAGATAAATAGCCCCGATGGAATAAAAAGCCATCATCGCAAAATCTAGATATGCAGTGGTGGCATGAAAATCCATAAAGGGAATTGAGGCGAGCAGTGAAGCTCCGAGTAAGCTTATGTTTACGCTCAAATTTTTCCTTAAATTTACATAAACAATAATGAGGAGAGAAATAAAGAGCATGGGGCCAATAGCTTTGGTAGCGATGTCATTCCAATTTCCTTGGCAAAAAAGCATCCAGGCTTGATTTACCATAACGAGTGGCGGGTAATCTTCAATTCTGACATGCAAATAGGGGGTGAAATAAGTCCCCTTAAAAAATATTCCTTTTACAATTCTACTATACCGAGCAACCGCATCCCAGGCTAAAACCGGCTTAATGAGTGCGCTGGTAAATACCCAACCTACTTTAATGAATAAATAAATAAGCAGTAATATGCTGAACTTATTTATTTTGTTGCTGGGACTAAGCTTAAAAGATGCATTTCTTTTCGGAAAAATATTTAGAATGATAAATAATATATAAACCGGCAGCGTAAGTAATAAAATTGATATTAAAGATAATTTGTAGAATGGCATCAGTAATAACATGAGCAGCCCTAGTATTCCTATCCCTAAAGGATAGCTTAGCCCGATGTTTTCGAGAAGATTATCCCTTTTGATGCAACAAACTGCGGTGAATCCTAATAGGAAAGGGATCATGATTCCAAATATTAATTTTACTAAAGCAAATAAGTTCATTGTTTCTGGTAGATTTTTCCTCCGGTTTTTGTCTCGTGGATCAGTTTCATGTTTTTGATAGCTTCGATTGGAAGGTTATATTTAAAAACCAAGATATATTCCGGGGTGCCGATGCCGGTTCTTGGATATAGATAATAGGATGGTTTGGGGTCTGTAGGCAGACTGGTATAAAGAGCGCAAATTGATTCGGGAGGAGTTTTGGATTCACAAAACTTTATGAATTCGTATAAATCAGGAAAGCCAAGCGCCTGCGCATATTTTTGATCTAATGTTTTTCCCGCATAGTTTTTAAAATCAATTTTTAGTTGATGCCACTCATTATAAAGATTATTGCATTCTGATAAGCCCCATAATGCCAGAAAGATGATTAGTAGGCTGATGCTGGTTTTGTCCCATGCCAATTGGAATTTTTTACTTAGGATTAAATTGCGGATCAACAAACTTATGAAAGAGAAAGATAAAACCCAATAAAAATAATAGTTTAAAGGTTTGCCCCAGATCTTGCTGCTGGCAATAACATTGATGGTGCTGCCAATCACGATGCGTCCTTTTGGTCCCCAATACTCTTGCCAGCCTGATAAGAAATTTGTGAATAAATTGGTCCGGGTGAGTTTGATATAATCGATTTCAGCTTGCCCTGATCCTTGAAAAGGGGAAAGTGCTAATCTCAAAACTTTTGAGCTCCAGGCGGGGTGGGCATGTCTTAGATTTATATAATAAGTTTTAAACTGGTTGGAACGCCCGAGATCAAAGTTTACTAGTTTATTTGAGTTAAACTGCGGATCAAAATCAGTTGCCCAGAAGATGCTGCCGACGCCCGTGTTCGAAGCTTTCATCTTTATGATTAGCATGTCGAAATTATCGGCAAAACAAAAGAGGGGGGGGCTGACTACGTAGGGGAACTGAGAATTCGAAGTTATATTCATATTACCGTTGCGATAAACTACTTTTGTATTAGGATCCGGAGATTCCCATTTTAATTCGTTTGAGTTAGTATTAAATTGGTATTCAAATGAGGTTAGCCCTTTGGCCGGGCAAGTGATTAAAACTAATAATATAAATATGCTTATAATGTAATGCATGATTGAATCTTCTTGATAAATATTATAGCATAGAACCTATGACTGAAATGAAAATTGCCTTGGCGCATGACTATTTAAACCAAATGGGTGGAGCCGAAAGAGTAGTGTTGGAGTTTCATGAAATATTTGGCGACGCACCTCTTTTTACTTCGATTTATGACAAGTCAGTGATGCCGGAAGAATTTGCGGCAATGGATATCAGAACCTCTTTTATGCAAAAATTACCGCTGGTATTTAAATATTTTAAGCTTTACCTGTTATTGTATCCTTTGGCCTTTAGAGGTTTTAATCTTTCCGCATTTGATGTGGTGTTATCAAGTACTACCGCTTTTGCCAAAGGAGTACGGAAAAGAAGGGGAGCCCTTCATTTTTGTTACTGCAATACTCCGGCCAGATTTATTTGGATGTTTGAACATTACATGCAAAGAGAAAGGTATCCCGCTTTCTTTAAAACACTTTTAAAAATGTTAACGATTCCTTTGCGATGGTGGGATCGTAGCGCTGCCCGCGACGTAGATTTTTTCATTGCAAATTCAAAGAATGTTGCAGAGAGGATTAAAAAGATTTATAAGAGAGATTCTGTTATAATTTATCCACCGGTGGATACCCAAAAGTATTTGCCAATTGAAACCATTGAACCCTATTATTTAGTTGTTTCCCGTTTGAATACATATAAACGAATTGATATTGTTATTAAGGCCTTTAATGAATTAGGGCTTCCTTTGAAAATTATTGGAGAAGGGCCGGACCGAGGAAATTTAGAGAAATTAGCCAAAGCTAATATTGAATTTCTGGGAAGATTGAGTGATCAGGAAATTCAGAAGTATTTTGCTGGTTGCCGGGCTTTTGTTTTTCCCGGTGAAGAAGATTTTGGCATAACTCCTCTTGAAGCCATGTCTTGCGGGAGGCCAGTATTGGCATACGCCAAAGGTGGTGCACTGGAAACCGTGGTGGATGGCAAAACCGGAGTATTGTTTCATGAGCAAACTAAAGAGGCCATCATTCAAGCCGTAAAAAAATTAGCAGGATTAAATTTGGATAGAGCACAAATCAGGGCTCAGGCAGAAAAATTTGACGTATCCGTATTTAGGGCACAGCTAAAGGAGTTTATAGAAGATAAATGTCAAAAAAAATAAACACTAAAGCCGCCAAAGCCACGAAAAAATTTTCTAGTAAATACTTTGATATTGCAATTGAAGTATTGTTTTTTGCGATAATCTTTTTAGCCCCTACCATTTTTGATCGACGCATTGGGATTGTTTTCTCTTTAACTAAGGCAACTGCAATCTATTCTTTTTTAGCGGTGATCTTAGGTGTTTGGGCAATTAAAATATTAATAACTGGTGAACATAAGTTTATTAAGCTCCCCACCAATTGGCCGGTTTTATCATATGTTTTAGCCTGCACGGTTGCTACCATAACGTCTGTAAATGTTTATGTAAGCTTGGTAGGGTTTTATGGCAGATATGAGGGCTTAATAACCTTATATACTTATGCGCTTTTGTTTTTCATTGCTTCAAATTACATTTTTAATCTAGATCTTTTAAAAAGAATGATTGCTACCGTGGCTTGTGCCGGAACCATGATGGCCGTTTATTCGATTGTTCAGCGAATGGGGATTGATCCTTATGCCTGGGGTGGAGTTCCAACCCGTGCTCGGGTTATTGCTACCATTGGACAGCCTAATTTTGCCGCTGCATATGTGGTGATGGCCTTTATGCTGGTATTGGGTTTCCTTTTTCATGAAAAAAAGCTTGCGGGAGCAGTGCAGCCCAAAAAGAATGCAGCCAAAATGAATTGGCTAGAACAACTGTCGATTGTTTCTTATTATCTAATTGCTCAAATAACCTTTTTAGTGATGATCTATAATTTAAGCGCCAGGAATGCTTTGCTTTGGTATATTGGATTTGCGGTTATCACTATTTCGGCCCTCTTTTTTGCCTATAATTTTGAAAAATTAAAAGGGATATTGTTGAATATCGTACTTTTTGTTAGTGCGGTTATGTTATATATTTCTCTGCTTTATACCCAGAGCCGGGGCGGATACATGGGCTTCTTTGTTGGGTTATTTCTTTTCTTTTTATTAATCGATAAACAAGTATTATTTAGGAACTGGAAAAAAATTGGGATTTTATTTATTTTGATCAGTTTGATAACCTTCTACGTTTTTGTTTTTGCAAAAGAATCGCCACTGGAGCGATTTACCAAAGAAGTAAAATTTGAAAGCCCCGTAGCAGAAGAAATTGAGACAAAAGATGCAGTAAAAGTAGAGAAAAAAATGATCCTTTCGGGTGCGGCTGGATCCCGTACCGAAACCTGGAAATCAGGGTTTAAAATTATTTCGGAATATCCATTTTTTGGGATTGGTCCAGAAGTATTGAAAATGGTTTTTCCAAGATACGAAACCTGGCATTTTCGTTTTAGAGAAGCATTTCACGTAAAGCAAGATCGTTGCCATAATTCAATTTTTGATCAAGGGGTAACCCGGGGAATGGTCTCTCTCTCGCTATACGTATTTTTGCTGTTTTTAGTGTTTAAAGGCGGATATCAATCCCTTAAAGGTGCTGCGATTGAAAAAAGAATATTTATTGCGGCGCTGATTGCGGCGATGGCATCCTATATAGTTCAAAATCAATTTAGTTTTGGGGTAGTGGCGATTGGTTCATTATTTTGGATCATGATGGGGGTTACTTCGCGTTTTTCTTTTGTGCCTGAAGAAGAAGCGCTTCCTGAAAAAACTTTTGATATTGAAGATGTGCCGTGGATACCGATAGGAATTATTGTGGTAATAGTATTATATGTAATATATTTAGCTTTGCTTCCCTTCAGGGGCGATATGTATTTTAAAGCAGGAAAGACTTATGCGGAAATGCAAAACTTTCCTGAGGCCGTAAAAAATTATGAAAAATCCCTGGCGATTTTTCCGTACGAAGGCGGAGCAAATACCCATTACGGAATTGCATATTTAAATTATGTCAGAGCAAATCAGCTTTCAATTAATGAGTTTGATAAGATCAAGCAGATTTTTGTCAGGGCAATGCATATGGATCCTTACAATGCAGATAATTTATATATTTTAGGTAAGGTTTATCTTATGGTAGCCAATGCCAAAGGGCAGGATGCGATAAAGCAATCAATTGAAATGACGAACAAAGCGTTAGCCATTGATCCTTATTATGCTGAAGCATATTTAACTTTAGGTTACGCACATAATTTATTGGGAAAAAGAAAGGAAGCTGCGGATTATTTTGTCAAGGTTTTTACGATTAATCCAAATATTGATGAAGCGATGAGCAGAGCGGTTGAGTCTTTTAATTCGTATAGCGGAGGAAGACAGGAAGGGATTAAGGCTTTTCTCGCAGTATTAGAAAAATATCCGCCGGAGGAATTTCCTAGGCGTGGGTATAATACTAGAATTGCAAAGTATCTAGCATCTTTATATATAGCTAACGGTCAGCCTAACAAAGCAGAAGAACTTTACATTAATATTTTACACCAGGAACCAGATAATATCCAAATCCAAGCTAATTTGGCGAATTTATATTTGGATAGAGGAAATTTGGGGAAAGCTTTTAATATCTTAAAAGAAGCGGTGGTGGTTGCTCCGAAAAGTGTTGAGGTTCACAATGCTTTAGGAAGATATTATGTAATGACCAGAGATTTTGTAAAAGCACGCCAGGAGTTTGAACAAGTATTGCAAGTTGATAAGAATAATAGTTATGCAGAAAATATCTTGTCTAAGTTAGGAAAATAATTAGAAGTATATGCAAAAAAAAGGTTTAATTCTTCCTCTTTTAGTAATTGTTGATAGTTGCTTGATCGTACTAGGTTTTATTCTTTCCTATCATCTTCGGTTTAATGTTTTCCACTTTATTGGTCCGGTTAGTGCGGTTCCCGTTTCCGAATATTTGGGTGCCATGGTATTTATTGTTTTTGTGTGGCTCGCGATTTTTAAGCTGTTTGGTTTATATGAAGAAAAAAGAAGTGTACAGCTTTTTGATGAGATTGCAAATTTATTTTTAGTGGTTTCGGTTGCTTCGTTAATATTAGCCAGCTTACTTTTCTTGTATCGAGAACTGTGGTTTTCCAGACAGGTAATTGGTTATTCGTGGTTCATTTGCTTTTTGTTGCTGGCCTTTGCCCGTTTGATAATTGGTAAATCGCAAAACTTTTTATTTGTAAGAGGAGTGGGGGTAAGCCGGCTTTTAATTGTTGGAGCGGGAGAGGTGGGCCAGGCTTTGGCGGTTCGCTTAATTGGCCAGCCGCAACTAGGCATAAAGGTAATTGGATTTTTGGATGATGATCCAATTAAATTAGGCAAGGATTTTTCGGGAGTCCCGGTTTTAGGAAATGTTGCTAAGATTAAGGCAATAATCCGAGCTAATAAAGTTGATGAAGTGGTAATTTCTTCTGCCGATTTCCCTTCTGCCCAGGTTTTAGATATTATCACTGAATGTGACGGGTTGGGAGTCGAATTTAAACTGGTTCCCGGATTGCTTGAAATTATGGCTTCGCGGGTTGATACGGGTGAAATTGCCGGGATTCCATTGGTTACCATTGCTGAAGTACAGTGGGTTGGGTTTAAGGCAGTAGTTAAGCGTATCGTTGATTTTATCTTATCTTCACTACTATTAATTATTCTGGCACCGTCCTTTTTAATGCTAATTATTGCAATTAAGCTTGATTCGCGAGGGCCGATATTTTTTAAACAAGAAAGAGTGGGTAAAGACGGACAAAGATTTTTTGCCTATAAATTCAGATCTATGGTGGAAGATGCCGAAGCGCAATTTACTAAAGTAAAACACTTGTCTGAGGTCGAAGGTAATATATTTAAAATTAAAAATGACCCCCGCTTGACTCGGGTAGGAAAGTTTTTGCGTAAATTTAGCTTGGATGAGCTGCCGCAGCTCTTTAACGTTTTTATCGGTGAAATGAGCTTGGTGGGGCCCCGTCCGCCGCTCCCGCGAGAAGTACAAAACTATACCAGTTGGCATAAGAAACGATTGCGGATTACCCCCGGAGTGACTGGTTTGTGGCAAGTATCGGGAAGATCAGAAATACCCTTTGAAGAGATGGTGCGATTGGATATTTACTATATTGAAAACTGGTCGCTCTGGCTCGATTTTAAAATATTGCTACTGACTATTCCTGCGGTTTTAACCGGAAAAGGCGCTTATTAGCAATGTTATCTCAGTACGATAATTTTCCCTTTTTCTACTTGTGAGGCTGCTCCAGTTGATTTTAGAATGAAGGTATAGACTCCGTTGGCAACTTTTCTGCTGAATTGGTTGGCTCCATCCCAGGGAATAGCAGTTTTTCCGTTTGCGGTATAGGTATTTTTAAAAATGATTTCGCCGCCCTGATTAAAAATATATAAAACTACATTGCTGGAAATTGAAGCATCAAAGAGGATGAGGTAGCTTTCGGAGTCGGGATTAAACGGGTTAGGTCCGTATTGCAAATTGGAAATGGTGCTGGCGGAAATCCCTGCAATATCCGCAAAGATGTTGACCGTATCAAAAGCCAAATTTCCGGCATAGTCTTCGGCTCTTAATTCAACTTGGTTCGAACCTTTATCTAATTTAATTACTTGAGCGTAAGAGTTATCAGAACCGGACGGGGAAAAGGATGATGCAATTTTTCCGTTGGAAAAAATAGAAATGGTGTCAATATCATCTCCGCGAGCAAAAAAGTTTAGGGTATATTCTTCCTCATCAATGTTGATGTTTTCGGGCAGATCAATTTCGACTTCCGGCGGAGTTAAGTCAATATTTAAAGTGAAATTATATGGATCAGAAATATTACCAGCTAAATCTCTTAAGGTTGCGGTAACTTCGTACGAACCTTCGGCTAACGGCATAAAGGGAATAAACTGCAATTCGATATTCGTAAAGGTGGCGTGGCCCTCAACGCTGGCTCCATCTAAGGTTACGTCAATTAGGGATCCGGCTAAATCAATTCCGGATCCTTCATCCGTGGCGGCTAAGTTTATGGTTTCGTGTTTATTAGAATAGCCGTGATTTCCTAGAAAAGCTTCTTTGGGGGATGGGGGCTGATTATCCAGAAATAATGATAAGCTGGTTTCCCCGATGTTGCCGGACTGATCTGCGACTTTAAGGTTAATGGGGAGTTTTCCAAAAGGAGAATCCTCAGGGATCAAGATCATTCCAGAGGCTTTGCCAGATTCTTTATCATAATAAATTGCTCCATCTAATTCTGGTGCAGCAGGTGAACTAATTTGTATTTCTGATTCGTCTTCGAGATCATCTTGATAGTCTGCAACCTCTAATTCCACAAATAAAATTTGACCGCTGCCCACGTAAGATTCGCCCGAAGGAGATAGGATGGTGATCACTGGGTAAGGAGGATAGAAAGAAATACTTAGCTGATGTTGAGTAGTATTTCCAGCCTCGTCGGTTGCCACTAAATTAAGTTTGTTTAGTCCCTGCGAAAGGCTGCAAATTTTATCAAATTTTCCAGTGCTGTCTACGATGGCGATTGCATTATTAATAATGAGGCTTGAGTTAATTTCGTTAATGCTCCCGCCAATGGTGATGTAATTGGTATCAACTATAGTTGTATCGTTTTCCGGATAAAATACTTGTATAATCGGAGCAGTTTTATCAATTATGACAGTTGAACTGATATTTTGGTTTTCATTCCCTGCCAGATCTTTTATCCCAGCAAGTTTTAGTACGTGCGGACCTTCTTCAATGGGATCAAAAATCTTAAATCGTAATGATAGTTTTTTATCCTCTATGACTTTATCATTAATGTAACATTCTGCCTCATCCAGAAATAACGATAAAGCATCGTATTCGGAAATGCCCTCGCTAAAGGTTAAAATTACTTCATTTTCTCCGACGTTAAAGGTGTAATTTGAAGAAGCTTCCAAGCTAGGCGGAAGCGAATCAATTGAAAAGGTATAAACTACTGGATAACTTTGGCTTGCGAATCCATTGCTAACTTCAGCTTTTAAATAGTAATTTTGATTTTCTTCTAAAACGTTTAACGCAAAGCTGGTTTTGCAGTTAGTGTTAATTATTTCGAAAGATGAAATTTCTGATATGGAAAAGTCAGTTTTGGGGCTTACCGATAATTTAACTTCGATTGGTGCCAATGCGGTGTTTTCTACTTCGAAAGAGATTAGCTTTGTAGTAAAGACTTTATTTTGAGCAATTTCACTTATATTAGGCATGCTGATTGCGGGTGGATCAAATGCGAAAATTTCGAGCTCAGCCGGTTCTTCGCTAATATTAACCGGAAGCTTGAGTGATTTAACTTCCAGGATTGTCGGCGAGGATGCGATGAGTTTTCCATCGTTTTCTGAAAGAAAAAGATATTTAATGTAAGAATCGCCGGTAAAAATAGTTTCTTTTAAAATTAAAACGGTTTTATCAGTCGATAATGAATCGAGCAGGGCAGCATTTGGGCCAAGGGGAAGGTCAACTAACTTTGTAAAGTCTTGGGAATAAATCCCAAGTTTATCGTCCTGAGACAATGCAATTAAATCCGGTTGGATAAAAGCAGCGCGCGCAAATGATTTCCCGTCGGTAAATAGGGTGGCGCTATCTAAAAGATAATTATTTTTAAATTTAAAAAATCTTGCTGATAAATCAGAAATCAATACGATACTGATTATGTCATCTTCAATTTTAATATCACCAATTTTCTCCGAGAAAGATTTAGACGGAATTTCCATTAAAACCTCAGGAGTTGAAAATAATGAATAATCATCATTCGAAATTGAATAAAATAATTTATTATCTTCGAACCAGGCCGTAAACAATTTGCCTTCCGTTTTGCCGATAAATTTTTCAGATTTATCTAAAAGGGTAGTATCAACGATTTGGTAAGAAGTGGAGAGGTCTGCGGCGTGGATGGAACTGGAAAATATGAATACAGATAACACAAATGTGCATACCCATAACAGATTCAAGCTGTTTAAGCGTCGATGTTTCATGGTCTTGATAATGAGATTCTAGCACCACCGAAATTGGACTGCAATAGACCTTTTTATAATACCGAATAAAGTAAATTTAAGGTATAATACTTACTCTTATGCTAACCAGTTTATCCAATCCTAAAATTAAAGAAATTTTGCGTCTTAAAGGCAAAAAACAAAAGGCCCAAAGTGGTAAATTCATTATTGAAGGAATTCACCTGCTGCAAGAAGCAATCCAGTCTTCTAGTTTGTATGACATTGACCAGGTTATATTTTCTTCATCTTTTAATCAGCCAGACCTTTTAGGGCAGCTTCGTGCGCTTGAGGTTTCGGATCAGGTTTTTAATAAAATGACTGAGCTGGAAAATCCCGAAGGGATTCTGGCGGTTTTGAAAAGCAAATCCTTTTCCTTAGAAGAATTACTTAAATCCAATCCTAAAGTAACAATTTTTGGGGTGGAGATCCAAGATCCGGGAAATTTGGGTGCTATCTTTCGCACGGCAGAGGCACTGGGAGCCGATAGCATAATCTTATCAAAAGGAACGGTTGACCCGTTTAATTCAAAGGTAGTGCGGGCATCGATGGGATCAATTCTTCGTTTGCCGTTTTGTATCATTGCGGATGCGCAGGATGCCATTAAAACTCTGAAAGCAAAGGGATTTGACGTAGTTGGAACCCACGCTAAACGAGGGCAAAATCTGCGCGAAATAGAGTTTAGTTATCCGTTAGTAATTGTCATGGGGAGTGAGACGCGGGGTTTACCTGAAAAATTGGTTGATAATATAACCAAATTTGTTAAGATTCCCATATCCGCAAAAGTTGATTCTTTAAACGTAGCTATGGCTGCCGGGATAATTTTGTACGAAGCAGCGAAAGGGAAATAATGTTAGAAAAGATCCAACAGCTAACCGAAGAAGCGGTAGCCGCCATTGAACAGGCAGCCAGTTCGACCGATTTAGATTTACTGAAAGCAAAATACCTGGGTAAAAAAAGCGAAATTTTAGCAGCTTTAAAGTCTTTAAAAGACCTTTCCCCAGAAGAAAAACCAAAAGTAGGGCAGCTGGTTAACCAAGCCAAGATTAAAATAACTAATTCTCTGTCCGAAAGAAGAGCGGTTTTACAAAAAGCTTCCCAAAAAGCTACAATTTCTAAAGAAAAAATCGATGTAACTTTACCCGCCAGAGGACCGCGGCTCGGTAAACATCATCCCATTACTTTAGTTTTAGAAGAAGTTAAAAAGATTTTTAAGGAAATGGGCTACGTGGTGGCGGAAGGGCCGGATATCGAATCTGAGTATAATAATTTTGAAGCTTTAAATATCCCCAGCTTTCATCCTTCGCGTGATATGCACGATACTTTTTATCTGAAGTCCGGCGATTTATTGCGGACCCATACTTCTCCGGTCCAGATTCGCTACATGAAAAAAAACAAACCGCCTTTTGCGATTATTGCTCCGGGACGGGTTTATCGACGCGATGCGGACGTAACTCATTCGGCGGTCTTTCATCAAGTTGAGGGATTGCTGGTGGATAAAAAGGTTACTTTTGCGGATTTAAAAGGTACTTTATCCTATTTCTTGCATCAATTTTTTGGAAAAAACCGCCGGGTTAGATTTAGACCCAGTTATTTTCCGTTTACCGAACCATCGGCTGAGGTGGATGTGGAATGTATTATGTGTAGCGGAAAAGGATGCCGCGTCTGTAAAGAATCCGGCTGGCTGGAAATTTTAGGAGCCGGCATGGTAGATCCCAATGTATTTAAAGCGGTGGGTTATGATCCTGAAAAGTATCTGGGTTTTGCTTTTGGCGTAGGGATTGAACGTTTGGCGATGCTGAAGTACGGCATCGATGATATCCGGTTGTTTTTTGAAAACCGGATTAATTTTTTAGAACAGTTTTAGGAGGTTAAATGCGCATCCCGTTGGATTGGTTAAAAGAATACGTTGATGTTGATATTTCTCCGGAAGATCTGGCAGATAAGTTAACCATGCATGGTACCGAAGTGGTCGCCATTGAATTCCACGGGAAGGGATTAGAAAAAGTTGTCGTGGGTAAGGTTAAATCCAAAGAACAGCATCCCAAAGAAACTGGTTTTTTTGTTTGTAATGTGGATGTCGGCAAAGAGCTGATTCAGGTATTAACCGATGCCGCTGGTATTAAAGTAGGAGATAAGGTTCCGATTGCGCTTGAGGGCGGAACGGTAGCCCGCGACATCACAATTAAAAAAATGGAACTCCACGGCGTTCAGAGTTTCGGCATGCTTTGTAAGCCCCATCATTTGGGACTTCCCGAATCTCCGGAAATCATGAAAATGCCGCTCGACGCATCAGTTGGTAAAGACGTGAAAAAAGTAATTGGTTTGGGCGGATACGTAATTGATGTGGATGTGCTGCCCAATCGCGGCGATTGTCTATCGATTAGAGGGGTGGCCAGAGAAGTTTCTGCAATATTGGATCAAAAGTTAAAAAATAAAAAAGGAATCTTCAAACGTTATAAAAAGGGAGATTATCCCAAAGTAACGGTTCAAGTATCCGATAAAACTGGTTGTCCCCGTTATTGCGCTAAAGTGATCAAAAATGTAATGATTGGACCTTCGCCGGAATGGCTGCGTAACCGACTGTTGTTATGCGGAATTCGTCCGATTAATAATGTGGTTGACGTTACTAATTATATTTTACTGGAGATGGGACAGCCGATGCATGCTTTTGATCTGGATTTAATTGCCGGAAATAAAATAACGGTTAGATTAGCGCACAAAGGCGAAAAAATTAAAACGATTGACGGCAGCGATATTAAACTGGATGAAAAGAGCATGGTGATTGCAGACAAAAATCAAGCCGTAGCTTTAGCAGGAGTGATGGGTGGCCAAAATTCAGAAGTAAATGAAGGAACCCATACCATTTTACTTGAATCCGCATTTTTTAATCCGGTCAGTGTCTATCGCACTTCAAGGAAAATGAAAATTCGTACCGAGTCTTCGATTCGTTTTGAAAAAGGGGTTGATCTGGAAGTGGTAGCAGAGGCCCTGGAGCGCGGGGCACAACTACTGGCGGAGCTCGCCGGAGGTGAAGTTTCTCCTCAAAAAATTGATGTATTAAGCCAAAGTCTTAAGAAAAAAACGATTGAGCTTAATTTAGCGCAGCTGACCAGGGTTTTTGGAAAAGATATTGGGGTCACGGGTGTTAAAAAGATATTAGTTTCACTTGGCTTTGAGTTTATTTCGGGAAGTGAGCGTTCCGGAGTTTTAAACTTTGCCGTACCTTTTGCCCGGGCCCGTGATATTGAACGCGAAATTGATTTAATTGAGGAAATCATTCGAATTTATGGTTACGAGCGCGTTCCGCGCAGTATTCCCAATACCACTTTTGACGGCAAACAAACCAATGCCTTTGATGAATTTATAGAAAAGGCGAGGGATGTTTTGGTTTCGACTGGTCTTTTTGAAATTAAAACTTTTTCGATGATTTCTCCTAAGGATTTTACTAAGCTGGATATTCCCGAAGGTGGCCTGGCGCGAGAAGTTCCAGTTTTAGCTAATCCTTTTACTGAGGATGAAGCCTTGCTGCGACCGACCTTGCTGCCCGGGCTGCTCAAGGTTTCCGAGCATAATCAAAACTGGCAGACTGCGGAAACCGCAATTTTTGAGCTGGATAAAATATTTAAATCCGACAAAGGAAAAGAAAGCCAGGAAGAAGTTTGCGCCGCCGTTTGTTTAACCGCACTGCCGTTAAAATCGATCTGGAAAAAAGAAGACAAGCAAAAGATTGATTTTTATACTTTAAAAGGAATGCTGGAAAATGTTTTGAGCACTGCTCAAGTATCAAATTTTGAAATTAAACCTTTGGTGCATCAATTTTTACAGCCGGGAACGGCGGCGGTTTGCAGAGTGGGGAAGAGCGAAGTAGGTTATTTAGGTAAGCTGCATCCGGATATTCAATCCAATTATGGAATTAAAAATCCGGTTTACGTCTTTGAAATCAACTTAAGTCAATTGTTTAAGCACGCCAACCTGGCTAAAAAGTATGTGCCACTGGCAAAATATCCTTCCGTGGCGCGTGATATTGCCATGATTGTTTCTTCTGAAACCGCGTACGACCTGGTCAAAGACGTAATCCTGGGAGCCGCCGGCAAATTAGTGGAGGAAATTAAATTATTTGACTTTTATACCGGAAAACCGGTGCCGGAAGGATATTATAGTTTAGCGCTGCGGGTAACTTACCGCGATAAGCAAAAAACGCTTTCTGATACGGAAGTAAATAAAATCCACACCAAAGTTTTAGATAAGTTGAAAAATCTGTTAAAAGTTGAAATTCGAATGTAGCAGGTGCATAACATGGCGGATCAAACCCCCATGGTGAAGCAATATCACGAAATAAAATCCCGGTACCAAGATGCCATTTTGTTTTTCCGCTTGGGCGACTTCTACGAAATGTTCTATGATGATGCGCTTTTAGCCTCGCGCGAACTTGAAATTACACTAACCGGCCGTGGCCACGCTGAAAAACGCATGCCGATGTGCGGGTTTCCGCATCACGCCGCCGATAACTATATTGCCAAACTAATTGACCGCGGATATAAAGTTGCAATTTGTGAGCAAGTAGAAGATCCCAGCGTGGCTAAGGGAGTAGTACGCAGAGATGTAGTTAAAGTTGTTACCAAGGGGACGACTTTGGATGCAAATATGCTGCCGGCTAAAAAAAGTAACTATTTGGTTGCAGTCTCGGTATCTAAAAAGCAATACGGAATTGCGGTGCTGGAAGCTTCGACCGGCGAATTTAAAGTATGTGTACTGGATATGATGGCCGACGTTTTAGGGGAAGTGGGCCGCCTCAATCCTTCTGAAATTTTAATTTCGGATATGATTAAGGAAAAAGATTTATCGGATTACGTTCAATTACATCAAATTCCACAAACGGTTTATAAAGATACTTACGATGTTGAGGTTGCGGCTGACAAACTTAAAATCTTATTTAAAGTCAAAAGTTTAGATTCTTTTGGAATGAGCGGATTTGAGGCGGCTTTACCGGCTGCCGCAAAAATAGTTGATTATTTACAGGAAACCCAAAAAACCGCACTTTCACATATCAATTCGGTTATCCCATATCAGCTTTCCGATTTTATGTTCATTGACGCCCCGACCCGGAAAAATCTGGAACTGGTTGAAACGGTGCGGGATAAATCTTTTAGAGGGAGTTTGCTGTGGGTCTTGGATCAAACTGGTACATCCATGGGAAGCCGTTTGCTGCGCAGCTATCTTTTAGCTCCGCTATTAAAAGTTTCGGATATTAATCGTCGATTGGATGGTGTGGCCGAATTAGCCAAAGATACCGCCGGCAGAGAAGAATTATCTAGACTTTTAAATGATGTTTTTGATATTGAAAGACTAACCGGAAAAGTTGCCAGCTCCCAGGCCAATGCCCGGGATTTAGTTTCCTTAAAATCATCGCTTGAAAATTTACCAAAATTTAGAAATGCGCTGAAAAACAGGGCATCGGCAATTCTTAAAAGTATCGCAGCCTTGCCGGACTTGAATGATATTGTATTAACCATAGCAAAAGCCATTGAAGATAATCCGCCGTTTACGATCAAAGAGGGCGGCATTATTAAAAAAGGCTATTCGGCTGAATTAGATGAATTGAAGGATTTAGCTAAGGGCGGAAAAGACTGGATTTTAGCATTAGAAGATGCCGAGCGAAAACGGACCGGCATCAAATCGCTTAAAGTTGGCTTTAATAAAGTTTTTGGCTATTACATTGATGTCAGCAAATCTAATTTGGATAAAGTTCCCGAAAACTATATCCGCAAACAAACTTTGGTTAATAACGAGCGTTTCATCACCCCCGATTTAAAAGAAAAAGAATCTTTTATTTTAAATGCCGACCAGCGTCTGAAAGAAATGGAGTATAAAGTTTTCTGTGACATTCGCGAACAACTTAAATCAAATATTGCCGGACTAAAATCTGCGGCAGAAAAACTAGCCACCCTCGATGTCTTACTCTCATTTGCTAACGTAGCGGTTTATTCAAATTATGTGCGCCCTTCTGTAAATGAATCATCGGAAATAATTTTAAAAGGATCGCGTCACCCGGTAATTGAAAAAACCCTGGGTGAACATAAGTTTGTGAAAAACAACATCCAAATGCTGAAGGATTCGCGCTTCCTGTTGATAACCGGCCCTAACATGGCCGGAAAAAGTACCGGTATGCGGCAAGTGGCGCTTTGCTGCTTATTAGCGCAAATCGGCAGCTTTATCCCGGCCGATAGCGCTGAAATCGGCATAACTGACCGTATTTTCACCCGGATTGGTGCTATGGACGATATTTTCTCGGGTCAATCAACTTTTATGCTGGAGATGACCGAAACCGCCAATATTTTGTTTAATGCTACGGAAAAAAGCTTGATTATTTTGGATGAAATCGGGCGGGGAACTTCAACTTTTGACGGAATGAGTATTGCGGCGGCAGTCGCCGAATATATTCATAATAAAATTAAAGCCAAAACTATGTTTGCTACTCATTACCACGAAATTACTCAATTAGCAGATAAACATGAAGGCATGCAAAATATGAACGTGGCGGTAAAAGAAGAAGGGGATCACATCACTTTCTTATATAAATTAGTTAAGGGGCCGGCGGATCAAAGCTATGGAATCCAGGTGGCTCGTTTAGCGGGTCTTCCCACTGAAGTAATTAAACGGGCTAAAGAAGTTTACGGCACTCTCGAAATGGTAGAAAATAATTTGGGACAATCTAAAAAGGCCCAAAGTAAAAAGACCAAAACAAAAAATAAAGATCAGATGGGGCTATTTTAATGAAAACCATAAATTTAATTTTAGGTATTCATTGTCATCAGCCGATCGGCACGGCAGATCACATTATTGAAAAGGCTTACCGCAATAATTACTTTCCATTTTTTAATGCCTTAAAAGAACATCCGCGCATAAAAATTACGGCTCACTTTAGCGGATATCTTCTAGAATGGCTGGAAAAATATCATGGTGAATTTATTGAATTGCTGCAGGAGTTAACCCGCCGGAGCCAGCTTGAATTTTTGGGAGGCGGGTACTACGAGCCGATCCTGCCGATTTTACCATCGGGGGATCGCCGCGGACAGCTAAAGCTTTTAACCGAAAAAATCAATAAACTTTTTAAAGTTTCTCCGACCGGGGCCTGGTTAGCCGAGCAGGTTTATGCTCCCGAAATAATTGAGGATTTGGAATTGCAGGGAATTGAATATATTTTGCTGGATGATTTTCATTTTCAAAAGTCTCAGATCGAAGCCGAATCCCTCTTTAATCCTTTTATTCTGGATCGCTTTGGGCATTTGCTGAAGGCTTTAGCCATTCATAGTTTTTTAAAACAGCTGCTGCCGGCTCAGCCTCCGGATAAAGCAGTGTTACTGCTGAAAAAATTATCCAGTCTAGGCGGTGAGCGGGTGGCAGTAGTGACGATAGATAACGAGATTGAAGAACAATATTTAAGCAAATTATTTGGTTTGATTGAAGCTAATTTAACCTGGATTTCAAGTTTGCGGCCGGCGGACTATTTTGAAAAAGTGAGTAAGGCACAAAAAGTTTACGTGGGCGAAGGTGCGGCGCGCGAGGTAGCGGAGCAGGCGGGAGGCGCTTTTAATAATTATTTTTCTAAATATCCGGAAGCCAACGGGATCTACAAAAAGATGCTTTCGGTCAGCAAAAAAATTCAAATGCTGAAAAGAGGAAAAACCATCGTTGCGGCTAAAACCCGGGAAGAAAAAATAAGAGAAGCTGAGAGTGAGTTGTATAAAGCGCAGTTTAATGAAGCCTACTGGCCGGCTAAATCCGGCGGCATAAATTTACCCTTGGTGCGAAGAGAAGCATATTCACATTTAATTGCAGCCGAAAATCTGGTTTACGGTTTAACCCACGGTAATCAAAACTATTGTGAATTATCGATCCTGGATTTTGATGGTGACGGAAACCCTGAGGTTTTGGTGACCAATCGATTATTAAATGCCTATTTTTCACCCACTTACGGTGGATCTTTGTTCGAGTTGGATTATAAGCCCGAAAACATAAATCTGTTGGATACCTTTGCGAGATATAAAAATAAAGGGCTCAAAGCGTTGGAAGCCGGGTCAGATAAGTACCGTAAAGTAAGTTTATTGGATCACGTTTTAGAAGAGGGGACCAATATCGAAGATTTTAGAAATAATAAATATAAATTATTTGCGGATTTTGCGGATGGATTATATACCGTACTGCCGCGCAGAAAAAGCGGTGAAGTATCGTTACGTTTTTCCAGAGAAGCCAATGCTAACTCGGGCCCGCTTAAAATTTCTAAAACGGCTACTTTCCATGCGGGACAATCTGCTTTTATAATTGAATACGAAATAAAAAATTGTTCGGATAAGATGATGAATTTTTTATTTGGAACCGAATTCTGCCTGACCTGGGTCAACAAAAAAATGGCGGAGCATATCGAAGATATCGAAGGATTGGATAAAATTAAGTTGTTTGACGCAAAACAAGGAGTTAGTGTATCATTTAAGCTCAGTAAAGCGGCGAACATTTGGAAATATCCAATTGTAACTAGTCTGGTCAATCAGGGCGGCACTCAAGAGTTAAAGCAAGGAGTAGTGGTTTTTCCTAATTGGAAGTTAGCCTTGCAGGGCGGAGAATCTTTTAAGGTCGAGCTGCGGGTTGGAATCGAACAGTAGAAAAGGAAGTAAAATATGCCTGAATTAAGACAAGATCCGATTTCTGAACGTTGGGTGGTAATTGCGACTGAAAGAGGAAAACGTCCTTCTGATTTTGGCGGAGGAGCCGCCACTAAATTAATTACAGAAGAACACGTTGATACTTGTCCCTTTTGCGAAGGCAACGAATCCAAAACTCCGCACGAGCTTTTTGTGGTTAGAAAACCTAAAAGCAAACCCGATGGTCCGGGTTGGGAAGTAAGGGTTATTCAAAATAAATTTCCGGCACTGACTTCCCAGGGGGATATCAAGCGTTCGGGATCGGGGCTTTTTGATTTGGTCAGTGGCATTGGAGCCCACGAAGTTATCATTGAAACTCCAAAGCACAATTTAATTATTGCCGATATGCCGCCCGAACATATCGATAAAATCCTTTTAGCCTATAAAGAAAGAATTATCGAATTAGAAAAAGACGCCCGCTTCAGATACGTTTTAGTTTTTAAAAATTACGGAGTAGCGGCGGGAACTTCACTGGATCACCCGCATTCCCAATTAATTGCAACGCCGATCACTCCCCGTTATGTTAAGCTCGAGCTTTCCAACGCCAAGGAATATTACCGCCACAAAGAAAGGTGCATTTTCTGCGACCTGATACGCCAGGAGTTAGATATCGGCTACCGCTTAGTTTACGAAAACGAATTCTTTATTGTTTTTTGTCCGTTTGCATCGCGGTTTCCTTTTGAACTTTGGATCCTGCCGCGCCGCCACCAGTCTGCTTTTCAGGAGATTCCCGATGACCAAAGAATGCAGCTGGCAGTTTGTTTAAAAGAGGTGCTCTCCCGGTTGAAAGTAGTTTTAAATGATCCGCCTTTTAATTACGTTTTGCACACTTCTCCCAATCCCATTCCGCGTCCGGGAAAGCCTAATCACTGGGGAACCATTCGGTTTGACTTCCACTGGCACATCGAAATTATTCCGCGATTAACCAAAATGGCTGGTTTTGAATGGGGATCCGGGCTTTATATCAATCCAACCCCCCCGGAAGAAGCGGCAAAATATTTGAGGAACGCCAAGATTTAATTTCCTCTTAAAATATGATAAAATAGTGAAAATTTCCCAGAAAGGAATCGTTTTATGTCAGGTCATTCAAAATGGGCAACCATCAAGCGCAAAAAAGGCAAAACGGACGCGCAAAGAGGCAAAATCTTTACTAAATTAATCCGCGAATTAATTACCGCCACCAAAGAAGGCGGCCCGGATCCGACCGGAAATTCAAGGCTGCGCATGGCGATTGAAAAAGCCAAGGAAAGCAATCTTCCTAACGATAAAATTAAAAGAGCGATCGAACGAGTGGCGGGGGGCGAGGCAGACGAAGATCAAATTGAAGAAGTGGTTTATGAAGGCTATGGCCCGGGCGGGGTAGCAATTTTAGTTGAAACCCTGACCGATAACAAAAACCGTACCGTTTCCGAAGTCAGAAATGTTTTTACCAAGCACGGCGGTAATATGGGCAGTTCCGGTTGCGTGGCCTGGAACTTTGAGAAAAAAGGATTAATCGTTTACGATAAAAAGGGTAAAAATGACGAAGCCATCTCACTGGCGGCGGTCGAAGCCGGCGCCGAAGATGTGAATACGGATGAAGAAGTAATCGAGGTTACCACCACTCCCGAAAATTTTCATCAGGTTCGGCAAAGTTTAATTGACGTTGGGCATAAGCCGGATAGTTCAGAAATTACCATGAACGCCAAAACCACGGTAAAACTTGAGGGCGAAGATGCCCACAAAGTTTTAAAGTTGGTGAGTTTACTCGAAGATCTAGATGATGTGCAAAAAGTCCATGCCAATTTTGATATTTCCAAAGAGATTTTGGAAGAGGAAAGTAAGCAGTGAAAATAATTGCAGATTTGCATCTGCATACCATAGCTTCCGGCCACGCTTTTTCTACGATTAAAGAATATGTTCAAGCTGCTCAGCGCGCCAAACTCAAATATATTGCCATTACCGATCACGGACCAGCCATGCCGGGTGGTGCGCACCAATATCATTTTTCTAATTTAAGAATGCTGCCCAACGAAGTTGACGGGATTACTTTGCTGAAAGGCGCCGAAGCCAATATCAAAGATGCGCAGGGCAATTTAGATTTACCGGATTTTGAACTTTCGGCATTAGACATTGTGATTGCATCCATTCATCCGCGGTGTGGCTACAACGGATCAAAAGAAAAAGAAAATACAAAAGCGCTTAAAGGAGCCATGCAAAATCAACACGTAAAAGTGATTGGCCATCCGGGCAATCCCCGCTATCCGGTGAATATTAAGGAAATCGTTGGTTTTGCTAAAGAAAGCGGGGTTTTGATTGAAATTAATAATGCTTCCCTGATAAGCTGGGCGAGGAAGGGCAGTGAGGCTAACTGTCTCGAGTTTGCCCAGGAAGTGAAGCGGCAGAACTGGTTTGTCTGTATCGGATCCGATTCACATTTTATTGATACGGTTGGTAATTGCGATGCCGCCTTAGCGCTGATTAAAGAAGCGGGAATTCCTGCGGATCACGTGGTCAATGCGTCCAAGGAATTAGTTCGAGAGTGGTTTTTTGAAGGATCAAGAAAATTATAGTAAAATTGGAAGGAAGGTTGCGTTAAGTGTTAGCTAAAAGAATTATTCCCTGTTTAGATGTTAAAGCCGGACGCGTGGTTAAAGGCGTGCATTTCGAAGATTTAAAAGATGCCGGCAACCCGGTGGATTTAGCGGCTTATTATGATCAACAAAAAGCAGATGAACTCTGCTTTTTGGATATCACCGCTTCGCACGAAGAACGCTATATCCTTTTAGATATCGTTAAAAAAACCGCCGAAAAAGTATTTATTCCGTTTACAGTGGGCGGCGGCATTAACGATTTAGAAATGATCCGCGAAATTTTAGCGGCGGGTGCGGATAAAATTTCAATTAATACTGCAGCGGTTAATAATCCGGATTTAATAAAAGTAGGGGCACAGCGTTTCGGCAGTCAGTGCATGGTGGTAGCGATCGATGCCAAGCGCAAAGGCGATAGTTTTGAGGTGTTCACCCACGGTGGAAGAACGGCGGTAGGTCTGGATGCCATTGAATGGGCAAAGAAAGTGGAAAAATTGGGTGCCGGTGAAATACTTTTAACTTCGATGGACCGCGATGGAACCAAGGCCGGTTACGATATTGAATTAACCCAAAAAGTTGCTAAAGCAGTTAGTATTCCGGTAATTGCTTCGGGCGGGGCGGGAACGCTCGAACATATTTATGAAGTTTTAACTGAAGGGCAGGCGGATGCTGCTCTCTTAGCTTCTTTGCTCCATTACCGTGAACTTACTATCCATCAGATCAAAGACTATTTAGTTAACAAGGGAATTTCAGTGAGGATGTAGTGAACTTACAAGCGTATCTTTCAAAAAATAAAAAAGTAATTGATCGGGCTTTAGATAAATTTCTTCCGGAGGCCAGGAGCTCTTATATTGCCAAGGTGATGCGCTACTCAGTTTTTGCCGGCGGCAAAAGATTTCGACCGGCTTTGATGCTTTTAGTATGTGAAGCGCTTTCCGGAAAAGTTAAACAAGTATTGGCGGCGGCCTGTGCGGTTGAGCTGATTCATACTTTTACCCTGATTCACGATGATCTGCCTTGTATGGATGACGATGATTATCGGCGGGGCAAACTTACTTCACATAAAAAGTTTGGCGAGGATATGGCAACTTTAGCGGGGGACGCCATGCAGGCGCTGGCCTATGAGATATTACTGAAAGAAACTAAAGGGGTTTCTCTACAGTATAAGATGCGTGCATTAGAAACGATATTAGAGGCGATTGGATCGGATGGGGTGGTGACCGGACAGGTGCTCGATATTCAATCCGAGGGAAAGAAAATAAGTTTATCGGCACTGGAAAATATCCATTTAAAGAAAACGGCGGCGTTGATTCAGGCTGCGGTGAAAGCGGCCGCCATTCTTTGCGGTGCATCTACTAAAAAAATTACCCAGCTGGATCGTTACGCCCAGCATTTAGGGCTGTCATTTCAAATTGCGGATGATCTCTTGGATTACACTTCTTCATTTGCTAAGATGGGTAAGCAGCCCGGTAGTGATAAGAAGCAAAAAAAATCTACTTACGTATCGTTACTCGGAAAAGAAAAGGCACGCCAACTGATGGTTAAAGAACGCGATCAGACCCGGCGGGCAATTTCTTTTTTAGGTAAAAAAGGTAAGCGGTTAGCGGAATTAGCCGATTTTGTTATAAAAAGAGAAAGATAAATTTTTGAGAGGAGCGCCAAATGAAGATGCTGTGGGATATTGTTAATTCACTTTTAGTTAATTACGTGCTGGTGATCGTGGCGTTTGCCTGGTTTGCGGCGCAGGTAATTAAAGTTTTTTATTACTGGATCGTGGACAAAGAATTTGATATTTTGCACTTTTTTGAGGCGGGAGGGATGCCCTCGGCACATTCGGCAACCGTATCGGCATTAACCATTGCGGTCGGACTAGTTTACGGCTGGGATTCTCCGCTGTTTGCGATTTCCGTAGTGTTAGCCTTAATTGTGATGTACGACGCTACCGGAGTTAGACGGGAAGCCGGCCGGCAGGCGTTACTGTTAAATAAAATGGTTGAAGAAATTTATGCTTCGGATGGGGATAAGATTAAAAAACTAAAGGAATTAATTGGACATACACCCTTGGAAGTTATCGTGGGGGCGACGATTGGCGTGGTAATTGCCTTTGTAAGTTATTATATTATTCATAGCGTATTATTCTTCGTATAAGAAATAGGATTGAGCATGGGTCGGATTATCGACGAAATTAAACTGCCGCAAGGATTAAATTATCTTTCTACCGAACAACTGGAACAGGTTGCCAAAGAGGTTAGAGGAGTTATTATCAAGGCAACTTCTAAGGTAGGCGGGCATCTTTCTTCAAGTTTAGGAGCAGTAGAACTTTCGATTGCTTTGCATTCGATTTATGACAGTCCCCGCGATAAAATAGTTTGGGACGTGGGACATCAGGCCTACGCCCACAAAATTTTAACCGGAAGATTAGAAAGATTTGATACTATCCGCCAGTACGGTGGTTTATCCGGTTTTCCTAATATTACCGAAAGCCCGCACGATCATTTTACGGTGGGGCATGCCAGCACTTCAATTTCGTCCGCTCTGGGATTAGCGCAGGCCCGGGATTTAAAAGGTGAAAAACATGCAGTCGTGGCCGTGATCGGTGACGCTTCACTTTCGGGTGGGTTAGCACTCGAAGCCGTTAATAATTTAGTTCATTTAAAAAGCAATCTGATCATTGTACTGAATGATAACGAAATGTTTATTTCTAAAGGAGTCGGGGCGCTTTCTAATTATTTAACCAGGGTTAGAACCAATCCCCTTTACTTCAACGTAAAGGAAAGAATTGAAAAATTAATTTCAAAAATTCCCCGCATCGGAGTACCGCTGGTGCGCAGTGCCGAAAAATTAAAAGATCGCACTAAACATTTCTTTGTTGACTTTAAAGTAGGGGTTATATTTGAAGAACTTGGTTTTAAATATTTTGGCCCCATCGACGGGCATAATATTCCGCTGCTCATGTCAACTTTGCACCATGCCAAGGAAGTTAACGGTCCGGTTTTAATTCATATCTTAACCAAAAAAGGAAAAGGCTATGCCCCGGCCGAGAAAAATCCTACGCTTTTTCATAGTGCTCCGCCGTTCGATTTAAAAACCGGAAAGCCGATTCCTAAAAACGGCCGGCCTTCATATACCAGTGTTTTTGGTAAAGCCATGGTAAAAATTGCTAAACAAAATGACAAAGTAGCGGCAATCACGGCGGCGATGGTCGATGGTACCGGATTAGTGGATTTTGCTAAAGAATTTCCAAAGCGCTTTTTTGACGTAGGGATTGCAGAAGGCCATGCGGTAACTTTTGCGGGAGGTCTTTGTAAGGGCGGATTTAAGCCGGTCGTGGCAATTTACTCTACATTTTTACAGAGATCTTACGATCATATTATTCATGATGTGGCGCTGCAAAATTTACCGGTAGTTTTTGCCATTGATCGAGCCGGAATTGTGGGTGAGGACGGGGCAACCCATAACGGTTGTTTTGATATAACTTATATGCGTTCAATCCCCAATATGGTAGTGATGGCGCCTAAAGACGAAAACGAATTACAAAATATGCTTTTTACCGCGGCTAATTATCAGGATGGGCCGATATCGATAAGATATCCGCGGGGCAGAGGGTTTGGGGTTGCATTAGATGAAAAACTTAAAAATATTCCTGTCGGTCAGGCGGAAGTAGTATTTAATCCGCCATCTGGTGCAGCGGACGTATCCATTATTGCCATTGGTTCGATGGTTTATCCCTCAATTGAAGCGGCCAAATCATTAAAAAAAGAAGGAATTGCCGCATCGGTTATTAATGCGCGTTACGTTAAGCCGCTGGATGAAGCATTAATCTTAAAAGAAGTTGGCAATAAAAAATTAATCGTGACGGTTGAAGAAGGAACCCTCGAAGGCGGCTTTGGATCGGCGGTAGCTGAATTATTATTAAATCATAAAATTGTTACTCCGGTGAAACGCTTGGGTATTCCGGATAAATTTGTACAACACGGAGACAGAAATATAATATTAGAACTTTGTGGATTAACGCCGGAAAAGATTGTTGAAAATGTAAAGAAAGGTCTTTAAAATTCATAGCATATGTTAACTGATATTGAAATTGCGCAAAGCGCCAAATTAAAACCAATTACTAAAATTGCTAAGGCCGCGGGATTTTCTCAGGATGAACTCGAGCCCCACGGAAAATATAAAGGAAAAATTTGTCTTTCTGCTTATCGCCGCCGCATCCATAAAAAAGACGGTAAGTTAATTTTAGTAACTACCATGACCCCCACCCGCAGCGGTGAAGGAAAAACCACTTTAACTATTGGGCTGGGGCAGGCGCTTAAAAAAATTGGCAAAAAATCTTTTATTGCAGTTCGAGAGCCGTCTTTGGGGCCGGTGATGGGGATGAAGGGTGGTGCGGCCGGTGGTGGTTATTCGCAAGTGCTTCCCATGGACGAGATTAATCTGCACTTCGTAGGAGATATGCACGAAATCACGGCGGCCCATGATTTGTTGGCGGCGATAGTTGATAATCATATCTATCAGGGTAATGCTTTAGGGATTGATCCCAAGCGAGTGGTTTGGCACCGCGTCATGGATATGAATGATCGTGCTTTGCGCAATATTACACTGCATTCTAAAAAGGGTGATCGCAAAGATCGTTTTGATATTACCGCTTCATCCGAAGTTATGGCCATCATGTGTTTATCCGAAAGCATTGAAGATATGAAGAAAAGATTTGCCCGCATCATTGTTGGCTATACCCATGCGGGAAAAGCAATTACGGCCGGGGATCTGCATGTGCAGGGAGCGATGGCGCTTTTGATGAAAAATGCGCTTAAACCAAATTTAGTGCAAACCATCGAAGGGGTTCCAACCTTTGTGCACGGCGGACCTTTTGCTAATATTGCTCACGGCTGCAGCAGTTTAATGGCCACTAAATTAGCGCTTAAAGTAGCCGATTATGTGGTAACCGAAGCGGGCTTTGGTTCTGATTTAGGTGCCGAAAAGTTTTTTGATATTAAATGTAGGGTGGGAAATTTAAATCCTTCCGCGGTAGTTTTAGTGGTTACGGTCCGCGCGCTAAAACTGCAGGGCGGTGCCGGGAAAGAAGATCTTATTAATCAGGATGATGCGGCATTGAAAAAAGGTTTTGAAAACCTCAATCAACATTTTCATAATATTCAAGCATTTGGAGTTCCTTGTATTTTAGCCTTAAATAAAATGCCGTGTGATACGCCTGAAGAAATCGAACTAGTGCTCAATACTTGTCAGGGCTTGGGTTACGATATTGCTTTGGCTGAAGTATGGGAAAAGGGTGGTGCCGGAGGAAAAGACTTAGCTAAAAAAGTGGTGAATGCTGCCAAACAAAAAAGCACGTTGAAGTTTTTATATAACCCTAAAGATGGTATTGAAATTAACTTAGGGAAAATTGCTAAAAATATATATGGAGCTTCGGGTGTAGAATACGAATCAGAAGCCATCAAAGATATTAAACATATTGCTGCGCTGGGCCTGGATAAATTACCAATTTGTGTAGCAAAAACTCAATATTCTCTTTCGCATGATCCAAAACTTTTAGGCCGGCCCAAAAACTATAAGCTGAAAGTAAGAGAACTCCAGGCCGATGCCGGTGCCGGATTTATAGTAGCTTACACCGGTGATATCCTTACCATGCCGGGTCTTCCTAAATGTCCCGCTGCCGCTAACATGGATATTACCGAAGACGGAAAGATTACGGGGTTATTTTAAAGTTATGACAGAAAAAAAATCAATCAACCTAAAAAAGATCGAAAAAGCATTCAAAGAAATATTAGTGGCCATCGGCGAAGATCCAAAGCGTAAAGGCATTCAGGATACGCCGCGCCGCGTAGCCAAAATGTACGCTGAGATTTTTGCGGGACTGCAAAAAGATCCCAAAAAGGAATTAACCGTTTTTCACGAAGAAGAACACGAAGAAATGGTGATGGTGAAAAACATTCCTTTTTATTCGATGTGTGAACACCATTTTGTGCCGTTTATTGGGAAAGCTCACGTGGTGTATATTCCAACCAAGGGCTATGTAACCGGACTATCAAAGCTGGTTAGAGTAATCGAAGGTTTTGCCAAGCGGCCGCAGCTGCAGGAACGCCTAACTACCCAAATTGCGGATACGTTAATGAAGGGATTGAAGCCGCAGGGTGTTATGGTGGTAATCGAAGCAGAGCATCTTTGCATGTCACTTAGAGGGGTTAAAAAACCGGGCTCCATCACGGTTACTTCTGCGGTACGCGGTGTCTTCCGCAAAAATCCTACCACGCGCGCTGAAGCCATGTCGCTGATTAAGGATTCAAAATAGGTAACTTATGCGAGACGAATTCAAGTATTTATTAGCACTTTCATCCGTTCCGGGTATTGGCAACGCTACGCTCAAAGCGCTTTTGACTCACTTTGAGCTGGCGGAAGATATTTGTACCGCTACGGAAAAAGAATTACTAAGTGTGCCGGGGATCAATCCCAAAATTGTAGCGGAAATTATAAAAGCCCGTGAAACTCATAATTTTGATATTCAGCTTAAAATTGACATGCCTTCGCATACGGAAATTATTGAATACACTAATGAAAAATATCCGCAGCTATTAAAAACCATTTATGACCCACCGCCGTATTTATTTGCCAGGGGTAATTTAGATTTACTAGATGAGCTATGCTTTGGTGTGGTTGGAACCAGAAAAGCTACCAGTTACGGCTTAAAAATGGCGCAGCATATTTCAACCGGGCTGGCTCAAGCTGGTTTTACCATTGTTTCCGGAATGGCCGAAGGAGTGGATGCGGAGGCGCACCGGGCGGCACTAGCCGTGACCGGAAAAACGATTGCGGTGCTTGGTTGCGGCGTAGATATAGTTTATCCATCCATTAACCAATCACTTTATAAAGAAATTTATAAACACGGTTTAATTATTTCCGAATTTTTACCGGCGAGCGAACCCACTAAATATACTTTCCCTAAAAGAAACCGTATAATTTCAGGATTATCAAAAGGGGTTTTGTTTGTTGAAGGCGGGAAAAAGAGCGGGGCCATGATTACCGTTGATTATGCACTGGAGCAGGGGCGAGATGTTTTTGCCATACCGGGAAGAATTGATACCGATGCGGCGCAAGGTACCAACTGGCTGATTCAACACGGCGCTAAATTAGTACAAAACGCAAATGATATTTCAGAAGAATACGGAATGGTTTGTGATGCCCACAATGTTTGCAGTGTTAATCGGGTCAAGGCCATTATTAAAAATTATCAGCTTGACCAGGAAAGCGAAAGAATATTAGAAGCCCTGGCCGAAGGTGAACAAAATATCGAAATTTTATCCCGCCTTTTAGATATGGATATTCGATCGCTGCAGGCAAAATTAACCATGCTGGAGTTAAAGGGAATCGTGAAGCGGGTTTCGGGCAGGGTGTTTGGCCTGGCGTAAGCGCAGCTATAGATTAGTACTAAACTTATAACCTTTTTCTTTAATCAGTTTTATTATTTCAGGTAGTGCAATAATCAATTCTTCTCTTTTGGGACCGCCGTCGTGCATGAGGATGATCGCACCGTCCGCTAGATTATTATTCACCGTTTTAACATATTCTTTGGCGGCATGAACATTCCAGTCGCTGATATCAAAGGTCCAAAATGCAATTTTGTAACCCTTTTCTTTGGCTAGTTTAAAAGCGCGCCAGTTAAAAAAGCCGTAAGGGGGACGAAATAATTTTACATTTACGCCGCTGGCGTCGAAAATTGTTTGATGCGTATTGTCTAACTCCTTTTTGATGACCGCTCGATCAATAACATAACCATCGATGTGTGTATAAGTATGGTTTGCCAGGGTATGTCCCTCAATATTGATTCTTTCAATGATTTGAGGATTAGCCTTAGCTTTATAACCAATAACAAAAAAAGTGGCTTTGACCCCATTATCCCTGAGGATGTCCAGTATTTTAGGGGTATTAACCGGGTCGGGACCATCGTCAAAGGTTAGATATACGGTTTGCGGAGTATTTTTTTGCCAAATAATTTCACCGGCCTGCGGTACACAGGAAGTAAGTAAAAACGACAAAAAAACTAATATAATTAAGCCGGGGATCAATGTTTTTTTCATGATGAATCATTTTAGCATATTATTATCAATAATGTCTTTGCACTAATAACAGGCCCACTGCTATAATTGATTTAAGTTTACAAATTATTGGAGAATAAAATGGTTTTATTTAGTGAAATGTATGCTTCAAAATTAAAAAGAGTTGCCGTAGTTGACCGCATCCAGGAGCCGGTAGGCAAAGTTAAGGATTTAGTCATTACAATTACCGAACCGTATCCCGTCGTTTCGGGTCTCTTAATTACTACTAACGCAGGTAAAGAATATATTATTTTAATGGCTGAGATCGACATGATTGGCCAGCAATTTGTTGCTACCCGCACCACCAAGGACCGCATCCCCTTTACTAACCACCGCAATCATGAACTCTATGCTTTTAGAGATATATTTGATAAACAGATTGTAGATATTAACGGGGCGCGGGTAATTCGGGTCAACGATTTAAAGTTGGCTAAGGTTGAGCAAAGTGTAAATTTAATTGCAGTCGATGTAGGGGCGAGGGGACTACTAAGAAGAATTGGCATTGAAGGTTTGGTTGATTGGTTGCTGGGATTGTTTAAAATTACAATTCCGGAACGTTTAATTGGTTGGGACCACGTCGAACAATTCCAAACTGGGTCGCATCTTGGCCCAATTACCATTCCGCATAATCGGATCACTGAACTGCATCCGGCGGACGTTGCCAATATTATTAGTCAGGTGCACTCCGAAGAAAAAACCGCCATCTTTAAATCTTTAAGTGATAAGACCGCCGCTGAAGCGCTGCACGAATTAGAACCTAAAATTCAGGCCATGTTGCTTTTAACCATTGATACTAAAAAAGCCCTGCGGATTATCGAAAAAATGCCGGTAGACGAAATTGCAGACGTATTAGGCGATCTTCCGCAGGAGAAAGCCAATGAATTGTTAAGGTTGCTGGGTCCGCGTAAGATGCAAAAAGTAAAAGAATTATTAAGTCACCCCGAAGAAACCGCGGGCGGTTTGATGACCACCGAATTTATTAGTGTACCTTTGCATTTTTCGGTTGAAGATACCATTTTAAAACTCAGAGAGGTGGCTCCGGACGCCGAAACTATTTATTACGTTTACGTTTTAGATAATGATGAAAAATTGATCGGGGTCTTTTCCCTCCGTGAATTAATTATTGCTCAGCCGCAGGTAAAAATCAGCCAAATTATGACTACCAATTTAAAAACGGTGGATTCGGATGATAATCAAAAAGAAGTGGCGGATATCATATCAAAATATAATTTGTTTTCAGTGCCGGTAGTTGATAAAAATAATAAAATGTTAGGCATTGTTACAGTAGATGACGTCGTAGACTTTATTTTACCTCCCATATCTCGCAGAAAGAGGCATATTTTAGGATGAAAGCTCCCCGCGCACCTTTTTACAAAAGAATGTGGTTTTTCCTTTTAATCCTGGGACCAGGGATGGTTTCGGCTATGGCAGGCAACGATGCGGGAGGTACGGCAACTTATTCGGTGATCGGGGCCAATTATGGTTTTAAAATGCTCTGGCTTTTGGTAATTGTTGGAATTGGACTAGCTACCATTCAAGAGATGTGTGCTCGGATGGGCGTGGTTACGGGGAAAGGCTTGTCAGACTTAATTAGAGAAGAGTTTGGGGTACGCTGGACGCTTTTTGCGATGATTATCCTTTTAGTAGCCAATATTGCCGTAACTATTGCCGAATTTGCCGGAATTGCCGCCTCCCTGGAAATTTTTGGAATCACTCGATATTTAACCATTCCGATTACGGCCGTGTTTATCTGGTGGTTAATTACCAAAGGAACCTATCGGTTTGTAGAACGGTTTTTTATTGCGGTATGCTTTATTTATTTTTCTTATATTATTTCAGGTTTAATGGCCAAGCCGGATTGGGCTTTGGTTTTGCAAAATACGGTGGTTCCTCATTTTGAGTTTAAAGCAAATTTTATTATGATTGCGATTGCCATGATTGGTACTACCATTACTCCCTGGATGCAGTTTTATCTGCAGTCATCGATTGTGGAAAGAGGGTATAAAACCAGACAATACGGCATGGAGCGCTGGGACGTAATTTTAGGAGCGGTGGTTGCGGTGGTGATTGCCTATTTTATTATTGTTGCCTGTGGAGCAACGCTGCATACGGCCGGGATACAAGTTCACAGTGCTAAGGATGCGGCCTTAGCGCTTTCGCCGTTGGTGGGTAGTAGTGCGGCAATGCTATTTGCGCTGGGTCTTTTTGGCTCATCATTTTTAGGCGCCACTATTTTACCGCTTTCTTCCGCTTACGCCATTTGTGAGGCTTTTGGTCTGGAAAACGGCATTAGTAAAAAATTATCTGAGGCTCCGGTTTTTTTCTTTTTATTTACCGCTTTAATTCTGATTGGAGCCGGGGTAGTTTTAATTCCCAGTGTTTCACTGATTAATGTAATGGTTATTTCCCAAACTGCCAACGGAATTCTTTTGCCGTTTATCTTGATTTTTATGCTGCTTTTGGGGAATAACAAAAAACTGATGGGGGAGCACAAGAATTCTGCTTTTTATAATATTGTTATCTGGGGAATTGCGCTATTCTTAATTCTGCTTACTATAATCCTGTTATTTTCTTCTTTGGTTCATTTCTGATGCCATAAAAAAACTAGGATGTTTAATAATAAACATCCCAGTTTGATAAAGGTAACCCTAAAAACTATTTATTCTTTTTTAGAAGTTTATGTTTCTTAATAACACCCCAGATTACTTGGGTCATTTTAGTAACAGGTATTGGCTTCGCTCCAAATACTTTTTCTAGAGTTTCGCCTCTTCCTTTAAAATTAACGGTCATTTTCTTTAATCCACCTCTTGCCATTTAAACTCACCTCCTTTATGTTGAGAGTTCTAGTCATGAAATTAAGCTCGATTATGCTAAAACTCATGAATTAGGAGTATTATAAACATATTTATGAGTAAAAATCTACAATTATTTTAATTTTTTTCTCTGAAAAACCATTTTTTATCTCTAAGAAGTTTGCGGTATTTTGTTGATCGGCACGCTATTTATGGGTTTACGAACCAAAATGAATAGCTTACAATATTTACAGCTTATAAAACTGGAGATGATTGATATGCGAAAAATATTTTTATTAACTGGTTTGCTGGTTTTCACTTTGCTGATGGTTAGTTGTGTAGTATCGAAGACCCAATTATTTAATCAGGATGATAACGGCGGAGGGTTTACAGTTGAAGTAAATAAGGTTTTTAAAGTAACGCTGCCGGCTAACCCAACAACCGGTTACGGCTGGTATTTCAATAAGCTGGATACGGAAGCGTTTAAGGTGGTTGAGAGTGGTTATAATTCTGAATCGGATAGTCGGGTGGGGGCGGGTGGAAACAGCTGGTGGAAGATCAAAACGCTGGCTAAGGGCGAAAAAACCTTAAGTTTATTATATTATCGATCGTGGGAGGGACCCCAAAAAGCGGTAAACCAATATGAAATTACATTAATTATAAAGTAATTCAGTATCTAATTGCATTTCCTCCCATATTTCCCTATAATGTATCGCCATGTTCAAAAAAATCCTGATTGCTAACCGCGGCGAGATCGCCGTACGCATCATCCGGGCCTGTAATGAGTTAGGCATTAAAACCGTTGCCGTGTACTCAGCCCCCGACAAAGACTCACTTCACGTTAAACTGGCGGACGAAGCCTTTTGTATCGGTCCCGCATCCCCGGCCGAATCTTATCTGAACGTTCCCAATCTGATTAGTGTCGCCGAAGTTTCCGGTGCCGAAGCGGTTCATCCGGGATACGGCTTTTTGGCCGAAAACGCTAAGTTTGTGGAAATTTGTGAATCCCATAATATTGTATTTATTGGTCCCCCGATTTCGGCGATGGAAAAAATGGGGGATAAAGCGACGGCTCGCAAAACCGTGCAAAAAGCCGGAGTTCCGGTTGTTCCTGGATCGGATGGAACCATTTCCGATGAGGATGAGTTAAGGCAAGTAGTAGCTAAAATTGGTTACCCGGTAATCATGAAAGCAACTGCGGGTGGTGGAGGAAAAGGGATGCGCGTTGCCAGAAACGATGATGAGCTGATCCGCTTCTTTAAAACTGCCCGGGTTGAAGCCGAAGCGGCGTTTGGCAACCCTGAAATGTATGTCGAAAAATTTATCGAAGAACCCCGCCACATCGAAGTTCAAATTTTAGCCGATAAACACGGCAATGTTATTCATCTGGGTGAGAGGGATTGTTCGATTCAACGCCGCCACCAAAAATTAATCGAAGAAGCGCCTTCTCCAATTATTAATGAAAAACTGCGTAATAAAATAGGGGAGGCAGCGGTTAAAACGGCGAAAGCGGTTAAATATTATAGTGCCGGCACCATTGAGTTTTTATTTGATAACGGCAAATTTTATTTCATGGAAATGAATACCCGGATTCAGGTAGAACACCCGGTTACCGAAATGATCACTAATATTGATATTATTAAAGAACAAATTGCCATCGCGGCGGGCGAAAAGCTGCGTTTTAAACAAAAGGACGTTAAGTTTAGCGGGCATGCCATTGAGTGCCGTATCAATGCCGAAAACCCGGCAAAAAACTTTATGCCTTCACCGGGGGATATTCCGGTTTATCTGCCGCCGGGAGGTCCGGGGGTCAGGGTAGACAGCCATGCTTATCAGGGCTATACAATCCTTCCTTACTATGATTCTTTAGTTTCAAAGCTGATTGTCTGGGGAAATGACCGCACCGAGTGCATTCAGCGTATGCTGCGCGCATTAGATGAATATGTAATTGATGGAATCCATACTACGATTCCTTTCCACCAAAAAGTGTTAGAGCATGAAGCCTTTATTTCCGGAGATTTTAATACTAAGTTCATAGAAAAATACTTCAGTAATAATAAGGAAGCAGTTAAGCATGGGTAAAAGGTCAACGGCCCGCCGTCTCGCCATGCAAGCCCTCTTTCAATCCGATCTGAGTGGATATGATATAGATAAAACCTTAAAAGATACTTTTGATACCGGTGAATTTATTGACGACACCAAGTCTTTTTCAACTGAACTGGCTAAAGGTACCTGGGACCACAAAGACGAAATTGATAAAACTATTTCTGCTCAAGCAGTAGACTGGTCTCTTGAACGGATGGGTGTGGTGGATCGAAATATTCTACGTCTGGGAATTTTTGAGCTTAAGTATCAAAAAGGAACGCCTGCATCCGTGATTATTAATGAAGCGGTTGAACTGGCTAAAAAATTCGGCTCCGATGACTCGGCTAAGTTTATTAACGGTATCCTCGGCGCATTAGCCAAAAAATAACCCTCAAAAAAATACCTTCCAAAAAGTGAAATTTCCCCGTAAATCTTCCGATAATAAATTGGAATAATCTTCATAAAGCGAGATGAAAATGCCGGGAAGAAGTGCAGTAATTTATAAACGTTCTCAAGCCCCCCGAATAGATAGTCAGCAATTTTTGGCTAAAAGTCGAGCGATTCGTACAACCGAAAATAGGGGGGTATTGGCCACAAAGATGGATACCGATAGTGTTGATCAACCATCCCCGATAATTGGACTAACCGCACCTGATGCCAGAACTTTCAGATCAGTTTTATTCAATTTACTTAGCAATCCTGCCATTCAAGTTAATCCTAAAGCACTTAGGTTAACTGCATTCGAAGGGAAGTTTGGCCCACAACTGGATGCGATCGCCGCCCATCAACCCAAAGATGCTACAGACATATTAGATTTAACACAAGTCGAGGGTTGGAGCGAAGCCCACAACTTATCTGGCGATAAAATCGGTTTTCATTTGGTAAGCGGCGGACTAATTCCGCAATCTCCGATAGATCTTAGCTTTGCCCGGGCCTGGGCCATGTTTAATTTTACCCAATCGATTACCTCTGCTCAAGCAAGAATTGAAGAAAGTGATAAATTTTTTGCGCAAATTGTTCGTGAAATTGATGCTTTTGATAAATTAAACGAAAACCCTCTCTTGGACGAGAGCGGTCTTCCGCGGTGCGCTGATTCTGAACTTTTGAGAAGAGAAGATTTTCATTTAAGATGTTTTCATAATGCAGGGATTGTTACCATCAAGGTGTCACGGGGAGACTTGACCGACCCGTATTTTGCGGTTGCTGCCCGGGATACGTATACTTTTTATAAACTGTTATCCAGGGGCCTGGTAAATTCGTATTATGATGGTGAAATAGGAAGGTTTAACGGGGCTTTTGCACGTTTCTTTGATGGGATTGCCGCACAAGAACACGATCCTAACTTTTCTTTAGCCAGTATTCCTGATTTTCAATGTAGCGTGCCTTTGGGCAGCAACGGAATTGATGTTGGGATCAGGACCCTCCCTTTAGGTTTAGGAAGGTACCAAGATGAAATTTCGTTTGCAAAAGTTTGGTTTACTTTTGAAACCGGAGGAAGAAATACTTCGGGACGTCAATTAGCTCAATCAGTGGTTGACGACATCTCAATCCAGATGCATATCCATGCCTCGCAGCTGGATAGAGGATAAATGCTTACTC
>Ga0180007_10000782_pt1 | contig 49018 bp, 65 predicted proteins | sample MM_PC_MetaG_FD_121122 | JGI IMG/M metagenome (GOLD analysis project Ga0180007, IMG submission 121122) | Groundwater microbial communities from the Aspo Hard Rock Laboratory (HRL) deep subsurface site, Sweden - MM_PC_MetaG | ecosystem: Environmental > Aquatic > Deep subsurface > Groundwater... | reverse complement strand
AGATGAGGGTGGTCGTCATACCCCGTTTTTTAATGGATATCGTCCCCAGTTTTATTTCAGAACGACTGATGTAACTGGTATCTTGACCCTTGCCGAAGGCGTGGAGATGGTAATGCCAGGAGATAACATGGCCGCTGAGGCTGAGCTGATTACTCCCATTGCCATGGATGTCGGACTTCGTTTCGCCATCCGTGAGGGCGGACGTACGGTAGGTGCTGGCGTTATCAGCGAGATTATTGAATAAGGAAGGAATATGATACCTACAGACAAAATTCGCATTCGCCTTAAGGCATATGATCACAAATTACTTGATCAATCTACTCACGAGATTGTAGAGACAGCACGTCGGACCGGAGCAGCTGTAGCCGGACCGATTCCGCTTCCTACATCAATCAACAAGTTTTGTGTGCTACGTTCGCCTCATGTTGATAAGAAATCTCGAGAACAGTTCGAAATGAGAACTCATCGTCGCTTGCTTGACATTCTTGAGCCAACTCAGCAGACTATCGATCTGTTGATGAAGCTGGAGTTATCAGCAGGTGTTGATGTAGAGATAAAATTGCCATAACTTTTGTTATTGCTAAACTATAAGATGTATAGGTAATCTTATGCCAAACACAATGGGTATATTAGGCAAGAAAGTTGGTATGACCCGCGTATATAATGAAATAGGTGCTGTTATTCCTGTCACCGTTATAGAGGCTGGACCCTGTAAGGTAATCCAGGTCAAATCGCAGGCTAAGGAAGGCTATAATGCGATTCAAGTCGGGTTCGGTGAGAAAAAAGCATCTCGGGTAAATAAACCCATTGCCGGTCATTGCAAAAAGGCCGATGTTGACGGGTTTTATCATATCAGGGAATTTAGAATTGAAAATCCTGAGGAGTTTCAGGCTGGTCAAGAAGTTACTCTTGAGCAGCTGTTCAAGACGGGTGATGTTATTGACGTCCAGGGTATTTCTAAAGGTAAGGGGTTCCAGGGTGTTGTCCGGCGGTACGGTTTTCGTGGCGGCTGTACGACCCATGGTTCAAACTTTCACAGAGCGCCTGGATCTATCGGATGCAGTGCCTGGCCTTCACGAGTAGTTCTAGGGAAAAAAATGCCTGGCCGTATGGGTAATGACACTGTTTTGAAGAAAAACGTACTGGTAATTGATGTTCGTGGTGATGAAAATCTTATCCTTGTAAAGGGATCTGTACCAGGGGCCAAACAGGGTCTTCTCAAGCTTTTCAGCAAGTAATTCAGCCAGAAGATTGATTGGCTTAAGGAGTAAACAATGTCAACTGCAGATATAGTTAACATCAGCAATGAAAAAGTCGGCGAGATAGAATTGAATGCCCAGGTATTTGATCTCGAAGTCAAGGAGCACCTCCTCCACGACTTCGTGCGAATGCAGCGCGCCGCAAAACGTGCAGGTAATGCCTGCACAAAAACAAGAGTTGAAGTGCGAGGTGGAGGGGCTAAGCCTTGGCGTCAAAAGGGTACTGGACGTGCTCGTGCCGGTACCAGGAACTCTCCTTTGTGGAGAGGTGGTGGTGTCAGTTTTGGACCCAAGCCTCGAGATTATAGTTTTAAACTGAATCGGAAGGTCAAAAAACAGGCTGTAGCTATGGCTATGAGTGCCAGGTTGAAAGAGGGTAATCTTGTAGTTCTTGACAGTTTTGTCATGGATGCCATTAAGACCAAAGACTTTGTCGGTATTATGAAAGGCTTTGAGTTTGATAACTGTTTGATTATCACTGATGGTCCTAATGAAATTGTAAGCAAATCAGCTCGCAATGTGAACGGCTTTAAGATTCTTTCCTCCGAAGGACTTAATGTTTATGATATTCTCCTGCACAAGAAACTGATGCTGGTACAACCGGTTATTAGCAGTCTTGAAGAGAGGTTGATGCCATGAAGAGCGAACATAAGATACTAAAAGCGCCCTGCCTTACTGAGAAAGCTAATATTCAACAAGAGGTTGATGGCAAGATAGTTTTCAAGGTACATCCCAAGGCGAATAAAATTGACATTAAGACGGCAGTAGAGCAGATGTTTGATGTGAAAGTTAAACATGTCCATACTGCCAACATGCATGGCAAACAGAAACGGGTGGGAAAATTCACCGGCTTTACCAATGATTGGAAAAAAGCATATGTGACCCTGTCTGAAGGCAAAGTCAATTTTACGGATGAACTGTAAAATTATAACCTGTTTGAGCGATTGCATAAAAGAGATCTAATCTAGCTATCATTCCAACATACCTTGATGGAGCGATTGAGTAATCATGACAATTAAGACATACAAACCAACATCAGCCGGTAAACGACACCATGTGTCGATACAGAGCTCGGAACTGTCTAAAAACGGTCCAGAGAAGAGTTTACTCTCAAGCCTGTCAAAGTCCGGTGGACGAAATAATTATGGAAGGATCACATCACGACATATCGGTGGTGGTCATAAACGGAAATATCGTATCATTGATTTCAAGCGCAACAAAACTGAAATCGGTGCCAAGGTCATTTCCATCGAATATGATCCCAACAGATCAGCAAATATTGCCCTGTTGACATATCTTGATGGCGCTAAGACCTATATTCTTGCCCCAGAAGGTATCTCTGTTGGTGACCAGGTTATTGCTGGCGACAATGTAGATATTCAACCGGGTAATTGCTTGCCAATGACCAATATTCCTCTTGGAACTATTATTCATAATATTGAGATGAAGATTGGCAAAGGTGCGCAACTTGTAAGAAGTGCAGGAACTTCGGCACAGCTTATGGCCAAAGAAGGCCAGTATGTTCTAGTTCGCCTGCCATCTGGTGAAGTACGCAAATTTCACAAACTCTGCCGGGCATGTGTTGGCCAGGTTGGTAATCGTGAATACGAAAGCCAGAAACTTGGGAAGGCAGGTCGGAAACGGTGGCTGGGCAAACGTCCCCACGTACGTGGTGTTGCAATGAATCCGGTCGACCATCCTATGGGTGGTGGTGAAGGAAAGAGTTCAGGTGGGCGTCATCCATGTACACCTTGGGGCTACCCAACGAAGGGATACAAGACCAGAACCAATAGCGAATCCGACAAGTATATTGTCAAGAAGCGTCGTTAATCAACAAGGAGCAAACAATGGCTCGTTCAGTCAAGAAAGGACCTTTCATCGACGATCATTTGATGAAAAAAGTCATCACTGCCAATGATAGTGGGTCTCGTAAGGTTATTAAAACATGGTCCAGACGATCGGATATTACACCGGATATGGTTGGTCTGACCTTTGCAGTGCATAACGGGAAAAAATTTATCCCGGTCTTCGTTTCTGAAAATATGGTTGGTCATAAACTTGGTGAGTTTTCTCCCACCAGGACTTTTTATGGTCATGCATCTGATAGAAAACGTTAATAGACCCTTCAAGGGTTTAGGTAAGAATTCGCAGGAGTATATAATATGGAAGCTCGCGCAGTAGGGAGACGTATTCGCATCTCTCCTCAGAAAGCAAGACTGGTTGCTGATGTTGTTAGGGGAATGGATGTGGATAAAGCAGTTACCACTCTCAAATTCATGCCCAAGAAAGGTGCTTTAATTTTGCGCAAAGTCATCGAGTCTGCAGTGGCTAATGCCACTCAAGACGACCAAATCGATGTTGACAATCTTTATATAAAAAAGATTTTTATAGACGGTGGTCCCTCTTTTAAGCGTATTCGCCCTCGGGCAATGGGACGTGCCACAGGTATTATTAAAAGGACAAGTCATATTACTGTTGTGCTTGATGAAGAATAAGTCTTTACTTTAGCAACAGTAAAGGGTATGACTCTCAATTTTTTAATTTCAATGAACTAAGCGTTTTGGTGGAGGATTATTTTGGGGCAGAAAGTTAACCCGTTAGGGATCAGACTTAATATTACTCGGACATGGGATTCAATCTGGTATGCCAATAAGAATTACTCAGATTTTCTCATTGAAGATCAGAAGATACGGAAATTTCTCAAAAAGCGTCTTCAGCATGCCAGTCTTTCCAAAATCATACTTGAGCGTACGGGGGAAAAGGTTCGTGTCAAGCTCTTTACCGCACGCCCTGGTATTGTGATTGGAAAAAAAGGGTCCGAAATCGAAGCCTTGAAAAAGGATTTAGAGAAACTTATTAATCGGAAAGCGGTTATTGATATTCAGGAAGTAAGACGTCCTGAAGCAGATGCCCAGTTAGTTGCAGAAAATATTGCCCAACAACTGGCGAGAAGGGTTGCGTTTAGGCGAGCAATGAAGAAAGCCGTCAATTCAGCTCTGCGCTTTGGGGTCCAGGGTATCAAAATCTCCTGTTCCGGTCGATTAGGTGGAGCAGAAATGTCTCGTTGTGAGTGGGTTCGTGAGGGACGTGTTCCTCTGCATACCCTTCGTGCTGATGTGGACTATGCATTGGCTGAGGCAAACACCACTTATGGTATCATTGGAATAAAAGTATGGATCTTTAAAGGTGAAGTACTGAGTAGTGACGACGTTATAGAAGTTCAATAACTCAGTCTAACCACTTTTAAATCCGTTAGATATTTTGGAGTTAAAGCATGTTAAGTCCTAAAAAGGTTAAACATAGAAAGGTATTCAAGGGAAAGGTTCGCGGAAAAGCGCACCGGGGCTCTACAATATCCTTTGGGGATTACGCGTTGAAAGCTGTGGAAAGCGGTAAGCTCACTGCCCAACAGATTGAGGCAGCTCGTATTGCAATCAACAGAAAAATCAAACGTGGTGGTCAGGTCTGGATACGTGTTTTTCCAGATAAACCCATGACTAAGAAACCTGCAGAAACTCGTATGGGTAAGGGTAAAGGTAGTCCGGAATTCTGGGTTGCCATCGCCAAGCCTGGCAGGATCATTTATGAACTCGCCGGTGTCGATGAAGTACTTGCCATTCGTGCGCTGACCCTTGCTGCAGCAAAACTACCTTTCAAAACAAAGGTAATTACCAAAAGGAAGACATTATGAAAATGACGGACCTGCGCTCAATGTCCCCTGAGGATCTGCAGAAAAAGGAGATCGAGTTTAAAAATGAGCTTGGAAAACTTTCTTTTCAACACAAGATCAGGCCTCTTGAGAATACGGCTCGTTTAAATGAGCTTCGGAAAGATATTGCTCGTATTCATACTCTGTTCAATGAGAACTGAGAATTAATACATACTCTATATTCAGTACAAAACCGTAGCCCGGTAATACTATAACTCAAATTGAGTCGATCATGAGTGAGACAAAAAAAACAAAGAAAACCAGGACAGGTGCTGTTGTTAGTAACAGAATGGAAAAAAGCATTGTTGTCCGTGTAGAACGAAAGGTTCGTCATAAGCTCTATGGGAAATATATTAAGCAAAGTGTGAAATATCTTGCAGACGATCCGGAAGACAGTTGCAATATTGGGGATATTGTCCAGATAGAAGAGTGCCGTCCGTTGAGTAAAAAGAAGCGGTGGCGTTTGCGCAATATTATCCGGCAGGCTGTTTGAGCCAATTGCCAGTCCTCATTTATTTAGAAAGCACAGTCGCTGTGTAATCTGGTGAAATTATGATACAAAGTGAAACAGTACTGAATGTCGCAGACAATTCAGGAGCAAAAAAGGTTCTCTGCATCAGGGTCCTGGGTGGAACCAGAAGAAGATATGCATCCATCGGTGATGTTATTGTTGTTGCCGTTAAGGAAGCAATTCCACACGCTAAGGTAAAAAAGGGTGATGTCTTAAAGGCAGTTATCGTTCGTACAGCAAAAGAAATTAAACGTATGGATGATACCTGGATTAAATTTGATGAGAATGCAGCGGTTATTCTTAACCCTAATGGTGAACCAGTAGGGACACGTATATTTGGACCGGTGGCAAGAGAACTGCGTAACCAGGGATTTATGAAAATCATCTCGCTGGCACCCGAAGTTTTATAAAACTTGTCAAACAATTCAGCCCATCACGGTTCGATTGATAAAAAGGTATTGAAAATGGCAAAGGGTAAAACATACCTGAAAAAAGATGATCAGGTAGAAGTGATAACTGGTAAGGATAAAGGAAGAGTTGGTAAAATTCTGAAGGTCTTCCCGTCCGACGATAAGGCATTGGTAGAACGTATTAATATGATCAAGCGTCATACCAAAGCAACTGAAATGAACCAGCAAGGACAGATAGTTAATCGTGAAGCACCTATTCATGTATCGAATCTGCAGTTAATATGTCCAGAGTGTACAAAAACTGGTCGTATTGGGAAAAAAAGCTTAGAAGATGGAACAAAAGTTCGCTTTTGTAAAAGCTGCGGCGAATCCATCGAAAGTAAATAATAGCGGTAAAAACGCAATTGCCGGGAGTATCAAATGGGCGCGCTGAAAGACCATTATATCAATGAATGTAAACCTGCTCTGCAAAAAGAGTTTGGTTATACAAATATTATGCAGACCCCCAAGATCGATAAGATTGTTTTGAACATGGGTCTGGGTGAGGCTGTACAGAATCCTAAGATAATCGATGGTGCTGTGGAAGAGCTCACTCGTATATCAGGACGTCGTGCTGTGGTAACAAGGGCTAAAAAGTCGATAGCCGGATTTAAGCTTCGTGAAGGGATGCCCATCGGATGCCGGGTTACGTTACGTGCAGATATCATGTACGATTTTTTAAGCAAACTGATGAATATCGCTCTTCCTCGGGTACGTGATTTTCGTGGGATCTCTCCAAAATCTTTCGATGGCCGTGGTAATTTTTCTCTTGGCATCAAGGAACAGATCATCTTCCCAGAGATTGAGTATGATAAGATTGATAAGATAAAAGGTTTAAATATTACCATTGTAACTACTGCCCGAACGGATCAGGAAGCACTTTCTCTCCTGAAACATCTGGGTATGCCTTTTAAAAGTTAATACGCAATCCGTATATAGAAATATTCTTTAAAGAGAACTGGAGGTCGGTTTGGCAAAAAAATCTCTCATTGCGAAAGCACAACGAAAGCCAAAATTTAAGGTTCGGCAATACAACAGGTGTCCACTCTGTGGTCGTCCGAGAGCATTTATCCGTAAGTTCGGCATTTGCCGTATATGCTTTCGTTCCTTGGCATCTCGTGGCGAAGTTACTGGTGTAACGAAATCCTCCTGGTAAGGTTGTAACCACCTGAACGAATACAATATTTAATAAGGAGTGTTCGCTATGTCTATGAGCGATCCCCTGGCAGACATGCTGACCAGGATCAGAAATGGAGTGATGGCAAAATTTGACTCTGTAGTTATGCCGAGATCAAATACAAAGATCAATATTGCCAAGGTCCTGAAAGAAGAAGGATATATACTTGGCTATCATGTCAGTGAAGAGGGACCCCAGGGAACCCTCAGTATTGATTTGAAGTATGGTTCCGACATGACACCCGTCATTACCGGAATCAAACGTGTTAGCAAGCCAGGTTTAAGAAAATACGCCAAGGTTGGTAATATTCCTAAGGTTCTTAATGGATTAGGTATTGCCATCCTTTCAAGCTCAAAAGGCATTATTACTGACAGTACCGCAAGGGCCAGTAATGTAGGCGGTGAGATTCTTTGCGAGGTCTGGTAAGACCAGCAAATAACGGAGGTAATCATGTCTCGTATTGGAAAACAGCCTATCCCTGTGCCATCAGGCGTTAAAGTGGATATTATTGGCCAGAAGATCTTGGTTTCCGGCAACAAAGGAAACCTGGAACGCTTAGTATTGCCTGAGATAAAAGTTTCAATGCAGGGTGAAGAAATCCTTGTTGAAAAAAGAGATAACAGTAAAAGGACCAATGCCTTTCGCGGCCTGACCAGAAGCTTGATTGATAACATGGTCGTGGGTGTTGATAAGGGCTTTAAAAAAATCCTCTTTATTGAAGGGGTAGGTTACAAGGCAAATATGTCAGGTAACACCCTGACTCTGAATGTTGGGTATTCCAACCCGGTAGAGTTTGCTCTTCCGGAAGGGATTACTATCGCTGTTGAGGGCAATAATAAAATCGTTGTCGAATCCATCGATAAAGAACTGCTTGGTCTTACTGCTGCCAAAATTCGTCAGATAAGGAAACCTGAACCTTACAAAGGAAAAGGTATCCGCTATGAAAATGAGCATATCGTACGTAAAGTTGGTAAAGCTGGTTCGAAATAATTAATGATCGTTTACTGCAGGTAATCGATCTAACGTAATGGTAAGGAAAAATGGCTAAGACAAATCCTAAGAATACAGCCAGGGCCAAACGGGTTCTTCGAATTCGTAAAAAGATTAACGGAACCAGTGAGCAGCCCCGTCTTAGAGTCTTTAAGAGTAACAAACATATTTACGCCCAGATCATAGATGATCAATCCGGAAAAACATTGGCTGCTATGTCCACTGTTGATAAGGGATTCACGGATCCTGAGGATAAGAGCAAGACTGGAGTCGCAAAACAGGTTGGTATCTTACTTGCCGAAAAGGCAAAAAGTGCCGGTGTCAGCAAGGTTGTTTTTGATCGTGGCGGATCCATATATCATGGCAGGGTAAAAGCACTTTCCGAAGGAGCACGGGAAGGCGGAATGCAATTTTAATGAAATTACGAGTAACGGGGGTGCCCCTTGGCAGATTTTAAACGTTCTAAGAACGAAAGTTCTGATGAACTTATCGAAAAAATTGTTTTCATCAATCGCGTCGCCAAAGTTGTAAAGGGCGGTCGTCGATTTAGCTTTAGTGCTATCGTCGTAGTTGGAGACGGGAAGGGCAAAGTTGGATATGGACTGGGTAAAGCCAATCTTGTTCCTGAGGCTATTCGCAAAGGTGTGGAAAAGGCCAGGAAGGATATGACTTCTGTTTCCCTCACTGATATATCCATACCTCACCAGATTACCGGTAGCTATGGTGCAGGCAAAGTTCTTCTTAAACCGGCTTCTGAAGGAACCGGTGTTATTGCGGGTGGACCTGTACGTGCGGTTCTTGAGGCTGTAGGAGTGACCAATATATTGACTAAATGTCTGGGCTCCCATAATCCTCACAATATGGTTAAAGCCACCCTTGATGGTCTCAAAAATCTTCGTTCTGCAGAGAAAATTGCAGAACTTCGCGGAAAAACCGTAGAAGAAATCCAGGCTTAATTAAAGTAATAGCTTATTGCAGGCAGGTTAATGCCAATAGTGAGCTGTTCTTTTTCTATTTATTAGAAAATCGAAGGTAGTCAAATGTCCGATACAATTACATTTACACAGGTCAAGAGTGGAATTGGCAGTAATAAGAAAATTCATGCCACTCTTACGGGTCTGGGTCTGACTAAAATGAACAAGACGGTTACCCGTAAAGATACCCCGGAGATTCGCGGCATGCTGACCAAGGTCAAGCATCTGATCCGGGTCGAGGAGGCATAATATGATCAATTTAGGAAATCTCTCCCCGAACAAGGGGGCTAATAAGCAAAGAAAACGTGTAGGCCGAGGTCCGGGTTCCGGTCACGGCAAAACTGCCGGTCGTGGTCATAAAGGATTTAAGGCTCGTTCTGGCTCCGGGATCAAACCGGGATTTGAAGGCGGTCAGATGCCCCTTCAGCGTCGCCTGCCCAAGCGTGGCTTTACAAATATTAACACCGTTAAGTACTCCCTTGTCTCACTCGACCATCTTGATTTGTTTGAGGCTGGCAGCGAAGTGACTAGCGATGTTCTTATTGCAAAGGGGATCGCGCGGAAAGGACGACCGGTAAAAATCCTGGCCAATGGCGAGCTGAATAAGGCTATCACTGTTAATGTTGAGAAGATCAGTACTAATGCCAGAACAAAGATTGAAGCTGCTGGCGGAAAGGTAGTGGATCCAAAAGAATAATTGTCTTTTTGAAAATCACCCCTTAGCCGGTATCTTTAAGTTTCTGGACGGAAAAAAACATGAGTGGACTGCAAAGCGCTGCCAATATACCTGAACTACGCAAGCGAATATTTTTTACCTTGGCCATGCTGGCCGTATACAGGATTGGCGTTCAAATTCCAACCCCGGGTATTAATGGTGAGGCCCTTGCTGCTTTCTTTGCTAAAAATGCAGGGACACTTTTCGGGATGTTTAATATGTTCTCAGGTGGTGCGTTGGAAAACTTTTCCATCTTTGCCCTGGGAATTATGCCCTATATTTCCGCCTCTATTATTATTCAACTCTTAACTGTTGTCATTCCTCAATTGGAGACGCTGAAAAAAGAGGGAGAGGCCGGCAGGCGAAAAATCACCCAGTACACTCGCTATGGAACGGTGGCTCTGAGTATCATTCAAGGCACATTTATCGCCAGTGGCCTGCAGAGTATGACCGGACCTGGTGGTGAGATGATTGTTATCAATCCTGGGACGCCTTTTATATTAATGACCATGTTGACCCTGACGGCGGGTACAGCTTTTATCATGTGGCTTGGGGAGCAGATGACGGAAAGGGGTATAGGGAATGGAATATCCTTAATCATTTTTGCCGGTATCGTTGCCCGAGGTCCTGCTGCCTTAGTCAACTCCATTCAACTGATTAAAGCTGGGGAGATAACACTTTTTTTCGTCCCGCTCATAATCGCCTTCATGGTTGCAGTGGTTGGTGTCATTGTATTTTTTGAGACGTCTCAACGGCGCATCCCAATACAGTATGCCAAAAGAGTAGTGGGGAGAAAAGTTTACGGTGGACAGAGTTCACATCTCCCCCTGAAGATTAATATAGCCGGCGTTATCCCACCTATTTTTGCATCATCTCTGATGATGTTTCCTGCGACTATTGGCGGTTTTGTCCAGGTTGAATGGGTGCAAAAAGTTTCTTCGGCCATGGCCCCGGGTAGCGTCTATTATTATTTACTCTATGTGGCTATGATTGTCTTTTTCTGTTTTTTCTATACAGCTGTCACCTTTAAGCCTGATGATGTTGCTGAGAACCTGAAGAAAAATGGTGGATTTGTTCCAGGAATCAGGCCAGGGAAGAGAACTGCTGAGTTCATCGATAAGGTCTTAACTCGTTTGACAGTTGTTGGTGCTACCTATCTCAGCGTTGTTTGCGTTTTGCCGACTATCCTGATTGCCAAGTTCAACCTTCCATTCTATTTTGGCGGAACAGCATTACTGATTATAGTTGGCGTAGCCATAGATACCATCTCTCAGGTGGAATCACATATGGTTATGCGAAACTATGAAGGGTTTATGAAACAGGGCAGAATACGCGGACGGAATTAAATGTGAGTTGTTCTGACGGAAGGCAGGAAGGCAAGCCTATATTGATAAAAACTCCTGATGAAATCAAACTCATGCAGGACGCCAATCAGATTGTTGCCGAAACCCTTAGTATGTTGCTTGATGTTGTAGAGCCGGGAATAACAACCTTTGAACTCGACAGGATGGCAGAGGATCTTTGCAGGAAGAGGAACTCAACACCTGCATTTAAAGGCTATCATGGATTTCCAGCGAGCCTCTGTGTGTCATTGAATGAAGAGGTCGTGCATGGAATACCTACGAGGAAAAGAAAACTGAAGAAAGGTGATATCCTTTCTGTAGATTTCGGAGTCTGCTATAAAGGTTTTTATGGTGACTCTGCCGTCACTATACCAGTCGGGATCATCAGTAAAGAAAAGTATGATCTACTCCATGCAACAGAGGAATCGCTTGACCTTGCCATTCAACAGGTTGTGATTGGTAATAGAATTTCTGATATCTCTAAGGCAGTACAGGACCACGTCGAAAAAAAAGGTTATTCAGTTGTTCGACAGTTTGTCGGTCATGGGATAGGGAGTTCGCTTCATGAAGGGCCGGAAATCCCGAATTATATTCAGTGTGGTCAGTCTCCGCGATTGATCGAAGGGATGGTCCTTGCCATTGAACCTATGGTGAACATAGGAACGCATAAGGTGAAGGTTCTTCGAGATGGCTGGACAGTTATAACCGCAGATAAAAAACCATCTGCTCACTTTGAGCATTCAGTAGCGGTAACGGCAGAAGGTCCATTAGTTCTTAGTTCACGAGATAAATTTTTGAGACCATAGTGAAATAGTACTTCTCTTTTTCGAGTACTTATATTATTATAGTCTCTTTTTCGATCTGACAGTCTGCGATCCAGGAGTAATTATGGCAAAAGAAGAGGCCATTGAAGTTGAAGGAACTATTATCGAACCGCTGCCCAATGCTATGTTTCGCGTTGAGTTAGATAATGGGCATAAGGTACTCGCTCACATATCCGGTAAAATGCGCATGCATTTTATTAAAATTTTACCCGGTGACCGAGTAACAATTGAGCTCTCTCCCTATGACTTAAGCAGGGGCAGAGTTACCTTTCGAGCGAAAAACAGTAAAAAGAAAAAATAAGAGAGTATATAAATGAAAGTCAGGTCATCTGTTAAAAAAATGTGTAGTGATTGCAAAGTATTTAAGCGTAAAGGCGTCGTTCGGGTCAGCTGTAAGGTTAAAAAACATAAGCAGCGGCAGGGCTAATTGATCATTTTGGATGACAGGTTTTAGTATATCTCACTGTCTTTTTTTTAAGGAGTAAGAATTTGGCACGTATAGCAGGAGTAGATCTTCCTAAAAACAAACACATGGAGAGGGCGTTGACCTATATCCATGGAATTGGACTCACCTCTGCAAGGCGAATCCTGGACTCGGTTGATTTGCCATATACAATGAGCAGTGATGATCTTGATGCTGATGATATTAACCGTATCAGAAAGGTTATTGAAGCTGAATACGTTGTAGAAGGTGACAGGCGGCGCGAAGTCTCAATGGATATAAAACGGCTTACAGATTTGGGCTGTTATCGTGGTCGTAGACATCGGATGGGCCTTCCCTGTCGAGGTCAGAAGACCAAAACAAACGCCAGGACCAGAAAAGGGCCCCGTCGCGGAGCTGCTGCCCGCCGTAACTAATATTTCTAAACAGGTGTAAAGAATGGCTGGAGCAAAACGTGCCGGAGCACGAACTAAGAAAAGAGTCAAAAAGAATATCCCAGAAGGGATAGTCTATATCTATTCGACTTTTAATAATACAATTGTAACGATTTCAGATAAACAGGGTAATGTAATTTCCTGGTGTTCTTCAGGTGTTCTTGGTTTTAAGGGTTCACGTAAGAGTACTCCCTTCGCTGCACAAAATGCTACGAGTGAAGCTGTTCAGAAAGCAACTGATCAAGGCATGCGGAAGGTAGAAGTTCGCGTAAAGGGACCAGGACCAGGTCGTGAGGCAGCATTGCGGGCTCTGATTACCACAGGACTTGATGTGACGAAGATCATCGATGTCACACCTATTCCTCACAACGGATGTAAACCGCCGAAACGTCGTCGGGTTTGATCTGTCCCGTTTGAAATTCTTTATCTTTACAATATAATAATCGGAGAATGAAGTGGCTAGAAATATAGGCGCCGCCTGCCGTCGTTGCAGACGAGAAAACCTGAAGCTGTATCTCAAAGGAGATCGGTGTTATTCAGATAAATGTTCATTTGAAAGAAGAGCGTTTGGTCCGGGCCAGCATGGACAGTCACGTTTTAAGAAGGTGTCTGACTACGCAGTCCAGTTACGGGAAAAACAGAAAGTGAAAAGTATGTACGGAATGCTCGAAGGACAGTTCCGCAGGTATTTTCACAAGGCTGATTTGCAGAAAGGTGTAACAGGCGAAAATTTGCTTATCTTACTTGAGCGCAGGCTTGATAATACTATTTTTCGTCTTGGTTTTGCCTCATCAAGAAATCATGCCAGACAACTCGTTCGCCACAAACACATTCTCGTTAATGGTGCAAAAGTAAACGTTCCCTCTTTTATTGTCGATGTAAACGATACTATCACTATAAAGGAAAAAAGCCGTACGAACAGCCACATTGTTGAAAGTCTTGAGGCTATCGACAGGCGGGGAGTTCCGGCTTGGCTTGAGCTGAATAAGGATGCGTTTAGCGCTACGGTTAAAACCCTGCCTAATCGTGATGAAATTACTATGCCTATTCAGGAGCAACTCATTGTTGAGTTGTATTCTAAATAGTCTGTGAGCTCTACACCATTGCCGTGATATACGTATTGCAACTTTAGAAAGTAGGAAACTCATGACTCAAATTGCTGAAGAGAATCTCCCTATTTATCGCAACTGGCACGAGCTTATTCAACCCGGAAAGCTTGAGGTGGATAAGGCGAGGCATACTAATACGTTTGGTAAGTTCGTCTGTCACCCACTAGAAAGAGGGTTTGCTGCCACTATAGGGAATTCATTAAGAAGGATTCTGCTCTCCTCTATACAGGGAGCAGCCATCACTACAGTTAAAATTGAAGGCGCCTTGCATGAATTCACCTCTATGCAAGATGTGAAAGAAGACGTCAGTGAGATCATATTGAATCTCAAACAGGTTCGATTAAAACTCAATTCTGATAAATCCGAGACCGTTACCATCAATAAAAAAGGTCCTGGTAGAGTTACTGCATCTGATATCGCAGGAAATACAACTGTTGAGGTGATGAATGGTGATCAGCTTATTTGTACCCTCACAGGTGATACAGAATTTCATGCTGAGTTAACGGTCGAGTGGGGAAAGGGGTATCAACCGGCAGAAAAACAGTCGAAAGAGAATCTGACTATTGGTCAGATTCCCATTGATGCCATATTTACGCCGATTCGTCAGATCGAATATAGCGTTTCCCAGGCCCGTGTTGGCCAGCAGACAGATTATGACAAATTAACCATTGAAATTGAAACCGATGGAAGTATCAAAGCTGAAAATGCATTAGCCTATGCTGCAAAAATACTTAAATCTCAGCTGACCATATTTATCAACTTCGATGAGGAAAGGGCAGAACCCGAGACTGTAGACGAATCTTCAGGCAGGGAGGATCCATTAAATCCCTTCCTTGATAAGCCTGTAGAAGATCTTGAACTTTCTGTTCGGTCTGCGAATTGTTTAAAGAATGCTGACATTAATTTTATTGGTGAGTTGGCACAGAAAACAGATCAGGAAATGTTGAAGACCAAGAACTTCGGTCGTAAATCATTGAATGAAATTAAAACACTTCTCTCCGAAATGGACTTAAGTCTGGGGATGAAGTTTGAAAACTGGGTTCCACCGGAAGTAGTAGATACCGAGGAAGATAAGGAACTGTAAAGAGAACGCTGCTAACAACATTTCAACTTATAGTATTGCTTAAAGTTGAGTTGAGGATAGAATAATGAGACATAAAAAAACCGGTAGAAGACTTGGTCGCACCAGTTCACACAGAGAAGCCATGGTACGTAATATGGTCACGTCACTGTTCGAACATGAGCGTATCGTCACCACAACACCCAAGGCCAAAGAAGTTCGTAAGGTTGCGGACAAGATGATTACACTGGCCAAACGTGGTGACCTTCATGCTAAGCGACAGGCCTTAAGCTTCATCAGAAGTAGGGATGTGGTTGCTAAGCTCTTTGGAGAGATTCAAGAACAATTTATCGATAGAAACGGTGGGTATACCAGAATTATCCAGACAGGTAATCGTCGTGGAGATTGCGCAGCTATGGCTATCCTTGAATTGGTAAGTTATAGTGAAGCAGCAATTGAAGAGAGCGATAGTTAACCTTTTTCCACTATGCAGTTGGGCTAAGCTGATATGAAACTTTTTCATATCAGCTTTTTTTTTATTTTTTTGTCCTGCTGTTGTTGTACCTGCCAAAAGACGGTACCAATCGCTTGCTTTGGAAGTGAACTGTAACTCAGGTGGTCGATTAAGCGACGTTACCAGATTGCCTGCTATTCATGTTACTCCTTGATTTCAAATGATCACACTCTCATGAAAACTACAAAAGACTTTCCTTTAGGAATGGAACCACTGGGCAAAGACGAATTCCCATTTCACTGTCATCCTGGTGTTGGCTGTTATATGACTTGCTGCAGGAATGTGGATATGTTTCTTTATCCCTACGATGTGATTCGTCTCAAGCAACGTTTACAGATTTCCTCACAGCAATTTATGGAACAGTATACTCACTTAGTAAAAGGGGTGTCCCATTCCTATTTTCCTTCTGTAATGCTTCGCTTGGCTGCTGATGAGACCAAGGCCTGTCCATTTTTGAAGGAAGAAGGATGTGGCGTCTATGCTGACCGTCCTTCTTCCTGCAGAACCTATCCTTTAGAACGTGCAGTAGATCGATCGCCTGAAAAAGGGGCCAGTACTGATTTTTATTTTATGACCGACCATGCCTATTGCCTTGGCCATCACGAAAAAAAGACCTTTACGGTCAAAAAATGGATTAGGGACCAGAGGTTAGACGATTATAATCTTATGGACGATCTCTGGGCTGAGGTTGATACTGTTTTTTCCGGAAATCCATGGGCTGGTGAGGGGAGCGGGGGACCTAAGCAGCAGATAGCATTTACTGCTTGTTATGACATCGATAATTTTCGTCTCATGGTGGCTAAACATTCCCTGCTTGATCGATTTAGACTCTCTCGCGATCAAAAACGGCGAATAAAAGAATCGGATGTAGAACTGTTAAAATTTGCCTTTGAGTGGCTTAAATATTTTTTAGGGGCCCCCTCCTCGTTGATTGCCAGTTAAGGGAGCGTTGGAAACCCATCTTGTCTTTTTTCGATGCTGCGAGGGGAGTGTATAGTTGCTGTGTGTGAAGCGTCTCCACTCCCTGTTCGTTCCCATGCCTATCCTGTTGCTGTTTTTATGGGTCGTTACTCGTCTTCTTCTCCAAATCAGAGAGGGGAGTGTCTTAGAACTGGACCAAGCGAAAATGGTCTATTTGACATTTTGGAACCGTGAAAAGTTGCACGAATTTTCACGGCATGGTAATCTGTTTTGTTTATGATTTTTTGAAGGAGTCGTTTTTCTCTGCAATGGGCAGGGCAGAACAAAATACACACATCCCCCGCATTCTGGTGTCATTGAGCATCTTGTCTCAAGATGACAATGATGAAGGAGGGATGGAGGCTTAACCGGAAAAGGAAAAAAGTATGTCAAATGCAAGTGTAAAAGAAATGCTTCAAGCTGGTCTTCATTTTGGCCACCAGACCCGTCGTTGGAATCCGAAAATGAAACCCTATATTTATGGGCCGCGTAATGGTATTTATATCATCAATCTTGATAAGAGTAAGCGCATGTTTGATGCCGCCTGTGATTTTGTCTCCAGTGCAGTGGCAAAGGGTGGAAATATGCTCTTCGTGGGCACCAAACGGCAGGCTCAAGCCATCATCAAAGATGAGGCGAAACGTTGCGGGATGCACTATGTCGACCATCGTTGGCTTGGTGGTATGATGACCAATTTTCAGACCATAAAGAACTCTATCGAGCGACTTAAATCGATAGAATCTATGCAGGAAGACGGCTCTATCAATCGTTTTCCTAAAAAAGAGATTCTTCTTATGGAGAAAGAGCGTATCAAACTTGAGAGAAATGTAGGTGGCATCAAGAACATGCGCAATCTTCCCTCGGTCATTTTTGTTGTTGATCCTAAAAAAGAGACAATCGGGGTCGCTGAGGCCCGCAAACTCAATATTCCCCTTGTCGTTCTTGCCGATACGAACTGTGATCCTGATGGGATTGATTTCCTTATCCCCGGGAACGATGATGCCCTTCGCTCCATTCGCCTGGTGACAAATCAGATAGCAGAGGCAGTTCTTGCTGGACAGGCTCAGCGTGATGGTGAGGATGCCTCCGATGAGGCAATGCTTGCTGCCATGAGTGATGCTGGTGCTGATCAGGCTATGAGCGCTGAGGGTGTTGAAGACGCCAAAGAATAAGCATTTTTTGATCTTGCCCCTTGGAGGCAGGAACTGAGCTGTAGAGTAAATCAGGGGCTGTATAAGCCCCTTTGTTATATCTAATTCTTCTCTTCCTGATTGTTGTCGTTAATGCTGGTGACAAGAAGGAATGGAGAAATATTATAGAGAGATTTGGGAGAAATATTGTGAAAATTACGAGTCAGATGGTCAAGGATCTCCGTGATAAGACCGCCGCAGGAATGATGGATTGTAAAAAGGCCCTCAGTGAGACTGATGGCGATATGGAAAAGGCTGTTGATTTACTGCGTCAGAAAGGTCTGGCTGTGGCCGCAAAAAGAGCAGGTCGGGCAACAAGCGAAGGAACCATAGAATGTTATATCCATGCAGGTGGAAAGATTGCTGCTATGGTGGAACTGTCCTGTGAAAGTGATTTTGTGGCAAAGACTGATGTCTTTAAGGAATTTGCTCGCGATCTGGCACTGCACATAGCCGCTTCTAATCCCATTGCCATCACCAGGGAGGAAGTTCCCGAGGATGTCGTGGCAAGGGAAAAAGAGATCTATATCCAGCAGGCATTGGATTCAGGAAAACCAGAAAATATTGTTGAAAAAATGGTTGGTGGAAAGATGGACAAATTTCTGGCCGAGATTTGCCTGCTCGAACAGAAGTTTGTCAAAAATCCCGATCTTACCATTCAGGAGCTCATCACTGATCTCATCGGAAAAATGGGAGAAAGTATCTCTGTTAAGCGTTTCTCTCGTTTTCAGGTAGGTGTGTGATTTCTCTTGTGGCACATCGGAAAGGGAAGAAAACTTTTCGATGTGCACCCTCTTGTTTGTCCCTCTGAAAAGGATCGGTCATGGAATTGAAATATAAGCGAATACTGTTGAAATTGAGTGGTGAAGCCCTGATGGGTGATGACAGTTATGGCATCAACACCACTGTTCTCGCTACTATTTCAGAGGAAATTAAGGAGATCGTATCTCTTGGGGTACAGGTAGGCATTGTTATTGGCGCCGGCAATATCTTTCGCGGTGTCAAGGGGGCCAGCCAGGGAATGGATCGTACTACTGCTGACAATATGGGAATGCTGGCAACAGTGATTAATTCACTGGCCCTTCAGGATACCCTGGAGCGCATTGGGGTGGGCACCCGTGTCTTGTCCGCCATTCCCATGCGTCTGGTTTGTGAACCCTACATCCGTCGTCGAGCTACCCGTCATCTTGAGAAGGGAAGGGTTGTTATTTTTGCAGCTGGTACAGGGAATCCTTACTTTACCACCGACTCGGCCGGAGTTCTCAGGGCTTTGGAGATCGACGCAGATATCATTATCAAGGCTACCAAAGTAGACGGTGTTTACGATAAGGATCCTGTGAAACATGCGGATGCTGTAAAATATGAGACTTTGAGTTATGATGAAGTCCTTACTAAAGGCTTACGGGTTATGGATGCTGCAGGTATTGCCATTGCCAAAGAAGACGGTAAACCGATTATGGTCTTGAATATGACCAAATCTGGAAACATTCGCCGTGCAGTCTATGGCGAAGCTGTGGGAAGTGTTATTACTTGTTAGGAGCATGACCGCGAGTTTCGGTTAGTGTTCTTGATTGTATCAATTGTGTCAATTGGATAGGAGAAGATTTATGAGTGCAGTGATATTAGAAATGGTAGACAAGATGGAAAAAAGCGTCGACTCTTTTAAAAATGAGCTGTCAAAGGTACGAACTGGACGAGCTTCTATATCACTTCTTGATGGAATATCCGTTGATGCCTACGGCAGCCCAATGCCTCTGAATCAAGTTGCCACCATGACTATCCCAGAGAGTCGAATGATAGCTATTCAACCTTGGGATCCGCAAATGGTTCCTGCCATTGAAAGAGCAATCATGAAATCCAATCTTGGCCTCACTCCTGCTAATGATGGTAAAGTCATTCGTCTCACCATCCCTCAGCTGACTGAGGAACGTCGTAAGGAGTTGGTGAAACAGGTGAGAAAGGTTGCCGAGGAGTTCAAGGTAACAATTCGCAACAGTCGACGTGAAGCCATTGATCATCTCAAGGCCCAGAAGAAGGACAAAGAAATTTCCGAGGACGATCTCTTTAAAATGCAGGACGAAGCGCAAAAAGAGACGGATATCTACGTCAAACAAATCGATGAGATTACCGTTCATAAAGAAAAGGAAATGATGGAAGTCTAAAACGATTCACTCATTTTCTGTCCTGAGTAACCAGGAGCAATTCCTCCACGGCAACCATGCTAGACCAAAATTTGATAGATCCTGATCGGTTACCCATCCATGTAGCAATTATTATGGATGGAAATGGGCGCTGGGCCCAGGAAAAAAACAGGCCTCGGCTTTATGGTCATAAGGTGGGTGTCGAATCAGTTCAGAAGATAGTCTCATGCGCCAGTGAATTAGGAATCAAGGTCCTGACCCTCTATGCCTTTTCCTCCGAAAACTGGAAACGTCCCAGCGATGAAGTGAGTGGGCTTATGGCTCTTCTAAAGGGCTATCTGCTCTCAGAACTGGCAAAAATGGTTCAAAATCGGGTTCGTCTCGTTTCTATTGGTAATACGCAGAAGCTTCCCCGTGACGTACGGGAGGTACTGGAAAAGACCATGCAAGAGACTGCAGGAAATGACGGACTTATTCTCAATCTTGCTCTCAGCTATGGCGGGCGGGATGAGATTATCCGGGCAGTTCGTAATATTAGCGCTGAAGTCGTGGCTGAGCGACTGTCCCTCGATGAGATAGACGAAAACCTTATCACTACTCATCTCTATACTGCTGGTCTGCCTGAACCAGATCTCTTGATTCGTACGGGTGGTGAAGCCAGATTGTCCAACTTTCTTTTGTGGCAGGCCTCTTATGCCGAGATTTATTTTACCGATACCATGTGGCCTGATTTCCGTCAGGAGGCCTTTTATGATGCCATTGCGGAATATCAAGGACGAGAACGACGTTTTGGTCGTGTCAGTGCTCAATTGGGAAGCGGCTGAGTGATGAATCGGGTTATTCCAGGTCTTGTTCTTGCCGTTTGTTGGCTGCTCCTGCTCTTGAAAGGGTCCGTGACCATATTTGTCCTGGTCCTGGTGCCAATCCTCGCTATCGGCGCCTATGAATATGGCAAGATGGCCTTCTCGGAACAATCGTTTTTCTTCCGCCTCTCTTTTGCTCTGCTCTCCATCCTTCCCCTTCTTATCGTCTTTTTCAGGCCACGATACGGCATCGGTGGAGGACTTTGTCTTGCCTTTCTCCTCTTGGCCTTCTGGACTCTTGCCAAATACGGGGAGGGCTTTGATGCCTATGGATTTTTCAGTCGCGCAAGTCTGGGTCTTCTCTATATCGGTTTTTTGGGAGCGCATCTCCTGCTCCTCCGGGAGCTTCCCCAAGGAAACTGCTGGCTACTCATACTGACCGGAATTACCGCCGGCTCAGATTCCGGAGCCTATTACTGCGGAAGAGCTTTTGGTAAACACAAACTCAGTCCTTTGATCAGTCCCAAAAAAACCGTAGAAGGCGCGGTGGGCGGCCTGCTGGCCGGAATGGTCACCTCAGCTGTCTTGGCAATGTTCCTCTTTGCGTCTGTACCTTGGACTTTTCTTCTTCCCGTTGCCCTTTTTCTCGGTATTGTCGGAATTAGTGGGGACCTTACTGAATCCGTGCTCAAAAGAGCGACCGGAACAAAGGATTCTGGAGATCTGCTCGGTGGTCATGGCGGCATTTTGGACCGAGGAGATTCTCTTCTTTTTGCAGCTCCGGTCCTGTATTATCTTTTGCTTGCATCGGGGACCGTATGAAAACGCTTTCGCTCTTAGGTTCAACAGGCTCCATAGGCTGTAATGTGCTGGATGTCGTTCGTAGTTTCCCAGATCTCTATACTGTTGTTGGTCTTGCTGCAGGAAAAAATATAAAAAAGCTGCAGGAACAGGTGTTGGAGTTTAAGCCTGAATTGATCTCGGTGGCTGAGGAAGAGGATGCAGAAAAGCTTCGCCATGAACTTCCTGTGCATTACCGGGATCGTATTCTCCATGGCAGCAGTGGCGCCCAGGAGGTTGGTGCCGTGAACTCGGCCGCCATGACCATATCTGCCATAGTCGGTGCTGCCGGTCTTTTGCCGACACTTGCCGCCATAGAGGCTGGAAAGGATATAGGTCTGGCCAACAAGGAGACGCTGGTTATGGCCGGCAAGCTGGTCATGGACAGTTGTCAGCGCAAGGGGATCAATCTGTTGCCTGTAGATTCCGAGCACAGTGCCATTTTCCAAGCCCTGGAGGCCGGCCATCATCAAGACCTGGCCAAGATTATTCTCACAGCCTCTGGAGGTCCGTTCAGGCAAAAAAGTCAACAGGAGTTGCAGTGTGTAACTCCTGCCCAGGCCTTGGCCCATCCCAACTGGACTATGGGCCAGAAGATTTCCATCGACTCTGCTACTCTGATGAATAAGGGTTTGGAAGTCATTGAGGCCAAATGGCTCTTTGATGTCTCTGTGGATTCCATCGATGTTGTCGTGCATCCCCAGTCCATTGTTCATTCACTGGTCGAGTTTCAAGATGGATCTGTGGTGGCCCAGCTGGGTATTCCTGATATGCGTATTCCCATCGCCTATGCTCTGTCGTATCCCAGGCGCTTGCCCCTGCGTCTCGAGTCGCTGAAATTGGCTCAATGTGCCAGCCTGGAGTTTTATGAACCGGATTATGAACGGTTTCCCGCCCTGTCGCTGGCCTTTGCTGCCATTAAAGGGGGAGGCGTCCTGCCGGCAGTCCTGAATGCTGCCAACGAGGTGGCTGTGGCCGCCTTTCTCGAGGGTCGGATTTCTTTTCTTGACATTGCTCTGACAGTGGCAAAAGTAATGAAAAAGGTGCACAAGGGCAGTGAAGAGAGTATTGATGATATTCTCTCAGCAGATCGTTTGGCCCGGGAAGAGGCTACCGCTGTTATCAATACCGGGAATGGAGCCTGACGGCTGGTACTGTTTTCCGTCATGAGACTCGGTTTCATAACAAGAGTCGCCTGCTGGCGGGAGCCTGGCGTGTTCTGTACAGGAAAAACAGCGATGAGTAGAAGTAAGATTCAAAAATATAGCCGGTAGATGTTGTAGATGTACAATTATAACTGCTCTCAATCAACGAGGTTCGCATGAATACCTTTGTTTCCTTTATCATTGTTCTCGGCATTCTCATTTTTGTTCATGAGCTGGGACATTTTCTCTTTGCCAAGCTTTTCAAGGTGAGAGTTCTCAAGTTTTCCCTGGGCTTTGGTCCCAAACTGTTCGGGAGGACAATCGGAGAGACCGAGTATGTCATCAGTGCTTTTCCCCTGGGCGGTTATGTCAAAATGTTTGGCGAAAATCCGGACGAGCAGGAGGGAGCTGCTGCTGAGAAGGCGGCATCCTTTGCTCACAAGACGGTGTGGGAGCGTTTTATCATTGTTCTTGCCGGTCCACTTTTCAACCTCCTCTTCAGTGTCTTTCTCTTTTTCCTGATTTTTTTCTTTGTCGGTTTGCCGGACAGTCTTGATACTACTCGGGTTGGCCATGTGAATGTGGATTCCCCAGCAGCTGAAGCAGGGATAGAGGCGGGCGATACTATTCTTTCCATCAATGGCCAGCCTACTCTGCAGTGGATGGATGTCCTGAATATGGTCAAGGACAGCAATGGCAAGGAGCTGATTCTCCAGGTGCAGCGGGCAGACAAGGAATTGCAGCTTGTGGTGACTCCCAGCGTCGATATGGTGAAGAGCGTCTTTGGGGAGGAGGTTGAACAACGCTATATGATAGGAATTGTCAAGGCCGAGGAACTTTTTTACACCTCGACCGGAGTGACTGGGGCCTTTGTTGCTGCCTGTTCTCAGACCTGGATGTATATTTCGCTTACGGTGATGGGTTTTGTCAAGCTCGCCCAGGGGGTGGTTCCGGTCAAAGAGCTCGGCGGTCCCATACTCATAGCCCAGATTGCTGGCAAACAGATGCAGGCCGGCTGGATTAACCTTGCCTATTTCATGGGACTGCTCAGTGTGAATCTTGGTATCCTCAATCTTCTGCCTATCCCGGTTTTAGATGGTGGTCATTTGATGTTTTTGAGTGTTGAGGCGGTGCGCAGGAAACCCATGACTGAAAAAATCCAGATCGTGGCTCAGCAGATTGGTATGGCCTGCCTGGGGACATTGATGATTTTTGTCTTTTACAATGACATTGCAAGGATATTGGGTTGGTGAACGAGCGTCCACTTATCCTGGCCGTTGACACGGCGACCTCCTGCACGTCTGTGGCCCTCACCGCTGGAGACATCCACAGCGGTGAGCTACTGGCTTCACTCACCTTGAACAGCAAGGTGACCCACTCTCGGCGTTTACTCTCTGCTCTTGACTGGCTGCTGCTTGAGAGTGGCCTTTCTTTGCCTGATCTTGATGGACTGGCAGTGGGACTTGGACCTGGTTCCTTTACCGGGCTGCGCATTGCCATGGCCACGGTCAAGGGATTGGCCATGGCTGCCGGTAAACCCTTGTTGGGAGTCTCCACCCTTGATGCCCTGGCTCTGCGCTGTACTGGCAAAAAACCGGTCTGTGCACTCCTTGATGCCAGGAAAAGAGAGGTCTATACGGCTTGGTATGGCCAAGATGAACAAGGGGTGCAGCGCAGGCAGGGTGAGATTCGTGCCCTTCCCCCGCAGCAGTTGGCAGGTGAGATCAAGGAGCCGGTCCTGATGGTGGGAGACGGGCTCTTTGCCTATGGAAAATTTTTTCAAGAACGGCTGGGAAATCTCCTGGCCATGGCTCCATTTCCGTTATACTATCCCTCAGCCGACTGTATCGGCTTTTTGTGCTGTGAACAGCTGTTACAGGGTGAGATCATGGATCTCGATTCCGCAGCCCCCCTCTATGTCAGGGCTTCGGATGCAGAACTCAGCTTGGTAGTCAAAAAGGAACAAGGCAAATGATACTTCGAAGACAGAGCCGGAAAATCCATGTGGGGAGCGTGGCCGTGGGCGGAGGGAGTCCTATTGCTGTTCAATCCATGACCAATACCGATACCAGAGATGTGGCAGCAACTGTGGCCCAGATACAACGATTGCAGGATGTCGGCTGTGAAATAATCAGGGTGGCAGTTCTCGATACGGAAGCAGCTGTTGCCCTTCGCCAGATTCGGGAACAGATCCTTATCCCTCTTATAGCTGACATCCACTTTGATTATCGTCTGGCCGTGGCAGCCATGGAAAACGGGGCTCAGGGGATCCGCATTAATCCGGGGAATCTTGGTGGGCCCGAAAAATTGGCTCGGGTGGTGGCAGCTGCCAAGTCCCATAAGGTCCCCATCCGGGTCGGGGTGAACAGCGGTTCCATTGAAAAGGACCTGTTGCAAAAACACGGTTATCCCAGCGCGGAAAATCCTACCGCCCTTATCGAAAGCGCCTTGAGAAACGTTCGTCTCCTGGAGGAGTACGGCTTTGAAGAGATAAAAATCTCTATCAAATCGTCCGACACCCTGACGACTATCAGCGGTTATCAGCAGTTATCCAAGCTGACAGATTATCCTCTCCACTTAGGAGTGACCGAGGCCGGGGGCTTGATTGCCGGAACAGTCAAGTCAAGTGTGGCCCTGGGGATTCTCCTTTATCAAGGAATAGGAGATACCTTCCGTATCTCGCTTACCCGTGATCCTGTGGAAGAGATCCGAGTCGGCTTTGAACTCCTCCGTTCCCTGAAGATCCGTGAACGGGGTCCGGAATTGATTTCCTGTCCCACCTGCGGCAGGACTCAGATAGATCTCTTCTCCATTGCCGAAGAGGTGGAACGCTATGTCCAGACCATGAAAAAACCGTTAAAGATTGCCGTCATGGGCTGTGTAGTGAATGGACCTGGTGAAGCCCGGGAGGCAGATATCGGGATCGCCGGCGGCAACGGGGTAGGTATTATTTTTAAGAAGGGCGAGTTGTATAAAAAGGTGAAAGAGGTTGACCTGTTGGAGACCTTTCTTGCAGAGTTAAAAAAAATGGAGAGTGAAGAATCGATTTGATTCATTTCGCTTCGTTATCAATAGACTACAGTAGAAAAAATGCGATATTCACAATCACTTATTCCCACACTCAAAGAGACCCCTGCAGAGGCAGAGGTCATCAGTCATCGTCTCCTCTTACGAGCCGGTTTTATCAGGAAACTCAGCGCAGGGGTGTATACCTATCTGCCCCTGGGGTTGGCCGCTGTTCGTAAAGTAGAACAGATTGTCCGTGAAGAGATGAACCGGGCAGGGGCTCAGGAATTACTTATGCCCATGGTCCAACCTGCAGATCTCTGGCGTGAAACAGGGCGTTACGAAAAATATGGTCCCGAGCTGCTCAGGTTTCGTGATCGTCATGAGCGTGAGTCCTGTCTGGGACCGACCCACGAAGAGGTGATTACGGATCTTGCCCGCAGGGAGATCCGTTCCTATCGCAATATGCCGCAGAACCTCTACCAAATCCAGACCAAATTCCGGGATGAGATCAGGCCCAGGTTCGGCCTGATGCGGGGACGTGAGTTCATCATGAAGGATGCTTATTCCTTTGACGTGGATGATACCCAGGCAGGAATCGCCTATCAGCGAATGTATGATACCTATCAGCGTATCTTTACCCGCTGTGGTCTTCAGTTCCGGGCTGTGGATGCCGATACCGGCACCATAGGCGGCAATTTTTCCCATGAGTTTATGGTCCTTGCCGATACCGGGGAAGATACCCTGGTCATCTGCAGTAGCTGCGACTATGCTGCCAATATTGAAAAGGCGGCAATTGCCCCTCTGGATGCGGATGAGAGCCCTATGCTGGAGATGGAAAAGGTGGAAACACCTGGCATACGCAAAGTGGCCGCCGTCTGTGAATTTATGGGAATAGAAGCCAGTGGTTTGGTGAAGACCATGGTTTATCTGGCAGATGGTAATCCGGTGGCGGTGCTGGTGCGGGGGGATCGGGAAGTCCAGGAGGTGAAATTGAAGAATCTCCTGGGGGCCGTTGAGGTAGAGATGGCTGATGATAAGCAGGTTTATGAGGCCACCGGGGTCCCCACAGGGTATCTTGGGCCGGTGAACATAAAGATCAAGTTGCTTGTTGATCAGGAGGTGGCCGGGATGAGAAATTTTGTCATCGGCGCCAATGAAAAAAATTATCATCTGAAAAATGTCAATCCCGGGCGGGATTTTGAAGCATTTGCGGTGGCGGATCTTCGCCAGATTACAAAGGAGGATCCCTGTCCGCACTGTGGTGCAGAGCTCGGACTCAAGGAGGGGATTGAAGTCGGACATATCTTCAAATTGGGTACCGGTTATTCCCAGGCCATGGGCGCGCTCTTTCAGGACAGTGATGGTCAGGAAAAACCGATAGTCATGGGGTGTTATGGCATCGGCGTCAGCCGTATTGTAGCAGCAGCCATTGAACAGAACCATGATGCGAACGGTATGATTTTCCCCATGCCTCTCGCCCCTGTCCAGGTCATTCTTCTCAATTTGGGGATTAATGACGAAGAGGTTACGGCGGTGGCAGAGTCACTCTATCAGGAGCTGGTGCAAAAAGGGGTGGAAATCCTCCTTGACGACAGAGATGAACGGCCCGGTTCCAAATTCAAAGATGCTGACCTCCTCGGTATTCCTCTGCGCGTTATGGTCGGCCAACGACTGACCAAGGATGGAGTGGTGGAACTGCGTCAACGCAGAGACGGAAGCAGTGAAGAATTGACACCTGAGCAGGTGTCTGCCCGAGTTCTTGAGATTATTGATGCATCAAAGAGTAATGTATAATTACGATGGATAAAGAATTGTCCGACATGCTCAACCCGGAAGGGTTGAAGATACTGGCTCGGAATTATCTCCACGGGACCGACCTCAGTCCCATCGACAAGGCCTGGAAACTGGTGGTCAGGGTCCATGCCGGGGAGAAACATTTTTCCGGAATATCGTATCCGGATCATACCCTGCAGGTGGCTTCAACCCTGGCTTCGATGCACCTGGATCTGGATACCGTAGTGGCCGGATTGCTGCACGGGATCATGAGAGGGGATGTTACCCTCGAAGATCTGCGGGAGAAGTTTGGGGACAGTGTTGCCCGCATCGTTGATGGGTGCACCCGTATTACAAATGTCCAGTACAATTCTAAACTGGTTTTTCAGGCAGAAAATGTCCGTAAGATGCTGCTGGCCATTGCCAGTGATATACGGGTATTGCTGGTCAAATTGGCTGATCGGCTTCATGATATGTGTCTATTGGACATGGTGTCAGCGGAACGGCAACAGGAAATAGCTCGTGAGACCATGGATCTCTATGCTCCTCTTGCTTCAAGGCTCGGAATTGACTGGTTGAAACGTGAGCTGGAAGACCGCTCCTTTCAGTATCTCTACCCTGGTGAATATCTTGATCTGGTCAGCAAGCTGGAGATTTCTCTGGAAGATAGGCAGAATTACGTCAATGAGGTGATCTCCATTTTTCACCAGAAATTGGATGAGAACCATGTCAGACCTACACGGATCATTGGCAGGCCCAAACATCTTTATTCCATCTTTAAAAAGTTGATCGTTCAGAAAATTCCCCTGGAACAGGTGTATGACAAAGTCGCCTTTCGTATTATTGTCAACACGGTGAAGGAATGTTATGAGGTGCTAGGGGTTATCCATGCCAACTGGTCTCCGGTTCCAGGGCGTATAAAGGATTTTATCTCGGTCCCCAAGACCAATAACTATCAGTCCATGCATACCACCGTAATCGGTCCTCGAGGCCATTTTATCGAGATTCAGATTCGCACAGAGCAGATGGACCTTATCGCTCAGGAGGGTGTCGCTGCGCATTGGGCCTATAAAGAGGGGCAGAGCGCCACTGTAGGCGATGCAAAACTGTTTAGAAACCTCAAAAATCTGGTCAAAAATCTTCAGGAGGTTGAAGATCCGAGAGAATTTCTGGAGTCTGTGCACAGTGAGCTCTATACTCCAGAAATCTATGCCCTTACTCCTGGCGGGGAAGTCAAAGAGTTTACAGCCAAGAGCTGTCCCATCGATTTTGCTTATTCTATCCATACGGAGGTTGGGGATCATTGTGTGGGTGCCAAGGTCAACCGGAAACTGGTTCCCCTCAAATATCAGCTTCAGAATGGTGATATCGTAGAGATTATTACCTCAGCAAAACAGAGACCGCGCCGGGGATGGCTTAATCTGGTGAAGACCAGCAGGGCTCGATCTCGGATTCGTTCCTGGCTGAGGAAAGAAGAGCGGGAGAAGGCCTTGAATCTTGGCCGTGAGATCTGTGACAAGGAGTTGAAACAGCAGGAGACCACCCTGAAAAAAATGGTCAAAAGTGGTCATATCAAACTGCTTCTCAAGAATTTACACTGTAATTCTCTCGATGATATGCTGGTCAAGGTGGGAAGCGGTATTATTACCGTCCAGCACCTGGTCAGATTCCTCCAGCCTCCCGAACTTCTTGAAGGAAAAAGTGGAAGTAGAATTGCAGCCACAGATACTACGCTCAGGTTGGTTACTGGTTCGTCCTCCATTCAGGGAAAAAAGGGCAGTGGCTCAGGGATTCATATCGCCGGCATAGAAGATATGATGGTGAAGATCAGTCGTTGCTGCAATCCTGTTCCCGGTGACAATATCATCGGTTTTATTACCAATGGCCGTGGTATTTCTGTACATAAGGCCGAATGTGCGAACCTGTTGAGTACTGATTCGCAACGCTGGATTGAGGTGGAGTGGTTCAGCTCTCATGAGTCCGGATATCGGGTCGAGATTCAGGTGAGTGCCGAAAACAAAAAGGGGATCTTTGCTGCCATCAGTTCGACGATCAGCGCAGATGATGCCAACATCGTCGAAATTTCTGCCCATACAACTCCGGCAGATATAGCTGAGTTATATATCGTACTAGAGGTGGAAGGATTGGCCCATTTGCAGAATGTTATCCAGCATATTCGGCAGATGGAGCATGTTATTAGCGTAAGACGAAAGTAGGGCCAGTCAGTGAAAAGCCATGGAAATATGGACCGACTTGTCAAGTTTGCCGCAGATACATGTCGCAATCCATCAGACGCTTAACTTCATAATTGCCTTGGGAGGAGAGTGTGAAAGAACAGATTGCAGGCAAATATGGCAGAAGAAACTGTAGCCCTCGGGCCGAGAAAATGGCCCTTCCGGGAAAATGTTTTGTCATTAAGCGGGCAGGAAGGTCCATGGCAGGCGGTGTCGCTGTCAATTGTTTTGATGCGTTTCAGAATCCAGACTCCGAAGCAGAGGGAGCATTTGCGGCTCTGATAAAAAGGATCAAGCGTTTTCACTCGTTACAATTGGAAAAGATCATTCTTGAAATGAAAGCGGCTGTTTCTAAACTTCATCCCTGAAACCTATCCATGCAACTTTGCCATATCTGCGGCAATGAAATTTCCTCCGCGCTTTTGCGTTGCCCCTATTGCGGGAGTACTCAGGACAGCGAGGAAGGGGATGGTACAGCAACAAAGCTGTTTCTCCGCAAGACGGTTAATTTAGAGCAGGGGCTGCCCACGGTTGAGCAGGCCTTACAGCGTTTACAACAAGAGATCTGTGCAGCGCGGTTGGAGCGCGTGCGCCTGGTAACCCTGATTCACGGGTACGGATCCAGTGGCAAAGGCGGAGCCATCCGCAAAGAGTGCAGAAAGAAACTTGATTATCTTTGGCGCAGGGGCGAGATCAAGGGCTTCATTCCAGGGGAAGAGTTTAGTCGCCGTCAGGGGTCCACAAAACAGCTCTTGAGTAGATTCCCTCAACTCTCAGACCATCCCCATCTCAATCGACATAACAAAGGGATTACCATTGTTGTCGTATTTTAAACCGCTGTCGAGGCGAGTGGCCCGGGGCAGAGGCAGCGAGTCGTTCTTGTTCTAAATAAATTTTGCTGTTCCTTTCTTCCCAGTTGCAGGGAGCAGGCCCCCGTCCTTCGTTGTTAAAGGGCTTTTGTTCTCGAGTCACTAAGGTCCACTCGCTTGCGCCCTGGCTTTATGATTTTGTGAGGGTGTCGTTATGGAAATTTATTTTCAAACTTGCACCATCCAAAAGAGTGCTTACCTGTTTGCAAATATTGGTGTGATTGGTAGGAGTTATTCAAAAAGATGTTGGGGACATGAGAGTTCAGGTTTGGCAGATCTCGGTTGCGGTCCTTACCTTTCCAGATCGGCCCTCCAATGGGTTGAAGTTGAAAGGTGGAAGCAATATATCCTTCCCTGAGGTCTCCTTAATCACGTTATATTTATAATTTTAAAGGAGTGAATAGATGAAACAAATTGTAGGGATTGCCCTGTTTGCATGTCTGATTTTACCTGGACAAATCCAGGCAGAAGATGCCGTAAAAACGAACGAACTGAAGACCTTTGAAGAGAAACTCAGCTACAGTCTGGGACTTGATGTGGGAACCTATTTTAAAGGGATGGGTGAAGATCTGAATTATGAAATTCTAGTGCAAGGCCTTGATGATTCGTTTCATGGAAAGCCTCCTCTGCTCAGCAAAGAGGAAATGCAGGCTGTACAGAGCGAATTTTCTCAGAAAATGCAGGAAAAACAGGAAGCCCAGCTAAAAGAATTGCAGGAAGAGAATAAGAAAGCAGGGGATGAATATCTTGCCAAAAATAAAGAGAACAAAGGAGTGATTGTCACTGCAAGCGGTCTCCAGTACGAGGTGGTAAAAGAAGGGACAGGCGCCACACCTGCGGCTGAGGATATGGTCAAAGTCCATTATAAGGGAACAAAGATTGACGGTACTGTTTTTGATGATTCCTATAAACGAGGTGAACCTGTCGTCTTTGGGGTAAGTCAGGTCATTCCAGGCTGGACAGAGACCCTTCAGCTCATGAAAGAGGGGTCTGTTTTAAAAGTTGCTATTCCCTCGAACCTGGCCTACGGTGATCAAGGAGTTCCACCGATGATCGAACCTAATTCTGTTCTCCTCTTTGATGTGGAGCTGATCTCCATTGAAAAGGAAGTCTCCACTGAAAAGGAAGTCTCCACTGAAAAGGAAGCAAAGGAATAATTCATTGTACTACTCTCCATAACCAAGAGGAATGACAATGGGTACGAAAAAGAAATGCTGCAACAAGATAAAAAAGAAGGGCATCTCCTGCAAGAGCTGCCCTCTTCCTAAACTTGTCAAGAAAGAAGTGGCGAAACTAAAAGACAAGAAAAAAGACAAGAAGAAAGGCAAAAAGGATAAAGAATAGGCTTTTCTTTTTTCGTTTACAGGCCCTGGTGTATTACATCGGGGCCTTTTTTTGTAGAGACCCAAGTGACTTGACTGTTGGTGCCTTTTTTTAGGTGGCTTTTCAGGGGAATTGGGGCGAAAAGAAGAGAGGGCAACCTCCATTCTTGCAGTATCTGAGAGTCATTGCACCCGAGAGTCCAGTCGGTTGCTGAAAGAGTTGTCTATCCCAGAGCATTCCGGCTTTGTAAACTGAGTATTGACGAGAGACAGAACGTATTATGGAATCTCTACAGGTGCTGTATGGGCCGATCCCAGAATCGAGTTGGCCATGTGGATATGTCCTATGTTCTTCCAGTCGATGTTGAGGAGTGCGGCGCCGTAGGCATCAATGGCCACAGGATCTGCAGAGGCGACCAGTTGATTGACCGGCGGTTCACAATGGGCACCCCAGAGATGGGCCTTGGCCATACCAATGGATGCATCAAGGAGAGTGAAATCCGGAGTTCGGTAGCGATTGAGGTCAAAGATGGCCTCTTGGATCTGCCGATGGAATGCAGATTTACCCCAGCCGCCCTGGCCGCGAAAGTGAGAAGGGGGAGCGCAGCCCATCATGTTTTTCATGGTCAGTGTGACCCCCGCTAGGGTATGGGCCTTGAGCACAGGGACCGAAAGCAAAAAGACTTCGTCCAGGATGGCGGGGAGATACATGATCGGCCATCTTTTGCAGCGCGTGTCTTCTCTCTTGGTCAGCTTTTCCTGATTGAGGTCGAGAAGAGGAATGTTTTTCGCTGCTGCCAGGTCAGTATATCCCAGCATTTGGAAGGGGTAATGGGTATCATATTGCAAAGAGCCCGTACCCTCTCCGATGAGGATAGGATTGCCGGGGAGCCTATTCTGCAGGTAATCGACGAGAAGGGCAGCCAGTTGTACCGGGGTGGTAACAGGCGGGGCCAGGGCCTCCACCAGGTTAGGTTTGATGAGGATGGTCTTGCCGCTTGGTATGAGGTTTGGAAGGCCTGCTGCATCCAGTAGAGGCGGAAGGTTTTCTTGCAGCGATGTGATAGGGGTCGTATAGAGTCTCGGATTGCGCATACAGGTGGACCTCAGCCCGGAAATGCATTCAGTTTCTGGGCAATGTTCTGGCAGGAAGCTGGTTTATGCATGTCCTGCCTGTCTGTCGTCCTGAGTCTTCAGGGCAGGAAGAGCAGGCCTCTTTTTGCGTAGGTGATAGTAGTAGGTTGGCCTTGATTTGACAATGGCAATGATAGGGACCGGGTCCGCTCTGATACGGCAAAGTTCAATAACCTGTTTCAGGGCAAGTGGTCTGTATTGGCCTTAGCTGTTCTCTCTTGTAATATATTTCGGAGTTGTCATTATGATTAGTCTCAGTGTCGACCAGGAGCAGTGTAAAAAATGTTACTCCTGTATAGCAGAATGCCCCTTTGATCTCATAAATCAGGACAAAGAGGGATTTCCCCAGTTACGCAAGGCAGCGATTAAAAAATGTATTCGCTGCGGTCACTGTATGGCCGTCTGCATATCTGATGCTCTGGATATAACAGTTTCACCCTTTGCCGGGAGTCTTGCCATAGAGGCGAGTCTTTTGCCCTCTCCAGATGCAGTTGAACATTTTCTTCTCAGTCGACGTTCCATCCGGACCTATAAAAAAAGAGCCGTTGACCACTCTACCTTAAAAAGCATACTTGACGTCAGTCGCTATGCCCCCAGCGCCCATAATGGTCAGCCGGTTCACTGGCTGATGGTTGAAAATCGCGATGAAGTGAAGCGGCTAGCCGGTCTGGTGGTCGATTGGATGAAGGAGTTGAAGATCTTTCCCGGTCTCACCCGGGCCTGGGGGCAGGGCCAGGACAAGGTATTGCGAGGTGCCCCTCACCTGGCTATTGCCCATGCCAATCCGTTCTCCAGTGAACATCCGATTGAAGACTGCACCCTGGCCACCGCCTACCTCGATCTGGCTGCCCATAGTTACGGGCTTGGCAGTTGCTGGGCCGGCTTTCTTGTCCAGGCTGCCCAGCATTATGAGCCGATTGTCGCAGCCCTTGATCTTCCTGAAAATCATCAGGTCTATACGGCACTGATGCTTGGCTATCCCAAATTCCGCTATCGTCACATCCCTCAGCGAGATGAACTGAAAATAACCTGGAGGTAGCTGATTGGCAGTCATTGTCAAGTGGCACTCTTGGCGCTGCTGCCTCAAGGCATCAGTGCGGAAGGGGAAGTTATTTGTCAGGCCTGTTGGCTGACGATTGATAGGAGATTTGTTGCTGTCCGGTTTTGGCCATATCCCACAGCGCAATAGGTTGCATTCGAGCTCTTGCAGCAACGAACCATTATTTGACTGAGGACACGCTCCGCAGAGGAAGGCGATCGCAGCGCCAAAAACCACTTGTCTGCTGGATAGCTATCCTTTTTTGTCCGCTGTGGCTTCGTCTCGTCGGTCCAGCTAAAAAGACTTTTAGGGCCCAGGAATGTACTGGAAGGCAGCATCGCTGTGCAAAAAAAATCTTCTCCCGAAGAGAAGGGACCGATCAGCTCTCTCGTTTGAGTAGAAGAAAATGGAGTGGAGAGAGGATGGGCTTTATCATGGGTAAATTTGTGTCTATCAGAACTTCCTCATCTGCTTTCCCGTCGTAATACTCGATCCTCTTTACACTGCCAATATTTTTGGCAAGCCAAGTATACGCGGTTGACGATTCGTCAACCGTCATCCCATTAATGGTGCCAAACATCCTGAATGTCGTTTTGATTTTAACCGATTCAAATGTTCCGTAAGGGACAGAAATTGATTCAAAAGTCAATGGTACTGTACTGGCACGGTAGGCGATGTCAAATGTCCCTGTTGATGGAATGTCAAAACGAGCAGTCCCCTGACTGTCTGTCAGTTGACCCAGTGTGGCCAGAGGAGGGGAGAGCAATACCGGTGGTATGAACGTTACCGTGTAATCAAAAGAGTTCTCTTTTATTCTATGCTCGCGAATACCGAATGAATCGTTGGTGACATATTCCATTTCTTCTGGTCTCGCTATGACCGTTGTAAGGACAGAATTCACAACAACTGGATCTGTCAGTACTGTCTCAACATATGTCTCTGTTCCATTTTTGCTATACTTCCACCAGCTACCAGGATAGAGGGGGAAATAAGGAGCCGTTACAACTTGTTGGCCGTAAGCTGGTATGCCAGTGAGCAATGTCGTTAACGCGATGATGAGATAAGCACATGTTACAGTAAGAGTGATCTTTCGTTTCATTGCATTTCTCCTTCAATAAAAAAAGCCGGACTACCCTCTTTCAAGGCAGCCCGGCTATCTATTGAGACCCGTTTGCTTTCCGTCCCTGCCTCACGGCAAGTTTGGCTTTATCTTGAGCCAATCAAATGGAATGTTCTTCTTGTATTATGGTATGCAAGAAACCATCTTGCGTCAATTGCACGACGTGGTACATGGGGCAGAAAGAGGGGGAGGGGCGGGAAGAACAGCAGAGAGACCATATGACTGAAAGGGTTGGGAGGGGAGAGAGAGATAGAAACTGTTCATGGTCCTGTCAGTCGCTTGCAGGCAGTTGCAGGCCTTAGTGCCTGAGAAATTCTTTTCATTTTTTTTGCAGAGAATTTGGTAAAGGTCCTTTCACCCCTTGGGCTGTACTTCTACTGAGTGCCGGCTTGCTGTTCATCACCGGCGTCAGCTGTTTCCTGCTGAGGTTTCCACGTTGTTCCCTGACAACTGCCGGGTGAGAGTCTTGACCTTTGGCGCAAAGATCCCGTTTACCAGGGCCACACTCCGAGTAAAGATTTTCCTCGTTGACTGAAGGTCACAAGAAATAGAATTGGCAGTATCCGTTAAGCCATGTGCTGGCCCTTCTTAGGCAGTCATACTCTACTGCAGCCCCAATTGCTCACAGGAGGCCTTCAGTCCGTCGAGGAGAACAAAGCGTCCCAGGGGAACAACAGGACAGGGGAATGCGCTGACAAAAAGGGGATTGTCGCAGAGTCCTCCGGAGAGATAAATTCTTTGCGGACGTTTGGCGAAGTTATAGGCATTAATGGCAATTCCTTTGACAAACTTGGCCACGGCCTCTGCTTCGCTGCTGCCGCTTACCACGGCATCGAAGATGTGACTCATTCCCAAGACCCCGCAGGTAACGGAAAAAGAGGTCGCAGGGACCTCAATGGTTCTAAAGTCGAGATCGTAATATTTTTCCAGGAGCTCAATGGTGAAGCCCATGGAGGCTCCGCATTCGGCATTCCAGCCCATATCCTCTATTTTTCCCTCACTGTAGGCAACATACTTGATATCGCGGCTGCCGCAGTCAAGAAGGGTGAATGACTCTGCGTCGATGAGGCTGATCCCACCTCTGGCCAGGGCTGTGAGTTCATTGACATAGTGGCGGCAATGCCGTTTGCCGTTGTGGCCGGTTCCGATATCTACCTGCAGGTTACGGTCAAGGTCTCGACTGGCAATGAGTTGCGGTCCGTTTGTCGAGCTGGTGTCCAGAATCTTAGAGTAGGAGGTGCCGAAGTCAGCAAGAAGCATGAAGGAGTCCTTGAAAAGCGGCGTGGCCAAAAGAGGTGCTGGAAGACGATGAAAAGACGGCCGCGGGGCTCATATTCCTGATAGCTCGAGAAAGGCCTGAATTTTTGCCTTGGCACTGTTTCCGGCAGTTACATCACAGTCAAGGTAGAGGGCGTGTGGATGTTTTGTGGCCAGGTGGCGGGCCAAAGCCGTCTTGGCGCAGAAGGACTGGGCGAAAAAGACTGTAGGAATATCAGGATTATAGTGGAGTTCGAGTTTCAGATTGTCCGGTGTCTTGTTTTCCATACAGCGTGCCCAGCCGTAGACATGGGTGGTGTCAGGAAAGAGGCTGAGCAGGGAAAAATCCCGTGGCGGAACTCCCCAGAAGCCGGCCACCGCTTTACAGGGTTGCAGGCTGTGGTAGGGGGTGGTGGATTGCACGGAGGCCGTGATGGCCTGCATCTTTTTTAGCAAATCCATGCGGGTCGTGCACAGAGGTGTGCCAAAATCAGTGCTGTCCTGATTTCTGGTCCGGATAATTCGGGTTTTGGGCAGGGTATCCTCGAGAACCGTTGCCGTATGTACGGCACAATCACATTTACCAGGGCCGATATCTATATAGATGACATCGGGTCTGATAATCAGACTGTTGGCCATGACGGTTCGCAGGATACCACAGTAGACCTGGGGCAGAAAGGGAGAGGCCGTTTCAATATCTATCCTGCCTTGGGGTTCATCAAGGTCGTACACCTTGATATGAGGAGCCGTAAGCGTCTGCATGACTGAGAGCGGTGGTACACCGACAATGCCGACACGCAGTGTGCGTGCTATTGTCATGGGCTCAGGTTCCCTGTTTATGGAGAAGGAGGAAGCCTGCACCACCAAAGAGGATATGGATGAGCACTGCAGCCAGAAAGGGTGAAAAGTAATCTGCCCTGGCCAGGGATTGCAGCGCTCCCCACACACCCCAGGCGATAAAGGCCATGGCGCAGCTTGCAGGTATCGCCACAGAGAGATCTTTCCCCCATTTTTTGTAGGATATGAGAAGCACAGGTAAACCAAGGAGAAGCAGGGGCAGGCCGAGAAGAGTGTAGGAGATCCTGCTGTAAAAATTGGTCTTGGCCTCTATTGTTTCCTTGTGATTACTCTGATTGACGGAACTTTGAAAGAGCTCGGTCAGTGACAGTTCGGCAGCCTGATACTCGGGTACAAAGAACTGGTCCGGTGTTTCCGGAAAAGTGAATTCTTTGCTCTCAAAGAGGGCGGTCGTGTAATTGTCGGGACTACTTTTCTCCTGTATCTGGCCTTCGGAGAGTTTCCAGGTGAAGTTTTTCCATTCAGCTTTTTTGGCGGTGACCAGGGTCTGCAGGCTGTAATCGTTGTTCCAGCTTGAGTAGGAGAAATTGATGAATATATCTTTATCGAGCCAGGGGCGGGCAAAGGAAAAGAATCCTTCCTTGCCCTGGTAATAAAAACGGCCATTGCGGAAAATTCCCAGCGGCACCATATTGTTCACCTCTTCATACCAGATGGTATTGGTGGCGGCTATGGTGTGGGGCAGGATCCATTGGGCCATGGCCAGAAAAAATGTGGTGAAGAGAAGGGCACCGATAAGAATTGGTTTGACGATGGTACGCAGGGAAAGCCCTCCGGCCATCATGGCTGTGAGTTCATTGTTATGGTTGAGAAGACCGAGACTGATAACTCCGGCCAGGAGGATCAGGATGGGTCCAAGTTGGTCAATAATAAAGGGGATGTTCAGCAAAAAGAATTTGACAATCAGACCGATAGATTTCCCTGCCGTCATGAAGTTGTCTATCTTTTCGAGAGAGTCGACAAGGATATAAATGGCGATAAAGGCACCGGCAACGGTGAAAAAGGTGCGGGTGAACTGGGCAAGTATGTATCGGTTAAGGAGAATCACAGCAGCTTGTTTTTTAATATAATTTTCTTATGTTGGAGGACCAAAAAATTACCAGCTACAGGTGCTCATCTGCTGAATACCTGTAGCTGAGACACTCGCAGCCCTCATGGCAAGACGCCAAAGAGTCTTCTCGATTTATCCTCGAAGGTAACGGTGAGCTATGTAAAATCCGAGACCGACCATACTCAGACCGAAAATATTTGAAAGGAGGATATAGCCAATCGCCTGTAAATGTTCGCCAGCCTTGAAGAGTTGTACCGATTCTCTGGCAAAGGTGGAAAAGGTTGTGAATCCGCCAAGAAATCCGGTGAAGAGAAACAGCCTGAATTCATTATTGATATGAATACGGTCAAAGAGACTCCAGAATATGCCAATCAGCAGGCATCCCAGCAAATTGGCAAGAAAGGTTGCTGACGGGAAACCATGAACCGGTAGTTTTGCAACTCCAATGGCAATGACATATCTTCCCAGGGATCCGCTTGCACCGCCAAGGGCCACTGCAAATATTTTATCCATCTCGTTTGAGAATTTGTTTAAATAGAGTATGTTCGTTTTGTTGTCAGTATTTCAGTGGCATCAGCCCATGTCTCAGAATGTCAGTAGGTACCATCATAGAAGATTCTCGTCAAGGGGAAGGCGCGATGCAGAAAAAGATTGGCATCCTAAAAAAAAATATCCGCTTTGTGTCTGCAAAGCTTTCAGTTCCGGCAGTGTTTCTCCCTGTGCCGTATTTCTGCCCAGGTACACCCTCAAGTTATGAAGCTGTTCCGGAGTGTTGCTCCGAGTTGTTGCCCCGTTTCGGAATCTGATTTTTTAGCAGTCTCTCAGGGAGACGAGGAAGGAGAATGAAGTCCATTGTATGTTCGGTTCGGGTGGAGGCAGCACCTCCCGCTCTGCACGATAATACCGCAGACCTTGATCGCCTGCGGCAGGCTTTGTTGGCCGCCCTGGCTGATGACCGTTTCCTGACCATTCCCTTTGAGCGCATGGTCCCTGTTGCTCGAGTTTTTCGGGAGTCCGGTTTCGCTGGCTATGCCCTGCTCAACGATCAGGAGCAAGGATGGGTCCTGGCAGACTTTCTGGCAGAGAAGCCGCAGGTCCTTGCCGGTATGGCTCTGGACCTGGGAACGACCCACCTGGAAGCCACACTCCTGGACCTGGAAGGGGGAAATGTGCTGGCTTCAGGAAATCTGGAAAACAGCCAGATATCCTTTGGTGCCGATATCCTCAGTCGTATCCACTATGCCACAGCCAAACGGAGACAACAGAAACAGCCTGCTCCAGACTTTCTCGATCCGGGCCTCCGGGAACTGCAGGAGACCATTATTGCTGCAATTAATGAACTGGCTGGGCAGCTGGCAGCTGCGGCGGGCTTAGAAGCTCATGCAATTCGTGCCCTTTCCGTGTCCGGTAATACCACCATGGCCCATCTCTTTCTTGGCATCGACCCCTATCATATCTGTCGGGAACCTTATATCCCTCTCTTTAATTGTGCTCCTGCCTTGGAGGCTGGGCAGCTAAAACTTGCCATCCATAGAGCAGCACCGGTGTGGATTATGCCTTCAGTAGGAAGTTATTTCGGCGGGGATCTGATTTCAGGGATCCTTGCTTCCGGTATGGCCCAATCGAATAAGACCCGGATGCTCATTGATGTGGGGACGAATGCCGAAGTGGTCATTGGCAACAGGGAGTGGTTGATAGCCTGTGCCGGGGCTGCCGGGCCGGCCCTGGAGGGTGGGGTCGCCCGCATGGGCATGCGGGCCGGCCCCGGGGCCATTGAGTATGTAAGCATTGATCTGGAATCCTATGATCTGACCTGTCGAACCATTGCCAATGTCCCGGCAAGGGGAATATGCGGCTCTGGTCTGATTGATTTGGTGGCCGCTCTCTATCTCAGCCGGGTGATTGATATCCGGGGGAAAATACGGGATCCGAAAAAAGAGCAGGATCAGGCCAGGGCCGCTTTCATGAAGGCACATATCCGGGAGCGGGATGGCATGCGGTCGTTTCTGGTTGTCGGTGAAAAAGAATCCTTTGAGGGGAGAGCAGTCCTTCTGGAGCAGATTGACCTGGATGCCATGATCCGTTCCAAGGCCGCCATGTATGCGGTTTTGAAAACACTGATCAGTCAGGTCGGTCTGGATTTTTCTGATCTTGAAGAGATAGTGGTGGCTGGTGCCTTTGGTCGTCATATCAATCCAGAGCGGGCCATTACCCTTGGCATGCTCCCTGATCTTCCCCTGTCAGTATATCGTGCCATTGGCAACAGCTCTCTCCGTGGGGCTGAAGAGGTGCTCCTCGATAGGGCTAGCCGTCTTGCCTGCGAAAAGATCGTCTCCAGCATCACCTACCTGGAGCTCAACGTAAATCAGGAATTTATGATTCGTTTTTCGGGGGCTCGCTTTATTCCTCACACCGATTCCTCCCTTTTTCCTTCTGTTCCTTCCTTTAATGGCAGAGAGTAATGAGGAATACTTCCTGGGAGATGACCTTGTGGGGGCTTGCTTTTTTGTGAAATGGTATGGTATGGTTTGAGATGTTGCTCCCCATTCACTGGAAAAGATGAGTGTTTTTGAGGAGCTGAACTATATGCCTGGTTCCGTTTCCGGTCAGTTTGTAAGGTGGCAGGTTAAAAAATGAAAGGAACGAGTGGTGAAATTGTCCTCACCCTCTGCTATGGTGGCAGGGGAACGCATCTTCATCGACTGGGATGTTTAGCCGGAGTTAGGGTCCTGAGTGGATGGTGTTCAAGTGAATAGTTAATTCTTCTTGTGGTGATGGTCAGCTTATCGCTGTACTTTACATGGTAAAAAAAAGAAATAAGTGCTGTCCAGCTGTGGGTGGCCAAAATGTACATAAGTCTGCCAAGGAGCGTCTCCAGAGATTTTGGGGTGTCTTTGATAAGGAAGACGATGTCCTTGTCTGCATTAATGCCGATCCGGATGCCCTGGCCTGTGCCTTGGCTATTAAACGTCTGCTTCGTTATCGGGTGAAAAGTGTCATCATTGCCCATCCAAACGAGATTCGTCGGTTGAATAATGTGGCCATGGTCGAACGCCTGAAGATCCCTCTGGAACGCCTCAATAATTTGAAGGTTAAGGACTATTCAAAAAAAATCCTGGTTGATTCACAGCCGACTCATCTGCCGGTTTTTGAAAAGATTGACTTTAATGTCATCATCGATCACCATCCTCTGGTCGCAGAATATCAGACCCAATTTGTAGATATTCGTCCCCAGTATGGAGCCTGCTCTACCATGCTGGTGGAATATCTGCGGGCTGCCCGTATGAAGCCCTCTGTTGTCCTGGCCACAGCCCTTTTCTATGCAATCAAGGTGGATACTCAGGATTTCGCCAAGCAGTCTGAACTGGCAGATGGCATTTCTTTTCGCTATCTCTTTAACATTGCCAATCGTAATCTGGTCAAAAAGATCGAGCTCACGGATCTTCGTCGTTCTGAGCTCAAATATTTTAACATCGGCCTTGCTGAACTCAAGTACTCCAAGGGCCGTTTTTACAGCCATGTCGGACGGGTGCGAAGTCCTGATGTTCTCGTGATTCTCGCTGATTTTCTTAATCATGTTGATGAGACCGACTGGGTTATGGTTTCAGGGATTCATGGTGAAAAACTGGTGGTCATCTTTCGTTGTGACGGGTATCGTAAAAATGCCGGAAAGATGGCGGAGCGTATATTCGGTGCCATTGGATCAGCTGGCGGACACAAGGAGTCCGCTCGGGCAGAGGTCCCCTTGAAAAATCTTTCCCTCGGTGATAAAGAATTTACGACTCTGATGTTGAAACGTCTGGCTACCAGGCATATGACATAGCATGTTGTTGGAATAGTTGAGAGACTCGCAACAGGTCAAATTTCAGGGTGGCTACACAAAAAAATATCTGCGAGGCTTATCAACGAGAGGGAATGGGGCGTGCACAGGCTACGTCTTAGTGACTTTAAATTTGTAATAAAGAAGCAGATGAAGAGTTTTTATGGCGTCATCATTAAATTGTTGGTGAACAATGATCAAACCTTCAACACTTGCAATGATTCTGGCTGGTAGCCGTGTCGATGAGCTGGATGTTCTTACTTATTATCGTCCTAAATCAGCAGTTCCCTTCGGTGGCTTTGCCAGGGTCATTGATTTTCCTCTGAGCAATCTTCTCCACTCAGGCATTGAACAGATAGCCATCCTTTCTCAGTACCGAGGGTATTCCCTTATCAATCATATCGGCACAGGTGCTGCCTGGGATATGATTGGCCGTCATCGTGGAATTTCCATCCTTCCTCCCTTTAAAGACAATATGGATCAATCCGACTGGTATCGGGGGACGGCTGATGCCGTTTACAAAAATCTCGATTTTGTCGAGTACCACGAGCCGGAAGATATCCTTATCCTGTCTGGGGATCATATCTATAAGATGGATTATCAGGATATGATCGATTATCACTACCGTAAAAATGCTGATTTGACCCTCGGTGTAATCAAAGTTGATAAAAAAAAGGCCCATCGTTTCGGTATCGCTGCTATTGACGATGAGGATGGTGAGAAGGGTGGGCGAGTGACGGCTTATTGGGAAAAACCTCAATCTGCCCCCGAGGCGGATTGGGCCTCTCTTACTGTGATGGTCTTCAAGCCTGAGGTCTTGTACCGCGCCCTGGGAGAAAATCAGAAGAGTCATTCCTTTGAGTTCGGCAGGGATATCATTCCTCTTCTTATGTCCTGGGACTGCAGGGTATATGGGTATAAACACCATGGGTATTGGGGCTATACTCGAACCATAGAGGAGTATTGGCAGTCGAATATGGATCTCCTCGGTGAAAATCCACTCATCGATATGCAAGCATGGGGACTGCGTACCAACCTGGAACATCGAGGTATTCGGGACGCCCAACCGGCCCTGATTGAAGACAACGGAGTGATTCATAACAGCCTGGTATATAATGGCTGTGTCATAGAAGGGACGGTGATAAATTCCGTTCTTTTTCCCGGAGTCAAGGTGAAAAAGGGGGCCATTGTAGAGAATTCTGTCCTTTTCTTTAATAATTGTATCGGAGCGGACTGTCGTTTAAACAAGGTGATCACCGATGTGAACTCTGTTATTGGGGAGAGAGTGCTCATTGGGCCTGAGGTTGGGACCGTGGCCGATCAGGTCACCCTCATTGGTTGGAATAATAAAATACCGGATGGAACAATCATTGGTGAAGGGGCCACTGTTTATCCAAACCTGACTCCTGAACAGTGGATAAATCGGGTCGAGGCAGGGGGAGTGTTGAAATGAGGGTGAAAAAGGAGGCATTGGTTCTTCTTCTTGCCGGCGGGGTTGGCAGTCGATTGAATATTCTGGTCCAGAATCGTGCCAAGCCGGCTGTTCCCTTTGGTGGTTTGTACCGCATCATCGATTTCAGTCTCAGTAACGTCATGAATTCCGGGCTGACAAAGGTCGGTGTTCTGACCCAGTATAAACCAATGTCATTGATGCGCCACTTGGGAATGGGCGAGGCCTGGGATTTTACCGGACGCAGTCGGGGGGTAAAGATCCTGCCCCCCCATACCGGATTCAAGGATTCTGACTGGTATAAAGGAACGGCGGATGCTGTACGGCAAAACATTGACTTTTTAGAGAGAAACCCTGCCGATGAAGTGGTCATTCTTTCTGGCGACCATATCTATTACATGGATTTTCACGCCATGCTCGAATATCATCGTTATAAAAAAGCCGATGTGACCGTGGGCATGATGGTGGTTCCCATGAGTGAGATTCACCAGTTTGGCGCCGGAATAATCAACCATGAGAACAGGATTGTCGACTGGGAGGAAAAACCAGAAAAGCCCAGAACGAATCTGGCTTCCATGGGTATTTATATCTTCGATCGACAGTATCTTCTCGATACGCTGAGCAGGGATCGGGAAGAAAACGATTTTGGTATGCATATCCTTCCTCGAGCCATTGCCAACGATAATGTTTTTGCCTATCCGTTTTACGGCTATTGGCGGGATGTGGGAACCATTCAGGCCTATTGGGAAGCGAATATGGATATAATTCGCAAGAACAGTGGCATCTCGCCTGAGCTGTGGGGGATTCGGACCAATATGGAGACCAGCGGTCTGCCTTTCGATCGTTCACCAGCCTATTTCGGAGGCCATGCCAGTGTGAGTTGTTCCATGATCTCTGCTGGTTGTTCCATACGGGGAACGGTACAGAACTCGGTCCTGGCTCCAGGTGTAGTGGTGGCAGAGGGGGCCATAGTTCGGGATTCAATCCTCTTCGCCGACTGTATTGTCGAGAAAAACAGTGTGGTCGATTTGACTATCTGCGATAAAAGAGTGCGGATTCAGGCAGAGGCTGTTGTGGGAGCGGGCAACAACCATGAAATAGCGAATAGACAGCAACCGAAACATCTCTATACCGGTATTACCCTGATAGGCAAAGAAGCAGTCGTTCCCCCAGGAGTGTCCATAGGTCGTAACTGTATTATTAATTGCAAGACCAAAGAAGAAGCATATCCTGGGAAGGAAATTGAAGACGGGGAAACACTCTGATTTTAAAAAATATTGCGTTTTTACCTCACTCAGGTATATTCCTGAGCTTCTAGCATGCCCGCGTAGCTCAGGGGATAGAGCACAGGATTCCTAATCCTGGAGTCGTTGGTTCGATTCCAACCGCGGGTACCAAATAAATTAAGGCCAAAGCCCACCAATAATGGGGTTTTGGCCTTTTTTGTTTCAGTTGCTTTTTAGCTGTGTTTGGCATAAATTGACTGAAAACAGCAACGATTTGCCATTTATTCTGCCCGGAATTCCGCCCAAAAATGATATGGCCTATATAAAAACTATTAAACGAAAAAAGGGTACGACATATAAGGCAGAGGTCAGGATAAAAGGTCATTCCCCTCTTTCCCAGACCTTTGACCGTCTCTCCGATGCTCAGCGCTGGGCCGAAGACAAGGGCCCGGGAAATAACTTCGGCCAATGCATTGCGGGCGGGCTTTTCAAGGTTGAGTCTGAAAGAAATTACCCCAGCGCTGGTCGCTGCCTTTCGGGACAAACGGTTGCAAAGTGTTGGGCCATCAACGCTTCAGAAAGATCTGGCTCTGTTGTCCCATCTGTATACGATTGCCAGGATGGAATGGGCTTTGGAAACAAACAATCCAGTCGCGGCAATCAGAAAACCGGCGAAGCCCTCTGGCAGATTACGACTTTTGAGTAAAGATGAAGCAAGGAATTTACTGGAAATATGCAAAATGAGCCGTAATAAAAAACTGTATCACTATGTGCAGCTTTTGCTTCATACGGGCATGCGGCCATCGGAAGCTGCTGGAGTGGCATGGGGACAAGTCAATATAGATGCCAGAATCATCGATTTGACCATAACCAAGACCAAGCCCTGAAATCCTGCTTGATATCATGCCGGAAAAATGTAACAGCAAAGAATCTGTTTTTTTTACTGGAGAAAATATCAGAAACCGTCCAGCGACGGCCCAATTTGTTCTTCCGTCGGGCTTTTGATAACGCCATTTAAAAAGCAAAGATTGAAGACTTCCATCTGCATGATCTGCGGCATACCGCAGCCAGTCATTTGTTAATGGCCGGGGTCGATCTGCGCACCCTGGCGGAGATCCTGGGCCACAGCATCATGCAGATGGTACAGCGATACAGGCACCTGCTGGATGATCATAAAATAAAGGCTATCGATCAACTGGAAGGACTTGGTAACTGACCTTCGGAGATTCTTAGTTCGCTGCATCGGCAAGTGTTTTGCCGGCTTTGAATTTAACGATCTTTTTGGCGGGAATCTGCATGGTTTTGCCGGTTTGGGGATTGCGACCTTCGCGAGCTGCTCGTTCGGTAACGGAAAATGCTCCAAAACCAATTAGGGTGACTTTATCACCTTTTGCCACAGCATCGGTGATTGCAGCAAGGACGCTGCTCACGGCTTGATCGGCTACGGCTTTGCTTATGTTACAATCTGTTGCCACTTTTTCTATCAGATCACCTTTGTTCATGAATTCTCCTTGTTGTATTTTTTAGTATCTTAGAAATTATTTTCGTGTTTTTTGAAAAGAATTTTGTGAAGGTACTTTCACCCCTCAATGGGGTACTGTACTGAGTGCCGGCTTACCGTTCATCACCGGTGTTAGATCTTATAGGACGATAACTATATTTCTTACTGAGATAGTAACGCACTATACATATTGCAAGATTATTCCGCATCCCTTTCTTGATCCGTTTTCATGAATTCACTGATCTCTCGGGGTGTGTAATAGCGGAACCGTATTCGTTTGCTCAGTCTGGCGGTATAGTCAGAAAAGGCCATAACAAACTCTCGTTGCCAACATAGTAGCGACTGATATAGGAACAGATTGCAGTATTGATGATCAGGACAAGATAGGGGATGCTGCCGAAAATGATGTGAGTGAAGAAATCAAGTTTTTGGAAAACAAAGGGGAAGAGGTAGAAATGGAAGAACGGGAAAAGGAGGATCAGGGCAACGCCTTCATGGAAGCCACTTTTTAAGCCGATCTTGAAAAAGTCCAGGGTTCGATCCAGAGTGAGGAATTCCGCCGGAATGTTTTGTCCCTTGCTTTCGATAACATAGAATTGCTGGATCTCGGATATACCATTTAATAAATTTCTTGGTTTGTAGATCCTGCCATTATCGATGGTGATGATCTGGGCGTTGGTATCATTTTGTCCTCTGTTTGTCTGTTCAGTGACCATCATATATCCTGAATGTTGTCAAGATATGGACTGACCTTTACGATATCGCGAAGCATTTTGGGCTTGGTCTGTTCCAACTCGGCGATGGAGCCGGCAGCTTGCCCTTTCGTGGCGAAGGCCTCGGCATGAAAGGGAGTGTAATATCCTTTGATGGTCTTGCCCGTTTTTCTGGTTACCGTAAAATATCCCCCGAAAAAGGTATCCTTGATCAATCCCTGGGCAATGACCTCATGCTCTACGCGCAGGTGGTGGACAATGGTGAGCAGTACCCGTCGCATGGTTTCATCTCAACATTTGGCGCGAACTTTTTGTCTGTAGGCGCCTCGCTTTCGTTTTGCAGGACTGTCTCTTCCAATTCCTTCTGCCGGGCAAGCTGATCCGCTTTTTTTTAGGTTTTGCCGAGAAGCCCCTGGGGCATCTTATGGTGTAGCTTGATCGCCCGTAGAATTTCATTCTTTTTGGGCAGTTCCTTAAAACCAGGAATTCCAGCCAGTGGCCGGCCTGCTGCCAGATGGTGTTCCCCAAGGGAATAGAGATAGCCTCGCATGGATACAAGCTTTCCAAGATCGTGAGCCAGGGCCGCAACCATGGTGTCAGGGATGACATGCCAGGCCTTGTTGTCTGAGAGGATCAGAACAACCTGTTCGGCCACATTCAGTGAATGGTCAAGCAGGGTGGTTTGAGCAAGAAGGCGATAGGTGTTGTCATCCCAACTTCCCTCTACATCACCATGTATATCAACCACCGAGGGACAATGCCCCTCCTGATCAAGGAGTTTCAGGATATGTCCGCATACTGCTTTCTGCTGCGGAAATTTTTCAAACCAGGCCCATTACTGGATCTTCTCCATAAATGCATCGGCCCGCGGATTACGAAGATCAAGAGACTTGTTTTCCTCAGCAATGTGCTGTTCGTTCCGCCACAGAGGAGAGAGTTCCGAGATATGGATAGTCCTGGTACCTTCTTTCGTCCACAGCGCCGACAGGTCACGCAGGTGGATTTCCTGGACGACCTTTTCCTTCTTCTTAGCAAAGGCCAAGGTTGTAACAACAACTGCCGTCAATATGAGTGTCAGCCACAACAACCCAGCACTCCAATCAACAGTCTTGAACCAAGGACCAGGCATCAGCCACCGCCTGCTCCTTGGTTCACTGCAGCCATATTTTTTCCAGCAAGATCCGGAGATGTCACCTTGAGTACTCCGTCACTGACCGTAGCGTTTTTACCCTTATAGGTGCCGGAAAAGTATTCAGGAAAAGCTCGCGAGGTGCCATGTTCATGACATCAGTATGCTTGATTCATACCTCTTCGGTCTCCCTGATCGACAGGCCGCCACCCACAGAGATGATCCCCAAGTACGTTACACCCAGAATGAAATCCCGGTGGCAACATTTTCCGTTGCAACAACCGAACGTTGGAAAGACTCTGATGGTAATCGCCAGGAACGCACCGAATGGCACCGTGTTGTTGCTTGGCGTGGTCTTGCTGAAACATGCGGTGAGCACCTCAAGAAAGGCGATAAGGTCTTTATTGCAGGCAAGCTCCAGACCAGAAAATGGGAAGATCAGGATGACATTACCCGTTATTCCACCGAAATCATCGCAGGTGAGATGGAGATGCTTGGTGGCAAACAGGATAATGCAGCTTCTCATGCCGATGATGGTGTTAATCCACCACCTCCGGAAGATGAAATTCCCTTTTAAAAGCGATTAGAGCAAAGAAAACAGCAATCCTGGTGGCGTAAGCCATAACCTGAAATCTCAGGGCCGGGATTTGTCTGTAAGAAAACCTTTTTTCACCCACCCGACCAGGGGAACCTTTCCCTGGTACGGGCATTGGTTCCCTTGGCTGTTTAAGGAGGAAGCCAATGCTATTTGTTCAAGATCAGGATGGTGAATATCGTCCTGCACCCAAAGAACTGGTTATTACTGAAGCAAACAAGCTCAGCGGTTACCAGTTGCGACGTGGATCTTTGATTCTATCTGCCGAGTGCGCCAAAACCGTCATAGGGTACAAACTCCGAGGGAAACAGAATGAAATATTTGCCTGT
>Ga0180007_10000780_pt1 | contig 49044 bp, 67 predicted proteins | sample MM_PC_MetaG_FD_121122 | JGI IMG/M metagenome (GOLD analysis project Ga0180007, IMG submission 121122) | Groundwater microbial communities from the Aspo Hard Rock Laboratory (HRL) deep subsurface site, Sweden - MM_PC_MetaG | ecosystem: Environmental > Aquatic > Deep subsurface > Groundwater... | reverse complement strand
TGACGCCGGGCTCCCGCGTGTCGGCGCTGCCCATCCCGATCCCGCTGCTGGGCCTCGACGGCGGGCTGGTCATCATGCCAGCGTGGCAGCAGATCCACGAGTGCCGACAGCCCAAGGGCGACCCGCCCGGTCAGGTGCCGACACTCAAGCCGCTGTCGGCGACTGGAGACAAGCCGATCCCTGTGACTGGGAGCGGACACTAATGACTGCCATCAACGACCTGATCGAGCGGAACCGCAAGGCACACGGCAATACAGACCGCCAGTGGAAGACCCAGCAAGGAAAGTACACCGGCGAAGACTGGTTAGTGTGCACCCTCGGATACGACTCGGAATCTGATGATGATTGGAATGTCACGACCGATCATATCCACGCCTCCGAGTCAATCGGGACGGCAAAGGATGACGCTGAGTTCATCGCCCAGGCTCACAACGACATGCCGAAGCTCCTCGCGTGTCTGGAGCGGGCGGTGGAGGGATGGACCGAAACCTACATCTGTTCCCACTGTCGCGGGGGCGGGCTGGAACCTCCGGAGACTACAGAACTTCCAGGGGAGCGCGAGGACTGCCATCAATGCGACGGGTATGGGATCACGATTAACGGGGAGTCTCCGGTGCAATTCCTGAGTTCTCTCGACCGTATCGCCGCGAAGGAGCAGACCGAATGACTATCCCACCGACCGAAGGAATCCCGCAGCAGATCACCGCCAACGGCGTACGTCTGATCGACGGGCTCGGGCCGCCGCGAGTGCTGAACCTGCCGGGGCATCCAGGCTGGCACCTCGAGATCCGGCAGCAGGACAACGGGCCGCTGGTGGTCCACGCATGGTTCGGACCGGACTCCGGCGTGCTCGGCGGCTTACGGCACCTGTCGATCTACAATCGGGCGACGACTGGCGCTCCGGTGGAGATCAATCGGGACGGCTCGCCGATTCTGCTGTCTCCGCTGTCTGGGATCGGGTGGAGCCAATACGCCGACATGGAAGGTGAAAACCCCTGGAGCACTTGGTTCTCGCGAGCCCTTTACAACGGCACCGTGGACGCTCCCGTGACCCGCTACACCGGCAGTAGCACCGTGAACTTCTTCTGCCCTCCGGGGATCTGGGCGCTGCGTGGGCCGGTCTCAAACTTCGTGCATTCCTACTTCAATCGCTACCTCCACATCCAGGACATACGGCCACGGTGGAACCTCGATGAGTACGGGCTGCCGCTCGGGTGGGATGGCGGGATTCCGGCACCGCTTACCAACTGGTTCGGCGAGTGGCACGAGAACGCACTCGGGTGTAACGCTGGTGACGCGCAGCACTGGGACTTCCAGGAGCTGTACTACGGCTACAAGGCGACGGGTGACCCGGCGTTTTTGCTGTCGATGATCGCGTTCTGGACGTTCAGCGCGGACAACTTCGGCTCGTGGCAGATGCGGGACGATCAGACCTACAGCGGGTCGATCCGCGTGCCTGGCTGGCTGCTGCTGGGCTCGGCGCAGCTCTACGACGCCTTGCCTCAGATGCCGATCTACGAGCCTCTACGGGCGCGTGTGCTCGAGCTGATGCGGTGGCACCTCGCCAACATCCGCGAGCGGCACCTGCTCATGTCTCCGTGGTATTACGGATCGAATCCATTCCGCTCTGAGCAACTCGACTACCAGTTCCCGTGGCAAGTCGCGGTGCTCGAGTTCGGGCTTCTCAACGTGGCGCGGCTGGTGCCAGCGTTGCGGGAAGATGCGATGGACTACGCTGGCGTGCTCAACGAGATGCTCTGCGGCTGGGTCCGGTACGATGGCTCGGTCTGCTACGCACAGGCGACGCACGTCTCCTGCGTCTGGACACACGGTCCCGGCGTCGCGTGGTGGCTGCTCCCGCCGCTGATCCTCTACCGGCAGATGACAGGGGGCGAGACCACACGCGCCGAATCCGTACTCGCGCCGCTGGTCCAAGGCTATTTCGGGGCCGGGCCGGATTCATTTTCAACCGTGGATCTCGCCGCGCCGCTGGTCGGATTCGTGGACGAAACCTGCTCGATGCGGGAGGAGACTTCGCCGTGACCTTCCTAGGTAAGACTTGTCTCGTGTCTGGAATCATCCTTCTGTGGGAGGCAATGATATTGGTCGTACTCGACCGACTTCACACGTTTCACCAGACTGAAATGGAGGCGTTCGTGAATGGGTGGCGGTACTGGCTTGCGGTCGCCGTGTTGATTGCGGCAGGAATCGTACTGCTGAAATTTGCGAGAATGAAGCCGTGACATTCCTCGGCCCGCTCAAGGCGCAAGAAGTCGAGAACTGCGACAGCATGTGGCAACTCACGGAGCCGCTCATCTACGTCGGCGCAACTCAGACGTTCGTCGTCCCTGCGGGATTCACCACTGACCTCGGTAGCGTGCCGTGGTGGGCAACGTGGCTGGTCCCGCGTGACGGCAAGGGGCGCCGCGCCTACGTGCTTCACGACTGGCTCTACCGATACACCGTGGTTTCCAGGAAAGACGCGGACGGCATCATGCGCCGGGCCATGAAGGAACTCGGCTGCGGACGGCGACGCTGGTATGCTTGGTTCGGCGTTCGCGTTGGCGGCATGTTCGCGTGGAACAATCTGAGAGAGGACGAGGTGGACTGATGGCAAAACGCGGATGGGGTCCACTCGCTGGAGTCGAGAACGGGTGGCGCGTTACCACCGTCAAAGATGGTCGTGTCCTACTCGTAAACGACATGACATTTTCAAGGGTGCTTGAATTTGGAGCTATGCCAATGATCATCCACATCATCGAAGAGAATCTCGAGGACTGCTGTACGATCCGGCTGATCGAGCCGCGTACGGACGGCGCGCTTCAGCAGGCAGACTGGCAATGTCGCCAGTGCGGCGAGGTCATCGACGTGGACGAGCTGCCGTGCTTCCACGAGTGCTCGAGACCCGAGAAGATGGAGGAGCCAGATGGCTAGTTCACCGCATATCAATCTCACTCGGCCACTATCAGACGATCATACAATGACGGTGACACTGACAGTGACGCGCAGGGCCAGAATCAGGATCTGGTTCGCCATGCGCATTCTCCGTCTGTCGGTCTGGGCAATTGGTCTATTCTTGGGGTGCGAAGCAAAAGCCGTTCTTGAAAAGAGGTTCTGATGAAAGCTGTTCTCATCCTACTCCTGACCCTATCCGGCTGCGTGTCACCCGGCACGTCGATCGACATCGAGCGCGACCCGGAGACCGGGGCGATCCACGCGAACCTCGAGCGCGGCTGGCTCGCCGGCCCGGTGGACATCACCGGCGAGTACACCGCGCCCGACGGGACACATGTTGAGTTCCGCTGGAAGGCCGAGATCGACCTGGAGGCGGCGCAGTCCGTGGCCGCGCTTCAGCAGGCGAACATGGCGAAGGCGCTGGAACTGGCTGCGGCTGCTGCGAAGTCGGCGGGTGGTGCGCCGTGAAGGTTCGATTCAAGCACCACGAGCGACGCCGCATGCGAGAGCTGGTTCAGAAAGGCTAACGCCGGGAGCGTTCCCGGCACCGCTGGGCCGGCTGGCAGAGGTGTTGCCGGCCCGGCGATTCTTGAAAAGATGGGCGCTGTTGCCGGGCTGATTCCCGACCGGATCTGGTACGGAGGATGACCTGTGAGCAGACTGAAAGCATTTGAGTCCATTCACCCCAGAGATATCACCGCATGGTATCTATACCATGGCATTAACAAGACCGGGTTCCTCGGTGTGAAGAAGAAGAGGAGTGGATACGAGGCGTACATCAGGGTGCGCGGCAGGTTCAAGAAAGTCTACTGCGGACATGGAAAAACCGCCGAGGAAGCCGCGATGAAGTATGACGAGATGGCAATCAGGCTGTTTGGGTCTGATGCCGTGACGAACTTCAGATCATGAGATCTGCTGCTGAATGGGCCTACCACCGGATCTTTGTCGCCACCCACGCACTGACGAGTCCGAACAAGGTGATTATGAAGGACCGATTCCACCAGCGCTGGCTGTCGTGCCGATCCTCCAGGATGGCTACCTGCGTGTAAAGTCGCTTCAGCCGGTCGACCGACGCCTCGATCCGATCGAGCTGGCCGCTCTCTCCGCAAACGTGACCGTCGATCCGGGCCATGAGCCCGCCAACCTGTTGATTCAGGTTGGTGAGCTTTGTTTCGATCCTCTCGAGTCTGTCTTCTACCGGCATGGGATCGACCCCCTCACGTCTGTCGTTTTTGTGGATTCGCCATCTGGTAAGGTCTCAATCCGTTCTGATGCGCCAGAACCGCCAGATTTCGCGCAGAAACGGGCCACCACGCTACGCGGTAGTGGTGGTTGGCACCCATACAGCCACATAGATCCCGCGTCGCGTAGCGAGCTCCTGGGCGCTTCTCACGTGAACTAGCCGTGGCTCCCTGAACATGGTCAAATACTCGCCAGCTCTCGCAGCACCCCGCCATCGTTCGCGTAGATCTTGGCATTGGTCCCCTCGTCTAGCACTTGGATCACCTCGCCGTGGATCATCTCGCGATACAGCCACCCACCATAGTACATCGCCAGCTCTCCATCATGCCCCAGCCAATTGTTGATCCCTCCAGACGCGACATAGTAGCAGTCGCCGTCGCTCTCCCCGCCAGGAGGCGAGATCAGATCCTTGTCGATCACGATGGGCCACGGGCGATGTGCAGCCCGATTCAGGTGATCGTTGACCGTTTCAGCCCCCTCTGTCTGGTACTGCACATAGTATTCGCCGCCGAGCACTGATTGCACCATCTCTCAGATCTCCCACATCTTGTTGAGCGTCCCGAGATTGTTGTACCACATCGAAATCGAGTAGGTGCTCCCCTCATCGACGATCATTAGGATCTCCCCGTCAATCAGATCGCGGAAGCGCCATCCGCAAAACCACGTCGCCACCTCTCCGTCATGCCCAGCCCACGCACCTGATCCAGTCGCCGCGACCAGCCAATTCTCACCCTCATTCTCACCGCCTGGCGGGGCGGTCAAGTCACGATCTTGAATCACGAGAATCGGGCCGTGTGCGTAGCGATTGAATGCCTCGTTGATCGTCTCTTCCTTGAGATCCTGACCTTCAATCTGAGGCTCTCCACCGAGAATCGCATGCACAGTCATTTGTCAGCCCTCAGTCCTTATGGCGTCGTGTAGATGGAAACGTGAGTTCCGGCGGCATTGAAATACACTCGCCCGCGCGTCGGAGATCCAGTGCCCTCGTCTAACACGCTAAAGATCTCTCCGTCGTTGAGGTCTCTATAGAACCACTCGTCATAGTACATGGCCACATTTCCATCGAGCCCAGCCCACACGTCGACAGCGCTCGTACCAATGACCCACGCTTGGCCGTTGCTTGGAGTGAACCCAGTCGGATCATTCACTGTCCGACTCTCTGCTACCAATTGAGGCCCTCTTGCCACGGCGTTCTTGTGCTCTCCGAGCGTGATATGGCCGTTCTTTTGCCCAGAGATGTAGCGCGGTACATTGAGAATCTCTTGGTCGGTCATAGCGTCCCCACCTCAGACGTTGCGAGCGCTAGCCCACCAGTCGGAGGTCGGTATGTTGCCTCCGATTGGACGTGCAGCGTCTCACTCCAGTTTCCTTCAATCACAACCGCACCGATCTGCCGAATCCGCACCCAGAACTCATCGCCGGGGGTGAATCCATCCGTTGTTTGTAACGCATTCGTATAGCTGAACTCACATACCCTGTTGTCGTCATGTAGCAGGTACTTGTAAACACGCGCAGATGCCAACGACGACAGCCCCGAATCGAAGTAGATTTCTACCGTGTACTTCTCGCGTCCATACAGTTTCGCATGTAGGAATGGACCTGTGGGATCTTCATCTGGTAACCGCGTCTGATGTAGCCAACGCAGCTTGACCACATTCTCTGGGTCGGTTCCGCCAAGCCCGTATTGATCGCCGCGTAGATAGTGGAGATGTACCGGCCTGAACGGCCTTTGAGATTCGCCGCTAACGTAGGCATGAAACATCGTCGTGAGAGCGTCCCCGGCTGTGCTCTCAGAGCAAACGGATCGGTAGAACCTGTGAGTCCTATACTTGTTGTCGCCGAGCGTGATCTGATGCATTGCCGTTGGCTCGTAGCGCAGCGCCACATCGGATACCGCATGCCCTGACGTATGGTCTGCTGTATCGCGCAGACCACGGATTAGATGCGACAATCTGTATGATGTATTGGTTTCTACCGCAGTAGCAATCACGCCTGCTGTCAACGTCTCATCAACGAGTGTGTCGCCTTGCAGGACGGAAATCACCATCTGGTTCGCGGTGCCGCCACTGCCAAGCGCAACGATGAATTCCACGCGATCGTTGCCGATAGGCTCTTTCGCGTTGTTGACGAAGCCCCGCAACCGCACGAGTTGGCCTACGGCGAATCCGTCTCCAGCCCATGTACCGCTCGCCCGCGTTATGATGTGCGCGGAAGCGCTCACGGACATCGTTTCTGACGCCGACACCGCTGCTAACGTTGCTATGTCCCGCGCTTGTACAACCTCATCTCCGATCAAGAACCGATTCCTCGTGGTAACAACGAATTCCTCGTCAGTGATGCTCTCGAGTTCATCGCCAAGGTGATGCATGCAGATGTCGATCTCGCTCTCAGTGTCGAGATATGCCCCCCATGCCGCATCAGCTTGCGCAGGAGCTGCTGCTAATGCAAAACCAACCGGGTATTCGCGCTTATACTCTTGCGCGGTCAATTCGGTCCATGCACCTGTTCCGGTCAAACTGCGGTACACGGTAGAGCCATCGAAGTTTGCCGAGTGATTGAGGAATGCATGCGTGAATACAAACGTGAGCGCTGACGCAGAAAACGCTGAGACCGGCGGCGCGCTGATGATCTGCGTTATCATCGCCTGCTTAAAGTAGTCGTCGCCATCGTCCGGGCTGTCGCCATCACCGATGCCTGGTTCACTGTCGTCGGCAGCGTCAATCGTATCGCCAGGGCTATCAGTGCCCGAGAACAGCGCCGGAATAGAGGTCAAGAGGGCGGCATTGCTATTGCGGATCTCGACAACTTGCCCCGTCACAGTTACCATGAAATTGTTTCCAATGGTGACTTCGTCAGCCCGAATGTAGTAGCGCTGATCATCGTCAGAATTGACGACAGCCAGAATATCCTGGCACTCAACATCCACGTAACTTGGCGACAGATTGATGACGGCCTCGATGTTCTCCTTGTGTGCCTCAACAATCCTTCGGCACGCGATTCTCCGAGACGCCTTTTGCGAGAGCACCAACGGCAGGTCGATCTCTACCACATTGACGCCGTTTGTATCTGCGTCATTAACCAGTCGTTTGCGTGTTGAATCGCGCTGGAATTCCATCTTCTGCGAATAGAAGCCGACATCGACTTCAGTCGGAACCTTGTTTAACGGAGTAGATCGATGGAATTGAATCGGGCGTTCCGATCCGCTTTTGTCTTCAGACGCCCCAACATCAGCGCAGCCGATGATAGCTCCGGATTCGTCCAGCAAATCAGTTACAGGGTAGATCTCCTCATCGCCACGATCATAGAAATACGCCTTTCCAGCACGCTCACGATGCCATAGGTCGTATCCCATCTTGATTGTTTCGATCGCTTCACGCGCAGTTGTCGGACCTTCCCAGATCGCTCCCTCAAACTGACCATCTGCCACAATGGTTGATGCATCTCCGGTAACGCTTGTGTTGTCTCCTCTTGCATTCGAGACATCAATCTCACCGAGTGATCGGTTCGGATCTTTCTTCCAGATGTCAGAGATCGCATCGCTCACGAGGTAAGAGAGATCATCCACCTGAATGACCGCCTCCCAATCTGTCGGAATCGAGTTGCCAAACTTTTCGAGCTTCAGCGCTTTGATGACGATGTAAGCACAGTACCTATGCGCTGGGACTCTTCCAGACCCCTTTTCGTTCTCGAAATCAGAATCAACAGAGCCGTCTATTCCGCCCTTGTGGATATTGAGGCGCGTATAGTACTTCGAAGATGCGGCCGACGTGATCGTCCACACCTTGATACCACCAGCATTGATCGTGATGAAGTCGCGGATCTTTCCCGCGTCATTGATACCGCTCAGCCCGATGCCGAACGCAATGACCATTGTTACGCGCGTCTGCCACACGGTCTGATGTACCGTAACGCCTTCCTCTGTCAGATCGTTCTCGCCTTCAAAATCATTGCTGGTTTCATAGACGTTGTGATCGGAGCAATAGATGATCGTTCCAGCAACGCGAATTCGGCGGCCCTGTAATAATGGCATCCAGGCGCCTTCTGTCGCTATCACTGACCGCGAGTCGCGCAAGGCCTTGATGTATCGCTTCGCTTGGTTCTCGTTGCGGAAGACGTTCCCGAGCGCCGGCCCAGGGCCTTGCGTCCCGCCACCAGAGTCCCCGTTGTTAAGACCTAAGCTGCCCATTACAACACCATCGCTCCCGCCTTTGCCATTCGCTTGGCCGTTGGCATCATGGCGAAGCCTTGATAATTCGCGATGTTATCGAACTTTTTCCGACAATGACCATGCATCGACTTGTCGCAACCGCAGCGGATGGTGAATGTATCGCCAACTTCGATATCGTGCGGAGTCGGTGTCCAGAGCTGTAGAGTGGCATAGGTCCGGTTGAAGTACTGCACTTCATAACTCGACTTACCCGTGATGACATTGTTACCGCTCGTCCATGTCAACGTGCCATGCCGCCACCAGTTGTCCAGAATCGCCGCAGCATATCCGGATGCAGGATGCGTGTTAAAGTCGTCACTAACCCCGCCTTCGAATCTCATTCGTGCATGGTCCGGGCCATCACTCAGACTATCAACCACAGCAACCTCGCCATCCTTTGCCGCATAGTCTCCAGTTTCCTCTACCTTGCAGCGCTCACCGAAAAGATTCTCGTCGCAGCGTTTGTTATGCACGCGATTGAGGATGAACTCGATTTGCGCCATCAGCGAACGGATCTCTGCTGTCCACAACTCGCCAGAATAGTCAATGTCGTGCATCCAGTAGCGATCGTGCCGAAAGTGACCGGCCCACGGATAGCGCCAGTTCACGACGTAGATGTCCACCTGCGCACGGTCATACAATCCTTCTCGGATGCTCTGATGATTGATGGCAGGTGAGTCAAGGACAAATCCCTCGAATTCAGATGAGTCGGGCGTAGATTCTGCGGTCCACCGTTGCGAGGCAAGATTTGGCGCATTGGCCGGCGTGTACGTATACGCAGTGGAGCCACCCTCCTTGAACTCCAGCTCCATATCGTGATCCGTAAATCGTAGGATCGTAGCGTCTTGAAGAGTGAGCTTAAAGCATCGGCACCACGTCTTGGTGCGGTATCTCTTTAGCGTGCGCATTACATTGTCTAGCGGGATCATAGGTCTATCAGGGCATGTGTAGAGACATGCCACGTCCCATATGGGGGATTCAAAGCGCGCAGGCTTACAACAGAGATCGTGTCAGGCGCAAGCGTCGCAATCCAAACCCCATTGGCATTCTGGAGCGTGATAGAAACAGCAGAGATCGTGTGATTCACCAGGCAGTAAATCCTAGACCCCTCTTGCGTCATGTGATTGGTCTTCGATCTTGCTGCACCGATGATGCCTGTGTATGGCAAACGCAGCAGCGTCGTGGCCACGGCATTCATGATCCACATACGCGGAGCCGATGGCTCTGGTGCAAGCAGATAGATGGTCCCAGCGATCGGCCCCGCAAGCACTCTGCCAAAGTATGAGGCTTCAGATACCATGTGATTACACCTGAAAAGCGTACCACGTCGCCGCTTGCGTTGTAGGGTGCCTGCCGAGGTAAACGAATGCTGCCTCACCAACGGCGAGTTCTAGCAGGCTCGTCGTCGTGTCCGAGTCATACACGTAGAACGAGTCATCTCCTCCCGTCCCCTTGTTTGTGATACAGAAGATCTCGCCGCCGTCTGGCACTGTCGCCTTTGCCGGCAGATTGACTTTGCGGCCAGTTGTCGTCGCTCGCAATGCGATGAAACGCCCCGTCAGCATCGAGATAGAGATGTCCGCGCCAAACTCAGCATCGTAGGAGCCGCCGAAGTTGTGGTGCTCATCAGCAGCAGACGGATCAAGCAGCTCAACCATCGGGACGGAGCGCACGGACGAAGAGCCGTGATCGTCCATCGTCGCTGGCAACATCTCGTCGAGCGTAACGCCGAACCTCATTGGGACATCAAATTCGCACCCAGCGGTCACCTCTACACCATCTCCAGGTGGCGTGGTGTAGGTGATAATCCCGGTCGTTGTGTCGACAGTCCAGTGGGTTCCTTCAATCTTTTGTACGGCAGCCAAACCACTCAGAACAGTTCCAGCCACGGGCTTCGTAATCTTGCGGTTGTACTGCGGTGCCGTCGACCCGTAAATTTTCTTCAACTGGAATTGCGTGTTTATTCCATTGCCAATGCCGATCACGACATCAGTATATGCAACCGCACTCGGGCTATCATCGCCCCAAAGCCTCCCCTTGTCGTTGGTCGCGTAGTCCGACCAGTCCTTAACGCGGAAGCCATTCGCCGGGCCACCAACGCGATGATAGAACTCGATCAACTCGCGCACGTCATCATGGCTCTGAATGTGGTGTGCCACATCCATATGCCTGCGGATCTGCGACCATCGCTGCACAGCATTCTCTTGTCCGGAATCCATTGCGACCACGTTGGTATTCGCGCCTGGACCGGAAAGCGTTCCCTCGTTCGGAACCAGCGGATAGTTGATCTCGTAGAACGTCATTGCATGCGCCTCGCCGCTCTCTGTTGATCCTGCTCGATATGCGCCCGTGCCTTGCGAAATGATCCGGCATCTGGCGTGGTGATGTATTGATTGGTCGTGATCGACACTGGATTGCCTTCACCGCCGCTGCGCCCGCTCGAGCCAGACAGCGACGCTTGCACTCCGAGATCGCCGCCGGGCATCTGCCGCACCGGCATAAGCGCTTCAGGCCCACGCTCTGCCAGCCGCCCGCGCTTCGCGTTACCGAAACTGAATCGCTGCTCGCGGTCGAAGATACCCCCGCCAGCAAAGTCGAAGATGGCGCCCTTGGCGAAGAAGCCACCCCCAGCCGGGTCTCCAGTGAATCCGCCGAACCCCTCCATGCCTCCCATGCCGTAATCAACGCCGCCGCCCCCGCTACCACCACCGCCGGTGATGTTTCCGCTCAGGTAGACCGTGCCAGCGTTGATGTTCAATTCGCTTGGACTTTGCAGCGGGCCCAGGATACCGCTCAATGCCGACGCAAACATGTCTCCCATCGGCTTAGTGACCATTTGATCCATGACTGCATTAGCAAGCCCAGAAAAGTCGGCCTTGCCACTGGTGATATTACTCACGAATGAGTGAGCGATTGCCGCACCCAGTTGTTCGCCAACGCTCTGTTGATCGGATAACAACGATTGTGCACCACCCGTAGCTTGGTTTCCTGTTTGCGATTGCAATTGGTTGAGCATGTTCGCTTCTTGGCCCATCTGCTGAATCGCGTTTTGCCTGGCAGCAGCTTCACGCGCCTCTGCGTCGGCTGCTTCTTGCTGAATCGCTATCGCTTTCTGGCGCTCTGCATTCAACTGCTTCAGCCCATTCTGATAAGCCATCGTCGCTTCGTGCGTCTTCTGGACGTCGTCTCCATATGCCTGCTCTGCGAGCGACAGAAAGCGCGTGGTGCCGATGGCAACTTGCCGCGACTCATCCGACATGCCAGACAGCCGTATCTCTTGTTCTAGATCGTCTTGCATCTGTTGAATCTGCCTGAGCGCGTCAACATCGACTCCCGCAGGTTGGGTGGTATCTGCGCCAGCCTCTGGAGCTACGTCGCCGAATAGCTTCTGAGCTTTCATCGACTCTGTTATCTGTTTGAAAGTCTCCTCTAGCTTGAGCTTCAATGGGATGTTTGCTGTCGGCAAATCGCCGAGTTCAGTCAAGAAAACGTCCTTGATCTGCTTTGCCGCCTCAATTGCTGCCGGCGCACCATCGGCTTCCAGCGTAGCGATGAGTAGTTGAGTTTTTTTGCCGATCTCCTCAGCTGTCTCCGGCGACATGAAATCGTCGAGCGGATTCTTCTGTGAAAGCCGTTGGATCTCCTTGTTGTATTCGGTGATCGCTTTGATGGTCTTATCGCTCATCTGTGCGATCTTCTCTGACGCCTCAGCAGCAACGTCGTCGCCAAAGCCAAACGGAAGCTTCAGCGGTTCCGCTCCAGGAGCAAACTGCTTCGGGTCTGTCACTCCAGCGAGGCGTCCAAAGGCCGTTTTCTTCACGCCCTCGTGTTGGCGTTTCTCCGCCTCCCTGCGCAGATCTTCCATCTCTGATCGGAACGCGACCATCAAGCCGATCACAGTAGCGATCGAAACGGCGAGTAGGCCGAATGGATTGCCAGCCAGGGCGGCGGTGAAGGCTGACATCGCCAGCGTTCCTAATCCAATCGCGGCTCGCAGGCCGTAGAACACAGCAATACCAGCGCCGATGCCCTCAAGAGATCGCGCCGCTCCTGTAGCGCTCCCCTCAACCCCGCCTAAGTCTCGCATGACATCCGTTAGAACATCGAGTAAGACCTTCATACCTCCTGCGGCCCCGCCATCTCCAGATTGCAGAGTTAGTTCTTCATACGCAGATGCCAATGCTTTCGCCTTGCCAGCGATCGTTTCCATCTGTGCAGCAGATTGCTCATGTGTAGATCCCTTCTTCTCATCCATTATCTGCTGAAGTTCGCGTTGGCGCGCGAACGCAGCCATAAGCACTCCCGCAGAAGAAACGCCTTCTTTGCCGAAAATAGTCCCAGCAAGAGATAGTCGCCGAGTTGGGTTCTCTATTTTCGCAAATGCCTTATATAGACGCTCGGATACGGTCGCAAAGTCATTTGTTGCCGGGGAAACGTCCTCAATGGAAAGACCAAGCTCCTTTATCGCCTCTTTAGCGTCTGGTGTTGCGCTCGCGAGAGACAGCATGATAGTTCGCAAGCCTCGGCCAGCCATTGACGCTGGAATGCCAGCATCCCCCAGTACACCAATTGCCGCCGCCGTCTCCTCCAGCGAACGGCCAGCCATTTTCGCAACAGGGCCAGCAAAGATAAGTCCCTGAGCCAACGAATCAATCGTGGTATTGGAGTTATTCGCCGTGTTGTTCAGCGCGTCAACGACACGGTCCATGCTCTGCGCCTCTAGTCCGAATTGACGCAGCACGTTCGACGTTATATCTGCCACCTGGCCAAGATCCATGCCGGACACAGCGGCCAAGTCCATGACCGCTCCGACAGACGCCAAAGACTCGTTCACACTGAATCCAGCGCGCCCAAGGAACAGCAGGGCGTCTGCGGCTTGGCTGGCCGAAAACATCGTTGCGGCACCTAGCTCACGCGCCTTCTCAGTGAGCTGCTTGAACTGCCCCTCTGTTGCTCCAGTGACGTTCCGGACTTTTACCATCGAGGCTTCAAACTCGACGATGTTGCTGATCGCAGAACGGATGATCTGGAGGGCCGTGAACCCGCCGGCAAGCCCGATGATGGTGCTTTTGAGCTTTCCGGCCATCTGATTAGCCTTCTGCGAAGAAACGCCCATCGTACGCAGGCTATTGCCAGTCTTCTTCGCTTCCGCCTGAACCTTCGAGGCTCCAGCAGCGAACCCGCTCGGGTCCATTACGGCTTTCAGAAGTGCCATGCGATCACCTTTTCTTCAGGCGCTCTCTCCGCTTTGCGTTGTCCATCGCATGCCGGTCGCGGATCTTGCGCTCCTGCGCCGCCCAGGATTGGAACTCCGCATCCATCGCCATGACCAGTTCGCGCACCGATCGGCGCTCGTCGTACTCGTCTATGCCGCGCTCGTCGAGCCATGCGCGAATCTCGGAGATCGGAATGCCGGTCTCTTGGGAGTGCCGCGACTGACTTAGCTCGTGCCATGCTCTTTCGATCCACTCCAGCCCCTCGGGAGGAAGCGCGATCGAGTCGAGCGGTGTCGGCTCTCCTCGCGCGCGCTTCCTTTCGTAGAGGTCTAATTGCTCGCGCCGTCCGAATTGGAGCCACCATCGGAGAGCGCGTCGCATTCCCCCTTGGCCTGCTCCAGTAGTTCGGCGCGAAACGCATCATCTGCACCCGCTCCCAAAAACACCCAGTCAGCAAACGGAATGTCGTCGTCGCGCAGGTACTCGAGACACTTCTTCACCGAGAAAGGCACCTCGACGATGTCGCCTTTCTCGTCGATCTCCTCGATTCCGCGCCAATCCTTGACGACATGCTTGGCGACAGCGGGGGCGACGATATCGCGCCATTCATCGTCGCCTACGCGGTCAGCCGCATCGGGATCTAGGAGTTGGAGTCGCCGAGAATGCGGCTTCGTTAGTCGCGCAGCGTGCGCCCGAAACTCCTTGTTCCGCATGGACGCTAACTTGATGTCAATGTTCCTCTCCCCCTCGACCTCTGCCGTGTGGTATCGCCGCCACACGCCCTCTGTGCGTTTCTTCGGATCTGTCCGAAGTGCGTCCATGCTCGCCATACTCGCTCTCTTTCTCGACGCCCTCGCCAGGCATCGTTTTGTTGAGGCATTTGCCCCATTGGTTATGGAGTGTCGTTTGCCTCGGCGGACGTCCACCTCTGAAGGCGCACGATGATCTCTTCCGTCGGGTCCTTGAAGCTTTCATAGCTCATGTCCGCCAGGATGTCGGAGTCCTGGCCTCCAGCAACGCGCGCGCCGTCGGTGTACTTGATTGATGGCTGCTCGAGAACGTAGCAGTTGCCGTATGCGGACAGACCGCCATCGTTCAGGATCACGGCCAGGCCGGTCTCAACGTCGTCGATCTTCTTGTCCATCAGCGCCTTGGTGGTGTAGTGCTGCCGCAGCGTCCCTTCAGACGACCCAACACCCAGACCGAGCGACGTAGCCCCAAGCACACCGAGCCGCTTGCGCGCGCGCAGGTTATTCATCAGCGAAAAGGAAAACTGCGTGCAGTCCAGGTTTGTCAAGTCGGTGGTCTTGCCCTCAAGCACGCGATAGATGTGGTCCACCGTGTTCAGGATATCATTCGTGCTAGCTGCGTCAGGCGTGCCATCACCGAGCGTCGCTGTGATCGAGTCCTCGTTTTTCGCGAGCCATTCGAACGAGAGGTTGGGAATGCTCTCGGTTTCAATGCCCAGCGTCATCTTGTCGATAGCAGACCCGAGGAACTGCTTGATCTCATTGGACAGATCGGTAAACCCGACCTCGAGCGAGAACGAGGTGAACGCCGTGCCGTTCGTGATCTGCGCGCCCTGAACGATCTTGCATGCCTGTGTTGTCAGCGGAGCTGCGAAGTCCTGGTCGGCATTTGCCAATCGCAGCGTCAGCACTTTCGCCGCCACCGTGATGATCTTGGCGAACGTCTTGTTGCTCGCTGTAGTCAAATCGGACAGCTTTACCCAGCATCCCGCGGAAAAGCCGCTGAAGGTGCCCGCAGTGGTCGTGATCGTCACTGTCCCAGGGCCAGCATCAGCCGTCAATACGGCGTCTGCCACGGTAACCGAAACGGCTGCCGCCCACGATGCCGTCATGAACGCCGCGGCGAACCAGTCGTCGTACGCTCCATACTGCAGCTCGTGCTCGGTCGGCCCGCCCGCCTGGACATCCGACCGGATAAGCTGCTTCACCATTCGGTCGTCAACCAATGTGCGGCTTTTCTGGTGTGACGCCTGTTGCTTGAGGCCTTCGCTGACAGCCTCGACCGCCTGGTATGTCGGGGTGCCAGTGTCGGCGACCCCGAATACGGTCTCGGGGTAGTAGATGATCGAAATCCGTTCTGAAGTCGCGACAGTATCCTGCGTGGTCATTTTGAGAACCTCCTGACCTAATTGAATGCGTCCGACATGAACGGACAGCTAACGTTGACCCGCCAATGCTCGTCCTCCTGTCGTTCGTCTGACAGGAGGGGTGTTCCGAACCAAACCGTCTCAGTGGTTGAGAGCTTTACGCCACGGAACGCATCCGCGACACGGTCAGCGAGCGTATCAGAGCGTTTTGTCCCCTTCTGGAGACCGATATAGCAAATGAACATCAGCAAACCGCGGCGCCTCTCGCGAGCAAGCGGAGCAGGTGTGGCTACCTGCTGCGCACTTGCCATCCTGATGTAATAGGCGAGGAAGACCCCGGATGTTGGGCGCGTTGTTTTCTCAAGATCCTCGTCGAGATAGAACCCATTCGGATCAAGCGTCACGACCGGATCACCACCGTCCCCGCCCTGCGTGAGCTGCGCATGGATGTAGTCGATGATCTCTTTTTTTAACGCGCGCCAGCCCATTACATTGTCGCCACAAATTCGCGTTGAAGGATCTCAGACGCCTTGACATGCGCCAAGGCCGCAATGGCTACACCTACCATCCCGTTCGGAGCTTGAAGAGATCCTCGAGCTGGCTTTCCTTCGACCCGGCCCTCTTCAAGGATCAGGATGTATGAGACGTTGTTGTACCAGGTGAATGGGGCGTTAAACGGGCGGCCTGCAATCTGTGCATTTCCAGCAGCTAGCGTCGCGTTGCCCGCCTTGTCCTTGCGGCCGGTCTCCCCGCTTCCATCTGTCCCGACAGTGCCCTGCCAGCCACCGCGCGCACGGCCGCCCTCCTGGAGAGCCCCGCGCTTTCCTTTTCTGCGCCTGCTTGGTTTCGTGTTCGCACCACGCACTGGAGTTCCCAAAACGATACGCCGACCCAGATCCATCGCCAATGCGTCGCCGAACAGCTTCATCTCTTGAGGCACGAGAGTCTTTGCAAAGTCCTCCATTACCTTGATAGCCTGCTCCATGCCCTTGAACTCCACAGTCATTATCCACCGCCCTTCGCCAGGAGCAGTTCGTATGCGATCGGATTGGCATCCCCGCCGAGAGTCTTCTTGCGTAGGATCTCATGAGCGATCCCTCCCCACTCGATTGAATGACCCTTGGCCGGCACGAACGACAGCGCTCGAAACGAGCCATTGATCAGTTCCCCGAGATACGGCAGCGTGCTCCGGAATGTCTCCCGCTCGCCTAAGATGCCGTCTGAGTTCACGTACTCGTCAACGTAATCCTCTGGCGGAGAGATCTTCACCGTCCTCCGCGTTGTGGCCGCGGTAGGGCTTACGTCCTGCTCGTCGGCATCGTATGTCGCATCGTCGAGGTTGTACGTCACCACCACGCCGAACTTATTGACGAGGCGCTGCGCGGTCACCCGGAGCTTGTCGGCAAGCGCCGTCATGACCGGACCGCCGTGCTGCTGTCTGTCACCAACTCCGAGATGACGCGCTCAGCGAGTGTGTACCGCTTCTGCGACGCCTTGCCGCCCGTGTACTCGATCTCCTCCTCGATCGACCCGACCTTAACGCGCTCGTTCTTGATGCCGCCGCCAGCAGTGCCACCAGGCACGGAATCCTCGAACAGGGTATCTCCCTCGCGGACTTTCAGCGCCATGATGGCTGTGAAGTCCTTCAGCGATTCAGGGAGCGCATCCGAATCAAGCAGATACCCGTCATTATCCCGCACGTCCATGCGCGGCCAGTCGAGCGCCTGCGTGTTTCCAGCCTTGTACCCCTTCCAGCGCAGCGCGTACTTGACGTCGGCATACTGCGTCGCCTCACGGAGCGCGTGCTGCTTCTGTGCATCGGTGGATGCCGTCCACGCCGTAGGGTTGCCGTGGTTCTCCTGATACTGATCGGCGTCGGCTACGGCGAGGTAGCTGTTAGCGGTGGACGAGCCTGATCCTGTCTCTGCCTCAAAAGTCGCTGCCACGGATCGCCTCCACTGGCTGCTTCAGCCTGTACGTGTGCGCTCTATGCGCCGCTACTTCTTCGAATCAGTCGCCTTCGATGCTGCCTTTGCCGGATCGAGTTGGATTTCCTGCGGTGCTGGTTTCGGAGCGGTCTGCGTCGGCGCCTCGCGGTCCCTCCACTGCTTCAGGTATGCGGTCTCGTCCGCCTTGTCGGTGAACCTGAATCCCTTATGGTACTGCCGCCGAACGTCGTCTATGTCAAAGCAGCGCCGGCCACCCGGGCCTACCATCTCGACGATCTCTCGTCCGTCTTTGGTCTTCTTGGTCATGGTTCTCGACTCCCTTTCGCCAAGGGGTTGTGGTTCTGGCTGTCTCTCGTATCACGGTCGGTCGGGCGTATGTGTCTGCCTGCGCCTGGCGGGGTCGCGGGTTTTTGTTCCGGCCCGACCTCCCGTCAGAATCCGCTACTTCTTGCGCGGGCGATGAGTGGCACCGCCAGAGCTGCCGGACAGCTCGCTGACTTCGTCCGGCTTCTCATCGGCGGCGCCGCTCTTGTCCGCGCTGGGCTCGTCTGAGGCAGGCGAAGACCCAGAGGCATCGCTCTCGGTCGGCGGTCCGTCCAAGGACCCACCACCGCCCTTGAGGATGTCTACCGCGTCGATCGGGTTGCGCTTTTCCCACCGCTTCGACCAGAAGCAGTAGATTTGCACCATTCCCTGTCCGTCGGTTTCCATGATCTTCGTCATACCTCAGTTCCTTTCGGTGTCAGCGATTCCGAGCCAGTGTGTTGTGACGCTCGCCTACTTCTCAATCGACAAGAAGGCGCTGTAGTTGATGCCCGTTGCGATCGTGCCGGCGACCACCGTGTAGAGCCGGATGTACCGGTACACAGTGCCGTCAGCCGTGTTCGTGAACGGGATCACATACCGACCCGTGGTCGAATCCATGTTGGAGTCGGTTCGCTGTACCTCGGCGGCACAAAGCGTAATCGACGCCAGGTCACGGATCGCCGTGTCAGTCGCGAACGCAGCGACCGTCGATCCTTGGACCACGATGTCGTAGATTTCGTCGTTGCTGGCGATCTCAAGCGCCGTCACGTCAACGACCACGTCACCGCGAGCGGGGTGGTCTCCAAGGTCCAGAACGGTGGCGACCGCAGCACTCGCCGCAATCAGCCCCGCCGCCTTGAGGACCAGCCCGGAGTCCTGTACGTATGCGTTTTCTCGAATGGTTCCCATGAGCTATTTCCTTTCGTGCTCTTTGTTTCGATTCAGGTCAAGCCCAGGGCTTAGGCCGCAATGGCCTCGTTCTTGATGCCGTAGCAACGGGCCGCGGAGTAGATGTTCCACTGGCTGATGCCAGCGTCCCACTCCACACGGGTTCGCTTCTGCGGCTGCGTCTGGAGTTCGCCGAGATCCGTCACGATCGGGTCACCGCCCTGGATGCCGGTCAGCATCTCCTCGCGCAGCGCCACGCAGTAGATCGACGTCGCCGTGGCAGTCGTTCCGCCAGGCCCGGCCTCATCGAAAGCGAGGGTCGCGTTCGCCATGTTCGGGTCGTCCATCGTGATGATGGGCAGGCCGTTGTAGGAGGTGATCGGAACGCCAAAGTTGTCGAGCTGGTGGAGGATGTTTCCTCCGACCGTGCTCGTCCGCGCCGCCACGATGAACTTGCGCTTCATGGCGCGGCTCATCAGGAGATGCGTCGGTCCTACGACCTGGTCAATCATCGCATCCAACTGCACCAGAGTCAGTTCGTCGCCACCATCAGTCGTGTCGGTGTGATGGCAATTCACGAGCTGGGTGCCAATGCACCTCGCCTGGAGCCCATCGAACTCCGCCGGCGTGGTCTGGTTGTTGCCCTTGATGACCTTGTGCGCCCAGTTGTGGGCCAGCGCCTTGATCTTCATTGCCTCCTGGCTGGATCGGCGCTGCTCACCCATCGTGCGGATGATGTGCGAGTCGACGTCGAGATCGCCACCGGAGATGAAGAGCTTTTCGACCACCGGCTCGAGGATGCCCGTGCTGGCAGTGTAGGCCGCGTTCACCGCGCGGAACGCAGTGGTGGGCAGGGTACCCTCGCGGTTGAAAGAGATCGCATTGCCGGGGATTGTCTCGAACGGCAGCGCCTCAAGGAGAGGATGCGAGGTAGCGAAGATCTCCACCACCTGTTGCCGGTAAACGTCCCCCGTCATTGCCTTCGCGGCTTCGAGGAGAGTGAGAGCCATATCGTTGCCTCCTGATCGTCAGCGACCAGTCAGTAACGACGCAGTCTCGAGCCCTGGCTATGCTCCGGCTAGTTGGCCTGCTCACGCGCCCACTGGAGGCGCTGCGCGGGACTCATCTTCGAGGTGTCAACGGGCGCCCTGCGACCGTCACCACCGCGATCCTGGCCGGAGCCGCCACCGCCCGATGCGCCGCTACCGCCGAATGCCGACGGGAACTTGTGCTTCAGGTCAGTGCTCACCAGCTCTCGAACTCCCATCGGGTCGGTGCTGCCAGTCTTGCTGGAGATCCGCGGTCCCCCGTCACCTTTGACGCGGGCCACGAAGGTCGACTTGCCGTCAACCTCGATCTCCTCGACGTAGCAGGCTTTCTGTACATGCGGAAGCAGCAACTCGGCGTTGCCCTTCTCCTCCGCAATCGCAACAGCCGCAGTGGCGTCGATCAACAGGCGGTCAATCTCGGTCCTCAGATGCGATTCCCTCGCCTCCTTGGCCTTGATCGCCTGTTCGTGCTTCTCGTTGAGTTGCCGCTTTGCAGCATCGATTTGCCCCTGGACATCCGGTTTGTCCTTCAGTCCCTTGGCGACCTTCTCCAGCGCCTCCCGCGCTGCCTTCGGGTCCTCGATGCCGTCAAAACTCGTCTTCAGCTCCTGGAGTTCCCGGGCCTTCGCCGCGTGATCCGTCCGCTCCTTCGAGAGAGCGGCCTTGAGCCTCGAAACGTCCTCGAGTGCGAGTCCATCAACTGGGTCGACCTTGAGCTGGTATTTGCCCTTGTGGTCGCCCTCCGTGATCTCCTCGTACTCTTTTGCAATGGCCTCTGGCAGGCCCTCCAACGATTCCACACGCGCGAGCACCATGTGATGTCACCTTTCCGGGCATCCCGCCCGCAAAGCACCCGATACGATCCGAGTGGGTGGCATCCCGCCTGCCCGCTGAGGCAACGTGGCGTCCCGCCGCGCCGGTCAACCGCGCCAATCAAGCGTGGTCAACGGATGTACGGTAGGTGTCATTTGATGTACGGCGCAAGGAAAATCTAAGAATTCGCGCCTATGGATCAATCACCAAGACGAGATTCGATCTTCTCCAACTCGCGCAGCGACATGGGCCGACCGCGGTGATCGACGAACTTCGAGAACGATACCTTACCCCGCCGGAACAGCTCCGCGCGGCCCTTACCCAGTACCTCGGCCTGGAACTCCTTCGACTGCCGGCGGAGGAACTGCTCCCCAGTGATATTGATGGGCACAGAAGCCGGTCCTGTTGACCCGAAAGCGGCGCGCATTCCCGGATCAGTAGCCTTGTATTCCGCCTTGGTGAGGCCGAGTTCGTACAGTGACTTGACGGATGGAGCTGTGGTCGATCGGCACGATAAATGGCCAGGGGGGCGAGGGCCTTCGCCTATCGGGAATACTTGGCCATCAAGTGTATAGCAGTTATGGACTAAGCATCCAGAAATAAGGTATGATCCGGTTTCCGTTTGGAGATTGAAGACATGGCCAGAATAGTTCGTCTTGACGCGCACGGACCGGATCTGATCCGTCGATACCGTGACGGCGAGAGCGCCGCATCGCTGGCACGGGACTACGGAGCAACTACAACGACCGTGACCACCTACCTCAAGCGGCACGGGCTCATGGAACATCACGCCAGAGGTCAAGAGCTTCGCGTTCCCGATGTCGAGCGATGCCGTATCGTCGAGATGTTCAATGGCGGTATGCAGCCCGATGCCGTTGGCCGTTCTGTTGGCAGAAGTAAGGCAGTCGTGTACGGCATCCTGAACGAAGCTGGAGTTCAACTCAGGGGCCATCTTCCAGGAACCAGGCTGAAGCCCGAGATGGTTGAGCGTCGCGCCAAGACCATCGAGGCCAACGGAGCCGGCATACAGCCGACCGAGAACTTCATCGCCAGCGCTCTCAAAGATGCGGGATTCGATGTCTCGCATCAGATCGCCGTGAAGCGTAGCAACGCTGATATCGCCATTCGTTCCTGCTCCGTCGCCGTGGAAATCTGCTGCCGAGGTACTTTTCGCAAATACGTTCGATCGGGATGGATCAAGCGCCGCATCCGCGACCTCGGAGAATGTGGGTGGAGCACCTACGTACTTGCGACATGGGACGCAAAGTCCCTCGCCAGAGAAGGCATAGAGCACGTCGTGGACTGGCTTGAGTTCATGCGCCGGAAGCCAACCGCGCGCCGTGAGTACCGGGTGGTTTGGCGTGGCTCGCAACTCCTTGCCGCTGGCTGTTCGGATGATCGCCATATCACCCTGATAGCTCCGGCGGAAGACACGTAGAGGAGCGCCGAGAGATACAACCAGCGACGACCCGTCGAAACAGTAATCAGTGGTTTTCGCGTCTAGTACCGAGACCCACTGCACCCCGTTCATCAAGTGCGCATTTTCCTGATACGTCGCTTCCCGCGCCTGCGTCGTAACGTGGGTAATGGCCGTCCTGGCCACCGTCAGCGCCTGGCGCTTTGCCGCGCGCCCTACTCCTGGGATTGCGCCGGTCCCCCTGATCCGAGCCATGATCGCGCCCGTACTCTCGCCCTCAATCAGGCCGATACGGAGCTGATCCTGGACTGATCGATGCATGCCCTCCCCGATGCCGGCAAACCAATCCTTCAACAGCCGGCCCTGAAACGGCCGTCGGTAGACGACCTCACGCATCAGCCCGGCAGACGGCACCACGGTCTCGATCAGCGTCGGGGCGATGTTCTTCAACGGCGATACAGCCCGTGTGAGTGCGTTGGTCTCGCGCGCGGCCTCGCTTTTGGCCAGGTCGTACATCCCCTGCCCAAACTCGTCGCGGACCTTGCGGAACCCCTCGGTAATCGTTGTTCCCATCTCCGCAGTCAGTGTCTTCAGCCGTTTCGTGGTCGCCGGGCCAAGGTCAAAGCCGCGCGTCTTGATGCCCTCCAGGCGCCGCGCAAGCTGGCCGAGAAGATCCGGCATGACGTACTGGTCGATGTAGTTCGCGACCCGATTTGCCTCGTAGGTCTGGAGCCGCTTCAGAAACACGCTATGCCGCAAGGCCCGGTCCATGAGCTGGTCGTTGACCGTGAGGCCGAGCTGCGAAAGGCGTGTCTCAAGGGCGCTCGGCATGTCTTACGCCTGCTGCGTGCCGTCCGCGAGTCCGTCTTGGTTGTTACCGCTTGAGTCGTCGCTGGTGTCAACCATCGGAATCGAGTCCACAACGCGCTCTTTCATCAGTGCCACGACCTCATCAACATCCACGTTATCGGAAAGGATTCCGCGTGCTCGCCACTCCTGGACGAATACCTCATCAGGAATCGCACCGGCCACCCATGCCCTGAGCAGAAGGTCGGCTTGTGCTGGGTCGCCGTCCTGAGTCGCGAAGTCGGAGAATACGTCGACCTCGAAATCTTCCGGCAGAAGCTCCTCATCTGGCTTTCCCGGCTCCAGCCAGCGCGCAGAAACGAGGTACGCCTCGCGCGCAGCAGACTCAAGCAGCCGAATCCACGACTGCATGACGGTCTGGCTCTCGCCCTTGTTGATCTTCGCCTCGGTGGCAGTGCTGACGCGCTCGACCAGTGGTGCCGACCCGAGCTGTTGCATGCGCTCCTCAAGGGTCGCCAGATCGCGCTCACCGGCGGTGATGGCATCCCCTCGGATCTCGATAAAACCGGCGCTGGCCTCGTGGTTAATCGACCGCAGCACCTCCGCCGGGCCAATCTTTCGCTTGCTGGTCTCAATGTCTTCGCGCGTGCCGTCAACGCCAAACTCAAAGCGGTTAGGGACACGCGCGTGCCGCAGGATGTAGCGCTGGTCGCTGGCGCTCTGCCAATGCTCAATGTTCAGCCAGCCGAGATCCTCGAGTGGCGGCTCTGCGGTCATGAAACCCGTCTGCTGAGTGTAGAACGGCACCAGTGGAATGCCGGGGTAGGTGTGCTCAATCGGGTCGGTCTCCGGAACCCACCCGTTCTGCTCCTCACGCCAGACCTGGACCGTGCCCCTGGATACCCGGTCACCACCGTCCAGTGCGGGCTTGCCGTAGGCGTCGTACTCGGGAGCCGTCCACACGCGGATTCGGCGCACCTTCGCGACCCCGAACTCATCGCTCGGCTCGTCGCGGAAAAACTCATAGCGCAGCATCTTCATCAGGGCCTGCCCGGTCGCACGAGCAACGTCGGTGCTGATGCCGACTACATCATCCGGGTCGAGGTTGATCCATGTCGGGCGCACGCCGTTGTATAGCTCGTCGGAGCGGTTGACCTCGCCCTCTGGTCGCGGGAAGTCGATCAAGTTGAATGCGAGACCGCGCACGATCCCGGTTCGGAACCACGTCCGAAGAAACGTCGTGAGGTTCTTTCCCGCCTTGTCGGCATTACGCTCGATGTCGAGAAGGCGCTGGTCGAGCGAATCGCCGTTGATGAGCTGGACGGGCCGCTTCGCGAACGGGCGCCCCGAGAGCTTATCAACCGTGTCCCGGAAGGCGGGATACAGGAACGATTGCTTGAGCCGGTTGTTCCAGGTGCTGATCTCCTCCCCGTCCCACTTCGGGAGCCACTCCCTGGAGTAGTCCGAGCCCCGCATTCTCTGGGTGCCGCCGAGTAGGTCTGTGAGGTGCTTCCAGCGCTCCCGAGCCGTGACCTGATCAGCCGTGCGGACGGCTACGGGATGAGTGCCGGCGGTACGGGAGTCGGTTGCCATGTGCGGTCACCCTAGGCGTGTGCCTCGTCAGAGAAGCACCCGCGACCGCCGCCAGGCACGGGAAGGGTAGGGTGTTGCGCGGGGTGGTGTCAAGGGGTAATCTCGCCACGCAGCGGGGTAGCTCAGGAGCAGATCGCCGGCCCCATAAGCCGGAGGCGCGGGTGCAAATCCCGCCCCCGCTACCAAACTCTTACAGCAGCTCCCGCACCGCGGCCGTGCCTCCAGACGCCGGGTAGCGACGGTGGATGTAATAGCCACACCCGTCCGAAATATGCGTGAGCAGCCCCTCCTCTCCCCGCGTTGGCTTGTCGATTTGGTTCGTACCCTTCGTCCACGACACCTCCTCGAGGTCGCGCATGAGCGCGGCGCACGACGGGTCGATGAGCATCCGGACAACGCCCGCAGCATCGAGGAGTCGCTTGTTCGTGGCGTTGACGCGGGCCACTACGTTCGGACTCCCGGTCGCGTGCCAGAGGCGGACATTCGTTGACCACTCGGTCTTGAGTTCATCTCGCACGATCGACCAATTGGAGCCGGCGACGGCTTGGGATGTCGTAGCGCCTCCCGTTGGGTCACCGTCGCAGATCACGCGGCCCTGGTGATTGCGGCCACCGCGCCCCCACCTGCGGATGATCTCTCGACAAACGGTCGCCGTGGTACAGTCTGCGTTGATGAAGACCTCGTCGATGACGGCAGTGATCCACGGTGCGACGCAACTCTCACGTGATACGATCTCGCCTTCCTGATGTAGCCGCGTCCCGCGGTACGGCTGCTCCTGGAGGATGGCGCACACTCCAGGTTTGCGATTGAAGTCGAAGCAGCAGATCAAGTCTAAGTTCGGGTCATACTTCAACGACTCGATCGCGTGAACTTCGCGGTCGAAGGCGTGATAGACGCGCCCCTCTTGCATCAAGAACTGCGCGAGATACTCCTGAGCGTAGGCCCGCGGGTCGAGGTCACGCTTCGCTGCCGCGATTCTCTCCGGCGTCATGATCTCTTCTGATGTCCAGTGGAACGCCTGCCACTCGTCGCCGCTCTCCGGGCTGATCGCAAAGTTGTAGTACTCCCACCAGTGGTTCCTTCCCACCGGCTTCCCAATCATGGCTGCTCTCCCTGGACGGCCCGGCGTGTCGATCCCTGGGCGTACCGAATACGGCCACGCGGTCGCCTTCATCTGTCCGACCTCGTCGAGACCGATCCAATCGATCTCCTTGCCCTCGATGCGCTGCGGCTCGTTCATACCGACCAAGGAGATGTTCGCGCCGTTCCAGAGGAAGATCGTTCGATCTGTCTCGCTCGGTTGCTTACGGTGCATCCACGGAGCAGTGAACGCCTTGAGGTCGTGCCAGTATAGGTCCTTCGCCATCTTGTGCGTTGGTGCGGTGAAGAAATACCGCATGTTTGGGAACGGCTGCGCGCCAGTAGCGAGACGATGTCCCTTGCGCTTGAGCCGCTCTGTTTTGCCGGATCGTCGGCCGGCCACGCAGATGTTCACACGCGCCTGAGAAAGAGCAAACGCTATCTGCGTCGGGTGCGGGAAAAGCGGCGTCCATCGAGGCGTGACCAGTCGCTGCGTTTCTGTAAGAGCATTGCCGGCCTGTGAGAAGGAGCCCATATCCGACCACGACGCTGCTTCGGCTCGTAGCGCCAGGCTTCGCGCGCGCTCGAGTTCGTCGCGGTCGGACGCAGTTGTCATTCGTCCTTCTTTGCGTCCGCCGCCGTTCGCTTGCCCACCGCGTTCGGCGCGTCCGGGTCATAGTCCTGTCCGAGTTCGGTTGCCCATAGCGCATTCTGAGCATCCCACGAGCGACGGGCCTTGTCGATCTCGCCATCGTTATCGGCTGCTGCTGCCTCTGCCGCCTTCTTTGCTTCTGCGCTGGCCATCATCTGTGCGCCGCTCTTTCCCATCTGGAGCCCCATGAGCAGCGCGAACTTGCCCTCGTACCGCTCGAGGATCGCATCCTGGAGGAACCCGCTTGGCCGACGTAGTCGCTGCTTCACCTGTCGGATGCCGCCTTGCTCGTCCTTCATCGACGCGATGGTCTCATACGGCTCTGGGCCATCTGAGCCGAGATCCTTCATCGCTCGGTCAATGACTTGTGCTGCCGCCGCTTCCAACTTGTCGAAGTACTTCTCAAACCCCTTCACCCGCTTTCCCGCCATCTTCATCGCCAGCCGCTTGATGGTCTCGCGGTCAACCTGCGCCTCGTACTTCGCACGATCGGCCTGCCAGTCGCCGTCCTTCATGTGCTGATAGAACTTGCGCCAGTCCTTGCGACAGATAGCGGAACAGCGATATGCCGAATACTCTGGATGGCTTACGAAGAACAATCGCACGTCATCCCACTCAACGGGAATCTCGACACCTTGCGAGATCAGTTCATCGCGTTCCTTTTCCCCTGTTTCAAGATCGACGTCTCTATAGCTGGTGCCGAAGAATGTTCCATTGCCATCCACGGCGCGCTTACGAACGGCGCTATACGATGCTCTTTTTCCCGTCGTTTTTTGCGCCGAATCTCGCGCCTTTGTTCGCGCCGGCCTCCTGGTGGCCTTCGCCTTTTTCTTTCGTGCCGCCATGAGCCTCCGTCATCAAGAGCATCACCTGGCTACGCATTCGCGATGTTTCGCTTCACCGTCACCGTGCCTTCAGCAACGACGATGCTCTCGTCATCTGCGTCATCGGTGATTTCAAGTTCAAAGTGATAGTCTCCGATCAAGTCCTCGGTATCGACACCAACCAAATAGACGGAGACCTCTCCAGCCCCTGCGTCGGTGATTGCAACATCCGTCGGCGTGTCATCGTTCTTGTCCACGATCGGCGTTGCCGACGCGTCGTTGTTGGAGTCGAGTTCCGACATGGCAAACCTGGCACCATATCCGACGAGGGAAAACGCCACGCCCTCGTCATCGACGACACTGAAGTCCAGGGTTAGCTTATTGCCCTGGTAGATCGTGAACCGCTGATTTGCCACAGCCATGTCATATCCTCCGGATCGAGCCGCTTGGGCAACTTAGCGCGAAATCCGTCGCGCCGCCACAAGTTTACTCAACACCTTATGCCGGCGCTACGACATCGGCCCGCAGCGCGACCGCAAGCACAGATTCGGTTTCCAGCGCCATGACTAGGATTGCTTGGGCGCTCATCGCCTCCGTCAGCACAGCCTCTCCAGCCAGACTGACGGGTGGCGCAATCCCGCCTTCGGCACCGCCTGATACAGTCATTGCCAGCGCTGCGAGATTCAACCCGGCTACGCCGAGAGCGATTCCGGCCGTTCCAAGGCTCAAGGTGATTGTGTTGGCTGTCGTAGACACCGCTGCTGCTGTCGCGAGCTGGATTGCGAGCGATCCAGGGTTGACCTGGATTGCCGGAGCGTTCGATGTCAAGGCAACCACGCCAAGGATTACAGAGACCGCGCCAGGAATCGGAGTCATGCCGTTAGCAGTGGTGGTCAGGCTGGCTACGCCAAGTTGGATAGTCTGCTGTGCCGCTCCCTGGTTGACGGTAATCTCATTCGCCGTAAGACTGAGACCGGCTACCCCGAGAGAGATGTCAAGGGAGCCTGGTGCTGGTGTGATGTCCTGCCCAGATGACGCGAGCGAAGCCGCGCCAATCTCGACAGCGAGAGATCCGGCAGATGGCGTCACCACGTTCAGAGTTGCGGATATAGCAGCGACATCCATGCCGATCGTTACACCAGACGGCACTGGATCTACGCTGTTTGCTGTTGCGGATAGCGCGGCAACTCCAAGGGCGATGCTGAGCGATCCAGTCACAGTGGTTACTGCTGGAGCGTCGGCTACCAAAGCGGCAACGCCGAGCGATACCGCGATAGACCCTGGAACTGGTGTCACCGCGTTCGTTGTCGTTACCAACCCGGGCACACCAAGATCAATCACCAGCGCGCCGAGAGATGGGGTGATATCGTTCGCTGTTGTTGATGCTGCCGCAACACCAAGCGGCAAGGTTAGCGCGCCGAGAGATGGGGTGATATCGTTCGCTGTTATTGATGCTGCCGCAACACCAAGCGGCACGGTCGAGGTTCCAAGAACCGGCGTTACCTTCGTTGACCCAACGACTACGGCGGCGACTCCCAAGCCAATCGACAGCGCCCCTAGAACCGGCGTGATCGCATTCGCTGTGAGCGTTGGACCCGCGACACCGACAGCCACGACTTGCTCCGGAATCACCTGCCGCGGGCCGATGCTCCTACCGCCTGGCTGTCGTGGTCCTATCGAAAGCATAGTGTAGCTGTATCCCTACTTGTCTGGCACCGCGAGCCCAGCGTTGATACAGGGCGAACTCGTCTGTAGATCAAAGTCCTCGGAACCATCCGTCTCACTCACAAAGAGTGGATTTGAATAGACGTTGTGAGATCCGAGCATGTTCTCACAGTTACTCGTCGCCCCGCTGGTGTTGTTATGAATGCAGTTGTAATCGATGACAAGAGGCATCCGCGTGGTAGTAGATAGGTTGATGCCATACCCACCGTTGCTGCGGATGACGTTGTTGGTGATGACGCCTAGAACCGAATTCACGATCGCCGAGCCGTAGATGTAGATGCCGTCACTGGTGTTTCCAAAGATCGTGTTGGAGTCAATGATGCTGGGGGCCTTGGACGATGAGTTGATCCCTGCTGCCCCGTTGTCGTAGATCAAACACCCACTGATGATTGCTCCATTCCCACTCGCATCGACACCGTAGCCGGAGTTATCATGTATACGCGATCGAAACGTCTGGCACGCATTCGCCAATGACAGCCCGGTCGTGTTGCCGTAGAACTCGCAATCAATAACCTGCGTGTAGATGCCGTCAGCCTTGAGTCCACGTCCATTTGCATCGTGGAATGAACATCGTATCCATGTGATGTATTGTGCGGTACTCGTCTGATTCACCGCGTCCGTTATTGTGTCGGCAAATTCTAGGTCGATGAACGCGAGCGAGTCGGTGTCGTTGGTGAAGCTCAGAATCGACCCAAAGAGCGCCCCATCAGGGATGAACTTTGCCATCGTTCCGTCGACCACCCCACGCGAGTTGCCCCCTTGATAGACAATCCCTGATGTACCACCATCCTGAGTTGGCGTGATGGTAGCCGACAATGTCCATGCATTCCCTGTGCCGCCGCCATCGGCACAGATGATGACGCGATCACCTGCGGCTGCTGTCGAGAAGAGTTTTGCCGGCGTCAGCCAAGGGCCCGAGGACGAGTCCACGTCCCCGGTCGAGTCTGAGGTCAAGCCAGAATCAGCCGTGAGAAGAACGACAGTGCTGGAGATCTTGGATGCAATCTCGTAGAGGCCCGCTGCGACTCCTCCAGCCGCATTCATCAGCCAGATAAGATCGCCAGCTTGTACGTTCGCGAACGGCGTCCCGGAGGCTGCGGTCAACTGACGCTCCCCTGAGCCGCCGCCCGTGTGGTCGTAGCTCGCATTGACGAGAGCGCAGCCAAGGGGATCGTGCCCATCATTGGAATCGGAGGCGGCCCCAACGATGGTTGTCGTTTTGATGAAGTAGTCATAAGCGAGCGGCATTGGTATGCCTCCAGCTTACGACAGGGTCGTCAGGCCGTTGGCGTGAATCTGCGCAGTGACTGGGGAGCCATTGGTGGTGAGCGCAAAGTCGTAGTGCGCGATCAACAGGGAGGTCGTGTCGTCGGCGCCACCTTCTTTGATCATGAGCAATTGTGATGCGTTCCCACAGTCCGCTGCAAGAGATGTCCACGCAGGGTCGGCAGCGTCGAACTTTCCCCAGTTGTTCGTATCGTCCTCTGTGAAAACCTTGCTGGCAAGGGTCTGCCGTCCATCTCCAGGCGTCCCGTTCCCCCACCCCGCTGTGTAGCCGGTGCCGCTCAGCTCATGATCAACCGCGTCGTTCACGCCGCCGGCATCCACATAGTCATCATCAGCATCCGCGACGTAAGACGAGGTGCAAAGCATGACTTTGATTGAGTCATTCACCAGATCCAAGGTGCCGTCCAGAATCTGCTTTTTCGCCAGGTTATACCAAAAGTTCGCCATGTGCTCGCCCTCCACGGGTGGGTGGTTGTGGTTGCGAGCCGGGAGCAGGGTAGCGGGAACCGATGAGCTAGGTCAAGCCTTAGCGTGTTCTGGAATCTTCACGCCGCGGTCTTTTGTGACCTGGGAGAACAACTTGGACGTGCCTTCGATGGTGGCTGACTTGCCGGTGGCGCGCTCCCAGCGACGGACGATGACGTCGACGTAACGAGGTTCGATCTCAAGACCGAAGCATCGGCACCCAGCCTGCTCAGCCGCGATGTACTGTGGTCCAGACCCAGCGAATGGCTCGTAGGCAACCTCACCGCGGCGGAGGTGTTTCTTGATGGGGATGTTGAATAGCTCGACGGGTTTCGGGGTGCTGTGGTTGAACTCGCGTCGCTCAGCGTTGCCGACACCGTCCAACTCCCACACCGTCGTCTGTGTACGCTCGCCGTTGCCAAGGCCGTAGTCCGGTGGCTGCTTCCCCTTGACCCATCCCATGAAACACGGTTCGTGCTTCCAGTGGTACTGACCTCGGCCGAGTAGGAGGACCGGCTTCACCCAGATAATTTGCCGGTGAAGAACGACATCGGCGGCGGCTGTTGCTGCGTCGTAAATGTTCTGTGTCAAGTTTCCATGCCATAAGTACCATACAGCATTATCAGCGAGCGCTTCGCGCTTTGCTGCTTCGAACGCGGCCTCTAAGAATCGCTGTAGATCCTCGTCCTTAAACTCGTCGTTCTGAACGCGCGGCTTCTGAACGCCCGGATTCGGACGCTCGTCATTCGCGTACGAGACACCATACGGAGGGTCCGTGTTCATCAGTCCTGCACGCTTGCCAATCATTACTCGCTTTACATCTTCTTGGTTCGTGGAATCCCCGCAGAGCAGCCGGTGCTTGCCGAGTAACCACAGGTCGCCGCGCTGCGTGACCGGCTCGACCGGAACATCTCCCGCGCCGTCATCGCTGACGAGTTGCTCCGGCTGTAGCTGTGACCATAGCGCATCGAAGTCGCTCTGATCGAATCCGGAAACGTCCAGAAGTCCGTCAGCGCGCAGCTTATCCAGCTCTTCGGCAAGGGTCTTCGTGTCCCACGCCGCCAACTCGGCACTGCGGTTGTCGGCGATGGATCGCGCAATGGCGCGCGCCTCGTCGTCGGTGACATGGAGCGCTGCGAGGTGGGTCCACCCGAGTTTCTTCGCTGCCTCCAGGCGACCATTGCCCTTGATGACGACGCCGTTTTCCTTACGCACCACTAGCGGTTGATCCTGGCCGAACTCATCGAGCGACTTCGCGATCGCCTCCAGGTTGCGCTCATCGTGGAGCCTGGAGTTGCGCGGGTCCAGCTTCAGTGCGTCGATTGGCACCGCCAGGCGCACGATGGATTCGTGAATCTTGTGCGCCTGTTTCTTCTGCTTTGCCGCTGCCATGCTGATTCCATTCGCGCGAAAAGGCGGGCCGGCGCTGTCCGATGGAACGGTTGGAGGAGGAAGAAGGAGAAATACCTCTGTCGCGTTCGCGCCGGCCCTTTCTGTCGTCATCACCACCGCCCCGGCGGGTCGTTCAGCCGCTCAGGACGAGTTGTTTGTACTGCTCCTCCAGGGCCTCGTCAATGATGATGCTGTAGGAATACAGCGCGCCGATGAACCAATCCGGGTCGATTCCTCGGCTCGTCGCCATCGCTCGAATGGCGACTTCCACGTCGGGACTGAGGAAGTCACGCGGCGCGAGAGTTCCCATCTGCCATGCGTTAACGGCAGCAACAATCCGATGGTGAATCCACTGGAGATGCTGGTTCTGAAGCACCGGGATGTGCTTGAGCCCTTTCGCTGGCATACACTCATCGTAGATGCTTCCGGGTCAGAATCCAATACCGTGACCGCCCCGCCTTTTCTCTGCTTCAGCGAACTCGTCCGGTGGATGGCTCGTGACCGTTCCAGGGACGATGCCGACGTTCGCGTCTCGTTGGTCTGGTTCCTCCTCGCCCAGCTCGCCGGTATCTGGTTTTCCGCGCGCGTCCCGCTCGGCTACGGCGGCGCGTCCGTTCTCAGTCCGAACCCACGCCTTGCGGCATGCTGCGTGGACGCGGTTGAACTGGTCCCAAGCAGCACGGCAGATCGACGCTTCGGTTGGATCGACCATCGTGTCCACGTTCATGTCCGCCTCAACCTCGAGGCGCGCACCGCATGGGCATCTGCTGTGAATCCTCACGCGAGCACCTCCATCGCCTTCTGCGGCAATGTCATCGTCTTGGTCATCTGCTCCAGATTCAGCGGATATCGCTCCTTGACCTCGAGCATGTACCGACTTGACCACTCGCGCGACAGCGCAAGAAACTCACTCGGAGGAAGATGCGTTCGCAACGGGTGATACTCGAAAGGGAAGTCGATCTTCGTTCCGTCGGGCGCGTGACGACGACACCACTCACCAGCGACAACCAGCGTCCCGATTGTGATCTCTTGAATCTCAACGTCCCATCTCGGGCGCATGCCAAACTCAGCCTCGATGGCATCGGCATTCCACCAATGGACGTGCTTCAAAAGCCGATCCTGATGCGATCCTCCGACCGCCTCCCACCACGACGGCGCATTCGGCTGTGGCCGCCACGTACAGCTCACACACGGACTCCGCGCCGGCAGCGAATCCATCGCCAAGAAGTCGTGACCAAACTTCGCTACGACCTCGCGGATGATCGCCTGCTGCTCGATCTTGAACTTGTCGCCCTGGCGATTGCGCAGCACTCCTACGAGCTGCGTCGGCGTCGGCCACTTCTGGCCATCTGCCAGACAAGACGACAGGAACGCGCGTGCATCGCCCTCGTCAACGCCGTCACGCGAGAGCACCATCACGAGTTGCGCGTGCTTGCGTGATTGTGGGACTCCCGGATGAATGCTCTGAATCTCCGAGAGCATCCGTTCAACCGCCATTCGTTCCATCGTCACTGATCTCCTTCACTGACTGAGTTCTGCGAGCAACGTCTGCTGGTCACCATCAACCATCTGCGCCACTCGCTCGACCGATTGTACCTTGACCCGAGAAATCACGCGCTCGTAGGCGTCGATGAATTGTCGCTTCCATGCGGCCTTCGCTGCGGAGGTGTCGGCGTCAAGAATGTCTTCCCACCCGACCGAACGAGCCGCGGCCTGTACGTGTACGTCGTCCAGGAACTCCATCGCATCGCGCGCGGTATCAAACTTCTTTTCATGCCAACGCGTCACCGTCCAGATAACGAGTCGTAGTGCTTCATCCGGCTCCTTGAGGTCCAACAGGAAGCAGATGATCCTCGATCGAAGCTGCCCAAGCCGCGGCGGGAACTCTGCCGGCGAGTCGATCCACTGCGAGACCGCCCACGACAGCGCCGAGTCCGGGAAGCCATCGAAAGACCTGGCCCACTCGCGCACCAGGATCTCGACGTGCTTCTGCGAGGTTTCGATCCGATAGGCCGCGTCGATCCGCATGATCTGCTCAGAGATGAACGTGAGTCGCTCCGGGTCATTCCTGGTTGATTCCATGACTCTCCACTTCCTGCGCCTTTTGGCGCCTGCTCTCCTCGCGGAACTTCTCTGCGAGTTGCTGAATCGGACTCAACTTCGACGTGTCGGCCGGTGAGTGCCCATTCGATCCCACGAGCCGGTTGATGTGCGCGAAGAAGTCACGCGGGCCTGGGACTCGCTCTTTCCAGATGAACGCCGGCTCGCCCTGAAAGAAGCGCGCCCCCCTCCGGCGCATCTCATCCGCCCCGAGGCGCTTCATGTCCCGGCGTAGGGCGGTGTTCTCGGCCGCAGCCCACCCGGACAGATCCCGCAGGCGCTTCTCGGGCATGTCGGGCTCGGCGCAATCGGCGATCGTCGCCCAGTGCTTCAGCCAGCGAGCCCGGAAGTCACGGATCATCTCCAGGAGCGCGGCTTCCTCGGGATCGTCCGCCGGCTTTGGCTTCCGCTTCCGGGTCTTCTTGGGGGGTGGGTCCTCGGGCTGGTCCGGGTCGGCAGGCGCCGGGTCGCGTCCGCGCGATCCCGGAGACTCTTCGGGTCTTCCCGAAGAGTTAGAATCTCTCTCCATTCCTCTCGTCTCTTCTCTTCTCGTCTCTTCTGCTTCAACCGTTTGCTTCGCGTTTGCTTCACATTCTTCGGTCTGCTTTCGTCGTGCTTCACCGCTCCGTATACCGCCCTTATGTCCAGCGTTAGAACGCGCTTGCGTCACTTTCCCTCGGCTCTCAGCAGACGCCTGATACTCCCCGAAATCATGTACCGAATACCCAATGAATAGCCCTATTCGAGAAGCCGAATCCTCAGTGAATCCTGGGTGAACCTCATTTGAATCGGAGATTCGCGCGGGATTCGCCGAGGATTCGCCGGCTGTTCGCTGAGGATTCGCCGAGGATTCGAAAGGTTGGACGACACAATCCCAGAGCCCAGCGGCGACCAATTCTTCGGCGAAAGCACGCCATTTTCGGCTCACGGTGGAGCCGAAATCAGGCAACACAGCGCGTGGGAGAAACCCGTCCGTCATCAGCCGGGATGCGTAGCAGATCCCAGTCACGTAGAGGCGCCAGGCGGGTGAACTCAGGCCGATCACTTTCGGGTGCCACGGCATGTTCTCCTCGAGCCAGATCGAGTAACCGGCGCGCTTTCGATGTTTTGGATTATTGCCATCAGCGCAGGTGCTGCCGTCGTCGTCTGAACTCATGACAGGATCGCTTCCGAGTTGAGTGAGGATTCCCCATCGCCATCGTCTTCATCGTGCGATAACTGAGCCCCAGACATAAACGGACTGAGCCAAGAAAGCATCGGTTCTGCAGACTTCAGGCCCGGCCTGTCGAATGGATCGTCTTGGCATGGGTCCATGTAGAGGCCAAGGATTCGGGCTAAATCGACGAGCCGCGATGGAAGCGTTCCGGCCACTGCCTGGTGGCATACCAGCTCCAGAAAGATCCCCTTGGCAACCAACGGCATTTCGGCGAAATGTCGACCAGCAATAATCTGAATTGGGTCGATGACGACGACCGGATTACAACTCTTCCGCTGCTTTTCTTTTGGCATCTGTGCCTCCATGTAAAGGTCGGGCAAGGCGACCCGGCCCACGGTGGGAGACACGTAGGAAGGGGGCCTAGTCCTTGACGTCGGGGAGCGACCCCGAACCCTGCCCTCACTTCTCACCACCCTACCCTCACCCCGGCCGCTGGTGAACAGAAATCTCGGGCGGAGAACCGTCGGAGAACCAAATCCAGGGAAAACCGCGCGGCGCCACGCCCCGATATTTTTTCGGAAGAACCCCTTTCATCCCGAGAATCCGGTGGTATCTTTTTCGGCAGGACACCTCGCATCTGCTGGAGGAAACATGAACCGGACCCTACAGTCCTATTTGGAGAACCAGAACACCCTGGAGGAATGGGCGGCGCGGTTCCAAATCCCGCAGGACCGCACGTCGATGATTCGCGCAGCGTCGGTGATGCCGATGGTCGCGGAGATCCAGCGGATGGCGCAGACGTTCGGGATGGACCCGCTGGGCCTCGTAGATGAGTTGCGGAAGGTCCATGCCGCACGCTGGGACGCGATCCGCAAGACACTCAAGGGCCGACCGTCAGCATTCCGCATCGGCCGGCAAGGGAGGGCACCGAAGCTGTGAACGACGAATCGATGACACTGAGAGAGTACGCGGCCTGTGCAGCGCTCATCCTCGCCGTGTTCGCGGCGCTGGCGCTGTCGCCGCTCTGGTAGATCACGCAACGATCAGAAGGAGGATCACGCGATGTCAGACACGATCAAATTTCCATCCGGGGCGATCATCACCGCCCACGCAACTGAAGACGACTGGCTGGCCTACCGGCGCGCAAGGATTGGCGGCAGCGACATGGCGGCGCTGTTCGGGGTCTCGCCGTGGGCCAGCCCCTACTCCGTGTGGGCCGAGAAGGCTGGCGTGCTGGCCGACGCTGACCACGAGGCGAGCGAGCGCATGCGCTGGGGCAACTGGCTCGAACGCGGTCTCGCGCAGGGCTACGCCTCGATGTACGGCGTCCGCATCCACGATCTCGGCCGCTGGACGACGGTGCAGCATCCGAAGATCCCGTGGCTGTACGCGACGCTGGATTTTGTCGCGGACGAGGACGGGATGAAGGTGCTGGTCGAGTGTAAAAACAGCGACATCAGCAAGGCCGGAGAGTGGTGCGAGGGAGTGATCGGTGAAGACGCTGACAGCGGCCCGAAGATTTTCGAGAGGGCGATCGACGGCGTTTCTCTTGGAAGCGCCCCCATCCAGTACCAGATCCAGGGCCAGGCACAGCTCGCCGCGACCGGCCTGGAAATCTGCGACCTCTTCGCCCTGATCGGCGGCAACCGATCGGTTCGCGTGCGCATGTATCGCGACGAGGTGTTCATCGGGCAGATGATTGAGACCGGCAACGACATGGCGCGTCGGATCGCGGAGATGGACGCGCCGGAGCCGGACGGCCACGAGGCGACGCGCAAGGCGCAGAAACTCCGCTGGCCCGAGCACGTCGAGGGATCGACCGCGATCCTGGAGCCGAGTCACGCCGAGCTGCTGATCGAGCGGCTCGAGGTCGCCGAGAAGATCAAGAGCCTCGGGAAACGTCAGACCGCGATCGAAACCAAGCTGCTCGACGGTCTCGCGGACCACGAGTTCGCGCTGGTGCCTGGCTTCGGGCGCATCTCGAGCACGATGGTTGCCGGCGTCGAGGTCAAGTACACCCGCAAGCCGTATCGCAAGGTCAACTGGCCGAGAAAGTGCGACCCGGCGAAGGCAGAGAAGATGATCCGAGAGTTCAGGGCCGCGCAGGCGGTCGCCAACGAAACGAAGGAGTCCACCGATGACTGAGATCACCACCACGGCGCAGGCCGTTACCCCCACCACCATCGAACCGGAGAAGGAGAGCGTCTCCCTCCCGGCGACCAACGGCCGGAACGTCATGGCTGGCTTCAGCGATAGCGATGGCTTCGCCCTCGCGCAACGGATCGCGACGGCGTTTTCCCGCTCGACGCTCGTCCCGGATATCTACCGGAACAACATGCCTAACTGCCTGATTGCTTTGAATATGGCGCAGCGGCTCCGCGCGGACCAACTCATGGTCATGCAGAACCTGTACGTCGTCCACGGCCGGCCGGCGTGGAGTTCGACGTTCCTGATCGCCTGCTTCAACCAGTGTGGCAGGTTCAGCTCGATGAGGTTCGAGTGGCGCGGGAAACAGGGCCAGAAGGAGTGGGGTTGCCGTGCGTTCGCCACCGAGAAGGCGACTGGCGACCGGATCGACGGCGCATGGATCACCTGGCAGATGGCCGAGGCAGAAGGGTGGCCGCAACGCAAGGGATCGAAGTGGGTCACGATGCCGCAGCAGATGTTCATGTACCGTGCGGCGAGCTTCTTCGTGCGCGCCTACGCGCCGGAACTCTCGATGGGCCTCTACACGCAGGAGGAGCTACACGACGTGGTCGACGTCGAGACAGTGCGAGTCGCGCCCACGGATCTGCCGAAGACATTGGCCGATCTGAAGTCGGCACCAGATCCCGAGCCAGATCCCGAGCCAGAGCCCGAGACCGAACCCGAGCCCATCGCATTCGACCGCGAGAAGGCCCTGGACGAGATCCGCGCCATTGCCGAGATCAACGAGAAGGCGATGAGCGAGGTCGAGGGCGCCTGCGCTGAAGCCGACGCGAAGGCCGTCAGCGGCTTGACCGACGAGCAGATCGAGAACCTGCGGCTGAAGGTTGCTGCGATGAAGTAGATTCTCCTTGCTCTTTATCGGAACAACGCTAGACTGCTCGCATCAAAACAAGGAGAACCGATGCGATACGAAGAGTTTCTGTCTCAGAAGGTTGCGCCCCCAAAACGGGACGGCATCGAAGGCGCGCTCCTGAATCAGCATCTATTCGACTGGCAGAAGGTATGCGTCCGCCGCGCACTGAAGGCCGGACGGTTCGCTCTCTTCGAGGATTGTGGGCTCGGCAAGACCATTCAGCAGGGTGCGTGGGCTGATACTGTCGCCGCTGCGACAAACGGTCGAGTGCTGATCGTGGCTCCGCTGTGCGTGAGTGAACAGACAATCGGTGAGCTAGCACGGTTCGGGATCGACGTCAGCCGCAGCGACGACGCCCGCATCCAGATCACGAACTACGAGCAGCTCCACAAGATCGAGCCGGGAATGTTCTCGGGAGTCGTGCTCGATGAGTCGTCCATCTTGAAGTCGATCGACGGCAAGACGAAGTCGCGCATCCTGAAGATGTTCCGGGATACACCGTTCAAGCTGGCGTGTACCGCCACCCCGGCACCGAACGACGTAACTGAGTTGGGCAACCACGCGGAGTTCCTCGGTGTGATGACGAACGCCGAGATGATGGCGTCGTTCTTCTTCAATAAGGGCGAGCGCGAGCAGAAGTGGTCGATGAAGGGTCATGCCGTGGAGGCGTTCTACCGCTGGCTCTCAACGTGGTCGGTCTACGTCGGCGCTCCGAGCGACCTGGGATATCCGGACAACGGCTTCATCCTGCCCAAGATTGAGATCGAGTCCGCCATCGTGCGGGCCGAGATTCAAAGCGACGGGTGCTTGTTCTTCATGGGTCTCGGCGGCATCCGAGAGCGAGGGCAGGTGCGCCGGCAGACGATTGATGAGCGTGTGGACATGGCTCGGCGCGTTATCCAGAGCACCGACGAACAGGTGATCGCGTGGTGCGGGCTGAACGATGAGCAGAGTAAGCTCGCGGCAGCAATCAACGGCGAGTCCGTCAGCGTGTCTGGATCGGACTCGATGGAAAGCAAGCAGGAGAAGATTGTGGCGTTCCTCGCCGGCGATGCTCGCGTACTCGTGACCAAGCCGAAGATCGTCGGGTTCGGCATGAACTTCCAGTGCGCCAGCCGCCAGGTGTTCGTCGGCCTTGGCGACAGCTACGAGCAGTACTACCAAGCAATCCGCCGGTCGTGGCGGTTCGGCCAGACCAAGCCGGTGACCGTCACGATCGTACTGAGCGACACGGAAAGCGAGATCCTGGAGAACGTCAAACGGAAGGAGCGGATCGCGCTCAAGACACAACGAGCGATGGCTGGCCGCATGGCCGCCTACCAGAAAGGAGATATCGAAGTGAAGGATGACGACAGCATCGAGACCACCACTGGCGATGGATGGACGCTTCATCATGGGGATTGCGTCGAGGTCATGGATCGGATGGAGCCGGAGAGCGTTGATCTGTCGGTATTCTCGCCGCCGTTCTCCAGCCTGTACACGTACTCCGCGAGCCATCGGGACATGGGCAACTGCCGCGGTAAGGATGAGTTCTTCGAGCACTTCGCGTTCGTCATCGAAGGTCTCATGCGGGTGACGAAGCCGGGGCGTCTTGTGGCGTGCCACTGCCAGCAGATCCCAACCATGAAAGCGAAGGATGGCGTGATCGGGCTGACCGACTTCCGGGGCGATCTGATCCGGGCATTCATGGAGAAGGACTTCATCTATCATGGTGAGGTGGCGATCGACAAATGCCCGCAAGCGCAAGCGATCCGGACCAAGGCGAAGTCGCTGCTGTTCGTCCAGCTCGAGAAGGACTCGTCCTGGATGCGGATGGCGCTCGCCGACTACATCCTCGTGTTTCGCAAGCCGGGAGAGAATCCGACGCCGATCAAGAACGACCTGACTCGCGAGGAGTGGATCGAGTGGGCACGTCCGATCTGGTACGGCATCAGCGAAAGCAACACGCTCTCGAAGGCTGAGGCTCGCGAGGAAAAGGACGAGAAGCACATCTGCCCGCTTCAGCTTGGCACGATCCAGCGGTGCGTCAGGCTGTGGTCGAGCAAGGGCGATCTGGTGTTCTCGCCGTTCGCCGGGATCGGCTCGGAGGGGTATCAGTCACTACTCGAAGGGCGTCGGTTCGAGGGCGCGGAACTCAAGCCGAGCTACGCTCGTGCCGCGGTCAAGAACCTGAAGGCGGCAGTTAAGGTCGCCTCAACACCACTCCTGTTTGATCATTTGGAGGAGAAGTGATGCTCGCACCGAACCAGTCTGAGATCGTCCGAGAGATCCTTGCCGAGCGCGATAAGCAGGACGCGGCATGGGGCACTCCGAACAAGACCTTCCACACGTTCCTCGTCGTGCTCCAGGAGGAGATCGGCGAAGCCTGTCACGAGTGGCACGCCGAGCACTACCCGACCGACAAGGACGTTGGGTCGTACTCCGGTCTGCGCCGGGAGCTGATCCAGGTTGCGGCCGTGGCCCTGGAGATGGTCGAGTCGTTCGACCTTGGATACTGTAGGTAGAAAGAAGGAATTACATGACCGACAAGACCATCACCATCAGCAACATCGGCGGGGTGTCGTCGTTCTCACTGACGCTCAAGCCCGGCGTGACGGAACTGACCGGGAGCAACGGCGCCGGCAAGACGTGCACGATGAACGCCGTGTCCCGCCTGTTCGGCGCCGACGTGCCGCTGGAGCCTCGCGACGGGTCGTCCTCCGGAGAGGTCGTGGGCGATGGCGTCAAGCTCGTCGTGCGTAAGGTCGTGCGATCCACTGGCCATGCCGAGGTCGCTCTGGCCGACACGGGGCACCTGGCGACGCTCATTGAGCCGGCGATCAAAGATCCCGATGCGCGCGCCAAAGCCCGCATCCGGGCGCTGGTGGCGCTCCTGCGGATGCCGGTGGACGAGGCGTCGATCCGGACGCTTGCTGGAGATGACCAAGTAGCGACCGCCGCCATCCAAGAGATCAAGGACGAGATGATCGAGGATCTGCTCCAGGCGTGCGAGAAGATCCGCCTGGTGGCCCACCGGATGAAGCGTGGGCACGAGCAGTCGTCCGACGAGGCTCACGGGCGCGCGGAACTCCACGAGGCGCAGGTGATCTCGATCCGGACCAAGGCCATCGAGGTCGGCGGTCCGGTGGACCTGTCGCTCGACGAGGCGCGGAGACTCCAGTCCAGCGCCGAGACCGACTACCACACGGCGCGGGTGACCTGCCAGCAGCGGCAGGAGCTGGAGGCGCAACAGGCCGAGATCCGGGCGTCATTGGGTGAGCGGCCCGACCCGTCGCCGCACGCGCGGAAGCTCGAGATCCTCCAGGGCGACATCAACGCCGCCGGGACTGCGGTGCGCGAAGCCGAGAAGGCCCTGGAGTTGGCGCAGCGGCAGCTCGAAGACGCTCAAACGGCGCTCTTGGTAGAGCGCAAGACCGAGGCCGAGACCAAGGCCGCGCTGGAGCGCTGGGACGCGCAGGCGACCATCCTGCGGCGCGAGGTGACCGGTGCGCAGCTAGAGGAGGTCGGGATACTCGAGGCTACAACCAAGGGCGCCGCGGCGATCGTTGAGCGCGCCCGACTGTCCGAAGAGATCCAGCGATCCCAGGAACAGGCTGACGCCGAGGCCCGCAAGGCCCTGGAGCACCGGGAGCGGGCTGAGGCTCTGGAGCAGATCGCGAAGACGGTACGGACGCGCTTGGGCGACTTGCTCGCCGGGAGTCCCGCCGCCGGGCTGACCATCGAGAATGGGCGGCTTGCGGTCCTCGACGAGACCGGAAAGGCGCTCGACTTCGAGACCCGGCAGAGCGATGGGCAGCGTGTCCGAATCGCGCTCCAGATTGCCAAGGTGGCATATCGAGGCCTCGTGGTCCCGCTCGATGGGCGGTACTGGATGGCGCTCGACGAGGCGCACCAGGCGGAGTTCGCGCGGATCGCCGAGGAGGCTGGATTGTACGTGCTGACGGAGCGGCCCACCGAGGGCCCGCTGGCGGCGGCGCATGTGAGTACAGCATCGTACTCTGGACCCACTTTTGAAACCAACAACCGCGCCGGATCTCCGGCCACCCCGCCGACGTAAGTTGGCGGCATTACACCACACCACGCCACAACACCGCACCTCACGACACGCCACGACACGACACGCCACAACACGACACGACACAACACTCCACAACACGCCACACCACGCAACATCACATCACATTCGTGCGGCTCCTCATCATGCGGAGTCGCACTACCACGAAAGGAGAAACTATGAGGATTGCTGAAATCGAACTAGAGTCTGTGTGCGCCTACGGTCAGTCGCGGGACCACAGAACGCCGAAGCTGGACAAGGAGAAGGACAACGCCTGGGAGGAGCGTACGTGGCGGAACAAACTTCACGTGAACGATGATGGATACGTCGTCATTCCGGCGATGGGGATCAAGTTCGCGATGGAAACCGCAGCGACGCGCCTTGCGATCGCCATTCCTGGGAAGGGCAACCAGCGCTACACGAAGAACTTCAAGTCGGGGCTTCTAATTACCGAGAATCCGGTAACGAACGTGAAGGCCGCTGATGTCAATCCCATCGTGATTTCGGCCAATCCTCGCGGTAAGCGAGGAGTTGGCACGCGCGTACCTCGCTGGATTCCCGTCATCACCTCGTGGCGCTCGAAGTTTATCGTGTACGTGATTGACAACGAGATCACGCCTGAAGTGTTCGAGCGCGTTCTGGTTGAGGCTGGAGAACTCATCGGCATCGGACAGTTCCGCGGCGAGAATGGCGGTACTCAAGGCCGATTCCGCGTCATGTCGATCAAGTGGTCTGATAGAATATAAGGAGGTGACTGATGCCAGGAACCGAACGGCCGAACTTTCAAATATCTGTCGAGGCAGAGGCTCTGATTCGTCTGCTCGTGGATTGTCCTGTCGGTAGCACGATCGACTACAAGGCGATGAATGATGCGTGTGGCGTTCTCGTGCGGGATCGAAAGTGGATCATCGCGACGGCCCGCAACCACATGCTCAACGATCACCAAGCGGTCTTCGCTGCGATCCGTGGGGTTGGTCTAAAACGCCTGACCGATTCAGAGATCGTTGCGTCTGGTGACGACCACTGCCGGCGAATTCGACGAGCCGCCAAACGTGGCATCCGACAGATCACCTGTGTCAGCTTCGAGGCGATGAGCACAGAGGATCGCGCGCGACACAATGCGCGGCTGTCAGTGCTCACCGTCATGCATAGCATCACACGACCGACCGAGGCGAAGAAGCTCGAATCGGCGGCGCAGCAGCAACGCCTGTCTGTCGATGCAACGCTGAAACACTTTCTTGGACAGAATCCGGCCGGATCTCCGGCCACCCCGCCGGCGTAAGCATGGCGGCAATACATTACGCCACAACACATCACTCCACGCCACGTCACTCCACGAAACGGCACCTCACTCAACGACACATTACAGCACGGGCGGCGCTTCATGTCGGGGCGCCGCCCACCTTCCACGAGTTGCGAGGTAACCCATGATCACCATCACCGCCCTCGGCCCTCCGATCGGACAACCACGGCAGCGGCACGGGATCGTGGCTGGCCACGTCCGCAACTGGACGCCCACGAAACACCCGGTGAACGCCTACAAGGCGACGATCCGGGAGGCTGCCGCTTCTGCCGGCGTGACGCTCCTGGACGGCCCGGTCGCGCTGTTGATCGTGTTCGTGTTCCCGCGACCGAAAAACATGGTCTGGAAGCGGAAGCCGATGCCGTCCGTGTGGCATGTGAAAACGCCCGACCTTGACAACTGTTGCAAGGCCACGATGGATGCACTGTCCGGGATCGCCTGGCGCGACGATGCGCAGGTAGCGGACATTCGCGCTCGCAAACGAATCGCCGCGGGCGACGAATCCCCGCGGACTGTGGTTTCAATTCACCATCTACTGGAGACTGACCATGACGACAGCGACGATGACCGATGAGACCCGCACGGACGAGAGCGAGTGGATCGAGGAGCTGACCTCGGCGACGGCGATCAACGCCCGGATCAAGGGCCTGACGCCGGCACAGCGCGCCAGCCTGGTGCGCGGCATGATGGACGAGGCCCTGGAGCAGCTCAAGGCGTGCTTCAAGGATGCCAAGGACGCCGGGATGCAGTTCCCGCCGGCCTTGGACGAGGTCCTGCTCCAGCTCGTAGAGGCGCGCGCGATCGCCTACTCCTACGCCCGGCCGATGCTGGGGCTGGCGGAGTCCAGAAAGTAGCCAGTCTAGCGCCGAAATCTTTTTCGGAATAATCTCTACTTGCCGTTGAATTGTGCCGATAAACGGGAGTAGAATGAGCACATGAGACACGAGGAGACAACCACAACACCTAACCCGGAGGCAGCCATGAGCGCCATCATCCGCGAGTCCGCCAGAGTCACTGAGGGCACCAACCGATTCGGCGAGACTTACTACGCGATCGAAGACGAGGCGGGGCTGGTCTCTGTACACCTCACTCGCGAAGAGGCCGAGAACGCCTTGCGCGGTGAGCGCGAGATGGCGGAGCCGCTGATCTCGATCGGCTAGCGCCCCCGGGCCTACGCGGGCCACCCACCAACGACCCGCTACCATCCATGTCAACAAAAGGAGATACCGCCATGACCGCCGACCCCAACCCGCCCATGACCATGCTTGAGCGACTGACCGAGATCGCCCGCAAGCACCGACTGCTCGACGACGATCACCCGACGTTCGAGATCAGAGGCCGCGACTCGCTCGACTTTCTCGATGTGAGCGTCCGCGCGATCGGTCAGGCGCTCGACGAGGCATACCGGACCGGCGCGAAGCTCGCGATCGACAAGATGGAGCGGAAGCTGAAGGAGATCATCCGATGAAGGCGAAGGACATCAAGCTCGGAGCGACCTACTCAGTCAAGGTCAGCGGCAACATCGTTCCCGTCCGGATCGTGCGCCCGCACTACCTGAGCGGATGGGTCGGCGTCAGTCTGCGGACCGGGCGCGAAATTCACATCAAGTCGGCTCGGAGGCTGCGGTCGCTGGTCGCTCCGGCACCAAATCAGGATGGCTCCAGATGAACATCCACACATACCGCCAGTACACCACCAAGAGTGGGGACATTTGCTTGGCCGGCGCGCACATCCACATCTCCAAGAAGGCGATGCCTCGGGTCAAGCACTTCCCGGCGCACGCGAAGAACCCGCGCGAGTTCACGGCGGTCGAGTTGGGCGACGACTGCGCGCTGTTCCTCTCCGTCGCGCAGCTCCGGCACCTTGTCGATAGCGCCGACACCGCGCTGGACGCCATCAGTCAGGACGCTTCCGGCTGTCCAGACTGCGGCGCGACCCGCCCCCAGGACAACGCCGCAAATTGTCCGACCTGCTGCGAGGAGCTGGAGAGTACCGAGGCGACGGTCCGGCACGGGAGGGTCGAGCGATGACCACCTACCGCATCACGACCAAAGCCGGCGCGCGCATCGAGATCAGCGTCCCCGGCGAGCAGCCGAGGCCGCACCCGGTCTCCTGCGAGATCCAGCCGAACGACGTGGCCGAATGGCTCCCGGATGGCGTCCACCACCGCGACGTGGTGACGGTGGACTACCTCGCCGGGTGCCTGTCCTGCGGCAGCGAGACCGACGATCACGAGGACTGGTGTGAGCTGAGGATCGACCAATGAATGCACTCGCCTGGCATTTCACCGCCGGCACGCTCCGCGACGGACGGTCGATCCCTCCGATCGGTGAAACCCTCCGACACGACGGCCCGGTAGTACCGTGTGAATCGGGCCTGCACGCGTCCGAGCAGCTGATCGACGTTTTGCAATACGCTCCGGGGCTGCACCTTCATCGGGTGACTCTCGGCGGTCAGATCGTGCGGCACGGCGTCCTCACGGACAAACTGTGTGCATCCGAGCGAACTATCCTCTGGTCACTGCCCGAGGTCGTCATGATCCCAGTCATTGTCGAGTGGGCGCGGGTCGTGGCAATGCGGGCGGTTCGCAAAACCCTGGCGGCGGTGCTGCGGGCTGCTGCGGAGGGAATGTCGGATGATGATGCCGCAATGCTCCGAGGTCATGCTGATCGGTGCGAGGCGGCGCAGGATCTGGACGCCGCCTGGGCCGCCGCCAGTGCCGCCAGGGACGCCGCCAGTGCCGCCTTGGCCGCCACCAGGGTCGCCTGGGCCGCCGCCAGTGCCGCCAGGGACGCCGCCAGGGTCGCCAGGGACGCCGCCTGGGTCGCCGAGCGCGGTCGCCAGGAGACCGAACTGGTTGCCCTGGTCATGGCCGCGCACGAGGAGGACATTCGATGACCGGCTTCGTCCGCTCCTCCGACCGATCCAGGCTCACGCAGCAGCAGCATCGCGCCGTCCTGACGCTTTGCCGCTGGTATCTCGCCAACCCATGCCACGCCGCCGGCGTCGAGATTGACCGGATCGTCAAGGCGGAAAACAAGCTTGCGATGGCGGACCTGGACCGACCAACGAATGCGTTCGTCCGAGCCTACGATGGCGCACGCCTCACGATCCGGCAGCACCGATCTCTCTGCGCTCTCGTCCGCTGGTGCCTCGCGCTGTCCGAAAGTCAACGCCCGCTGGCCGTGGAGATCGAACGACTTGCGAAGGCTGCACCGAAGCTCTACGCCATCCTCGAGCTGTCGTCACAGCAGGCGCGCCGCTCCGCCGGCCAGAAGGTGAAGACCACGGGCGGGAGACCGGATTCATACTGGCAAAAGCGGATCACCGCCGCCCGCTTTCTCAAACGCCAGAACAGCGGCAGGACTATCTACGTGGAGAAGATCGGATGAGCGTCAGGGTCCACATCGACAGCGATTCGAAGCCGACCGCCAAGCGGTTCATGGAGGGAGAGGACGGCGCGAGCTTCGTGAAGATCGAGTTCAACGGAGCGTGCGGACTGGTCGAACTCTACATGAGCGCGAAGCAGGCCGACGAGATGATCGAAGCAATGAAGAAACCAGAGGTGGTGAAATGACATCCAACCTGCCCGGCGATTGCCGCGACTCCGACCTGCCTGGATGCTCGACGCGAGATGCCCTCTGGGATCGCTGCCACGAGCAGGCGTGCCACGAGCTGCGCGGCGACTCCGACGACTGCCGCGACACCAGGCTGGAGTACCTCGAGTGCCTCAGCTACGACAGGCACATGGAGATCCTAAGGGCGCTGGCCACGGCTACCGGTAGCTCCATGCGAGTACTGTTCGACCACCTCAAGGAGTGCGAGGCGGCGGCCAAGGCGGCGGGCGTCGTGCTCCCGAAGCAACGGCTGATGCCAGCGAGCGATGCCGCCGCCCGCGCTGCGTTCGCGCGGCTCCTCAAGACACTGGAGGAGATCAACGCGGACGCGGTGAACGACCGGATTGAAGAGCTGATGGAGCCGCAGGGATGAATGATATCAAGCAGTCAAAAATCCTTAGAGCCCACGACACATACTCCCTCAGTCGCGCGCCGCTGGCGACGGCGGAACAGATCGACAAGATGACGCAGGAGATCGTCGGCAAGATCAATATTGCTGTTCGCGTTGCGCAAAGCATGTCGAACGGCATGGCCATGCAGCGATACGCGGAGCTGATGGCACAGGCACAGGTGATGCCGTGCCCGATCTGCTCGGCCTTCGTATCTCCGCTGCTGGCGGAGCGCGCCGGTGAGGTTTTCGGCATCATGGCTGGCGACAAGCCGACTCGCATCTGCCCGTTGTGTTGGACGCCTCTTGCGCAGGTCGGAAGATCAGATCGCTCTGTGTGGTGGTGGAGCATCAACTACGACGCCTTCCCTGGGCTCCGCGAGCACGTCGCAGATGTCACCAGGCGTCGGTCGCAGAACGGAGACTCGACCGATGAACATTGACGACCTACGCGAGATCATCGGTGCGCGTGCCGGAGATTGCCGATCATGCGGCAAGAAGGTACTGTTCGCCATGGACGACAAGGGTACGAAGCAGATTCTCGATCTGGTCGCGCCCTGCTTCGTGGTCGAGTGGACAAATGGGACAATGGTGGTCCGCCGCGTGCCGGTTACGTACGTAAGTCACTTCGCGACGTGCCCGAACGCTTCGCAGCATTCGAAGAGGAATCAACCATGAGCCGCCAAACCGATTTGTTCTGCGAGCAACCGCCACCGATCAGAGACCCGCGCGTGACGGACATCGAGAAGCCGCGCCTGAACCGGCAGGCCATCAAGATCCTGGAGCGTCTGCGACACGGTGAATCAACGAATTCCGAGCTTGCCCGGATTGCGATCCGCTACAGCGCGCGCATTCATGACTTGCGAAGAGCTGGCTACCGCATCGAGATCATCTCGCGAGACCGCGAGAGCGGATTGAACGTCTATGCGCTGATGGAGGATGTTCGATGACCGCGATAGCCGACATCCACTGGCGGGCGTGTGAAACGTGCAAACACTTGCTACGAGCCCCAGCAGATGGCGAACCGCTTACCATACTGACCATTTGCGAGATCGACATGTCCGAACTCAAGCAGGGATTCATTATTGACAGCCCCGAGCTGCGTTGCGGTTGCTACGAGGATGAGGTAAAGAGCGATGAGTGAGAAGAGATGGGCTGTTGTTAACAGTCGATCGTTAGGTCTGACTGTCGGTGGAAAGCGATACACCAATAAGGGGTCGTGGGAGATCAAAAAGGTCACCGTCCCCGGCCCCGGAGAAATGATCGTGCCGGTGCAGGATCTGTTGACGCTCGTTAAGGCATCCGGGTATCGACCGAACACAGACGAGCACGACATCACGTCGGGCGAATACGTCGAGGCGTATTCACGCCTTCGCGCCCTG